>Ga0116231_10004270_pt1 | contig 29014 bp, 24 predicted proteins | sample S1TSphgellanicum_2_FD_89695 | JGI IMG/M metagenome (GOLD analysis project Ga0116231, IMG submission 89695) | Host-associated microbial communities from peat moss isolated from Minnesota, USA - S1T2_Fd - Sphagnum magellanicum MG | ecosystem: Host-associated > Plants > Peat moss > Unclassified...
CTGTGGTTTATCAATGCAGAGGTTTAGGTGAGGGTGCTGGTTTTTCTTTAAGGTAAAGATCATTTTGAAAGATGAAGTGGGAGAACGTGAAGGTAAAGCAAAAGGCCAAGGAGGTCTCAGACAGCAAGAAATCACCGGGACGGAAAGTTAGTGCCACAGGCCCAGGAAAGAAATGGGGCCACACCTGTAACAGTGTCAAGGGTGGCCGATTTCTTTATATTTTTGGCGGCTATGGCAGAGACGATTGCCAAACCCATGACATTCATGTCTTTGACAGTGGTAAGACCCTGATCATGACTCTTGATGTTTTTAAAAGCCTTATGGCCTAAGGCAAACTCCTAATGGCTTGTGCTGTGCATGTGGTGAGGTAGTGAAGCAGATGTGGAGCAAACCTAATGTAAGGGGTACACCACCAACTGCACGGGACAGCCACACTTGCACAACTGTAGACCACAATCTCTTTGTTTTTGGTGGCACTGATGGGACAAACCCTCTGAAGGATCTTCATGTCCTTGACACAGGTAGCGTACATGATGTCCTTTGTACATGTCTTCACACTCTTAACATGGAAGTTCTCTTGCTGCACTTATCTGGTATGTCAGAGCTGTCAACCTGACCCTCTTATGGTACTTGCAATGCATGAGTGTGGTGCAGTGACAAACACATGGTCTACACCCAAGGTCCAGGGAGATGCACCTTCAGCTCGTGAGGGTCATAGTGCAGCTCTTATTGGCACAAACATTTACATTTTTGGGGGTTGTGGAAAGTCAAGTGATGACTCTGAAGAGAGCTACTACAATGACCTATACATTCTTGACACAAGTAAGCCTTCTTTGTCTCTGCAAGAAATGGTGGTTTCCTACAGGCAATTGAAAGGATTCTCGAAAAAGTGTGGGGAGGGGGGGGGGGCGCTCACACTTGTGATTGAGAAGAGTGTATTAATTCAAGAGTTCTGTGACTCCACAATGCATTTTCATAGGTGGGATGTAATGCTGTAGTTGCCTGCTCTTGGTGATTTCAGCTGAAATCAAGGGTCTGAAGTGTCTTCACAATCATGATAAACAGTTGTGAAATTAGAACTGTCATGGCCTCCACAGATGGCCATCCTTTACAAGAGAGGCAAACTCTCTTGCATGTGTAGGGTGGATTTTGAGCAAAATCTCAAAATGGAAGGGAAATTAATGATGATAAGTAGATATTCTTGCAGCAATTGACTCTCTAGAAAAGGGTAGACATATAGGTAAGTGAGCTCATATGTGGAAAAGGATGTTCTACATCACTCTGGAATGGAGTCTTTATGCAATTGTTTTGCGGTCATTATCTAGGAGTGGATGAAGAGTTCTAAGATGGAGAGGCAATCTATGTATTAAATTGGAAATTAGGGTCATTCTCAGGATGTGCCTCTCAGATTTCTGGACTGGATATGCTAAACCCTACCAATCAGGACCCTATCTTTGGTCAGCTTGTTTTGATGCTGGCACGCCTATTACAATAAATTTTGCAGATGTGGAAATAGAATACATCTTGGCCATGTCTTTCCTGCTGTGAAGTAAGAAGCACAAGCAACCCAGTGTTGGGGTAACTTGTCTCAATATTTTGGAGCCAGATGGTCTTTATTGATCTAGTCTGTCTATTTCAATATGCCCCATCATGATAATGGTTTTCTTTCCGTTGTCAGAGACATTTACATGGGCAAAGGCAGCAACTAGTGGCACACTGCCGTCCCCAAGAGACAGCCACTCTATGTCTTCTTGGAACAACAGACTTTTCGTACTGGGAGGTGAAGATGGGTCCAACTCCTTCCTTGCTGATGCCTATGTTCTGGATGCTGGTAAGAGAATTATGATCCCCCTTTCACACAAGTTTTTCTTCAGAGCGTCTAAGATAGAAGTGTTCATATGCATATATACAAGGGCAATGCTCATAAAGTTTTATGTACATGTATTCATTAAGGGTGTCAAACATTTCTAGGTGCCACAGGCATGCACAAGCAGGCATGCACAAGTCTGTACCCTGGATCTTTTCTCATGTCTAAGATGTATTCTCAGTCACTTTCCATACTTATAGCCTTTGTAAGGTTTCTAGGTTTTTGAGGATCAAAGGCAGAATCCAAGTGCATGTCAAGGAAACCATGAGGAAGAAAATCTATTTGATTGTGTGTGGCTCCTAAATTTGAGTTTTTCTCAGGCACTCTTACCTGGAAAGAGCTGAGGACAAGTGGACAGAAGATGGCTCCACGAGCTGGCCACACCACAGTTGCACTTCGACAACACTTATTTGTGTTTGGGGGATTCACTGATGATCGCAAAATCTTTGATGATCTTCATGTCCTCAATGTTGGTAAGCAGTTTTTGATTTATGTTGTATTTTTCAAGGTTTTGGGATGTAAATACTTTGATCTGATGCTTCTTCTTCACATTTGTTAATAAAGATAAGGTTAACTATGGTTATGTCAAAGAGGCTGATTACATCTGGTTAGATTCACTTTGCACTTTTTCGGTGATCCCAGCAGAGCCTGTGTCATGAAGTAGAAGCTGGCAGAGTAACAAGCTACTGAATCAAATTCAACAACCAAAGGCTGCCATCTATTGGGCCTGAAACAAGTGTCTGGTCCCTTGAATTGGCTGTCTCAGCATCTAACAGTTTGCATCATTACTCCATTTGTGTCTTGAGAAGCTTCAAAGTTAGGGTCTTGGAAGCTGTGACCCAAATTCTCTCACTTTTTTGAGAAGTGAGAGGAATTTCTAACATTGATGGGTCTTCTGCAGAAACTGGTGCCTGGATGAAAGCTACAACCACTGGGGAAGGACCTTCTCAGCGATTCTCTCTGGCAGGGGATGTTGTTGATGACAAGAAGGGCATCCTTTTCTTCATTGGTGGTTGCAATGAGACTTTGGAGGCACTTGATGATATGTACTATCTTGAGACAGGTACTATGAGTTCTGATCATAATGCAACTAATTCTGCTGCCAAGTTATGGTTCATTGAAGTGCATTGTTGTGTATAGGTTGAAAACACTGGTCTCACACTAGATAGTAAGCTGGAACAGACATGAAGATTGAACAACTTGAGCTTCAACCTAAACTAGAGAAGCTGTCTCTTCGGAAGGAGTTGAAGAGGAAGCGGCAAGGTGAATTGACAGGCGCAGTTGATGATTACAGCCCTGCCCTTCCAGGTTCAGGTGGTATGTTGCCTTCTCATCTGTTTTGGATTAGTCTGCAGAAGTTCCTGCTCTAGACCAGCAAGTTCCACAATAAAAATGATTTTGAGGGGAGGAGCTGAGAATATTTTCAAAGAAATTGTGTGGCCAATCCGCACCAACCAGTCTATGTTTAAGTTTTTAGATTTTGCAGGAATCATGAATTATTTTTCTCTTGGTTAACTTTCCTGCGTATGTGGGATTCATGGCAACCTAACACCACACATGAAACATGTAGTTTTGTTACTTTAATTGTCAAAAAGATGGAGACTGTTGAAACACCCATGTTACTGGCTGAACTTCTGTTGCTGAGAGAGATCTTCTTTTTTTCTCTGTCGCTTGGTTACATTGCCTCATTGATTGCAGGACATTTTTTTAATGTCTAAAATATGGAATTTACCACAGGTCCAAGCATGTATGGACCATATGATGTAGTGCCAGCTGCTGATCGTATCTTTGAGGCCAAGATCAATGATGTGTTCCACTTTGGCTTCACTCTTGAAGCCTACATTGATAACAAACCTTTGCGGGGCCTCCTCTTTTCCTACAAGCCTGGCTTTGCTCATGCTGCACATAACTACGTCAGCAGGTTAGCTTTCCAGCAATGCGAATTTTGCTTCAAAACCACCAACAGGAGGCCTAGTGCAGTTAGTCTTGTAGCAGGGAAATTTGATGTGAAGAAATAATGCACAGGAAGAAGGCAGCTGAGGAGGCAGCTACGGCAAAGATGCTGGAGCAGCGCAGGCAAGAGAGGAAGGTGGCTCGTCTTGCAAAACTCCAAGTAAAACGAGCTGCTGCTGAAGCTGCAGCTTTGGCGGCTGCTGCTACTGTCCAGCCTCCAATGCCACCTCTGGTAATCATTTTTTGTCCTGCCTTCCTATGCCTGTTGTACATCAAGTTTCTGATTTTTGTTGATGTAGGATTCACATCTCTAAAAGCATTGGCTACCCACTGTCATCACTCACTTGCTACTCAATGAGCTTCAGGACCTATTGACCATATGAGAGGTAATCTCGAAGTTTGACTTTTTATGCTATTTATCTTGTAGAACTTTGAGATATTCATTGTGCAATAAGACTGACAGATGCAGGGCTTCTGTATGGTGAAGGAACAACAGCATGAATCTGAACAAACTCTAGAAACCCATGAAGGGACTGAGCTACCACCAGACATGAATGAAGCAAGCCATCTTGTCCACACAGACCTTTTTGGGACATCATTTGGGGATGGTGGTGAATTTTCAGCTGATGGGCTTGACATGGACACTCCTACCACTCCTCCAGGTTTGTAATGTTCATTGTTGCATTATCCATTTTTCTGAACAGTATAGGGATGCCTGAACAGGTATCTACAGAGGGGTGCATAGATAGAGTCAGCAGTCTACATTATTGTTAGAAGAGTCTTGTCTGCTTGCCAATGATGTTCTGAAGGTTTCCTTGATTTTCTTCTTGACAGGATGAATTTTATTATATTGTTCTGATGACAATTTGGTGATGGTACATTGTGATCTCTAAATGTCTCTTCATTGTGTGGATCTGGATTGCCCAAAACAGGAACACGGGCAGCAGTTCAGCAACTAGTAGAGGAACACATGCACGAAATAGTCGATGAATGACAGATTCCATCTTCCATTCCAAATCTGGAAGCACTGTGCTTTGGTTCTTGTGAGTTGGGTTAATGGTGAAATTGCGCATCCTTGAGTGTCTCAGCAGCAAAGCCGATCCTTCACTGTAAAATGGCAGACATGCACAAAAGCTTAGGATGGACAGGGTAGAGAGTGCAGAGATGGCTTGGCTGTAGAGAGTGCAGATACCCTTTATAGGCTTGTACAGTACACATTGCTTGACCAACTGCAATGTACAATTTATGGTTTTGGACACTTTTCACTGGAGGCCATTTCACAGACGGGCTTGATTAGTGTGCCCTGCACAGGAGGGTTCTGGGGCTTTTCCCTGTTTTTACCCCAAATACCCCAATCATTAAAGCAGGTTAATCATTGAATGTGCATGACAATTTATTGTGTTTCTGGATTTACTCTCAAGTTTGGGAATACTAAAATTCTCAAAAGCTTTTTAGTGATATTTCCAAAATCTTCTAAGAATTGAACTCCTGTCCAAGTGTCCAGTATTATGGATTTAGAACATGTCATATTGAAAATTTAACAAATAATACAATTAGTGTCCAAGCTCCCATGGTAATAAACATTCAATTTGAGATTCATGGACCTCTTGCTCTGAAATAAATAAATACTTTAGTATAAAACTGTAGGTATCCATGCTGCATGATCTTTCTTCAATGATTTGCTTAGTAATGTTTTTATTGAAATTTCTCACTATCAAGAATGCCGGTGTTTCTGATCACTAATTTTATGACAGAAGCAACTTCAATTGCAAAAAACTGCAACAAATTATTTCCCAACTTGAATCTCTTAAATTGAGAGACCTGCTGTCCATGGTCATGGTAACTCTTTAGCCACATACCTATGGCCATCCTCTAGCAATTTATTTCTAAGGTGCACACGTGCATGCAGTTTTTTGCAACAAACTGGTTTGCCTCCAGAGAACCAAAATGTTTCACAGCATCAATGGTAATGGCTCAATATGCTCAGCAGCTGACAAGTCATTTCTGTGACCAAAAACTTCAGTGATCTGATATTATCAACCTTGAGTGTGCATCTTCTTGGAGCCCACACAGATCACTCATTCCATAATGGGGATTAGGGAAGCATTTCTGCATGCCTCCCCATGAATGCAATTGTGTGCCTTCTGAGGGCATCCATGGAGGGTAGGGTTGGTCTTTGATTCTTGTGTTGCTCATTAGCCTCCACCTGCTGCCAACTGAACTCCAGTCCATCGCCAGACCTTGACTGTTCCTCGACTGTCTCCAGAAAACAATAGACCACCTGGTCCCACTTGCAAAGCTCTTACTTCCTCCCTTGAAAAGAGCTGCCCTCTTTCTGAAAAACTGGAAGCAAAAAATGTGGAATGGTTAATGTGAAGTTGAATACAACTAACTGCTATGAACAACACAGACTGCTCTCTACTGTCTGTAAACAAGGAGCAACATTCTTCAAGAATTCCCTTAGATTTTGAGGACAGGTTTCGAGTTATTGTGGTGAAACATCCATACGTGGGGAGGTCATAGAGGCGAACAATGTTGTCATTGTATGAAACCAGCAGTACAGGTTTGCCTGCTCCATCATTGCACCCGCACATTTTTAGTGCACCCTGCAATAGGTACTCAAAAGGTTTAGTCATCACAAAATTGCAGCACACAAATTTTTTAAAAAGTTGCCTTGGCCTCAATCTCATTCCAAGATTTTCATTGAGACAAGAAGAACGAAAGACTGTTCATGGGTTCCAACCATTGAAAGACTTGATGGCACAAGAAGCTTACATTGCGAGGTTCTGCTTGTCCTTCATCTTCAGGATGTGTGAAAGTTGTGTCTAATTGACCAGCTGCATTTACTGCCCACACCTGTAATTTAAGGTGAAGTTTGATGTCAAATCAAAGCCAGAACAACAACAAAACACAGGATGAACTTTGAATACCATATCAACATTTTTGTGAAGCAGATGAGGAACTGAGTGAAGTGTCTATGGACTTACCCTGATAGTGCCATCAAGAGAGCAAGATAGCAGGAATTGTTCCCAGCAGAGAAGGTCCATCACAACATCTGAGTGACCCTCTAGAGTTTGTAAGCACTGGCCACTTCCTATATCCCAAATCTGCCATTCACAGATATAAGTCAATTTAGAGAATGCAATCCCAGAATCTTTAGATTGTCCACAGATTGTTGAGGAGAACATGAGCCCCTTCTTCTGTCTGCTTCAAAATACCCAGAATACTATTTCCGAATAGTGAAGTGAAAAAATATGACACTAATAATGCCAGCCTTCTTGCAACAATAGGACAACACAATCAGACACATGCATTGACTCTGAAGTTGAGTGTGAGTGCTACAAACCCGGATTGATTTATCCGTAGAACCCGAGTAGAGGCGGTTGCCAATAAATAGAAGCGTGATAACAGGGCCACTATGGCCTGACAAGGATGCTGCTGGCTCAAAAAAGTTGGTAATGGGATTGAACTTCCACTCCAATATAGTTCCATCCTGAGCAAAACAAGAATCAAAGACACATGAAATTTCATCCATTTTCCAGGAGTTACCCGAGATCAACTGTTTTGAGCTGTAGATTCCAGATGCAATAAATATCCCCAGTTGTAGACCAAGCAATGCTTAGATTTGTTACCAAGGACTAAATGGAAATACTATCTCCATGAGTACTGAGAACTTCCCCATACTTATTATTGAAGACAAGCTGAATAGGATTGAGAGAAGACCCAATAACAAGGTTTCAGATCTGACAACATAAAAGCAAATAGGAGGGAGGAAAACCCAACTCTGAAGAGCAGAGAGAACAAAAAACAAAAAAAAAACTGCAAGGTGGTTTGATTACAAAGGACTAAATACCTGGGTTCCTGCAAAAAGCAGACCATCTTCACTGACAGCCAGGGCATGAACTTGGCCCTTTGGCCCACTCAAGCTCTGTTGAGCTGATGTCTGCATGTTCCATGTCTGCAGCCACAGAACCCAAAATAAGAAACAAAAAGCACTGACAGTACACAGTTTCCTGAGCTTCCCTGATCATGTTGAAACACTAAAAGCAGCAGTGAGGATAATTTCAACAGTCCATCATGCAAATCCTGAGAGAAACAGAACCAAGGACATTTTGGTTGTAAAACATCTTCTCATGGAATATCAATACAATTTGAAGGAAAAACGACTATCACCTGAACCTCATGGGGCAGACCTATGAAAAGCCATCCTGGTGCACTCAGCAAGGCACCAACATCACCTCCCATTTGTACCACACTTGCACACTGAAGGCACACAAGAGAATTGGGGAATATGTTATAACCATCAAGCTGTCAAACCCTTTTCTCACGACAGTTAAAATAGAGATCAATGTCATCGCCAACAAAATGACAACAAGCAGCAACTAACCACCTGGTTATAAGGCGCCACAGCGTGTATGTCTATAGCTGCAAAAAGCGCACAGACAAACTCTTAGGCCTGAAATCCACAAACATATGCCCTTCTGGATTGCCCACTGTAATGCAGTGCAAGATTTCCAGTCACATCATAAGACCACTCTCCAAACTAATTTGACAAAAGTGAAAATCCTCAGCTGCTCAAACCTACAAAGTTTGATGCATGAAGTCTAAGAGCTCCTGGGAAGCACTACAGCCAGAGTTACTTCATTGCTCCACCAGAAAAAAACCCTAGTTTCTGGATTACCAGTGGATCTGGAAAAGCCTTCAATCCACACAGATTGGTTTGTTAACAAGAGAGAAGTGGCTTGCCTGGCCAGTTGTGCAGTCCCATACACGAACTGATTCATCTTGGCTACCTGTGTAAAGCTGTGAAGCTCCTTGTGGCATCTCTATTGCCCTAATTGCCTGCAAAAGTGCATTCACAACACATTCAAAGGCAATCCAAAAACCTGACCAAGAAAGCCTCAGCATCAGCCACTTGATTAGGGTTACTACATACTACCTGCAAATGCAAAATTAGGGTATAAAACAACAATGTCTCGCCTGAAGACAAAATGCTACCTTCTCATGGCCAATGAGCTGTGTCATCATCTCAATATCCGGTGCAGTGGTATGTGCATGCAAATACATGCAATCTTCACCCCGGTTACAATTCCCCTTGAGCCAAAAATTGCAGGGCTTCCCCTTTGTGCCCTGGTGTGGCCCTCCATCACCACCACCGCCTTCACTGTAAACCCTAACTCTCTGTCCTGGTCTGCTACTAACATTTCGTGGGCGTCCCCAACTTGCTGACACATTCCTGGGTCTCCCTTGATTATTTCCAGTCGAAAATCCTCCCCCTCCTCCTCCACCAACAGATCCCCAACCCGCTCGGTTATAGCTTCTGTTGCCGTCAATCAAATTGCTTGTTGTTCTCCTCCCATTATTCCCCAGAGAAGCTACTCTTCCAGTGGTGCCCACACTTCCAGGATGCAGCCACTGGCAGTCCTCTCCCTTCAAACACCTCCCTTCTTGCCAATACCTACAGATCTGTGAATTATGATCCTTGCCTACTGTTCTTCCTCCTCCTGTGGTCACTGGCCTTGTGTGCCTTTTTCTGTGAACTCTTGCTGGTTCATCGTCCACATCCATTCCTGCCACCATCTTGGGAAAGACCACACTGTCCAAACTCGTTTTTTTATATCTTTCGTTGATCTGCTAACTCCTCTCTTGTCCTCTTCTTCTTCTCCTTCTTCTTCTTCAAGGAAGCAGTGGCATGTCGATTAGATCTAGGAAAAAAATTGTGCCTGCAGCAAAGGTATCATCAACAAATGCATTCTCAAAGGACCAACAAAATGAATGGTTTCAGGGTTCACAACAAAGCTCACTTCCTTTGTAGGGGGCCCAAAAAGAAGAAAAAAAAAGGGGGTGTTCTCACACAACAACACCCACATATACAAAATCAGCGAAACCCCACAAAAGGGTATGAAACTTCCAAACCCTAAAAAAAACAAAACCTCACTGCAAAGAAAAAATTGGGTACGAGAGCAGCAGCACCCCTTATGAAGCTTCCAGAACTCAAAAAGACAAGATCAACTGCAAGAGAAAATTGGCGATGGTAAGACTCCTACCTCAAGAAACTGGGCAGAAAATACTAGCAAAAATTTGATGATGATGATGGGGAGTATGAGGATGCTACCGAAAAGAGTGGTTTGGTTGATTTTCGGAAGTAACCCCCCAAAAAAAAAAAATTAATCTCACAAGTAGAAAAGAAGAAGCTTGCAGAGATGGGGAGACAACCACCACCCAGCAGAAACAGATGACAAAGCTCTTCTGCTGGAACAGAAGAAGATATCTCCCCCACCCAAGGAGAAAAAAGAGGAAGAGGAGATGGTGATTTTCTGTAGCTGAAAAAACAGCAAACGAAGCAGAGGAAGAAGAAGAAGAGCAGCATGGAGAGAGACGAAGGAGGTCAAGAGATGAAGAAGATTATGAACATGGGCTTTCCTCATCATGGATGAATGAGGGAATGGATGAAACCTAATTGGCCCAGGACTTTCATCATCTCCTCCCTCCCTTCCTTCCTTCCTTCCTTTTCATACGGCCGACAAAGAGACGTTCTTTGGAAGTTTCCAATCCAAGGGGATGACAAACCTTCCTTGGATGATTCCCATCTATTGTGATGATGCTGATGGGCTTTCCTCATCATGGATGAATGAATGAATGAAACTTACTTGGCCAAGGACTCTCTCATCATCATCATCTATCATCTATCATCATCATCACCATCATCATCATCATCTATCATCATCATCTATCATCATCATTTCCCTTCTTCTTTTTCAACATCCATGACAAAACCTTTCCTCCTGCTAAAAGGAAAATTTCTTTGGAAATTCTCCATCCAGTGGGATGATAAATCTTCCTTGGATGATTCCCATCTATGATGATGGTGCTGCTGCTGATGGGGCTTTCTTCATCATGGATGAATGAGTGAAACATAATCATTGACCAGGGACTTTCATCATCATTTTTTCACCACAACAACAAAGCCTTTCCTCATCTTCCAAAAGAAAATTTCTTAGGAAGTTCCCCATCCAAAGAGGGGATGACAAATCTTCCTTGGAAGTTTCCCATCTAAGGTTCCAGATCTTATGGTGCATTCACACTTAATGTTAAGTCAGTGTTATATGAAAATCTAGGTGGCATCCTAGGTGGCACCCAATGTTAAATGGGCCGTAGCTCAATGTCAAGTGAATGTTAGCTTAACATAAAATTTTCATGGTAAGGTGCATTCACACTTGGTGTTAAATGCTAGCCATTTAGCACTTAAACCTAGTTGTCATGAAAATTTGATGTTAAGTTAAAATTCACTTAACATTGAGCTATGGCCTATTTAACATTGGGTGCCACCTAGGATGCCACCTAGATTTTCATTTAACACTGACTTAACATCAAGTGTGAATGCACCATAATTAATTTAACCACTCTAAGTAAAGGGTGGATGAATTCATATAGAAAGAAAGCCCTTTTAAAGAGCCCCCCCCCTTTCATTGATTTCATTGTCTACTACATTGTTTTAGTTCATATAATTGCCATGTAAATTAATTGTGTATATATTAGGGTTTGAAGGTGTTCTTTTTTTCATTGTGTATTACTTGGCTCATGTAATGAAACATAGTTTGTAAAGTACATAAATAATATGTCTTCACAAATTTCATAGGGGGATGTTTAACACCCCGACTTCTTCACAACAAGGCTCTAATAATTCTAAATTTTGAGTTCTAGTGTAAAATTCCAATTGTAAAACCTATACTCCTAGACCATGAGCAATGCAAATTTAGAACTAACCAACACTAGATTGAATCCATAGATATGGAGATTGTGTGACTTGTGTGCTAGAATGGTAGATTTGCTTTCAATTAGGGTTTAGGTAGATTTGCTTTCGATTAGGGTTTAGGTAATGCAAAGTAAAAAATCGCAAGTGCCCACATAAAACTATTGTGGACCCATATACATTTGGGAAGCTTTGAATTTGACATGGTATGTTGTTACTTCACATGAATCATCATCTCCCATATTCAAATTCACCACACCCATGTCTCCATCTCCTTTCTATTGATGCATGCATCAAAAGCGTTTACATAAACACCAAAACTTACAATGACTTCTCTTTTTTTTTATTGGCAAAATTTTGCCAAATTTTGACTTGAAAAATATGATTTCAACCTGTAAAAGAAAATTTTCATTGAAAAAATGACCCAAATTTGCCAAATTTGCCAATCTTACTTAAAACCTAATAATCACTAGACTTCTATGATAAGTTGTAGAAGGTAGCCAATAATATAAAAATACCTTTTAAAAAATAATCATATCTAGTATATAGCCAAATTTCCCTTTTTTTTAAAAAAAAAATTCTTGGTGGATCACCACTTTGGTTAAAAAACAAAATCGCCGCCCACCCACCCCCCAAAAAAAGCATCAAAAGTAGTCCAATATGGTTGCTCGATTTAACCAAAAAAAAAAAAAAGGATTTATGTGAGAAATATGCGCCAAAGTCACCATATTTCAAGGAATTATTTTTTCTGAAATCGCCATATGTAGACAGACAATAGGCTCCTGTTGAGCCAAAATGAAAAAAAGATTTAAAATTTTTGCGTGCTCGGCAGGATTCGAACCTGCGCGGGCAAAGCCCACATGATTTCTAGTCATGCCCGATAACCACTCCGGCACGAGCACTTGATATGCAAACTTCTGATAGGAGGCTATATTTATACTGTAATAATTCTTTAGAGAATTTGATGAGATAGCAAACCATAGTTAACCCTTTCCACACAGATTTCAGCTCCAGCATCAACTCATTTGCCGCAATCTAATTGCCAGTCAGAAAGCTCAAGAGTTCTTTGCACAAAATGTCATCTGGAATGGTCCAAAGCCTTGGCCACATTATGTTGGGTAATGCACCAGGCAAGCCTTGTTACGGCAAGATAGGTGATGCACCCAACATAATAATAATGTGCAGCACAAAGAAAGGCCATTTTCAATGACATTAAGGTTCTGGAGTGGCAGATTATGTCAGGTTAGTTAACCACATTATATGACATAATCTTCCGGTGATGATCATACAATCATAATAGTGACCAAAATGTGTCTATTTGTGTGTAAGTTTTTTTATTGGCCCAAGCTAATGGATGGGCATCTGTAGATTTTGGATGCACCCATCCAAATTGATGTGTTGTTTAGCCTTGAACAACATTGATGGCTCCCAAAATGCTTGATTGGCTTGCTTAGTGTTGTTGACTATCTCAAAGCGAATGTTTCTCACCCTAAATGTATCAAACAAGTTGAGGACTTTGAACAACAACACTATCAACATGCACAATTTTAATAGTGACATTATGTTTGAGTTCCTAGCTTGCATTCACTAATATGGCATTCAAGTCGACTGTAGGGAATAAATAGGAAGTACATTGGGCACACTTAGTGTAAGGTGAAGACAACCAACATTAAATATGATTTTCGATTGAGTTTTCGAAATAGCAAATGTTTGGGTCACGTATGTTGTTTAAATGATTGTTACGATGAGTTTGTTGAATCTAGTGCTCACAATGAATCTGTTTGGGGTGCCAACTTGATTCAACTTCCCATTGTGGATCATTATATTTTGGGTCCTCTTGCTTGCACAATTGGTTACAAATTTTGTGGTGTTATGTTTTCTAACATGTAGATTTGAAAATGTTGCATTTATTATGTTATACACAAATTGGACATCTTTTCAAAAGTAGCAATTCAATTTAACAATCATGTTAATCATGTTTGAGATGGCATGTGTAAGGAGGCTATAAAGAGATGATGTCTTGATTGAAGGGGAGGTTTTTCGTACACCTAGTGGAAAAAAAAACTTTGCAATTGTTTCATTTGCAAGTAAGTCATTGTCCCAAAACCTATTCAATGAGGATGGTGACAACCCAATGGAACTTTAGAAAGATGAACAACTTAACAAGGAGACGGACAAGTTCATGCCCTTGAACTCTCTTAACATTTGTAAGTTCATAACATCATTTAACAAACCACCCAGCAATAGAGGTTATATTGACAACATATTTTTATTGAAGTTTATAAGTCATTACTATCACAAATGTCAATGTCATGGAATTCATTCATTTTGAATGTTCATGATTTGCAATGAATTTGTACTTAACTCTTAATTTAGTTTCAATTCATTTTTAGTTAACTTTTGGTTCATTTTCACTTCACTTTTAATTCACTTTTAGTTAAGTCTTAATTCATTTCTAATTAATTTTTAGTTCACTCCTAATTAATTTTTAATTCACTTTTAATTAAGTCCTAATTCACTTTTAATTCACTTTTAATTCATTTCTAATTCATTTCTAATTCATTTTTAGTTAATTCTTGATTCATTTTTAATTGAATTTTAATTCATTTTTAGTGCACTTTTAATTAATTCATAGTTCACATATGGGTACACATGGGCGCACATGGGCCACATGTAGGTTGGAAGTTTTTTTAGAAAAATTCCTTGAGCCAAGTGTTGAATAGGTATAAATAAAGGTAGAATTCTCAATTACTTTTAGTTTATTCAACACTAGTTTTGGGCGCATTCTCTTGTCATAGCCTTGTCATGTTTTTATTTCTTTTTTGCAATAAAATATCATTGGATTCTTGTTTTGCATGTGTCATGTCTTTGTTTTTATTTGTTTTGTTTCACATTTTAGATTTGGAAATAGGCATATTTTTGGTCTCATTTTGGTTTATGAAATCTTGTACATTTGGTTGTGTTCATGCCCATGACAATTATGACTAGACATTTATGATTTGTTTTTTAGGACAAATTCCAAGTTTTAAAATGTTCATTTAAAAAATGTTCCTTAACAACTATGGCAATAATGTGGGTCTGGTTAGGTGGATGCAACCTTGTGGTGATTTGAAAAATGCATGGATCATTTTTTATCATGTCAAACATGTAATAGGATGGACCACCATGGTGTGTCACATTTATGATTCAATTTATTATAAAGTCATGACCATTACTATCTATGACATGGAATCAAAATCCATGGAAGTTGAATGTGTTTTATGAACAAAATTTAATAAAATGATGTTCAAACAATTATATCATTAAAACCAACTTCAAAGGGTTCATGGCAAATACTGCATATGCAAATTGGAATGCCATTAGAATTACTTATGGGTCTATAATTCCCAATGTGAACATGGTTAATTAACAACAAATTCATTTCTTTCATTGGACTCAATTGTTTAACATGCATATCAAATAGTTGATTACACTATAGTTCCAAAACTAACAGAATACATTGTGTTATGAATATAAAAATGCCACAAATCTTTGGAAGATGTCAATGTTTGATATGCTGCAATTTGGTGTTGGTGGTATTCCTTTTGGGTTGTTAATGAAAGTGTAATTCACAAGTTCAATAACTAATTGAACTTCTAGGACTTTTGTGTTAGACAATGGGGAGGATGCATGTTACATGTAAAATCTCCCCCCAACGTTTTGTCAATTTGATTGTGCATAACTCACATGTCATGCAATTTCTTAATGTTATGTTATTTCTTCAACATGTTTATAGAAGTTCACATTAAAATAACTTGCAAATATGCCAACTTATAATATGTTAGAGATAGTCCATAACAATTGGATCTATAAATATGGGAAAGGAGATGCATGTTTATACATTGTTTTTTTTCATGATTATGTGTGAGCTTTCAAGTAGAGTTCATTGTATAGGGAGTACTTTAAAGGTCTAGTCAATTAAAACAAGGGTTAAATCGGAATGAACTTTGTATTGAGTTAATTAATCTAGCAACTTGTTGCAAATGGTAGTAACTATTGAAAAATACACCTTGGGCTCCTCCTATACATCAAGGTCACCATGTTCAAAAGGTAAGAAAATATTTGGATCCCATAAATGATGTGTAAATCTTCCCTTAGGGTCAAAGGGGGAATCACATAGGCACAACCATGTTAATTTTTCTTGTTCATGAATTAACAACACTTTTATTCAAAGCAACAATGGATCAAATGTGCATGATGGTTAATCCATTACTAATGCAAGATGTGACATTCTTATTCTCACACATAATGTTGGGGAAATGTGTGAACTTGTTTGTGATCATGGTGTTTGGCATATTGAACGATGTCCTCTCAAGTTCAATATTTATTTTTTTGCATTGCAAAAGAACAACAAACATTATTACATGGCCAAAAGTGTATCAACAAAAATTGGCATTCATGCTCCATGATATGATGGTCAAAACAATCTTGCTTTAAAAGTGCCTTTTGTGAGCTTCATAAGTTCTAGTTTTGTCATGAAAATTGAAACCATTGTGTGGGAAGCATGGGAAGGAAATGTAATTGATAGGCCCCTTGTGCTTGCAGTATGGCCTTTGCAAAAAAGGACAAATTTCACTCAAGATGAAGTAACAACACTAGAAGAAACTAGTTGTGTTTTGTAAGCATGGTGTTGTCATGTTAAGGAATAACATTTTGGATGCCACAAATGTAGTTTTACTACACATAGCAACCAAAGTAGTTCTAGATTGTTGATCAATTATCAACATATGACCGAAATAAAATATTAAGTCATTTAAATACATACCAATGGTTAATAGTTGATAAATTTTGTATTGTTACATTTTATAAATCGAAAGTTGGAATCCTTTGTAAATAAAAGGACTTTTGTTGCAGCCAAAAAAAATTCCATAAAAATTCCAATTTTTGCAATTTACATGATTTTTTTGGTTGGAACTTATTTAGTCAATTTTTTTTTGTTATAGCTATACTATTTTTTTTAAAAATCATTATATAACTTTAATTATAAGCCCCAAAGTTCAATAAGACTTTAAAAAGTCCTAATTTGTTTTTTGGGTGAAACACCTTAACATGAAGACACCCAACAATTAGTTTGTCACCCACATAGGTTCTTCCACTAGGGTATGAATTCATAAACAACATCACCTATGGTGTACCCTAACACACAAAAGAATATGAAGTGATAATTAGAAATTCCCCAACTTGCATGTGCATGGATTTTATCATAGTGATGACAAGTTCATTGGGCTAGTCGGAAAAGTGGGTGCATTATAAGCACATCTATTACATTCTACAACATGTAATATATTATGGGCAAATGGAAGAATTCATTCATCATTTGACTTGGAGTTGAAACAAATTTCAATGAATAGCAAGTCATGTTAAGCAAGTCACTCTTGTCATGTGTAGAGAGTGAAGTATATTTCAAAATTGTAAACTTGCAATGTGTGTAGATGGACAATACATTATATACCTATACACATTTGTCTCGTGTTCTATCATTTGGTTTTCCTCATGAATGTGGAATGCAAGAAAGCGCATGTCATTTATGTTGTTGAAATTTGAGAAAAAAACATCAAAAATAAAATATTTGACATTATAAACATTATATACAAATAAGTTCATACTATCTAAAACTTCAAATATAATCCAAAATGAAAAACTACTTGTTGTATATGAATATGGAAAATCTACATTAAATATACACAATTGTCAAGTATTGAATTTTTTTCATTTTCTTTTGTTCGAAATGAATTTGTTTATTCAAATACTTGGATGAATGTGAACTATGAAAAACTACATCCAAAATAAGATTATTAGTTGAACAATTTGATATGCAAGATGATGTTCTTGATGTGAAACTTGAAGCACAATCTAACATAAAAAATCCAACAAAGTCCTTAAACAAATGTTAGCTTTGTTTACAACTTTCATCCATTTCCAATGTTCCAAAGTTTTCATTTCTTACCAATTTCATCCATGCTCAAAATATCACCATGTGATAGAATATTTACACATGCCATTGAATATTACCTCAACATGGCAAAGTATATTTCAAGAATATTTTATTTATGTGGCAATGAATACTTTGAAAATATTTCTTTAGGTTCATGATGTTCACCATTTTGGGTGGTGAAAGTTATGTTTTTAATCATTGTTGGGTAATGCAAGGTAAAGAAATAAACTAAAGGTGCCTTATAAATTTTGTTTGTAGGTTGTAATGGATTATCATGCTGAGTTTTGAATGATTCATGATAAGGGAATGAATCTTGGAAAAATTTGTAAAAGAATACAAATTAATAGGGTAGTGGGAATCTTAGAATGATTTTCATGAATTCTGATGAAAAAGGTCTTCATAAATTGGATGATTAGTTATAATGCAATATGAGTAGTTATAATACAATTAAAAAGGTATATGGCTTTGATTGCTAGGTACGTGGTACTTAGTTAGATGCAACAGGCAAGAACCCAATATTGTAGCCTAGGGTCAATTTCCACATTGACAAACGGATAATAATAATTTTTAAAAATAATTCGTTTTAAAAATTTGAAATTATATATTTTCTCATCATCTATTATAATATTATGATACAAGTAATGAAATTATTTAGAGTGTAGCCTTTGATATTTATCATGAATTTCAACATGTCAACTTCATATTTTTTCAAACTTTCATTTCACTATTTTGAAGATTATTTAGTGACAAAATTGACCTAAGGGTAAGGTAGGTACTTTTAAAAATTAGATAAAAACCTATAAAAATCAATAGTTAACAATAACCTCTCACATTAATGAAATAAGTTGCATTAATCATTATTTTTTAGTTTAAATAAGATTATACATTTAAAAGGTGGAGATATTTTTTTGTCTTGCAAGACCCAAATTCAATTTTAGGTAGAATCTTGAAGTGTAAGTGTTCCTTTGGGACATGTTTGTTGTTTTTCCAACAAAAAGAGATTTTGTTAGTTTTTCTAATGTGAATTCAATTTTAATTTTTCTCGTTTTTGGGGAAATTTTATCCAGATTTTTGATATAGCAAAATTGAAAAGAAAAACCTTGTGACACACATGAGACAAAAAAATCTTGAAGTCATAGACATTAGGATTCATCGTGACTAAATATTCATTTAATCCAAAAAATCTTGAACCTAAATAATAATACTAACAATAAACATGTAATTGTTAAACAACATACAAGTGGTAATATCAAATATCACTAACATAAATCATTATACCTTTATTAACAATGTGGTCGATTCAAATATATCTACATGAATTCATCATAATAATGTTTTAATTTAACACATGTTATATGTGATGTAGAATACAACATGACATAAAACAAGTTCAATATTAATACATCATGTAGTCTAGGTTTTCTTTTTAATGTTGTAATCAAAACACATCCACACATTCCATTAAAGTGACACTAAAATATAAACAATTGATAATTTAAAACGACACTTGCACAATGAGCCACATATTTTTTGTCATCTCTTTGACTAAAAAATTGGGAAAATTTTAAAGAATATTGTTTTCTTATTGTAAATTTGATTAATTTTGCTATGTTTTGGGGAGAATTTGAAAATATTTTCAAGATTAGAAATTGAGAAAAAAAATAGTAAAAATAGGATGAATCCAATTTGAAGTTAATTACAGTGTAAGCACCTTTCATTGATCAATGTTATTTTGAATCTCGCCTTATTTCTTTTATTTCTTGACTTTTCTAGTTGAAAGGTCTATTCCTATGTGTATGTCAATTTGCAAATTTCAGAATTGTTTCCTCGTAGGCTTTGGAGCGCTCATCCTTTTTTCTTTCATCCTTTGTCTCATGTAATTTCAAACCCATGTTCATTTGCAATTATTAGGTATTCTTTCGTTTTAATATTTTTTCCATGACATCGTTTCATGTATTTTGGATTGTGTTTTCTTGAATCGTTGCTTGCAATCTTCAAGCACAAAGCAAAAGCCCAATTCTCCACTTGATTTCTTCCACTTTCACAATGTGAATTTTTTTTACATCATGAAATGCTTGAGGTTGTTGTGATAATGATCAACAACAATTGTTTAACATGGTTTGTTGATGTTAATCAATATGGTATGCTTTTTACATGAGTTCTGCAAACCTTATGATCAAGATCAACATCATTTCTTGGTAGTATACCGGTGATTAGGAGGTTTTCAAATTGAACAAGCACAACAATATAATATTACAATTGTGTTTGACAACGATGTTGTGAACTTGCTAAACCATTCACTTGTTGAATGAGTATGTTTTGGGATGGGTGTAGGTGAGAGTGGAGGTCCCACTTATGATTTGAATGGCTCAATGTCGTTTTGAAGAAGATTTTGTTGGGTTATCAATATTCTAGGACATTGGTACATTGCCTTCTACCTCTCTCCATCTGAAGAACTTTTTTGGGAATCTTTTACTTTTGTTTATTGTTTGTTCTATTACTTTGATGTGTCGTGCATGTCAAAGATTTGTTTTGTTTTTGAATGACATACTTTGATTGTCCATCATAGCCAAAATTCTTAAACTTTGGGAGACTATCTTTCAAATTGAAGTTTGCACCCTTAAAATAGGAGTATAGAAATGCTTTCATTGGCCCACCTTTTTATAGGTTATGGAAGTTCAATTTTGCACAAAGGCTATGGCATAAAGTTTGATGCTATTGGGAACATCTTGAGGAACAAGTTGAGAACTTGGGGTAACATGTAGGGAATGGATTGGTAACATGGTGGGAACACATTGGGAACATCAAAATCCAAAAAAAGTCACCCCTCTTCTGAAAAGGAAAATTGAACCTCTTGAGTGTAGGCTGCATCGCGTTATTGGCCAAGTAGAATTTCTATTCTTAATTGTGTTCCTCCCCCCTTTTTTTTTTTTCCTCTGAGTCTAATATCCTGGGTGGCATTTGCCTTACAGAATTCCTTAACCCCATTCCTTCGTATGGCCAATGAGATCATATATGTCAAGTGGAAAAAAAAAAAAAAAATCCGTTAAATTCATATGGTTGACATATAAACAAAATCAGGAATAATTTCATCCCCATTATTTTTATTCTAACTTTACCCCCTTAGAGCATCTTCAGAGGTGCTCACTTGCTCAGTATGTGATCTTGCACAGTAAAATTGGATGAAGAAAAGTCAAAACATGCCGGTTTGGCTCAGGAAAATAGTTTTGACTCAGCGTAATTGCACAGTTCTTGGCGGCTAGTAAAAGGCGCAGCAACGGTGTGCACCAGCAGAGAAGAGTGTAATAAATATGATTTGACAGCTGCTCAGTGTTTCTGATTGGCCCATAATAACAATGATTGGTCCAGGTGGTTTGCTATTAGTCGTCCCCCATCTGTTTGCTGTCCCTGTTTCAAGTTTTATGGATTTTTGGTTGCAAAAAAAGTATATAACTAAACTTGGATGTGAAAAACATTTTTGCTGGGTCACATACTGAGCACTGCTGGGGATGCTCTTAGAGTTGATTAAAGAAGTATATAAAGGAGTGCCCAACTGATATTATAGCATATGTAAGAGCATTTGGATTCAAAAAAGGGTTGTGCATAGCCCTGTAGATGAAGCACAAAATTTAGTGCAAAATTTAGTTTAATGTCCTCTAAATTTGTCATTTAAGTTTTTCAGCCTGAGTCTGAACTGGTCAATGTAAGATGAATTTAATCCTTTTTATAAATATTTAGGGTTTAAAATAAATACTGTTTGATGGGTAAACTAGAATTCTTCCACCATTTGCCAATGTCATGTACTAAAACCAATGGATTTTTTTTTTCCCACAATTTTTTCTGATGTAGGTAGCATCACTAGGCTAGCAATCACAACCCAAAAAAAGATTTAGCATTAATTGGCAAAACGGTTGTAAAAAACTGTCTAAACTGTATTTAAAAAAAAACTGGCTAAAAGCTGCCTCAAAACTACCAAAAAAAACTATGTGCAAATGTGGCAGAATCCCTCCCCCCAAAAAAAAAAATTTCCTTGAATTTTTGGCGAATTTTTTTTTCTTCAGAGAAAGAATATATGGCTTAATAATAGAGATATCAGCAAAGTCAGGAAAAGAGAGCACCAGTACCCTGAGTGTGGTCATAAAGAGGGTGAGATTCCAAAAAAAAAAAAACCTGCAAAATATACATTTGAAACTCAGAAAACCATCAATTGTTTCCTGTCTTTCTTTCTTTTTCATGAGCGACTCCACTGCTGCTACATATATTTTCACTTCTCCTACCTGTACAGCTACTATAATTCCTCTCGAACCTTGTGCATTAAGTGCTGAGTTTCAGCATTTCATACTGAGATTTAATAAAATTTCACTACTTTACGGATACCAATGAAAAGAGGGGTTAGGGGGTGAAAGGAGGCCCAAAGATTGTGATGTCCTACATTTGCCACAAAACAGAATCAGTGACCAAAAACAAGATCTTCTTGTCAGGACCAAAAGAAACGTCCCTTTTTTCTTCACACTTGAAAAATGAAGACCTAATTTTACTGAAGAAAAACATAATTGCTTGAACTAAAACAAGAAAGTGGAGTAGTCATACACAAACCAAGAAGCTCTCTTGGTTTTGATTGCTATGATGGATTTTGAGTAGCAGAGAACTGGAACTATGCACTCAGCTCAGTTTGCAAAAGAAGAGTGTTTTGTGATGTTTTGAGGAGTTTACATTTACAGATTGATTGATAGGATGAGTTGAATTTTGAGTTTATGGGTATTTTCTGATGATGGGTTGGTCAACTGCAAACTGAGAAAATTTTATGAGTTGAGAGATGTGAGAAACAGAGAGATCAATGGGTATTTTCTGATAATGGGTCATTTGCAAGATTTTGAGCTGAGATGTGAGAAATAGAGATCAATGGATACCTATTTCTGATGATGGGTCATGTGCAAAAACTGAGAATTTTTTTGATTCGAGAGGTGAGGAAACAGAGATCAATGGTGATTTCTGATCATGGGTCATTTGCAAAACTGAGAATTTTTCTTGGAGTTGAGAGGTGAGAAATAGAGAGCTCAAGAAGGTTGACAAAAGTACTAAGTTTTGGATTTGTTTTTTGTTTATTGTTTGTTGGTTGTGGAGGATTGTTAGGAAATGATTTTACTTTCTTGACAACTGAGCTTTGACAAAGTTTTGCTTCTTCAAGCTCTCTCTGGATTGCTTCAAGAGTTATGGAGGAGTCCGCACAGATCACAGTGGGGAACCTAAGAGTGAATGCAAGGGCAAAGGAGTTGGCTGATTATCTTGAGTTGAAAGTCGGGATTGTGGATCGTTGCAAAGTGAAGCGAGCTTTCTTGGACATGCCTACTCATGCTTTTGTGCATTTTGCATCTGCTAATGTGGCCAAAGAAGCTTGCCGCTTGGGAGAGCATGGACAGCTTGAATTCCAAGGTCAAGTTCTGAAAGTCTGCATGAGCAATCCAGGGAGAGGGGTATCTAAAACTTCACTAGGTATGCACAGTTCTTTTTTACTCTTTGCCAGTGATGATGCTCTTGCAGATTTTGTGGTTGTGCTTGCAGGCAGCTCTCAAGGAACCTGAAATGGGGATTTTCTTGAGGCATTTTTTGGAGTGAGAAGTTGTTGCATTTTTCTAGGTTGCCGGGATGCAGTTAGTTGTCAAGCCAGCTTTATGATCAGGCGAGGTATGGGAATCTTGTGGATGCATCAATCAGATGGGGTGAAGAATCAGATGTTGCTCACCATCTTTGTGTTGCTATCTGTGGACTGTTTTGAATGGAACAGGAAACATCATTGAGTTGACAGAGGTGAAGCTGCAGGTGGGTTGTCTCACAGGCCCACATGAGCTTCTTTGTAGCTGGGTAGTTCCTTCCAGTTGCACATTTTGTGTTGACAAGCAGGAACGGAAATTGTACTTCCTGTTCAGTCTTCTGAAGAAGATTGAGCTCAAGTACGTGCCATGTGATATGAAGCTGGAGCTGCTGCTTCGGGATCTACGGGTTGTGAAAGAGGTGCAATGTTCACGACAGAAAGAGCCAGCTCTGATGATGCTCTTGCAGCTTTGGATGCCTCCATTGATCTTTTTTAGGACAGCAAGAGACGACGTCTACTGTAGCACGTCATCCCCATTGCTTGATGATGATGATCCATGGATCCGGACAACAGATTTCACCCCTGAAAAAAGCATCGGCCGCTGCTTTGCCTACAGCATCAGTGTTTCACCTAGGCAAGGATCCATTTTTCGGAAACTGCTTGCATTTTTCAAGCAGCACAGATTGGGATTCAAAATACCCCTTCCACCACTACAGCTCTCTCATGAAACCACCAGCAGCCAGAATGTGAGAGGTGAATTCTTCTTTGTCCCTAAGCAGCCAGGAGTGAGCTTTGGCATCATGTTCCTAATCAATGTGCTGGTGCACCGAGGTACACTAAATGTCACCAGCTTGACAGATGCATTTTACAATGAGCTGAGGGCTGATCACAAGCTAGCTGAGCTTGCGCTGCTCCATATCCTCTCATATACCCACCCTGTGTTTGATGCTGCTAAGAGGCTACAGCAAGTGATGGAATGGATGCGAAACAGTAAGGTGAGCCGAGAAAGCAGTTTAGGATCTGCTAATATGGTTGTTCGCAGGCTGGTTTTTACACCCACCAGGGCTTACTGCCTTGCCCCTGAGGTGGAGATGTCAAACCGTGTGCTGCGGCACTTTGGTCATATATCTGAAAGGTTTTTGAGAGTGTCATTCATGGACGATAACCTGCAGCAGTTGACTTCACCAGCATTGACAGTGCCTATTGCTCCCATTGCTCGAGAGCTTTCAACAATCCATGGGTTTAACCGGACTGAGCTCTATTATAGAGTTTTGAGCATTCTGGAGCATGGGTTTGAGCTATGTGGTCTGAGGTATTCCTTCCTGGCCTTCTCAGCAAACCAGCTGCGGGATGGCTCTGCGTGGTTTTTTGCAGGGAATACAAACAAAGTGAGGGAATGGATGGGGTGCTTTCCGAGGTTTAACGTGGCCAAATATGCAGCCCGTATGGGGCAGTGTTTCTCATCAACATTCTCAACCCTGACAGTTTCCAAGGAGCATGTCATTGATCTTCCTGATATAATTCGAAATGGGTACACCTTTTCTGACGGGATTGGAAAAATTGCACCCGATTTTGCATTGCAAGTGGCAGAGTCTCTGCAATTAGAGAAGAACCCACCTTCTGCCTATCAAATCCGATATGCAGGCTACAAGGGAGTGGTGGCACAATGGAGTGGAGATCTGCATGTTCAATGGAAGTTGGGTTTGCGTGACAGCATGAAAAAATTCACCTCCCAACATCTGGAGCTTGAAGTTGTGGGCTGGTCACGTTTCCTGCCTTGCTATCTCAATCGACAGATTGTCATTCTATTGACAACTTTAGAAGTAGAAGATTCTGTGTTTGAAGCATTACAAACTGCACAGTTGGAGCGGTTGGAAGCGTTTCTCAACCTTCCAGCCATGGCATTGGAAGTACTGACATCAACATGTACAAGTGACCTCTACAGTACAGCAGTGAGTATGCTTCAAGCTGGCTTCCACCCAGCAGCAGAGCCACACTTGTATAACATGCTTCTCTCGATTCGTGCTCGCCAACTTCAAGACCTTGTGTCCAAGACAAGGATTTTTGTGCCACAAGGGCGGTGGCTGCTGGGTTGTTTGGATGAAACAGGGTTGCTACAATATGGTCAGTGCTTCATCAAAGTGTCAGAGCCTTCTGCTACTTACGGGTGCCATCATCCTGGAGATGGGTCATCTGTCAAAGTTGGGCATCCTCCATCAACGCAGGTAATCCAAGGGAAAGTGGTGATGACCAAAAACCCTTGTATGCATCCTGGTGACATTCGGGTATTAGATGCTATTGATGTACCTGAGTTGCACCACATGATAGACTGTCTTGTGGTACCCCAAACTGGGGAGCGACCTCACCCGAACGAGGCATCTGGAAGTGACCTTGATGGGGATCTCTACTTCACATGTTGGGATCCAAGACTTATACCTCCAAGTGGAAGCAGTGCAACTCCTATGGACTACAGTGCAGAACTGATCCGAAACCTGACTCGCCCAGCAAACATCCGTGTATGTATATCACAGAATTCCACCATTTGGTTGTTGTTGCCCTAGTGGAAGAACACTCTTCGGCTTTTACATGATGCATGGATGTTGTCAATCAGGTTGTAGGAATATGTATCAGGTTAAGGTTTTAGAGAGATGAATGGCAGTTTGTCCCCTTCTGATAAGCTTGTGTGTGTGTGTATGCAGGATGTTGTGGAGTTTTTTGCCAAGCACATGGTGAACGACAGTTTGGGTGTAATCTGCAATGCACATGTGGTGCATGCAGATCGTAGCCCTTTGGGTGCCTTGGATGAGAATTGTTTGGAGCTTGCCAAGCTTGCAGCTATGGCAGTAGACTACCCGAAAACAGGCAAGGCAGCCAGTCTGCCTTCACACATGAGGCCAAAAGTGTATCCCGATTTTATGGAAAAGGATGCAAGTGTGACATATCAGTCAAATAAGGTGATTGGCCGTTTGTACAGGAATGTAAAGCGAATAGTTAATGAGGAAGGTGAGCATTTTCCACAGAAGGAACGAAGTGATGACTTGAAGCAGAGTTATGACAGTGATTTAGAGTATGCAGGGTTTGAGGATTTCTTGGAAGAGGCGTGGACATCCAAAATCTCTTATGATGAGCAATTGCGAGGTCTGATGGCACATTTTGATGTGCAAAATGAGGCGGATGTTGTGACAGGCCATTTGGGGTCTTTGCGTCATCCCTATGGTCGCCATCTAAGGGACTTGAAGGACCGAATGAAGAATGCCTATACCTCACTTAGAAAAGAATTTCGAGCAGTTTTTGAAACTCGTCCAAATGCAGACAAGTTGGAACGTGTAACAACACGTGCTGCCACAGTTGATGAGCTCATGGATCTGGCGCCAAAGGCATCTGCATGGTACCATGTCACATATCACCCTAATTGGAGAGCAAGAGCAAAACTCCTGCTTGAGGATTCTGAGCTCTTGCTTGCAGGCCATCTTCTCAGCTTCCCATGGATTGTTGTTGATGTCCTGGGCACAATCAAAGCCATGAAGTTGGAATCTACCTGCTGTCATTGAGCAGCTCGGTTGCAGTTCCAACAAAAAAAGACTATCTGATTGCGCCCATACCCACTTTGAACATGGCTGGACATGATGATGATGGATGATGATGACCATGCTTCTCACCTTCTTGCCCTTGCAACCACAGTTCTCTTAAATTCTTGTGTCTTTTGTGTACTATTTCTGCAGCTTCCAAAGTCTCTTCATTGGCCTTTGATAGAATGGGCATAGCAACCATATCCAATCCACGGATTGTTTTCTGAAGGTGTTGTCTCAAAGCTCTCCATCCGTGCCAGACCTTGAATGTATGGTTGTTCCCTGGCAGCTCTATCACAATCCATGCCAGCACTCCCATTGCTGCCTCTCATGCCCAATGCCTCCTTACGTTAAAGCAGTGTTCATTCCTGACAAACAAGATCTATAGCAAGCTGGTTTCAAGGTCTCCAGATATAGTGAACTGTGCATAACTCCTTTGGCCTGTTGACCAGCAAAGCCATGTTCTCCATCTGAGGTTGCACTGGCAACTTTTGACATCAAATGGTCTTCTTACGAAATGGTCCACATCTTCAATTCCTCCTGAGCTTTGTCCACAAATCCAACTTCACATTATCGTCATGGCATGGCCGTGCTTGATTCTTTTGTAGCAAGGAGTCCATATCAAAATGGGAACAATTGTCAATGGCCTGGGAGAAAACTAAATCCCAAAAAGCACACACTAAATTCTACCAATTGAAGAAGATTGTAACAAATGTGTGGAAACAACCTCAAACACATGAGGTTGCCTTGGAACATGATGGGTGGTCATGAGCTAGGCAATATGTTTATTGATCATTTCTCCATTTGTTTTGATTGATACCAAACATAAGTTCGTATACCAATCTATTGTCAATTGTTAAGAGCATTGTCAACACCTTTTGATGGGAAGCTTCACAACCTCAAATGAGGTTTCAAAAATCCCAAATGAGGTTCTACGAGAAATTAAACAAACGATCTACTTAATGTTTCACATGATGGTGTTTCAAAACATTATGTTTCAAAATATGTTTGAACTTAATCAAATTCAAACATAATCTACAATTTTTTTTGTTTATGAAGAATGTGGTCTTTGTTATCTTGATGATTTACCTCATGTCAAAAAAGGCTAATCATGGGCTCAACAATGGCGGTCACCAAACAACTCTTGAAACTTTGTCTCTTCTTAAACTATGACATTAACAACCTACAACCTTATTGCTTACATTTCATTTGTTAAAGCTCAAACCCTAAAAGTAGCCATCATACATTTTAGAAACGTGCAAATGTTGTTGAAAATTTTGATGACTTCAATGTTTCTTCTTAAATGGTTGACAACAAAAATCTAAGTATGTGCAACCGTTGTAAAATCTTAGGTGTAAACATATATATTTTGTAAGATCAATTTTACATTTAGATACAAGCTATATATCTATATATATAATATTGCTGGTTTTGTCGTCCTTGAGTGCTCGTCCTTTCCATCCATCCGTCTTGTCCTCTGTCCTCATCTGTCCCATCATCCGTGGGGAAGATAGAAAATGCTTTGGGTTTTGGACATGGCCATAGTGTTGCTGGTTTTGTCGTCCTTGGGTGGTCGTCCTTTCCATCCATCTGTCCTATCGTCCATCCCGTCATCCATTCGTCCCTCCATCCATCCAAGGCAAAGAGGGGGAAGGTGCGGGCCCTTCTTAAATTGCAAAACTCCACTCTTTCACAGAATTGCCCATTCTGCCCTATTTATAGCACAATAGGTATCCATCCGGTTATGAAGGGGTATTGGCCCATAATAAAAATTTCAGGCAGGCACTGAGGAAGGCTCGGTATGCAATCAATGCAGCCAATTTTTTCTCTTTTTTTGGGTTTTGGGGAGAGGGGGAAAAGGAGAAATTTTTTCTCTTTTCTATTGGGGGTGGGGGTCCCGTCATCCATCCATGGAATGAAGGAAACAATCATGTGGCAATTTATCTCATAGTAAGGAGGTAGTTGCCAAGAGCTACCGACCCCAAGTTGTCCCTAGACCCCAAGTCGTCCCTAGAAGTGTTGTTTTTTATTTTATTTTTCTAAGATTTTTTGTTTGTAACCACAGTGGGGATCTTCCATAGAAAAATGTGACGACCTTCCTAAAGAAGATTGTGCCAAAACTGGCTATAAAGCCGGAAATGAAGTAAACAATTGTAAGCATGCTTCTATATCTTTGACTACACACTCAAAACCAACCAAATATATTTGATAATTTTGTCTTTTTTTGCTTGCCCTCCCCCCCCCCCCCCCCACCCCCCCCCCCCCCCCCCCCCCCCCCCCCCCCCCCCACCCCCCCCCCCCCCCC
>Ga0116231_10004271_pt1 | contig 29011 bp, 23 predicted proteins | sample S1TSphgellanicum_2_FD_89695 | JGI IMG/M metagenome (GOLD analysis project Ga0116231, IMG submission 89695) | Host-associated microbial communities from peat moss isolated from Minnesota, USA - S1T2_Fd - Sphagnum magellanicum MG | ecosystem: Host-associated > Plants > Peat moss > Unclassified...
GATAGTTAGTTTGTCAAATATGAAGAAGGTATTACTTATTTAAGTAATTGATAATGAATACTGAATATTTGTAGTGTATAGTTTATAATTTAAATATATGTAAATTTCATCATTATGAATTAATGATTATTTAATTATATAGTACTTGAATTGTTTAAAAATCTAAAAACCGTAAAAGTAAGGGATGAAGAAAGTTTTGGAATTACAATTTAGTTTGTAAGGAAGTTGCAACTTCAAAACTTATCCCATATTGTTTGTTCTCCATTCCTATTTTGAACACTATATAAGCAAAGGGGTGTGCCTATGCAATTTCACATTATGAAGTTTGTGCACATGGGATGAGTTAATCAAAAGGTTCAATCCAAAACAAAAAAACAAATAATGCACAATTCTAAAGTACATACCTTCTTAACCTACTTATCTATTTAGTTAGGTAAATATTTAATTTGACCTACCTATCTAGGTCAGCCTATGTACCTACCTACTTAAGTACCTACCTATATGAGTAGGTATTTAACCTAGGAAGGTAAAACCTACCTATTTATTTTTTCACCTAAGTAGGTAGGTAGGTAGGTAGGTAAGGATTGTAGGCACCTATTTATGTACCTACCAACCTAATATTAATATTTTTTTTATTTTTTTTAATGCCACGTGGCATATTTACATTGGGCCACATGTCATAATATAAGGTCATCCAAGTCTTTGAATTGAACGTCTTAGATTATTTCAAAATAATAATAATAATAATAATAATAATAATCATCATATATTAAGACATGTGGCAACACATGATTTGCTTTCAATTGTGACCAAAATAGTTGCATATTAGTCGCATGTGACAATACATATACAATGGAGTCAAAGGATGAAATGTATTTGTTGACTTTTTCTTTCATACAATACTCTTTGTCATTTGCGACTAGTTTATTACATGTGACTTGTCTTAGGCGACTAAAAGGATTTTAGTTGCAAAATGTTTCTTGTGACTAAAATTTATAGTACAAGGAGGAGAAAAAAAAGGTTTGGGAAGACTTGGCATAATGGGAAGAAAAGATTTGAGTTTATTGGCCTTGCCTACCAAGGCAAGGATATTGTGTTTAGATTCGTTATAGAGTATAGTAGCTTAATGGATTTTGACCCCTTGGTAATAGGTCTCTTTTTATAGGAGGATTTTTGAAAGATTATATTTTGGCTTGTGTTAGAAACTTGAGATTAGTTATAGAGTTATAATATCTTGAAGAATTTTGGTTTCTTGTAGAGGATTTTTTGAAGATTATATTTTTGCATGATGAAATATTTGAGTTTCCATAATTCGTCTTTTGTTTTAATAAGATACTTTTTAATGTAAATAACAAGGCCATAGTGTGACATACCCCTTGTTACACTTGAGCATTCTAGGTTAAGTGAAGTTTTTGTTGAGTTTTGTGATTTCAATAAACCTTTTAAAGGTATATTTTTTCTTTGACCAATAGCCCTTTCTAGTCATTCAAGTACAAAGCCCCATTCTAAAATAACTTTGAATTATAAATAACTATTTCACTTACTTGTGAACATCAATTAAAAAGCTAGTACCTTCATGAATTAAACACAAATATAAAGGAGGTTGTATAAATGAAAAAAGGTTTAATTTTCATCCATAAAGAGCCATACTATATTCCCATGTGAAAATAAAAGAGACAAGTGGTGATGTGTTAAACGTGACAAAGTATAATTGTAAAAACATTTTATTATGGTGGCTATAATTGCCATGGAATATTCTTGTGAAAATTAAAAAAGTTGGCAAAAGAAGGGGATGCAATCCATGATGAAAATACACAATATTATCTTCAAGGAAGCATGATGAAGTGGAAGTGGTGAGAAAGGAGATTATGTAAATGAAGGACAAGGATAGTTAATTGTATGGAACAAATTCTATAAAGTCCATGATAACAAATTTTTGTAGAGAAAATAATTTTGCCACTTTTGTAGAATGAATATGAATAGTGTGTGTTACATTGTAAATTTCTCAAATGTTGATTTCAAATGTTGCATTTGTGAACTTAATGATCTCATTTTTGACATACATGTTAAGTTCTTTTTTCAAAACTCTTGCAATAGTTGTTCAATTTCAAATCATTGGGTATTGATTGAAGAAGTGGTGTCTTGTTTATGAACCAATTTACATGTAGTGTTGTAAAACTTTGCATTATGGAATAAAAAACATCTAGATGTTAGAAATTAAAATTATCTTGTTATAAAATGACATGACCATTTGTTGAACATATGTACAATAGTACTCCAAGGACCCCATCAATAGGAACTTGGTGATGCAAAGGAAAAAAATGTCAATGCACACCTCCACCCATGACACTTGCATTGCAAAAAATGAATTGATCCCATTACTTGCAATGCCTTGAAGTAACAACCATGCACAAAATACTATCATTCAAAACAACTTTAATTTCAAGTTTTTTTTCAATTAATGTTTGTGCTCTTTTCAATCTTGTGTTTGTTTTTTCCATGTTTGTGGGTGTATTTGTTTTTTGCTTTAGTGCATGAGGAGTTTTTGAGGAAATCTTGAAGATAGTTTTGTTTTATTATTGTTTGGAGGAATGTATTAATTCATTAGAGCTTTGTTTTTTTTTCCTATTTTTTAAATTCTTGTGTTCTTAAAAAAAATTTGGAAGTTATCTAGACATATTGGTTTATTCTTTGTGAATCACATTTTATTTTATTTTGGAGTTTTGGGTAGTTGAGAGTGTTTTTTTGGGGAAGGAAGGGCAAGGAAAATAAAGTCTAAAATAAGGCTTACACAATAAGTTGTAGCATTGAATATTTGAAAAACTTTGGTTGTGATTTTAGAATTGAGATTTCCTTGGGAATTTTGTAAGGGGAGTTTGCAATAGAGGTAAAAAGGAGAACCCAAATTTTGTATTATTAACTTGAGGACCTATAAGGATGGGAGGAGGACACACAAGTTAGGTGTTGTAAACACTAGGCTTATTGCAACATGGAGGGCAAGCACTTTCTTGAATAAATTCATACAAATCCTTGTTTCATAATTTTTTTTTGCCTTTCATTTTTTTCTAAAATGATGTTCCACTTTAGTCAAGTTTCTGGGTTTGATGCAGTCCTATTTGTTCATCAATTATGAAAGGGGATTTGAATATGTAAGCACCTATGTGATTTAGTGATTCTTTCTATTATTTAGTATTTTTTTTTCTTTTTTTCATGGTAATTAGTATTTTCATATTTTTTCAAAAACATGCATAAAGAGACTTGGAGTCCAATAATAGTTTATAGAATTACTATTACTTAACATTTTTACTAATTCCAAAAGCTTTTAAAACTCTTCATTGATCATGATAGTTCTAATTCACTAGAAGAAAAACATGTATTTTCGACTGCTCTATAAAACAAATCATCTTGTCCTATGGTTAAAACCCATGTCATAATCCACCACTTTGTAATTGATGGTGATTTGTGGAGCCTAAAAAGATTGTGACTCGATCATAAATTTTCTCAAGTGGGTTGGAGCAAGCAACATGCGCCATCAACATAGGGTTAATATGGGTTGTTGATTTCAATTTTCTATTGTGGAATCTTTTGCTTGTGTTGGGAAAGGGGGAGTGGAAGAACGGGTTTGCTTTCGCTTTGGCTTGTCATTCACCTCACTCCTTCCGAGAAAATATAAGGGTTGCGTGAATCTACCTCAAGGTTTAGTGAGATGATTCCATTACTATTTTTGAAATGCATTAACTTAATGCAAGACACAACTTGCAATCCCCACCAGATCTCATCAAGAATGCACCAAGAAATGAAGTTAAAGTTATGCTCTACTTGAGACATTGTGAAGGCATGAATGGGAATATTAAGGTGAAAAGACATTTTAAAATAAGCCTAAGAAACCATTAGTGATGCCTTCCACAATTTATGAACACTAAGTTACGATGAACACATCACCTCTCTCCTAGTGGGTGGTTGTGGAACAGGTGGAACCTTTTTCTCTTTCCTTTCCACTATTCACTCTTCACCAAAATCAAGCAATCAAGCAAGGAACATCATGAGTTAATAATTTCTTTAATTTCCATTGAACAAACTCAATGGTAAGAAGGCTCATGATTACAATAGTTGAAGATCCATTGAAGCCTTCAATTGGAACTAGTAAGCTGCTAGAGCTCACATTTGAAACTAACAATTAGGAGGAGATCATCAATATGGATCGAAAGTTGTATCAACATGAAGCCCAAAGATTTACAAAAAGGATCATGGGCAATGAATCAAAGATTTTCAATGTCACCATAAGAGCCTGAGAGGTGCAAAGATTTGACATGGTACCTACTCTACTTCCTGGCAGCTGAAAATAAAGTTCACCCATTAACATTTCTCTGAGGGAAGGAGTTTTGTATATGCAATCAAAGATTCAGCTTGCAAAAGAGACAGACAAACAACATTGGTTCTAAATTGCAAACTTGTGGATTCAAGGGGATTTAGGGTTTAAGGCTTTTTTGATCAAGCATCACCTTCTTCAATGTCTTCACTGTCTCGGCTCCTTACGGAATCAAAAGGCTCAAATGGGTTGATGATGTCCTTCTCACCCTCAAAACTGAAACTGCTTCTGGAGTTTGCAGATGTAACTACTACAGAGTCTTTAGCACCCACGTATTTGAAGTCAGTTGCAGAATTCACTACATTGTTATTACAAGAGCTTGGCCCCTTAGATTGCATTGGATTGTGTTGCTGGATCACCAGAACAGAGGCTCGCATATGTTTCAGGTCTTTGGATACAAGAATGTCTCCTACAGGACCCAAACCTTGTCCAGGCACATGATTATTTGAGGAAGGAAATACACCTGACTGTAGAATTGGGCTTTGTTCATGCATGTGATGACCGACAATGATCAACCTGTAATCTGGTGAGCTTGCAATTTCCAGAATAGATTTGTATGGGTCATCTGTCTCACAAACCTTGAATATCAAGCCTTGGGAACTGTTGCTGCCATCCTCCTCATGAGCTCTAAGTTCCTCATGCTGAGAACTCAGTTGCCGTTGTGGCTGGTCACTGGATGATGTTGTTGAGTCTAAGTCTTGTAAACTTAGATTGCTTTGATCCAGAGCTGCAAGACTTTTGCTTTGTGTCTTGTTTTTGGCAAGTTTGGCAGCAGTCATGGATGCAAGAGCTATCATGTCCAGTTTCTTCTGCATTTGGTACATCTCTATGTCCATCTGGTGGACATGATTGTCGACTTCTCCATGAGTACCAGTTTCCATCATGGGTGGCTCCTCCTTGCTTAAATCCAGCAAGTTTATATCACTTTTCTCACAATGTGCAATATGGCTACATGAATCAGATTCCACTGTAGACTTAGTACTACCCTGAGGGTTGACATTGCACCATGGTGCTTTAAAAAATGCTGTTACTCTTGATCCTACCCACATCAGAGCTTTCCAGCAACGCTTCAGTTGCAACAAGACAGTACCCATGTTTCCATGATCCTTAGAGCCATGTTCAATTTGCTGCTGATGTAATAGTAACATGCAATCTGCTTCACCTTGCTGCCCAGGCCCCCCGATTGTGAACTGGATCACAGTGAGCTTGACCCCAGGATGCTGGACCATTCTGCATGCCAACATCAGGGCTTCACGATCATCAGGTCCTCCAAAGAATAGAACACAAATGTGTTGGGGAGGAGGATTCATGTCAGGAGATGTCATCACAGCTGATATTAGACTTGAAGAACCCCCAAATTCCCTGTCCACAAAAATTGCCACTGAGCAAGGGGTATCTTGTAGAACCCTGGCATTCATACGCTGCAAACCTGAGTGGACTGTCTCTAAGCTTCCATCATGATGGCAGTGCATGTGGAATGGAAGTACAATCATGTTTGCTCGATTTGTTGCAGCAGCAGTGCATATGTTTACATGCATGCAGCTTATTTCGCTAATGACTGCTGCACTCTTCACCTTCACCCTGCTCAGTTGCCGGTATACCTGGACTGCAGATTTCACTGCATCCATTCCTGATTCTCCCACCTGTAATGAGGATTATGCACCTGCCGGGTTATCAGTGCAACAAACAAAGGTGCATGCTTAAACCCAGTAGGTCCAGGAGAACAACATTTTGATTTGGGGTAGTAAAAAAACAACAGCTTTGAAGAAAGAGGCAAAAGGAGGAGGCTGGGCCGAGGTTCTTACTCCAGCCTGGTGGTAACGCTGTTGACCTTGCTTTTCTGGGGACAAGGATGCAATAGAAACAGAGGACAAGTGGTCTGTACATTCCATCAAGTGTAGCACATATGCTCGCAAGGATTTGGGTTCCCTGCCCTTTGTCACTTCCACCAAGTTCATCATCGCTGGAATGCTACTGGATCCAGGAGCACATATGAGCATGCGCAGCTCATCTTTGCTGTCACCAGTGTCAATTTTCCTCCTCACATAGGGAATAACATCACGTGCAGGTTTGTACAACCACATGAGTACTGGTGTTGTGAGAAATGTGGTCACAATGGCCATGATCACCATGATTGCAAACAACTCCTCATTGATGACCTAGAAAAAAACAATTTGCAGCAGCAGCAAGAGTGAGCAAGGAATTAGGGCAGGACTGTCATCATCATCATCATCATCATCAGCTCTTGGCAGAATTCATAAACTCCAGAACATTCGCTCGCTGATTGCACTTCTAAGACAAATGTAAAGTACATTTCATCTCGTTTGAGAACAAATTCAGAGCAGAGTAGCCATGGCAGTAGTTGTGGTGGTGGTGGTGATCACAGATTGACAAAAAGAAAAGGCTTACATACCCCTTTGGCAAGACCAATGTTGAGAACAATGAGCTCCACAAGCCCCTTAGTGTTCATGAGGAAACCAAGAACAAATGCCTTCTGACGAGCCATACCCCATGCTGTTGCCACAATCACTGTCCCCATGATCTTGCCAACACATGCAGCTCCAATCACCATGAAGAGCATAGCCACTGCCACATAGTATATGCACCCACACGCACACCCAGCATGAGCACCACAATTGCTATATATCAAAGCAAGAATTTAGGGTTAATTAAGCACAGGTCTTGAGATCATTGATCTCATGAATGGGAAGAATCCATTTTTGAGTCAAATGTTGAAATCTGTTGCTGCTCTGGACAGGGGCTTCAAGTCTTAAATGGTACATACTTCCAGTGTTGCTTTTGATGGCAGACAGGTTTGTCTTGAGACCAGATGATGCAAAGTACAGAGGCAAAAACAAGATGCTCACGTAATCTTCAATCTTCTCTCTCAACATCCCTGCAATCACAACATGCCCACAGTAGTTGCAAGCAACTGATGATTCAGCTTTACCACCACCACCACCTTGGCGTCACCAGCATACACATGTTTAGGGTTTAGCTGCTGCTGGAGCTTGTACAGTTTTCTGAACTTTGGTGCAGAATTGGAACATTGTGTTCCTGGAGGCTAGAACTCTTCTAGTACAGTCAAGAATCATCATCATCCATGGCAGCTAGCTGAAGCAAAGTTCTGAAGAAACATTGGGTTGCTGCTTCCAGCAGTGCAATTCTTTCTTTGCCAGAAGAACTTGGGAGAAGCCTCATGAGCTGGGATCACGGATTATCATCATCATCATCATCATCATCATCAACCAACCCACCTGCAAACGGTCCTTCACTAGGGATGAGGAGACCACAGACAAATCCTCCGAAGATGACATTGATGCCAATGATATCTGTAAGGAATGCAGCTCCAAGAACCAGCAAGAGTGTGACAACCACAACAGATTCAGGGATTGGCTCCTCATGGCGTGCCAATGCAAAGGCAACAGGACCCACCACGAGAAACATGAAGCCTACGAAGCCAATTCCAAGCAGAACCACCCACAATGCAACCAGTGGAGATGATCCTGAGTTTGTGAGGGCTACTGCAAGTGCCAAAAGCACCCATGCTACCACATCATTCAATGCTGCTGCAGACATGGCCATTTGTCCCACCTGCATCAGTGCAGCTCAACATATCAAGCAGCAAGCACAATCACATCAACTTCAGCAACGGAAGCTTGAGACAAATTAGAATGGCATGGCCATGATCAGGAGCTGATTGATTGATGCTTGAGAGTATGAGAACTTTGAGGAGGGATGGGTGGTAAGAGGGAGTCCAGAGTGCAAGAGACTTTTACATCAGTTGTGAGGAGATTTCTCTCAGTAAGAATACGAGCCAACACAGGGAAGGCGGTGATGGAGAGAGAGGAGCCGATGAACATGGCAAAGGCACCGAAATGCTGCGAGTGAGGTTGCACCAGGATGTATTTGTAAATGACATAGGCGACGATGATGCCAAGCGCGAAGGGGAGTAGTATTCCTGCTGCTGCAATCCCAACTGTGGCTGTTCCAGTCCTGTGCAGTGCAGGTGGAGATGTAGTACAATGTTAGAAAAAAATTCTAGCATGCTTGCCTGTAGCAGCAGCATACATCTTCTTGTACAAGAAGAGCTCAAGCTGGTATTGATCAAAGGAGAAGAACTGGTCCTGCAACAAGAAGATTCAGTGTATAGAAGACTCTTATTACTTGCGGAGCTTGTGGATGTCGAGCTCAAGGCCGACGAGAAAGAGGAAGAAGATGAGTCCCACATTGGCTAAAGTCTCGAGAATCCCCAGAGAGCTTTGTGGGAAGATGTTTTGTGTGAAAGCTGGAATGAGACCGAATGCTGTGGGTCCTAGCAATATACCCGCCACGATCTCTGCACACCACAGCAGCAGCAGCAGCAGAAGAAGAAGAATCCGATCGATCAGTGTCCAGTGCACACACACAAAACCTAATCTTAATATTCAAGATCTGCTGCATGCATGGGTGTGAGTGAATGTTAATATTCACATCTGTAGCATGCATGGGTCTGAGAGAGAGAGAGAGATTGAGAAAGAAAGAGATCGAGATTTCAAGAGACTGGAATGTACAATATGATGTATAGAATTATCAGAGTTTGCGTAACTACTTACCAGCAACGACACGAGGTTGTTTGAGGGGTCGGAGGAGGAAAGTGACGAAGCGAGAGAGGAAGATAATGACGCCTATTTGGATAATGAGCAACAGCAATGCATGATGTAGTGGATTGTCTCCATTCACTAACCCACTGGACGTGACATCCGCCCCCGCCTGCTGAGAAGAAGAAGCAGAAGCAGAAGCAGAAGCAGAAGCAGCAGCAGCAGCAGCAGCAGTTGTTACATTTGACGTGCCGGATTGAGCAAATGCTGCACCAACAATACTGGCCATAGTAGTAGACATGATGATGATGATCACTACTACTTCACAAATTTTGCAGTAGATCAAAGTATAAGATTCAATCCCAATCTCAAGCTCTACAATATAATTTCATACATCTACTGATCAAGACGATTCTCTAGCTGCAAAAACAAAGTGGATACATGTCTATGGATCCTGAAGCAAGTTCAATGACTACATGCAATCAAGCAAGCAACCAATCAAGCAATCAAGCAAGCAAAGAAGCAAAGAAGCAATCAACTGATCACTAGGACCGTCTAGAAACCTCAAAGCCACACTGGCCAGAAATCAGGGTACCACCACCACCACCACCACCCCTACAAGAACCTCCCTGAGGTACTAAGGACTTCTCAATGTATAGAGAACTCTGTAACCAACTGCAGAGCTTTCAGAATCTCCTATGATCTCTGATCTAGTATTCTGTTTGCTTGCATTGCAATGCAAACCTGAAAACAAAATAAATAGAATGTGATGGGGGGCAGGGATTGGGGTAAAAGAAAATTTATAAATAAATTATGTCTCAGAAACTTTGTTGAGTTCTTCTTAGCTACATAAATCAAAACTTTCAAAGAGTTTTCTTACATGAGCATCAACATTGTTGTACTTTTGTAAACTGAATCATGATCTGAAGTTCAAGCTACAACATCCAGTGGGGGAAAATTACACTTCCTATGTAATAATAATAATAATAATAATAGTAAATGTTATGTATCTTCAATTAGGTATTCCCTTCAATCTTGAAACCCAGTTTTGCAAAAAGACTATGAAACATTGAACAAAGTGAGCAGGCTTGTTGCTAAAAGAGAGAGAGAGAGGAAACTTCCAAGTCTGGGAAATTGGGTCACCAGTTTTACAGCTTCATTCATTCAAGTAGAGACTAGTACTGATCATCAATCCTTTCCTATTCCATTCCTCTCAATTATTCCATTGCTCTCATTCAACCGTATATGCTGAAGCTTTTGAGGAGTTCTAGGTAGAGAGAAACAAGGGACCCAAAAAAGCCCATGCAAAAGCAATGAGCATCTGATAATTTTTACACTTTTTTTTTTTTTTTTCTTTTTTTTTTTTTTTGGTTGTTTTTTTTTTTTTTTTATAATTTTTTTTTTTTAATTTTTTTTTTCAAATTTATTTTTTTGGTTTTTTTTAAAACAAAAAATTAAAAAAAAAATTTAAAAAAAAGAAATACAAAAAAAATCAAAAAAAAAAATTTTGAAAAAAAAAAAAAAAAATCCAAATCAAAAAATGCAAATGTCATATATATGGTAAAAAAAAACTACATTAAAAGAACATACTACTAGAACCCTGTGGTTGGGGAAAATGCTCTGGAATTATATGGAATGTACTTTAATAGTTTAACAAATCTTTTAAATATAAATTTAAGCTTCAGTTTGAAAATGTGAAAAAGAGATAAAAAAGAATGGTAAAGGAGATGGAGGTTTATCAATTTAAAAAATGTCCCCCCCTCTCCCATTCTTCTTATTTTTGTCATATGTTCTCATATGGTTTTCAATAGTTCATCATTATAAATGTCAATCTCAATTTGATTTTATTATGTAAGTGTGCCTTTTTCATGTCTTTTTTTGAAAATAGTTATTTTGAAAAAAATAATTTATTGAATTACATTTGAAAATAGTTTTGCAGCAGAATGGAAGTTTGCACACACAAGGCAAAAATCATTGTTAATATGCTGAAATTCAGATGCAAAAATGTAGTGACTTGGGTATTTTCCAAGTTCCCTTTATAAGCAGACTGTTGTGCTTTTCTCACTGGGTTTTTGATTTCTTTGGTCATGATGTGCTTGAGAAGAACCACTTCATAATCAGGTCCCCTCTCCAAGCTACCAGCTCCAAAACTGGATGCTTCTTCAAGTGAAGTAGGAGCTACTATCCTGCTGCAAATGTGCAAGCAATTGTATCAGGCTGCCTTCCCTTAAGACGACCCACCAACAGGGGAGGAAGCTTCAAAAAGCACAGGTTCTTCCTCAAAATCCAAAAACTGATTTTCATGAAATGAGCAAAGAGTCATATTCCCAGGGATCTGAAAATGGTGATAATTCAGAACCACTGCTGCAAGCTGCACAAATGGTAGCTCTGATATTGTAATGTGTGGTGTATGTAGATGGAGGGGGGAGCTCTTTGCATGTTGCCTGAACAGAGGGAAAATTCAAAAAAAGAGTGCTCATTTCTATGTGATGATTCACTTGTAAAGAATACTTTCAAACCCTCTATGAGTGTGGTGAAACACCAATGAATTGACTAGTGGATATTGTTGCCAACGCTAACCATCATACCCAGTTTGCACAAGGCATGAACAAAGTTGGATTCATGTTGTTGGCTTGACAACCACATGACCTTCACATTAAGTGAGATTAATCACTTAGAGTGGATCCAAAATCTGAAGGACCTCCAGTTTGAGACATTGCAGCACTATGACATTTTAAGCGTCTATGCAGTGAATGTGATGTGATGCTCATGATATATATAGGTAATAGGGATAGCATTGACCAGCAATCCAAGGTATGAGACCAAGATTTCTTGCAAAGAAAAATATTCCATTACGATTTTATGGTTGCAAGTCAAATTGATAGTCAGTTGTATGATACTGCAACTGCAATTGCAATAGACCAGACTGAAGAGGGTACCATGCAAGGAAGAATTCTGGAAGGCAACAAGTATGTGCTTGGATTCAAGCTGGACTAGTGGAAGGTGGAGCTATGGGGTTAGTAACTCTTGATAGACCTGAAGCATTCCATTGCACTCTCTAAGGTGGTATAAAGAGGAGCCGAATGCGCTTTAAACACATGATGCAGGTCCACAAGTATTTTCTGTTCTTTTGTATTTTCTTTGTTGCGTGCACTAATGGGTTTAAAGGGCAACTATGCATTGTGCACTAATGCACCTACTAGTGTTTTTTTTTCAATTTTTTTTAATAGTTAAGTTGGCTACATGGCAGTCTCTTTATGTTCTATAATCCACATGGATTACTTAATGTCGAATTATCTAGCTACATGGGAAGGAAATGTGTAATTTTTTACCGATTAAGGAAATCACTTTGTCAATTTTCATTTGAGAAAGGAGAATTTTCTATGTAAGTTATGGAACTACAAGCGTTAAATTTTTATCAAATCTTATCTGACTTTTAATTTCCAATTTGTGAAAACAAAGCTATATGGGGGAATTGAACCCCAACCCCTAAAGGCCCTACCAACTACAGCATATATCCTAACCTACACAAAAGGAAAACATTAGTTCATCCTAAAAACAAATCCAAATTCCAAAAGGCTCAAAAGGGGGTTGGTTGAAGGTTTGGGAGTCTCCATATCCCAAAAAGTATGAATCATGGAAACAAGGGCAACTCATTTGTCTTCACCATCAATACTCAAGTTATAATTGCCATGATTGAGCTCAAAATTTCCATCAAAAATAACCAAAGAACCCACCAAGTCAAAACTTTGATGGGCCAACAAAGAGGAGAAGCTATAAACCAAACATCCAACTTTCCAAACAATCTAATATCTAACTAGATTGCAAATAAAACAAGAAAAAGGGTGGGGCCTAGGGAATCAAGATACAATAGGAGAATGTGAAACTTGGGCAAGATTTAAACCCAACACCAAGTTCTATTATTTTTTCAACTCTAAATTGCTTCTCCAAAAGGAAAATCTTGCAATGTGAAAAAAAATTGGCCAAACATCCAAATGACTAGCTCCAAATGTGTAGTCAATCTATTCTGTAATTTTGTTTTCATGAAGGTGAGTGTAGAAAAACACTTCTCATCCTCCACTAAACCAATAACTTGCACAATAGCAAGTTCAACCAACTTGATGTAGACAAGGATTTTTTCTACAAATATTCGTGATGAGGAAAATGTTCTCCACAACTTGGTAAATGGGTTCACATCAAAAGGTTTGTGCATCACCAACTTAGAATTACTTCTCATGGTAATGACAAAAAGAGATCTTTGTAGGTCAAAAGCAATGGCTAAAAACAATCCTAGAACCCATAATTCATCTAGCCCTAACTTCTTAAGCTAGTAGAAGGCATCTTTGAAAACTACCAAATGAACAACAAACCTTGTTTCCAACTTTGGTTGTAGCCAATATTGTGGGTACACAATACCAAATGCATCCATCAAATTATGGGTTGGGAATTGACCTTGGACCTTGCAATTTTGTAATAAGTTGATTAGTAGTTTTTTCACATTGTTTTTTCATAGATGCCATTATTTTTGCAAAAATAGGTCTTGTAACAAAACTAGATGCCCTCATTTGATCTAAAAATGTGGCCCAAATATGTTAACTAGCAAACTCAAATGCCAAATGATTTGTTCTTATATTCATATCAGTAATTCAGCAGAGATTTATGCTTTCACGAGCACAATCAATCAAGGCTTGGAAATTCATAAACACATCACCTTGGAAAAAGGAATGGATGTCACAATACATTCGTTATACATTCCCTTCACAAATCTTGACCATTGTAATAAAATCACACACAACATGTCTTGTAGTTGTGTAAATTTGATCAAAGAATGCACTACCTCCAACAATGGCATAACAACATTCAACGCTAGCAACATCTCAACATCAGTCAACAAACACAAGTTAGATTTGGCAGAAATTCCTATGGTTACATTTAATGCCATTTTCATGAAAAGAATGCAATATTTAGACAACACATGCTTGACAAAACTGAGCATGGATATCCACCTAGTTTTGATGTTTTGCAATATTTCATTGCCCTTTGTTTCCATGATTTCTACCAATTTGGCAAATTTCGAGTGTCTCTTGGGGCGATGGCTAAAATAAACATAAATACACTGCAAAAGACTTTCAATGCAAGAAACCAAAGGTAGGTTTGAAAGTGTTTGCATTGTCAAGTTTGTTTGATGAGCCATATAATGTACATTATTGACAAAAGGAGCATATCGACATTGGATCCGAATAGTAACTATAGATCTAAGGCCTTGGAAGGTGTTGACCCCATCAGCACCAAAACAAATTAACCTTGTAGCAAGCTCTTCTTTCAAACCACCTTATGTCATCAAAAATTCATAATCAACAATGTCAAACTATTAGTTCCAAATCTAGAAAGCATTTGTTGGACATTGAACAACAATGATATCCGACACTAATTTTGCACAACATAACCATGTAGACTTGCCCAACTTGCATTGTCCATGGATGTAACTTCATCACAAGTAAGAAATATAAACTTGGCATTATGGATAGCAACTTTAGTCATTTTTTCTCACTTCATGGTCTGTGTGTTTTACCATTTCCCAACAAACCCTATCATACCAATGTTTTCTAGGCATAGATTGAAGTTTTAAAAACTTGAACAAAAGCTAAAAAACCTCATAATTTATCATTGGTTTACCTTTACTTAAGAGGTTGAAAATAGTGACCAATTGAACAAGCTTTTGCTTATCTTCCATTACCTGACCAAGAGTAAGCTACTAAAGAACAATTGTTGTTGACAGCCGAACATAAATAATTTCATTTTTTGCATGCTCACATTTTGGATCCATAAACCACTTACCATCAAAAGTTTTCCTTTTACCTGCATGTTTCTCAATGGAATTCCATTTGGCCACCAAAACCTTGTATTTCTTTTCAATTCTAGAACAAACACAACACTTGACATAAGTAATTAGCCCAGCTTCATTGAAAATGGGTTCTAACCATGGCATTTTCAAAGCCCAAACATCGTAAACCTTACGATTCACAACAATATTAGAACTTTTTTTTATTTTAAATTGAGAAGCATGCACATCTTCAAGAACAATAGGGCTAGGGTTTTCATCCTCAACAATAATAGGGTTAAAGTTTTTAGAATGTTTAAACACTTTAGGAAATTTTTGAAGTGCAATAGTTGTCAATTCAGGGTTTTGGTCTTGGTTTCTTTGCTCACCCATGTGACTGGACTTAGGTACATTAGAAGAAAGAAGTTCATTAGGTGCAAGGGCTTCTTCTAGAACTCAACCACCAAAAAAAAAACTTAAACTTAAAATTATTTGGAACTTGTAGACTTGGAGGCATGATTGAAACCAAAAGCAAACAACTTTATTCAAATTTGAAACAACATGATCGATTTAGAATTTAGAAATGAAAAATAAGGAGGTTTACCAAAAAAAAATCACCTCATATATCTACAAGAAGAAATTTGAATGCATTTCAAACAAAAAATGCATGCATTGTGTGCCCCCTACCCACTACTTGTAGCCTCACATAAGAAATCCAAACTAAAACATGGAAATGCCAAACCCTAAACAATTTGCATCACTATTATTCACTACTAATTTCTAAACAAGTGCAAGACTCAATGTGTGTCTGGATTCTACAACTTTCAATGTGCAAAATGCATACACTTGAATCTTGATGTTTTCAAAAGTGGGTGAGCAAGTTAACATGAATGAAATATAGATTTACGATTGGTTGACATCACCAAGGAGTGAGCTTCCATATACTAAAACCCACACTATTGATATGTACACCAAAAAAAAGTTGTTAGTATTGAAAAGTGCAAAGTGTAGATTCAATAGTTAGCAATGAGCATTCGTCACAAACTAGTCATGGCGTCAAATCGGTTTTGGCAATTCTACACGCACACGCACACTGCACATAGCATACCGAGTCCCACTTGATGCGCACAATGGACGAACAAACTTGACAACAAATCTTGATTCCCAAGTAGTGTGCACAATGAATGGACAATGACAACAAATCTTGATTCCTAACTAAAGTGCATGATTTGAGTTTTAGCAAATGTATACACACCAAGGATGGACAATGCATAGTGCACACCAAGTTGTGATGCAACAACCTTGAGTGTTGAAGTTCATAAATCGAAATTTGACACTACAAAATGCACACAAAAAACATAGACAAACTTTAAAAATCAAGACAATGGTGAACACTATGTACACAAATGCACACAACAAAATCAACACTACAATGCACACTACACACACAACATTGTGCACACAAACAATGTCCATGGACTTCATGAATCGCATCTATGATTATGTAGTGTGCGCACAACAATGGTGAAACACAACACTCATAAGTCGAAACTCCAAGATCTAGAGTGTAGTTTGTAATGTGCACACAACAATAATGAAACATAACAATTAGTCGAAACTCCAAAGTTTAGAGCCTAATCTACTATGTGCACAACAACGACGAAACACAAGAATTGGTTGAAACTCCAAAGTCCAAGGCCCAAAGCTTTGGATGTAATGTGCGCACAACAATAACAATCAAAACTTTGAAGTCTAAACTCAAAAGGTTTAGGAATCCAAAACCAAAAGGCATATAAATCCTAGTTATGATCAAGTTAGAGCCTTGAAAAACTTAACTTAGTGGTCAAAAGTCCTCAACTTTTCCATGTTGTTTAGTCAGTTCAAGCTTGAATGTTGAGTTGCCACCCAAGACCCCATTGCCTCACCTTACCTTGATCGAAATAGTTGTTGCAAATAGCAACTTACAATGACTTTAAATCATTAAATAACAAGTGCCACTCATATATTCACTCATGATTCATGTCAAAAGCGAACACCAAGAAGTTAAAACAATGAACACCGCAAGCAATGAACAACAAACGTTGCAACTTGCAAATTTAAGAGCTTGAATCTTTGACTTCCAAGTTTAGCACTTGAACAAACATTAGACACCTAAAAATAGGTTTTGGGAAGGTTTAGGTTTAGCGAAAACAAGTTTTGAGAGGGTTTTAATTTAGTGAAAATGGGTTTGAGGGAGGGAGTTAAGGTTATGAAATCAACAGCATTTAAAGACGATCTAATCATCTATGTGATTCTAAAAAGTAGATTGTGTGATTCACAATTTCCCCTCAATAGCGAGGAGGCGAAAACCCTATTTGTTTTGTTTACATGCTTGCAATTTCGATTTTTTTATGAAAAATTTATGAATTTTATTATTCAAAATAAAAAACACTTTTATGATTTGTTAGCCTAATATTTAGGTCCAAAAAAGTGAATTTTTTCTCAAAACAAAAACATTGGCACCTACCATTATAAATACAATGTTGCTCACGCAACATTTAATGGTTAGTGATGTCATTACACTAAAATGCATCTTAGTTCATTTTGGGTTTCACTAGATTTTTAATGAATTTAGACATTTTTATCATGGTGAAATTGGTCAACCCCTTAATGAACGGGGACTAGTTGTTACAGAAGTGAACTGGTTCATTAGTACTTAGTGAAACAAGGTTACTCTCAAGTGAAATACAAATTTACCAAATCATTCACTTGCCAGTTAATTAACTAGGTAGCATGGAAATTAATTAAATTTAAATTATTTAATATATAATATTATTGATAATTTCATGATTTTCAGCCTATGAGTTATTGACATGTGTCATTACTTAAGCTAGGTTTAAAACCTAAACCTAGGTACATAAACCACATACAACATAAGCACCTACTCTATGGACCTAGATAGAAGAATATTTTGTCAATTTACCATTATTGACCACACACACACCACTTGTGAAGTTTGATCCTTTAACCTTTAAAATAAAAACAAACACCCCTACCATCAAACTACCTCACTTGTTTTGATAATATGTTACATTACATTCTATTTATTAAATGCTTCATTTTAAACATTATAAAAAAACATAAAATTTGAAATTTCATATCTTATTGAAATTTTGTCCAAAATGAAATGATTCAAATTTATTTATTAAACAATTTAATAATGTACATAATTACTTCTTTTTTTTTTGAAAGTGTAAAATCATTTGAACAATTTTTTAAAAAATATCATTATTCAATAACATTTCAATGACCATTCTTTTGAAAAAAAAATGTTTAATAAATGGATAGGATTTTTGCTCATATAATAATATTACCTATGTTAAGCTACTTTCAACTATTATAGGGCTACTTTTCATTAATTTAAATTATTTCACCTTACATTATTTATGGTTATTTATAGCTATTCTCAATTACTTTTGGCTATTTTTGGTTATTTCATTTTAGGCTATTTTTGTTTATTTTAAGCTATTTTTCATTATTATATATATATATATTTTTTGTTATTTTAGCTTATTTCACCTTAAGTTATTATAAGTTTTTTTTATTATTCTATGTTTTTTTTGTTATTATAAATTATTTCACTTCAAGCTATTTGTAGTTATTATAAGTTTTTTTTTATTATTTTGAAGTATTTCATTTTAGGTTATTTTCGATTATGTGAAACTATTGTTGGTTATTTTTGGATGTTAAAAATTATTTCACCTTATGTTATTATTAACAATTTTAGGTTATTGTAAGCTAGTTCACTTTAAGTTATTTTTGTTTCTTGTAAATTATTTCACTTTAGATTATTTTTGGCAATTCTAAGCAATTTTAATATATGGTTATTGGTGGCTATTAGTTGTTTTTTTATTGGGGCTATTGGTGGTTATTATATTAATGGCTTTTGGTGGTTATTAATGGTTATTATATTAGTGACTATAAATGGTTATTTTATTAATGACTATTAATGGTTAAATTATCATAAGTTATTGGTGGCTATTGGTGGTTATTCTATATAGGCCATTGGTGGTTATTTTATTGGTGGCTATTAGTGGTTATTTTATTAATGGTTATTGGTGTTTATTCTATTAGTGGCTATTTGTGGTTATTTTAGATTATATTATGACTATTGGTGGCTATTGTATTATAAGTTTTTCCTATTTTAATTTAAATAATAAAATAACTTAATTTATAGCCTAAAGTTAATTGAATAATTTAATTTGAAATAACTTAAAAGCCTATAATAAACTAGTTATGATACTTTAAGGTAGAATAATGTATAATTTTAGGGTATAATAATTTATAATAACCTATAATAACTTATAATAACATAGGGTATAAGTTTAAATAACTAAAATAGCCTAAAATAATATAAGGTATATCATAAAGTAGCATATATAGGGTATTTTAAACAATATAGAAATAAACCTATTTATTACAATAAATTATAATAGTGAATTATGTTAACTAGTAATGAAACATGATGTTTACATAATGATATTATAATGAAATAATTTTAACCAGGGTGAAATCATTAAAATGTAATAAACTTATTTCACTTTTAAGGTTTTATAGTGATTTAAACTAATGAATTGCACCTCACTTTTGTAATAGTGTGTAGTTGCATTTGGGTCATATGTTCATTACTTATGGTGGAACTGGACAAATCTAACAAATGCCTTAAACCTATTAATGACATTACATAAGTTGATGCACCCATAAGGTCATCATGTGGACCATGTTTTGGATCATGGATGTCATAGTTAACTAGTCACATGGGATGACAAACCATCATTTGCATGCAACAATCAACAAAGTGGGGATGCCTAGGTTTGCATTATCGATTTTGGTTAGCTATTTGTAATCCCAAGCATTTCACAACCAAGATAAAAAATTATTATGGGAATCCGTTACAAGTAGTTGGGAAGAGCTATTTGTTAATGAATGTGAATGTTATATGGGATTTCTTACTAGCACAATTGCAACACCAAGATTCACTAAAATGCAACATCATCAAAGTCTTGGAAAAGCCATGGACCAAGAAGCCATAGACCTTATCTCTATGGTTCATCATAATGTGTTTGGTAATTCAACAGCACAAAAATAATGGCCTGCAACCTCCATTGGGGGCAAATGCTTTTGGCCAAGGGGCATAGTCAACATCAATCCCATGACTAGATGGATTTATGAAAGATAATAAAAATGTTGTCAAAATTGCTTCAACTTGGGGGTGAAAACACACTAAACCCCCCCAAAATTGTAATCACACATATAATCTTTCTACAATTATTTTTTGGGGTATTGTATGGACACCACATCTTGGATTATTTTTGCTTGTCTTAAGTATATTTGATTTGCTTTAGACTTCATCTAATCAATTTTTTTTAAAATTCAACAAACATTGAAAAATATAAACGTATGGAATATATTCGTGAAAAAATAATACCTATCACAAAGTTTGAAAATTTGAATATATAATTCAAAACTAGGGTTATGAATGGAATTCTTGGGTGAATTTTTTTATGGTGTATGATATTGATATATTGTCATGGGCATGAAAAACCACAAGAATAGGAATTAAACCAAGGACATAGCTTCCATGTATGCATCAACCAAGGAAACTTCTTAACTAATAATGAACCAAAAGTTAGCTAATAATTAATAATGATGCAAGCAATGATGCAAATGACTATGTTGGTGCAAGCGTTGATGCAAGTGATGATGCAGGCGATGGATGATGGTGGTGTCTGTAACATATACATTAATTACATTTTTTTAATTTTAAAAATAAAAAATTTTGGATGAAAATTTATTCAAAAATGTGTTTTTTTGGATTTTTTTAGTAATGAATGCACAATAATATTTTATTTTAAAGAAAAAACCACTACCATATCAAAAAGGAGGAGATGTTATACATGGGCATTGCATTATTTTTTCAATTTTCTTTTGTTTGATAATGTTTCATGAATCATAAACATGAGACCTTATGGCCATTGAAAAACTATAAGCTATATACTTTATGTACATTGATCTTATTCAATCCTTTTCATTTAACCGGGATCAAAATAAATTTTGACTCAAAATAAACTTTGAGTTCAAAAATGTTGTTGTGCAAATTTTAAAGTTTTTTACTTGTGTTTAGGATACGTAAAGGATGCCATCAAGATTTTAACTTACTATGTATTATAATATTTGTTATACAATACCTTATTTGAACAAAAGTGCCTTACCCTTAATGTGCTTTCACCCTTGAGGCAATGATGAATCTCAAACCATCCAACAATCAACATTACTGCTAACATCAATAGATGAGCCCAATATTGCAATTTCACCAATAGATGATTAGGAATTGGACATAGGCATGTGACTTGAAGGTGTTGAAGTGCAAAAGGTGCTAGCATTCGTTAGCTTGCACAAAGATTATTTTACTTTCAATATAAAAAAAACTTTAAGTTTACAAGGGAAAATCAATTTGAATTGAATTGGAGGAAGACCACCAAGTTTTTTGGCATCCTTATAAGTTGAACATATTAGAAAGAAAGGAGTAAAGGCGCAACCATGTGAACTCATTGCAATTGGTTTGATTGAACTCTCACATGGAAAGTATGCATGTGCAATTGTCATGCCTACAAAGAAGGATATCTTTGACAATTGGACAAAAAAACATGTGTGGTGACTACCATCTAGTGAATAAGAAGATCAAGTTTGACTATTATCCAATGCCAACACTAGAGGAGTTATTTGACTATTTGGGTGAGGTTGATGTGTTTATTACCTTGGATCCTTAGTCTAGATATCACCAACTCCCATTGAGATTGGAAGATCAAGTGAAATCCATATTTTGTGGTGTGGATGAAGATAACAAAAATAGCTTATACCATTGGAAATTCCTACCTTTTATATCAAATAATACACTAGCTAAATGTTAACATATGATGGATCAAGTCCTTAAGGGCTTGTCATTTGCATGGTGTTACATAGATGATGTGTGATCATATTTAACAATACACCATAGGGATATGTTAAACACCTACAACATGTGTTTCAATGCCTTCAAGTTTGGGGACTATGCTTACACCATGGAAAATGTAAGTTTTCCCATGATAGGTTTGCCTAATTTAAGACACATGATCACATAAAGAGGCTTAGGAGTCCAACAAGCCAAATTAGAGGTTCTTAACATGATTCCCATACCCCTCAATGTGTCAATATTTTGCATTTTTATTGGTTTAGCAAACTATTATCGTAGATTAATCCAAATTTTCAGCATCATTGCAAAACCATTTACTCAATTAACAAAAACCATACATGATTGGAAATGGGGTGATGTTCAAAACAAAAAATTTGAAGCTCTAAAACAAAGGCTAGGATTGGCACCAATGTTTAGGAGACCTAACACATGTTGTCCATTCCAGTTACATGTCAATTGAAACATGTTTAAACTTGGAGTGTGTTGATTAAAAAAGATGATGATGGCAAGGAATATGTGATTGTTTAGGCATCATGAATCAACAATGAAATCAAGTCCAAATATTCATCATACGAAGGTGAACTAGTAGTGGTGTGGGTTGTGGTTCACTTTTGTTTTTATTTGTATGGCCAAACCTTCATTCTAATGAGTAACCACCAACCAACCAAATGATTCATGGAATCAAACAAACTTATGAAGAAGTTGGCAAGATGGGCATTGTTATTACAAGGATATGATTTTACAATCAATCATAAGGCATGATTCCAAAACCTATATGCAAATGGCTTGAGGGGTGAAAGCACAATATGATGACCCCCTTTGTACTACTTTTTAGGAATGTGCATGTTTGAGTGTATCCCACCTCAAACTTTTGAAAGATTTTTATAATATTTTTACATATTATGTTAGAATATAACATAGGCAAGATACTATAAAAGAAACTATTTCATTTCATTTTATAAAATGGGAGATTAAAATATATTTGTTGAAACAAATGTAATGTACCTATGTACTCAAAAACACAAATATACTCCAAAAATAATTTAAATGATTTTTAATCTCCATGAAAGTTGAAGGTATATTGAACCATGTCATTTCACATAATTTGAACCTTGTTTGGATACCATGCGATTAATTTGAAATTTTTCATTTCAAAAAATGATTTTTTTCTAGCAAAGATGCAATAATTTTGTGGTAAATTGAAAATTTGATAAGTAATAATATTTACATGGAATATGACAAGCATAGCTAGATGGACCATATTTTAAATTCCATTAAAATTGAATATTTTAATGACTAATGAAATTATAAAATTAGTGTAAACAAAACGAGACATTGGCCTTATTATACTAATGCATACTATAAATATACCCATGGATCCTTCAATATAAATGATAAAATTTATTATTTAAAAATAATAATATTACATGACATTAGTTTTGTAAAAGTAATAATTGTAAAACCCAAAAACCAAAATTGATACCCAAAATTAAATGTACCTTACTTTTGGAATAATTATACTATATATACTATAACACTAGACCCAAAAGTGCCCCAAAAGGGGGTCATCATAGTGTGCTTTCACTATGAGCCACAATCCAAGTTCATCAATGAAAAAAAAATAACATGACTTCAATGGCATGGTACTTTGGACCAAGAAGCAATGCCCATATATATGGCATGCTTCTACATATTTGGCATGGATGGTTGAAGCAAGATCTAATCGCATAACATTTTTTTTTGTAAATAATGGTTTTGATGGCCAACAATTAGAAGAAATTAAAGGTGCCACCAATGTGTGTAAAGACCTTAGAGTCTTGTATTGCCTACAACATAATGCATATCTTATTAACACCATTTCCCAATAATGAGATTGGATATTACATAGTACGGCTAAGTTCCATTGGAAGGGAGGCATGTTATTTTGCAAATGGCCAAATGGGATAAGAAAAATGGTCCCAAGGTCAAATCAATGCCTACAATTCATTAGGCATATGCACGAAAAGCAAGGCCATTTTGGTACATGACGTATTCACTCAATATTATGAAATCAACATTTGTTGGCAAACATGTACCAACATGTGGCTAATTATGTGGGTAGTTGTGAAATATGTGATTGTATGAGGTCAAGCTCTAAACAACACGCTATCACCACAATTGAAGCCTTTGCCCATTATGAAATTAAGTTGTAGATGTAGTTTAGATTTTGCGAGCATTTTAACAACCACATCACAAGGAACCAAATATGTGTTTGTGATGTTGGAACATTTGAATAAGTGGATTGAGCTTGTGGCTCTCCCACAAAATTCATCAAAACTAATAACAATTTTTTAAAATCATGTACTAGAATTAAATAATTTGGAGCACATGCACAAGTTTTAACTAATTAGGGTTGGGAATTTCTTCATGCTTTTGAAGAACTTTGTATTTGATCCTTGATTAACCATTGCATCGCCTCTTGAGACCATCCTAAAATAGATGATCTAACTAAAAGACTTATTCAAATTGTGAAGCATGGATTTCACAAGTATGGTTTGGTGCATGGTAATCACAAAGGATTGAGATCTCAAACTCCTTTGGATAGTTGTAGGCTAATGATTTAAGAGATAGGCATCCCTTGCACCATATAACCCATAACAATTGTTATATATATGGTAGAAAGCCAATGTTGTCTAATGTAATTAGGGAGAAATTGAACTTAGTTGTGGGTTTGGATGACCCAAAGATTTGATCAAAATCCTAATAAAATCATGTAATATATTTTCAAAAAGTTATGCTAATGGATTAAAAAAACTTGGCAATTACACAACATTTGGATTCCTTAGGATATGTTCACATAAGGAACAGGGCATACTAACCACAATTGTGATGATTTCAAGTGGGTGACTATGTGTACCTTCAACATGAAGCACTGACAACAATGGACATCAAAGTTAGATGCACCATTTTTCAAATAAAGAATGTTTTGCTAAGTGATGTTCTTTTATTGGAAGGAAAGGACGGACAAGAATGAAAGGACAATCCAAATAATTGTACCCCTTGTCATTTGCCAATTAAAGGAATAAGTGACCTTGAACTTGCAATGGTGCCAATTGGTTACAAATGTACAATTTGTGGAGAAAAAAATGTACAACAACAATGTTGTTGTGTGATCTTTGTCAAAAAGGTTGGTAAATGGCGTGTTATCACCACCAGTGGTGACATTTCCAAAAGGTAAGTGGGTTTGTCCATGTTGCAAAAATACCATATGATTTATGGATCATAACCAATTATGGCTTTTAAATATAACCTTTGTTTCTAGTTAGGGGATTTTTTTGTGTAAGGAAAAGCTTTGCTTTCAATTCTTTAGTCTTTTTTCAAAAAATGAAATTGTCAATTTTGATTTTTGATTTTTATTAAATCAATGTCAATTTTGGGTTCATGTTTTGTAAATAATTGGACAATGTAGTTTTGAGTGTAGAGCGGGGACAAGTTTAATTAACTATTGAATCAATCTTTTGTGTAGTCTATTTCATTCTTTTCCCATTTGGTTTCAAAACACATAAACAATAAGAAGTTTCCAAATTTTCTCAATTTTATGAACCATTTCATATTGCATAGCTAACAAAAATGTGTGTATATATATATATATATATATATCCTTATGGATTTTAATTTTTGCTTCAACAGATTTGTCGTTGCCCATGTTTGAAGCTAATTTTGGAAGCCATCCAAATGATAAAGATGAAAGTAAAAAATTCAAATATGTTTTTATGAACATTTAATTGTTGATCAACTTGATTTTAACCTCCAAAAATGCAATTCATAAAGAATCACACATAAATCCCCATTCATAATGTCATTTTAATAGAGAAAACAAAAAATCAACAATAGACTAAATGTTGGGTTTCTACAAATCTACCTTTTGTGATCCATTTGTAAATTTTTTATTTTCACATAAGGTGTCACCAACATAATTTAGTTCCTTTTTGAAGAAAGTATGTTTTCCAAGGAATTGTCCTATACCACTTTAACAACATAGTAATGATACGTGCATTCAAAGGAAGAACCCTTGCTTCACCTTTTAACACCAAGCAGCTGGTCACCCAAACCTACCAAATGTCATTACACATGAGAATCATTAACTTCATTACACAAAAGAGTTGGGCAACAAGAGGTGGTAAAAAGGAAAGACACTACAATTATATGTTGTTAATTAAAAAAATTCCCATAAAAATCAACAAAATAAAGACCATTAAAATAACCCCATAGCAAAGCAAACAAAAGATCCCCATAACAAGGCATCAAATAAAATATCATTAAAAAATGCTACATAAGGTAACATAACAAAAAGACCCATCATCAATTTTTTATTTACAATAGTTTCATGACAACCTTAGGGTTTTCATAGAAACAAAGGTAGAAAATACGTGGAGGGTTACCTTGTAAAATTTGAAATTGACCCTAAATATCATCTTCAAAAAATCCATCTTCTTCAATCATGACCTCGTTCTTATCAATCAAATTTTCCTCACAAGTAAAAAAGTCAATCATAGAACAATTTGTGTTTCCCACACACCTTTCACAAACATCATCAAACCAATTTTTGGTAATCATCACCAAACATTGTAAGTTTAGATTGACAAAGGGTAGTGATTACATCTACAATGTTAAAAATTCGTTTTTTCTTGATTTGAGACCCAACAATACCCAACATTTTATGTGTCAAAAATGCCACATTAGGAAATTAACACTCATGTCATGTCCACCATTTGAAAGGATTATCATATTCAACAAGAATATGGTGCCGACAACATAAGAATTGCAACTCATTCATCAAAGTGGAAGAAATTGCATCTGTGGACCAAAAAAATTGCATGCAAGCATCATCCTCATAATTGATTATTTCATCAACTAGTGTAGCCATAGGATTAAAGTGGAAATGAACTTATATGAGTGAACGCAAGACAATTTTCTCATCATATTCTTTCACAATAGCTTGTTCCCCACGAATTCTCTCATAACTTTCATGTTTTGAATCTTGGATCTAACATCATGGTTAACATATTGTGAACTTTGGTGGGAAAATGATGTAACATTGTAGGCAAGGAATGGTGTTAGGATAAATATAGCTTGGTTCAACATCCCAAACTTGAAATACATCAATTGTTATTGAAAATGACCTTAAATGAAGGACTAATTTTTTGATTGGATTTCATTCGTTTCAATTGTCATGGAAATGGTCAAAGAAAAGGAAAAATTCAATGCATTTAATAGGAACTAATAATTTGATTTTTATTAAACACTTTGTTTAACCAAAGGCATTAAAGTCTCACTAATTGTCGTTGCAATTACCTAGGTGTGGTTAATGGGCATTCATGGAGATAAATGAAATGCCATTTGGCACCCATAGAAAACAAAAACGAGATCCCAGTATTGAAATGTCTATTGGAATAAAATCACATGATGTGATGCAAATCACATTTTCATTGGTGTTTTGAAAATCCTAGCATGAAGACCTACAATATGACAAACATCTTTCCATTCATGTAAACCTTTTGTAGATTTTTTTGTCCAATTGATGGTCTTTTATAAGGTAGCTTGGGCTTTTTTCAAGTTCACCTTTATCATGCCTACACAAACCTTACTATCATTTGTGGCATATTGTGTTGCCTTGAACATGGCATGCCCAAAACACAATCCAAGGAAAGGAGAAACCAACTTCAAAGTTGAACAACTAACAACTAAAGTTTTAAAACAATAATAAGGGATGTGAGGTTATTGTTTTCATCTTTTGACACAGGCACTTACCTTATCCAACAAATTAAACAAGCCCAATAATGATTTCACCCACTTAGCCATATTAACACCTAAAGTATTCCAAACTTCAAACCAGCCCACAATTATATTAACATGTTGCCTTATAAGATCATTTGTAAAATTAATCACCATTGCAAAAATATAATAATTTGCATGAAACATCTAGAGGTCAAATGATGCAATGCAAGTGATACAATTAGCCAAAGCTAGAAAAACATTATTATCCATTATTTTTGACACCATATAAGGAAATATTTCTTTTACCAAAAAGAAGCTTGTGATTTGGGATGGAGGTGCAACTTTCCTTTTTTTACATTGATGTTTGTCTTCAACAATTTCAGGACCTTGTTTTTCTTGCTCCAAGTTCACCCCCACCTTTTATATTCTTTAGCATGATCACATTGCACAGTTTTACTCAAAATACTTGTACCATTGCCTTTGTTGTAAGTAAAAAGTCCCTTGGAATTTATGACTGCATTGGTTGGATCTACATTAGTTGTGTGTATGGGGTGGCACACAACACATCACAACTATTGTGGGTTATAAGTAGTAGTAATGTGCACAACATAAAAACCCCAAAATGCTTATGTGCAATTATGTGGATGCCATGCAACACAACTACTTGAAACATAGGACAAAATAACAACCATGTTGCATTTAGCTTATGGTTGGATCCTTGCTTTAATTCTACTTCAATAATAGAAGAAAATCAATTTCCTATACATGGAAATGATGTCCAAAAAAATCATGGGATGGTCGACACTTGTCAAAGCCATAAGAGCTACAAACATGAGAAACAAAAATGTATATGAAATAATTCCATTTTATAGAAATGAAGAAGGAAAAGTTGAAGATAACTTTTTAGATTGACGATTGAAAGCCTTGCTATTTTATAATCTCCTTTTAATTTAGGTAAAAAAGAGGTGGCAAAATCCCAACTTCAAGAAACGTGATCATGAGAGGTCCTTTTTTACACAACATTAAAATGAAAAAGATTACACAACTCAATAGCATTCCCCATGTGTGATCTTTTGATCCCAATTTAGACAGGATTAAAAATAGGTGATTGGGTAGTGACATCCTTCAAATTATTCATGCGTTCATAGAAAGGCTTACTATGAGAATTTATCATGACAAGAATCACATCCAACCTTCACACTAACCCTAAGCCCCTTTGCACCTCAAATCAATTTTTTTGTTTCATTTCACAAGTATGGTTTTTTTGAAAAGCTTCCATAAGCTCTCATTCATTTAGTTCTTTGTAGCCAACAAATCTTTTTGTAGACTAAGATAAACATTTTTGTAACCATTAGAATAAGACCAAAAAAAAAAAAAAAAAAAAAAAAAAAAAAACATCTTAGAAAAAAAAAAAAAAAAAAAAAAAAAAAAAAAAAAAAAAAAAAAAAAAAAAAAAAAAAAAAAAAAAAAGAAAAAAAAAAAAAAAAAAAAAA
>Ga0116231_10004272_pt1 | contig 29003 bp, 27 predicted proteins | sample S1TSphgellanicum_2_FD_89695 | JGI IMG/M metagenome (GOLD analysis project Ga0116231, IMG submission 89695) | Host-associated microbial communities from peat moss isolated from Minnesota, USA - S1T2_Fd - Sphagnum magellanicum MG | ecosystem: Host-associated > Plants > Peat moss > Unclassified...
ACCTACAATTATTAGAGCCAAATTACGCACCAACTATGCGAAACTCATGTTAGATTTTGGGCAGGATGGGCTTAACGCCCGAGTCGTTTAGGAATGGACGATTATGGCTTGGGCGTCTCCGCAGTTTAGCCGGGCTCGGGTTGACACGGCAGGTCGCGGATTAATTACACCCCTGACTTATCCACCCGAATGGGACCGTTGGCTCGAAGATCTAGAGGTTATTAATAATTGGAGATCATCCCACAGCTTTCCCCTAAATACATTTCAAGTAAGATTGCGTAAAAAGGCCGCGAAATTGACCCCGACTGCCTAGTTGCGCAGCGAATTAAACGACTAGCGTCTATTAGCCTTAAGTTGAAGCGATTTCAAGGTCTGAGGTTATCTCAAATACAAGATATAGGAGGGTGTCGAGCTGTCGTTTCTAGCGTTGAGCATGCAAATGAATTAGTCGTCCAATTTCGCAAAGGCGACATTAGGCATAAGGTACACGCCTTAGATAATTACATAGACTCCCCAAAATTAACCGGATACAGAGGCATTCACCTTGTTTATAAATATTTCTCGGAAAAAAGTAACATTTATAATGGGCTGAAATTAGAAATACAAATTAGATCTCAGTTCCAGCATGCATGGGCTACTGCCGTCGAAACAGTTGGCACTTTCATACAGCAGGCGCTAAAATCGAGTATGGGCGAGGCTGAATGGCTTCGCTTCTTTGAATTGATGGGGACGGCAGTCGCTTTCCAAGAGGGGTGTGCGCCTGTCCCTAACACACCGCACGATCCGACAATGTTAAGAGACGAGCTAGTTCTCTACGCAGACGCCCTAGATGTTATAGCCCGCCTAGAAGCATACAGAAATACCCTGCAATATTTTCAAGATAGGGTTCAGAATTCCAATGCACAATTTCACCTTCTTGAATTGGATGCCCGCGAGGGACGCGTAAAAGTTTTATCGTTTGAAAGGAATGAGCTGGAGCGGGCTCAGCAAGCATATCTTGATGTAGAAAAACGTATAGCTGACAAGCCAGGAAATGATGCGGTGCTAGTTTCGGTTGATTCAGTGGCAGCACTACAAAAAGCGTATCCAAATTACTTCTTAGATACACGCGTATTTATCGGCTTGGTCAATGATGCTTTGCAAGGTAGGCCACTAGTTATAGGCGAACCATCGACCCCACTAGAGGCTGAAGTGGTGTCGGCATAGTTTCAGTGCCGCCGTACTCGGCCGCCTCAAGGGACGCTTCGCTCTTCGCCCTTGACCCGCCCTGCGCGCGGCGGCTGACCGGAGAGGTCGGGGCGCGGGGCGTCCCGTAATAAAGTTCGACAGCCTGCGGCGCGTCGAACACAGGGCTACAGGAGGCTTAGGGGATCGCCGCCGCGAACGGACAGGTCGTCTCGCGGGGGTCGCTGTCGGAGTTGCTGAACGGTCATAGCGGCGTGTCCGCCGAGATGGGCGCCCTCACCCCTTCAAGTACGGCTCCACCAGCCCCTTGAGCTTCATCGTCATCGGCTTGCCGCGGCGGTCGAGCGTGGAGCCGACGGTGACGCGGATCCAGCCTTCGCTGATGCAGTATTCGTCGACATTGGTCTTTTCGGCGCCGTTGAAGCGGATTCCGACGCCCCGTTGCAGCAGGTCGGCGTCGTGGAAGGGGCTGTCGGGGTCGATCGCCAGGCGATCGGGCATTGGGGTGGGGGCGACGTCGGTCATGGCGGCTCGCTTATCGGGCCAAGGGGGTTGGAGCAAGCCGCTTAGCTGATCGCCTGAGCGAAGACGTGGGCGTCGACGTTGCCGCCCGAAGCGACAATCACCGCCACGCCGCCGTTCAGATCGAGCTGGTGGGTCAGGGCGGCGGCCAGGGCGACGGCGCCGCCGGGCTCCAGCACCAGCTTCAGGTGGCGGAAGGCGAAGGCCATGGCGGCCAATGCGTCCGCGTCGCTGACGGCGACCCCCTTGGTCAGGCGTGGCGCGTTCAGGGCGAAGGTCAGCTTGCCGGGCATGGGCGACATCAGGGCGTCGCAAAGGCTGGGTTTGGCGCCCGGCGCGGCCTTCACGCGCGCGCCGGCTTCCAAGCTCAGCATGTGATCGTCGAACCCCTCGGGCTCGACGCAAACGGCGCGGGTGGAGGGCGACAGCCGCTCGAACGCCAGCGCGACGCCGGCCATCAGGCCGCCGCCCGAGGCCGGGCAGGCCACAACATCGGCTGTTAAGTTGGGCGAGACGGCCGTGAGCTGGTGCGCGGCCTCCAGCCCCACCGTCGCCTGGCCGGCGATAATGAACGGATCGTCGAACGGCGGGACCAGGATCGCGCCGCGCTCCGCCACGATGTCAGCGGCGATGGCCTCGCGGGACTGGCCGAAGCGATCGTACAGCACGACGTCGGCGCCATAGCCCCGCGTCGCCTCGATCTTCATCGCGGGCGCGTCGGCGGGCATGACGATGACGGCCGGGCAGCCGACGATCTTGGCCGCCGACGCGACCCCTTGCGCATGATTGCCGGACGAGAAGGCCACAACCCCGGCCTTTCGCTCCTCCGGCGACAGCCGGCTGATACGATTATAGGCGCCGCGAAACTTGAAAGAGCCGGTGCGCTGGAGACATTCCGCCTTCACAAACACCCGGCCGTCCGCCGCCGCGTCGAGCGCGTCTGAGCGGAGCAGCGGCGTCTGCACCGCCATGCCCTCAAGCTGGACGGCGGCGCCCTCGATGTCGGCGAAGGTCGGGATACCGGCGAAGGTTGGCAGGATCGTCATGGCCCGACCTGATAAGGCGGATTGCGGCGCGGCGCGAGTCCGTCACGGGCTGGCGTTGAGCGTGGCGGGGCATTAAGCGAGACCGGGTGAGCCGCCCGATCCTCTCTCCCGACCCCCTGACCCTTCGCACCCTGCCGTGGGACGACTACGCGCTGGTCGACTGCGGCGGGGGCAGAAAGCTCGAGCGCTACGGTCGCTTCGCCGTGGTGCGGCCCGAGCCTCAGTGTTTCTGGACCCCGACCCTGGGCGAGGAAGTCTGGGCCGCCGCCGACGCCGTATTCGATCCGACCGACGAGGAGGACGACGGACGCTGGCGCACGTCAAAGCCCATCCCCGACACCTGGCCGATGCGCTGGGGCGAGGTGCGCTTCAAAGCCCGCCTGACCGCCTTTCGCCACCTGGCCTTCTTTCCCGAACAGGCGGCCAATTGGGCCTGGCTCGACCAGCGGGTGAGAGCCCGGCGCGCCTCCGGTGGCGAGGCGCCGCGGATCCTGAACCTGTTCGGCTATACCGGCGTCGCGAGCCTGGTTTGCGCCGCGGCCGGGGCGCATGTCACCCATGTCGACGCCTCCAAGAAGTCGGTCGGCTGGGCGCGAGAGAATGCGGACCTGTCCGGCCTGTCGGACCGCCCGATCCGCTGGCTGTGCGAGGACGCGCGGCGCTATGTGCAGCGCGAGGTGCGCCGGGGCGCCCGCTATGACGGGATCATCCTCGATCCCCCAAAATACGGTCGCGGCCCCGGCGGCGAGGTGTGGCGGCTGTTCGAGGACCTGGCCGCGCTCACGACCGACTGCGCAAGCCTACTCTCCGACACCGCGGACTTCCTGTTGTTGAACGCCTATGCGGCGCGCATTTCCGGCCTGTCGCTTGCGCATCTGATGGACGATGCGGTGGGCGAGCGCGGCGGCGCCATCGAGTGGGGCGAACTGGCTTTGGCGGAGGATGAGGACGCGAGCGCGCGCGCCATCGGCCTCTCCTTCTTCGCCCGCTGGCGGTGCGGCCAGCCATGATGGACGCGCGCCAGATCACCTCCCTGACCAACCCCCTGGTCAAGACCGTGCGAGGGCTGCACCTGCGCAAGGCGCGCGAGGCGAGCGGCCTGTTCCTGGCCGAGGGGCTGAAGATCGCCGCAGAAGCCGTGGACTGCGGCCGGGCGCCCAAGATCTTGATGTACGGGCCCGAGGCCGCCGACCACCCCGTGCTGCGCCGCATCGCCGCCACCACGCGCACGGCCGGCGGCGAGGTGCTGGAGGTGACGCGGGACATCCTGGAAAAGGTGTCCCGCCGCGACAACCCGCAGACCGTGGTCGCCGTGTTCGACCAGACCTTCGCCCCGCTGGAGACGCTGGCGCCCGCCTCGGCCGCCGTCTGGGTCGCGCTTCAAGCCGTGCGCGATCCTGGCAACCTCGGCACCATCGTCCGCACCGCCGATAGCGCCGGATGTGGCGGGGTTATCCTGGTGGGCGAGTGCTGCGATCCCTATTCGGTCGAGGCGGTGCGCGCCACCATGGGCTCGATCTTCGCCGTGCCGCTGTACCGGGCCGACGTGCAGGCGTTTCTAAGCTGGCGAACGCGCTGGCCGGGCTCGGTGGTCGGGACCCTACTCACCGCAGAGACCGACTACCGCGCCGCCGACTATCGCCGGCCCAGCCTGATCCTGATGGGCAACGAACAGGCGGGCCTGCCGCCCAACTTGGCCGCCGCCTGCGACGTGGCGGTGAAAATCCCCATGCGCGGTCGGGCGGACAGCCTGAACCTGGCCGTGGCGACGGGGATCATGATCTATGCGGCGATGGGGTAGGGGTGGGTTAGGTCAGGCGGACCTTGAGGGGTTGATCCCATATTGGGATCAGGCTATGTTAAGTCTATGAGGGTGATCGCCCGCGCGACTCTGCGCGCCTTTGTGGAGAGTCTGGCGGGTCGCAGGGAGCAGTCAGCCGTCAAGGCGGCGCTGGACGCCTGGTTCGATGAAGTCAGTAAGGCCCATTGGACGAGCGCTGCAGATTTGAAACGGCAGTATGCGACAGCGAGCATCGTCACGGCGGAGCGGATCGTCTTCAATATCAAGGGGAACGATTACCGCCTGGTTGTGGCGGTGGACTTCGAGAAGGCTATCGTCTGGATCAAGTGGATCGGAACCCACAAGGCCTATGACCGTATCGACGTAAAGAAGGTGGAGCATGGCGAGCGATCTTAAGCCCATCCGCACAGAGGCGGACCACAGCGCGGCCTTGGCTGAAGTCGAGCGCCTGTGGGGCTCGCCCAGCGGCACGCCGGACGGAGACCGACTGGATGTCCTGGCGACCCTGATCGACGCCTACGAAGCGCAGCACTATCCGATGGACCCACCCGATCCCATCGAGGCGATCCGCTTTCGGATGGAGCAACAGGGGCTGACCCGCAAGGACCTGGAGCCCCTGATCGGCGCCCGCGCGCGCGTGTCGGAAGTGATGAATCGTCGGCGCAGCCTCTCCATCGACATGATCCGCAGACTGCATGATCGGCTCGGCATCTCCGCGGATGTCTTGATCCAGCCGACGCGTCCCGCAAACGCTACTTAGGCGCCGCTCCCCTTCACGTCCCGCGCGGTTTGGCGCGCGTGGTGGGTGGGGCTTGGAGGGGGTCTTCGGGCCAGGGGTGGCGGGGGTAGCGACCGCGCATGTCCGCCCGAACCGCCTTCCACGAGCCGGCCCAAAAGCCGGGCAGATCCTTGGTCACCTGAACGGGACGTCGTGCAGGCGACAGCAGCGCCAGCGTCAGGGGCGCCCGGCCGCTGGCGACCGTCGGGTGGCGGTCGAGGCCAAATAGTTCCTGCACCCGCACCTCAAGCAGAGGGCCGCCCTGTGCGGCGTAGTCGATGACAAGCGTCGAGCCTGTAGGAACGGCGAAGCGCTCCGGCGCCTCAGCGTCCAGCCGGCGCTGCAAATCCCAAGGAACGAGATCGCGCAGCGCCCGATCCAGATCGCCTGCCGGGATTTGAGCGAGCGCGTTGCGTCCCTCCAGTAGGGGCCCCAGCCAGTCGGCCGCGGTCGCGCGCAAGACCTCGTCGCCGAGGTCCGGCCAGGTGTCCGGCTCCAATCCCGCCATGAAGGCGACGCGGGCGCGAAAGTTGAGCGCGGCCTCGCCCCAGTTCAGGCCGCCCAAGCCCTCGACATCAATCTGGTCCAAGAGGACGCGGCGCAACAGGGCGGCGTCCGGCCGTTCGATCGGGCGTTCCTCCACCACCAGGTCGCCCAAACGGCTCAAGCGGCGGGCGCGGACGCGGCCCGAGGCGTCGCGGTCGATGCGCTCTTCGACAACCAGGCGGTCGGCGAAGGCGGTCAGCAGCGCCGACTCCGCTAAGGGTGCGGCCAATAGGATTCGGTCCCGCGCCTTAGCCCCGCCAAGCTCGCCTACGGCCAGCCAGGGCTCGCGCGCCAGGGCGTCGGTGGGATCGAGATAGGCGCCGCGTCCGCTAGCCAGGCGAAACTCACCCGTCGCGCCGCGCGCCTTGGCGATCCGCTCTGGAAAGGCCTCGGCCAGCAATAGGCCGTCGGCGTCAGGCGTCGTCGCCTCTTCGTCGTCGCGCCCGCCCGCGGCGCGAACCCAACGGCTGGCCAGGGCGCGGGCGTCGCGGGCTCGGGGGCTACGATCCCCGGCCAGACGCTCCAGCCGGGTGGAGAGGTCGACCGACGTTCCGCCCAGGCCCCGCTCGCTCAGGCAGGCGGCGATCAGGGCCGCACGCCGCCCCATGCCGTGGTCTGCGCCTCGCAGCACCATCTGCGCCAGCCGAGGGCTTAAGGGCAGGCGCGCGAGGCGGCGGCCATGGTCGGTCAGATCGCCGGCGGCGTTCAGGGCGCCAAGCCGGGTCAGCAACGCGCGCGCCTCGGCGAAGGCGCCGGCCGGGGGCTGGTCCAAGAGCGCCAGGCCTTGCGCCGACTTTACGCCCCACTGAGCGAGATCGAGCGCGACCCCAGAGAGATCGCTCTCCAGGATTTCCGGGCGGGCGAAGGGGATCAGCGCGCGGGTCTCGGCCTCGTCCCACAGCCGATAGCAGACGCCCGGCTCGGTCCGGCCGGCGCGGCCCCGGCGCTGGTCCGCGGCGGCTCTGGCGACCCGCACCGTCTCCAGCCGGGTCAGGCCGCTGGCGGGCTCGAACCGCGGGACGCGCGACAGGCCGGCGTCGATCACCACCCGTACGCCTTCGATGGTCAGGCTGGTCTCGGCGATGGAGGTGGCGAGCACCACCTTGCGCACGCCCGGTGGGGCAGGCTGGATCGCGCGGTCCTGCTCGGCCGGGTCGAGCGCGCCATAAAGCGGCGTCACAGCGATGTCGGGGCGATCTCCCAGCCGCTCGGCCAAGACCGACTGCACCCGCGCGATCTCGCCGGCGCCCGGCAGGAACACCAGCAGGCTTCCGCCCTCCTCCGCCAGCGCCAAGCGCACGGCGCGGACGACCTCGTCTTCCAGCCGGGCGACGGGATTGCGCCCAAGATATCGAGTCTCGACAGGAAAGGCGCGGCCGAGGCTCTGGACCACGGGCGCGTCGCCGAGAAGGCCGGCCACCGCGGCGCCGTCGAGCGTCGCCGACATGACCAAGATGCGCAAATCCTCCCGCAAAACCCCTTGGGCGTCGCGAGCGAAGGCCAGGCCCAAATCGGCGTCGAGACTCCGCTCATGGAACTCGTCGAAGATCACGCACGCGACGCCGTCCAGCCCCGGATCGTCCAGCACGCGGCGGGTGAAGACGCCCTCGGTCACCACCTCGATCCGGGTTTTAGCCGAAACCTTGGACTGGAGCCGGACCCGATAGCCGACGGTTTCGCCCACCGTCTCGCCCAGCGTCTGCGCCATCCGCGCCGCCGCCGCCCGCGCCGCCAGCCGGCGCGGCTCCAGCACCAAAATCTTGCCGTCCCCGACCCAGGGCCGATCCAACAGCGCCAAGGGAACGACGGTTGTCTTGCCCGCGCCCGGCGGCGCGATCAGGACGGCCGCCGTCGCGTCCGATAGGGCGGCGCGCAGCTCGGGAAGCGCATCGTGGATAGGAAGCTGAAAAATTGGGCTTTTCCTCAAGGGTTGCGGCTTTGATACGCAGGGCCGTTGCACTGTCCACAGCCGCTCTCTAACGTTCCCGCCATGGAAGCGTCGATGGCGCATCGTTCATCGGCGGCGGGGAAACACGAATGTCTGTCATTTCAGCCGGGCGTGGTCCCCGGCTCCTGATCAAGAAGTCGATCGCGCAGATTCAGGGCGAAGCGACCAATCACCAGCTGAAACGCACGCTCGGCCCCATCAACCTCGTCAGCCTGGGCGTCGGCTGCATCATTGGCGCCGGCATCTTCGTGCTGACCGGAGACGTGGCGTCCCACCACGCAGGCCCCGCGATCCTGATTTCTTTCATCATCTCCGGCTTCGTCTGCGCGCTCGCGGGGCTCTGCTACGCCGAGCTGTCTTCGACCATGCCGGTCTCCGGCTCCGCCTACACCTACGCCTATGGCACGATCGGCGAAGTCTTCGCCTGGATCATGGGATGGCTGCTGGTGCTTGAGTACGGCGTTGCGGCGTCCGAAGTCGCTGTCGGGTGGGCCGGCTATGTGGTCTCGCTGCTGAAGGACTTTGGGATCGTGCTGCCCACGATTACCGTCGGCGGCCTGCCCCAGCCCCAATGGGCGACGCCGCTGATCACCGCCCAGGCGAACGCTGCGGGCGTGACCAGTTTTCAGCTCAGCGGCACCTTCAACCTGATCGCGGCGGCCGGAATGGGCTTGGTGGGCTGCTTACTGGTCGTCGGCGTATCGGAGTCCGCGAAATTCAACAATGTCATCGTCTGCATCAAGGTGACGGTGCTCTTGGCCTTCATCCTGATCGGCCTTCCCTATGTGAACCCGGCGAACTGGCATCCCTTCCTGCCCAAAAACACGGGTGAGATGGGGTCGTTCGGAGTCAGCGGCATCCTGCAAGGGGCGGCGATCATCTTCTTCGCCTATGTCGGGTTCGAGGCGGTCTCCACCGCCGCCGCGGAAGCGAAAAATCCGAAGAAGGACGTGCCCATCGGTATTCTGGGGTCGCTCTTCATCTGCACAGCGATCTACATGGTCGTCGCCGCAGTCTTGACCGGGATCGTGCCGTTCAAGGAACTGGGCGTGCCAGACCCCATCGCCGTCGCGGTCGATCGTATGCATCCGGTCTGGGCGCAGATCCCGGCGTCCTTCGTTCCCGCAGGCCATCTCAACCTGGTCAGTCTGATGATCAAGGTCGGCGCCGTGACCGGCCTCTCCTCGGTCATGCTGGTGCTCTATTATGGCCAAACGCGCATCTTCTACTCTATGGCGCGCGATGGGCTGCTGCCCAAGGCGTTCGCCGTGATCCATACCAAGTTCAAGACGCCCTGGATCGGCACCATAACGCTCGGCTTTTTGATTGCCCTGTCCGCAGCTTTCCTGCCGATCGATCTCTTGAATCAACTCGTGTCGCTGGGAACCGCGCTGGCCTTCTCGATCGTGTGCCTATCGGTGATTTCGCTGCGCCGGACCCATCCCGACCTGCCCCGAGCCTTCAAGGTGCCGGGCGGCGTCTGGACGGCCGGCCTCGGCATCTTCGTCTGCTTGGGCATGGCCGCGTTCAATCTCCTGCCCATGGTGGACAAGGCCGTGCATGGCGATTTTCTGCCGCTGGGCATCCTGGTCGGGTACGGGCTGGTCGGGGTCGCCGTCTATCTCCTGTACGGACTTCGGCACTCCAAGCTGGCGAAGGGGATCGACATCCTCGACATCGGTCCAGGCCCGGAGGAGGCCTTCGCGCCAGGGCATGGCGGCCCGCTGAACCGGTAATCGGACTCACCGCTGGTCGGGTATACGGTCGGCGAACGGTGCGTGGGCGCCTAGAGCTCTACGATAATAAAACCGTGAGCGGCGCAGGCGTCTGTGACGTGCTAGCAGGGCTGCGCCGGAGGACTCTGACGCCATGCCCATAAGGATCAACGGAACTGAGGCCGAGCTTCCGGCCGATCCGCGCGTGTCGCTGCTCGACCTGTTGCGTGAGACGCTGAATCTGCCGGGCACGAAAAAGGGCTGCAACCAGGGGGCCTGCGGCGCCTGTACGGTGTTGGTGGACGGCGAGCGTATCCTGTCGTGCCTGGCGCTGGCGGTGCAATATGAGGGTCGCAACGTCGTCACGATCGAGGGACTGACAGGCGAAGGCGGGCTGCACCCGTTGCAGAAGGCCTTTATCGCCCACGACGGCCTGCAATGCGGCTATTGCACGCCGGGCCAAATCTGCTCGGCCTTGGGTCTATTCGCCGAGGTGGCGCGAGGGGCGCCGAGTGCGGTCTCCGCCGACCTGGCGGCTGAGACCGTGGTGTTGTCCCATGACGAACTTCGCGAGCGGATGAGCGGGAATCTCTGTCGTTGCGGCGCGCACAACGGCATCGTCGCCGCCATCGCCGAGACCTATGAGGCGGGACGCCTTGCGCCGCCGCAGTCTTCCCAAGGCCAGGAGGTCGCGGCGTGACCCCGTTCAGCTACGCCCGCGCGGGCGACGCGGCCGAGGCGATCCAGCTGGGGGCCAAGGATCGCGCCAAATACCTCGGCGGCGGCACCAATCTGGTCGACCTGATGCGCGAGACCGTCGAGCGGCCCACCGCGCTTGTGGATGTGACCGGGCTGTCGTCCCTTATCGAGGAGAGCGATGACGGCGGCTTATCGATCGGCGCGGCGGCGAAGAACGCAGCGGTCGCCGAGCATCTTGCGGTGCGTCAGCGCTATCCCGTGCTGGCCAAGGCGATCCTCGCCGGCGCGTCGGCGCAGATCCGCAACATGGCGACAGTGGGCGGCAACATCCTTCAGCGCACCCGCTGCACCTATTTTTACGACGAAGACGGATCGCATTGTAACAAGCGCACGGCCGGCGATGGCTGCGACGCGATTGGGGGCTTCAACCGCCTTCACGCGATCCTGGGCGCCTCGTCCGCCTGCGTCGCGACCCATCCGTCGGACATGTGCGTGGCGCTGGCCGCGCTGGACGCGACCTTACATTTGCAGGGTCCGGGCGGCGTGCGCATCGCGCCGCTGACTGAGTTTCACACCCTGCCCGGCGCGCATCCCGAGATCGAAACCGTGTTGCAGCCAGGCGAGTTGATCACCGCGGTCGCGCTACCGCCGCTATCGGCCAAGGCGCGATCGAGCTACCGAAAGGTGCGCGACCGGGCGTCTTACGCCTTCGCGCTCATCTCTGTCGCCGCCGTGCTGGAGGTTGAGGACGGCGTCGTGAAGGACGTCAGGCTGGCGCTGGGCGGCGTGGCGCCCAAGCCTTGGCGCGCGCGCCGGGCCGAGGCGGCGCTGCGCGGCGCCCGTGCAAGCGAGGGCGCCTTCTTAGCGGCGGCGGCGGCGGAGCTCGCGGATGCAGCCCCGCTCCGCGATAATGGGTTCAAGATCGAACTCGCGAAACGCACGATCGTCGCCGTCCTTAGCGGTCTCGCGGGAGACTCGGTATGAGCCAAGTGGAAGAGCTCCAACCCGTCGAGCTTGCGTCGGAAGGCTGGCTATCGCCCGGCGGCCGGCCCGACCCCCTGATACGCCGCAAGCACGGCCTGATCGGTGCGCCCGTGTCGCGCATAGACGGCCCGCTCAAGGTTCAGGGCAGGGCGACTTTCGCCGCTGAGTTTCCGATCGATGGCATGGTCTATGCGGCGCTGGCGTTCAGCCGGGTCGCTAAAGGGCGCATCGCGACGCTGGACACAGCCGAGGCGGAAGCGGCGCCAGGCGTCGTGCTGGTCATGACCCACCGCAATGCCCCGCGGATGCAGCCCATGCCTATGATCCTGACGGGGGGTAAGGCCTTGGGCGGCGACAACCTGCCGATCCTGCAGGACGACCGTATCCACTGGAACGGCCAGCCCATCGCAGTGGTGCTCGCGGAAACTCAGGAACAGGCCGACGAGGCGGCCTCGCTGATCCATGCGACCTATGCAGCCGAGCCCGCGATCACCGCCTTCGCCGAGGGCAAGGCGAAGGGCGTCGAGCAAGGCCAGTTCTTTGGCCAACCGATCAAGGTGGAGATCGGCGACGCGGAGGGGGCGCTCGCGTCGGCGGCGGTGAAGGTGGACGAGATCTATTGGACGCCGCGCCACAACCATAACCCCATCGAGCCCCATGCGGTGACCGTCGCGTGGAACGGCGACGCCTTACGGGTCCATGACGCCTCCCAAGCGGTGAGCCATAGCGCCTGGTCGCTCGCCCAAATCTTCGGCTTGGACGAAAAGCAGGTGCACGTGACCTCGCCTTATGTCGGCGGCGGCTTCGGGTCCAAGACCATGTGGCAGCATCAGGTGCTGGGCGCGGCTGCGTCGAAGCTCGCCGGGCGTCCCGTCCGCATCGCGCTGTCGCGTGAGGGTGTGTATCGGCTGGTCGGCGGCCGCACCGTGACCGAACAAAGAGTGGCGATCGGCGCGGACCCCGATGGGCGATTCGAGGCGATCGTCCACACGGGCACGTCGGCGCTGACCCCCCACAACGGCTTGCCGGAACCCTTCATCGCGGGAACGCGGTGCACCTATGCGGCCGGCAGCTTCAAACTTGGCGTGAACGTCGTCCGCCTGGACATGCTCGCTAACACCTTCATGCGGGCGCCTGGCGAGGCGGTGGGGACGTTCGGCCTCGAATGCGCGGTCGACGAACTGGCCGTGAAGCTCGGGCTCGATCCGATCGATCTGCGGATTCGGAACGAACCCGATCTCGATCCCACGGACGGACGACCGTTTTCGTCGCGCCATATCGTGGAGGCCTGGCGCGCCGGCGCAGAGCGGTTCGGCTGGGACAAGCGCAGCCCCACGCCCGGCGCATATCGCGATGGCGAGTGGCTGATCGGTATGGGCTGCGCGACGGGGACATATCCCTACAATCGGATGCCCGGCGGCGCGGCGCGGATCGTTCTGACCGAGGACGGGCGCGCCAGGGTGGAGGTCGCCGCCCATGAGATGGGCATGGGGACGTCAACCGCCCAAACCCAGGTCGCCGCCGAGCGGCTGGGCCTGGAGATGGATCGGGTGACGTTCGCCTATGCCGACTCCGCCATGCCCGGCGTGGTCATGGCTGGCGGCTCCCAACAGACCGCGTCGATTGGGGCGGCGGTGGTCGCGGCCCAGCGCGTCCTGGTCTCGCAGTTGCTTCAACTCGCCGGCAACGATTCGCCCCTGTCGGGACTGACGCCCGACGACGTGGGCGGCTTGAACGGCGGCCTGGCGTGTCTCGACGATCCTGCCCGCTGGGAAAGCTACGCCGCCATCCTGGCCCGGGCGCACCGCGACGAGGTGGTGGCGGACGCGATGGCCCCGCCGCCCGGCGAGGCGCAGACTTGGTCCATGCATTCATGGGCCGCCATGTTCTGCGAGGTACGGGTGAATGCGGTGACGGGCGAGGTCCGTGTCAGCCGTTTCCTGGGGTCGTTCGACTGCGGCCGCATCCTGAACGCCAAGACGGCCGCCAGCCAATTCAAGGGGGGCATCGTCATGGGCCTCGGTCTGGCGCTGATGGAGGAGACTCAATTCGACGAGCGCACAGGCCGGATCATGAACCCCAGCCTCGCCGAATATCATGTGCCCGTGCACATGGATGTGCCCGAGATCGACGTCATCTGGACCGACATCCCCGATCCTCACGCCCCGATGGGCGCGCGGGGCATCGGCGAGATCGGCATCACCGGCGTCGCCGCAGCGATCGCCAACGCCATCTTCAACGCCACCGGTAAACGGATACGCGATCTGCCGCTGACCTTGGATAAGCTCCTTTGAAGGTTAGCTGGGCGCAAGCGGCTGACCTTCAACGGTCCGCGAGGGCCGTCGCCCGATGCTGTTACGGGACTGAAAAATAAAAGGCGTCTACATCGTGTAATCTGTGGAGATGATGACCTTGACCGACACGCTTCCAGGCGCTAGCGCCCCACCCGCCGAGCAGGCGCCTGCGCCCAGCCGCATCGTCGTCGTCGACGACGATCCAGGTATTCGCGACGTGGTGACGGAGTTCCTGTCCCGCCACGGCTTCGACGTGGAGGGCGCGGGCGACGCCGCCGGTCTGGCCAGAGCGCTTGCGACCAAGGCGGCGGACCTCATCGTGCTGGACATCATGTTGCCTGGCGAAGACGGGCTGCAGATTTGCCGACGCCTTTCGGGCAGCGACGGGCCGGCAGTTATCATGTTGAGCGCTATGGGCGAGGAAACCGATCGGATTGTCGGGCTTGAGCTCGGCGCCGACGACTATTTGCCCAAGCCCTGCAATCCCCGCGAGCTCCTGGCCCGCATCCGCGCCGTGCTGCGCCGTCGAGGCGAACCCCGACCCCAGGACGGTGAGTTGGGCGCCCAGTGCGAGTTCGCCGGCTGGCGGCTCGATCTGGTGCGGCGAGAACTGCGCACGCCCGATGGCGTGATCGTCAACCTGTCGGGGGGCGAGTTCTCGCTGATGCGCTCGTTCGTGGAGCGGCCCCAGCGCGTGTTGACCCGAGATCAGCTCCTGGACCTGGCGCGCGGCCCCGACAGCGACGCCTACGACCGGGCGATCGACGTTCAGATCAGCCGCCTGCGTCGCAAGCTCGACGACGGCGGCGCGGGCGCGGAACTTATTCGCACGGTGCGCAACGAAGGCTATATGTTCATGGCCAAGGTTGTGCGACGGTAGACTTCGCTCAGGGTAGCGGCGACGCGTATCGAGCATACTGGTTAGTCCGACGCTGAAACCCTCAGGTGATCGCCATACCCGCCCGCTACATCTCCAGAAAGCTGGCCCTGCCCCAAGCGCCCCTGTTCCTCCAGGTGTTGTCGCTGGTGTTGTTGAGTCTGGTGTGCGCCCAGGTCGTCAACATCCTGATCATCTTCAGTCTGCCGCCCCAGGTGCCGGATTTTTACCGCGTCAGCGAAATTGTCGAAGCGTTTGAGGGACATCCCCTCGCCCATCACGACGGTTCACCCTCGCTCCTCATTTCGATCGCCCACGCGCCTCCAGAGACCGGCTATGTCAGCATCTATAGCCGACGGCTGATCGCCGAGCTGGCGCAGCAACTCAAGATTTCCCCCAACGACGTGGTTGTGGCGAGCGAACCGCCGCGGTGGCTCGGCTATCACGACGTGGTGCTGGCGCGGCAGCGGCTGATGCGCAACGCGGGCGGTCGCGACAGCCCCATGCTGATCGCCCCGTTCAAAGTCGCCGTCCACCAGGCGAACGGCGAGTGGAAAGTCGTCAGGCCCGAGGATGTATTTCCCACCGCCTGGCAGAAGCGAATCCTGCTCTGGTTTGTGGTCAGCGCCGTGGCCCTGGCCCCGGCGGCGCTCCTCTTCGCTCGCAGGCTGGCGGCGCCGATTTCCGCCTTCGCCGCGGCGGCGGAGCGTCTGGGTCGCGACCCCAAGGCGCCGCCCTTGGAACTGGACGGCCCAGCCGAGGTCGAGCGGGCGGCCATCGCCTTCAACGAAATGCAGGGGCGCCTGCGCCGCTATGTCGAGGATCGAACCGACATGGTCGCCGCCGTCGCCCACGATCTGCGCACGCCCTTGACCCGACTCCGATTCCGCATCGAAAGCGCGCCTGAGGCGCTTCAGGACAAGATGATCGCCGATATCGATCAGATGGAGGCCATGATCTCCGCCACCATGGCGTTTGTGCGCGACGCGAGCTACCTGGCCGAACGTCGGCGCCTGGAATTGGTCTCGCTCGTGGAAAGCGTCGCCGACGAAATGGCGGAGACCGGCCTCGACGTCACCGCAGAGGTCGGACCGCCTGTGGTGATCGACGGCGACCCCATAGCGCTCCGTCGCCTTGTCAACAATCTGCTCGATAACGCGGTGAAGTTCGGCGTGTCCGCGCGCGCCAGGGTCTATCGGGAAGACTCGACGGTCGTCATCGAGGTCGATGACGACGGCCCGGGCATCCCTGAGTCCGAGCGAGAGCGGGTGTTCGAGCCGTTTCACCGTGGAGAGCCCTCACGCTGCCGCGAAACGGGCGGGGCGGGGCTCGGCCTGGCGGTGGTGCGATCCGTGGCGCGCGCGCACGGTGGAGACGCCAATCTGCAAAATCGCTCGGAAGGCGGCTTGCGCGCCCGCGCGCATCTGCCTTTGTAGAGGGTGTGCTTTGTAAAGGTCGTGGGCGGCGGCTCACGACCGAGCGCCGGGTTCCGCTCTGAGGATGCCATGCCGTTGAAGATTATGGCCGGTCGTCATCGGCCCATCGCGCTCCTGTTGTCGGCGGCGGCGATTGCGACGCTGGCCGCCTGCGCCGATGGCCCGCCCCAGGACGGCGGCGACCGCCCACGGCCGGAAGAGGGACGCTCGCGCGAGGGCGGGCATGGAGGCGGCGGACACTTTGCACGCTTGCCCAATGTCTTCATCAGCCCCGCGGGCAAGCCGTATCGCGCCCGGCCGGGCCAGCCCTACCCGGTTGTGCAGTGGTTCGCCGAGGCGGACGCCAACCACGACGGCAAACTTGATCGTCAGGAGATGCGGGCCGCCGCCGCCGCCTTCTTCCACACGCTGGACACCAACCATGACGGGGTGATCGACGGGTTCGAGGTCCAGGCCTATGAGCAGAACGTCGCCCCGGAAATCTTGCCCCACATCGAAAACCTGCGGGCCGGCGAAGGGTTCGACCCCAATCTGGACCTCGCCGACCAGCGCAACACCGAGCGGCAGACGCCATCGGGCCAGAGACGGGGCGGGTTTCAAATGAGCCAGCCCCGCGAAGTGAAAGGCGAGACCGGCGACCAGGGCGCCGCCGTCTATTCCCTGATCAACCAACCCGAACCCGTCGCCGCCGCCGACGCCGACTTCGACGGCAAAATTACGCTGGCCGAATTCGAAGCCGCGGCGGATCGCCATTTCGAGATCTTGGACACAAAACAGCAGGGCTACCTGACGCTCGCAGGCCTGCCTAAGACCCCGATCCAGGAAGCGATCGAAAAGGCCGCCAAGCGCAGAGCCGCGGAGAAGAACGGTCAACGCGAAGGTATCGATAAGCCTGAGTTTTGAAGGCCGCGCGTTTGCCCAACCCGCTCATCCCCGCGAAAACGGGAATGAGCGAGTATAAATTGAGCGCTTCAGTTATTGCTCGCCAAGCGCTTTACCGCCGCGACGACAGCAGCACGCCCAGGACCAGTCCCGCCGCGAAGGCCGAGGCCGCGGACACGCCGACGGCGATAAAGGGCTTTGACTGTACATTGTCGCGCAGCACGTCGGACTGATCCAAAGCCCATTCGCGCGCGACGCTCGCGCGCTCGGCCGCCCATTCGCGGGCGGCGGCGGCGCTTTCGGCGGCGGCCTTGCCGATCTCGTCGGCCTTGGCCGTCACGGTCTTGGCCTGCGCCTTGACGGCTTCGCCCGCTTCGGAGGCGGCGTCATCGAGGTGGTCTGCGGCGTTTTCGATATGGGTCGTCGCGTCGGTCATGTTCGCCTCACGGTGGCGCCGCTGGGTGGGAGCGGCAGGAACTAAGGGTTGGAGATGGCAAGATGGCGCCGAAGCCTTGCCGTAACAACTCATCGACGCGGCGAGCGGTTCCTAATGTGCAGACGACAGCTCGGGCTGGGGACGATGGAAGAACAGGGCCTGGCCGATCAGCGCCTTCACTGTTTCCTCCCGGAATGGCTTGGTGATCAGAAAAGCCGGCTCCGGCCGCTCCCCTGTCAGCAGGCGTTCGGGAAAGGCGGTAATGAAAATCACCGGAATATCGAAGCTTTTCAATATGTCTGTCGCAGCGTCCAGCCCGCTGGAGCCATCGGCGAGGCGAATGTCGGATAGCACCAGCCCAGGCCGCTGCCGCCGCGCCATCTCGACAGCCTCGTCCCGCGTGGCCGCGACCCCGGTGACTCGGTGACCGAGCTCTCGCGTCAAGCGCGTGAGGTCCAGTCCGATGATCGGCTCATCTTCGATGATGAGCACGTCGGTCGCCAACTGGCGCTCCAACGCGTCCTCTGCGGCCACCAGATGCTGGTCGAGCACGGCAAGGTCGAGGTCCAGCACCTGAGCTGCTTCCGCCATGGTAAACCCTTCCATCGACGTTAAGAGAAGCACCGCCCGCTGAACCGGCGACAACACCTGGAGTCGGCGGTCCGGAGGCGACCGATCCGCATCGTCAGCCGAACGCGCCTCCCCCTCGCGCCAGACATGGCTGAGCGCCCGATACAAGGCCGTACGCAACGCCAGGGCCGGATCCAGCGTCAGAGACCCGGCGAGGATTCCCTCCATAGCCGCTTGCACCAAGGCGTCGCCCGCAGACTGCGAGCCCGTCAGGGCTCTGGCGTAGCGACGGAGATAGGGCGCCTGGCGAACAATCTGCTTTGCCATAAACCCGTCTTCCACCCTCGCACGCAGACTGGAAAAATCCGGCGAACCTACGCCCTAAATGCGGCTGTAACGGACGGTGAGATGCGAAGTTCCCGGTCTGAACCGGGGCCGACGCCGTCAACGTCTGTTTCACAATAGGTCAGCAACTCCGGGTCCGCGCTGCGCAAAGCGCCGCAGCGATGACATTTTTTGGCCTTGATGCGCGAGCGGTCGTCGAGGCCTGCGTTCGCCTCGTGCGCCTAAAGCCAAGTTAGAACCTAATCGGCGCCGCGAGAGTTGAGGTGAATTGAACCCAACGACTCCGATGCCCGACATGCCCAGCGAAACGCCGCCACCTACCGACCCCGGTTACGATCCGGAGCCCGGCCCAGCGCCCTACCCCGAGATCACGCCCGACCCGTCGCCGGCCGAAGCGCCGGCCGTTCCGGCGACGCCCGATGACGGCCGGCCGTATGCTTCAGATCCTCTTAGCGGGGATTGGGGAACTCAAGCCGCGGCGACGGGTTAGCCAACCGGGACAGTTCCAGTCTTCAATCGCCACCGTGAAAGGTCAAACCATGGCTGACACAAGCTCCACCTCGGTCGGAAAATCCACTCGCGGCTTCGCTTCTATGGACCGCGCCAAACAACGCGAGATTGCGCGCAAGGGCGGTGAAAGCGTGCCCAATGAAAAGCGCAGCTTCTCCCAAGACCGCCAACTGGCGGCGGCGGCAGGACGTAAGGGCGGCGAAGCCTCCCAAGGCGCACGCCGACGTCCGGATTCGGATACCGACGCCGAGTAGGCGGGCGGCTCGGTAGGCAGACGCCGACTAGGTCGATATCCCCGCGTCAGCGGCCGGCTTCGGGCGTCAGTAGAAACGCGGCGAACGGCTGGACTGTCGACGTCCAGCATCGCTTCACGCGCCACCCGGCCGAGCGAGCCAGGGCGGTGAAGGACGACACGGTGAACTTGTGGGAGTTCTCCGTGTGGAGGGTCTCGCCCTGTTTGAAATGGAACGCCTGGCCGGCCACCCTCGCCGTCTGAGGCTCCAAACTCTCCAGATGCATTTCGATCCGCGATAGCTCAGCGTTCCAGACCGCGCGATGAGCGAACCGGTCGAGCTGAAAATCGCCGCCCAGTTCCCGGTTTATACGCGCCAGAACATTCAGATTGAAGGCGGCGGTGACGCCGGCGGCGTCGTTATAGGCGGCGCGTAGAACGTCGAGATCTTTCACCAGATCGACGCCAATCAGAAACGAGGCGCGGGGTCCGAGCAGCGCACGGGCGCCAAATAGAAACGCCTGGGCCTCCGCCGGCGTGAAGTTTCCGATCGTCGAGCCTGGAAAGAACCCCACCACCTTCGGCGCGCCGTCCAGCGCGGCTTGGTGGAGCGGCTGGGTGAAGTCGGCGGCGATCGGCGCGACCCGAAGACCTGGATAGGCCGCAGCGATCCGGGCCGCGGCGGCGGCGAGGGCCTCGACGCTGATGTCGATAGGCACGTAGAGCGCGAAGCCCGGCGCCGCGTCCAGGATCGTCCGCGTCTTGTCGCTCGCGCCGCTGCCAAACTCCACCAAGGCCGAGCCCGGCGCGATATCGCGCGCGAGTTCGCTTGCGACCTCGGCCAACAGCGCGGTTTCAACGCGTGTCGGATAGTATTCCGGGGTTCGACAGATGGCCTCAAACAGGGCCGAACCGAGCTCGTCGTAGAAATACTTGGGCGCCAGCGCCTTTTGGGGGCGCGACAAGCCCTCCAGCACATCGGCCTCGAACTGACTCGTCGCCTCACCGTCCAGCATAGCGGATCAGCGCACGTCTGCGGCGAGACGCACGCCCGTAAACTGCCAACGCTGATGCGGCTGGAAGAAGTTACGGTAGCTGGCGCGGATGTGATCCTTAGGCGTGACGCAAGACCCACCCCGCAAAACCATCTGGTTGATCATGAACTTCCCATTGTATTCGCCCACAGCGCCGGGAGCGGGGCGAAACCCCGGATAGGGAGCGTAGGGACTGGCGGTCCATTCCCAAACGTCGCCGAACATTTGATGCGGACCTCGGGACGCGGCAGCGCCGGGCTGTCGGGTTAACGGCCGCGGCCGAAGGGCGGCGGAGTCGCGGAAATTGCCCGTCGTCGACGCCTGCGACGCGGCGTGCTCCCATTCCACTTCGGTCGGCAGCCGGCGACCGCACCAGCGGGCGAAGGCGTCGGCTTCGTAGAAACTGACATGGCAGACGGGCGCAGCGAGCTCCAGCGGACCGGCGCCCTCCAGGCCAAAGCCCAACCACGCCCCATCGGCCTTGTCCCAGTAGAGCGGCGCCGACCAGCGTTCGGCGCGGGCGCAAGCCCACCCATCGGCCAGCCAAAGCTCCGGCCGCGCATAACCGCCGTCGTCCATGAAGGCGAGCCACTCGGCATTGGTGACCAGGCGATCGGCCAGACGAAAGGGCGCCAGATAGACCTTGTGCCTCGGCCCCTCGTTATCGAAGGCGAAAGCCGATGGCCCGTCCGCCGCCTCCGCGCCGATCTCGACGAGGCCGCCCGGAAAATCGATGTCGGCGGTGGACGCGGTGGACTCGTCCTGCAGGGCGATGGCGGGCGTCGGCGGACAGGGCCTGTAGGCGGGCTTGAGAGGATTTTGCGCGAACAGGTGCAAAATATCGGTCAGCAACAGCTCCTGGTGTTGCTCCTCATGCGCCAGACCCAGCGCCACCAGATCGCGCGTCGCCTTATCCAGCGCGCGCCGGTCGAGCAGGCTCTGGATATGGTCGTCCACATAGGCGCGGTACCGGTGCACGCCGTCCAGGTCCGGCCGGGTCAGGAGGCCGCGCTGGGGGCGCGGGTGACGCGCGCCCAGCGCTTCGTAGTAGGAGTTGAACAGGAAGGCGTAGGCCGGATCGAAGGCCGCAACGCCCGCGGGCGCCAGGACGAAGGTCTCCCAAAACCAGGTTGTGTGCGCGAGATGCCACTTGGCCGGACTGGCGTCGGGCATGGACTGCACCACCTGATCCTCGGCCGATAGGGACGCGGTCAGCGCCAAGGTCGTGGAACGCACGCGGCGGAATCGGTCGGACAGATCGGGACCCGCCGGCGCCTTCAATCCGGCATCCCCGGTCCCCAAGCGCTCCGCTTCGACATCGATCAGGCGCATCGGAAGGTCCGCTTTCATGACGCGCCGAGCCCGTGAAGGATGCAGGCTAAGCGCCGGAGGTGATGGTCGCGGACGAGCCGGTTCAGGCGCGGCCGCCAGACACAACGCCCCGCAGCGCAGCGCTGTTCCACGGCGAAAAAGTGGAACGGATACAACGGGGATCACGTTTCGACCGGGCTTCGTTTCCAGAGCGCGATTATGCCGGTGTTTCTCTCACGCGAGGCGGGTAAGGGCTCGAGCGTCGACGCCGTCGACCCATCGACCGTGGAATGGCGCAACGCGGTGATCGCGCTGCTGCCGCAGTTGCGGGCGTTCGCCTGGTCGCTAAGCCGCAACAGCGCCGACGCCGACGATCTGGTGCAAGACACCTTGATCAAGGCCTGGACAAGCAAGGACAAGTTCGAGCCCGGCACGAACTTGCGCGCCTGGCTGTTCACCATCCTGCGTAACACCTACTACACGGCGGCGATCAGGCGTCGCCGGGAGGTGGCGGACGAGGACGGAAAGCACGCGGCCCGCCTCGGCACAGCGCCAACCCAGGACTGGAGCGTGGCGATGACCGCGATGCAGACGGCCCTCCAGCAGCTGCCCTCGGAGCAGTGTGAGGCCTTGGTCCTGGTCGGCGCCGCCGGTCTGACCTACGAGGAGGCGGCGGAGATTTGCGGCTGCGCGCTCGGAACCATCAAAAGCCGCGTCAATCGCGCCCGCGCGCGCCTGCTTCGGATCATGGACGCCGCCGACGCGAGCGACGCCTTGGTCGACACGATCGAGCCGCACGCCACAGACCGCTGACGCCCGCCCAGACGCCCGCCCAGACATCCGCGACGACGCCGACCCTGACGCCCAAGCGCCGCGTCAACCGCGCCCCTGCCGACCGGACGCCCCGCCGCCGAACATTCGCATCAGACTGGTCGCGGCCAGCTGGCGCAGGCCCGGCGTCGTGGCGGCCAAGCCCCCGCGAACCTCGGGCGGCAGGTGCGCCATAGGCTCGCCGTGAGCCTGAAACACCCAATGCTCGAACAGGCCATGCCAGGCGTCGCGATAGGCCGGGGGCAGATCGCGCAGAGATATCAGCGCCAGCATCAGGGCCGCCATCGGCGGCGGCACGCCGGCCGCCGTTCGGTTCCACCAGTAATTGACCAGGACATTAAACCCCTCGAGGGCGCGCACGTGGTGCCACCACAGATAGGGAATGTAGATGGCGTCCCCCGGCTCCAGCTCCGCCACCTCCGCAGCGTCCATCGCCTCGGCGAAGCGCGGATAGCGTTCCAAGTCCGGACGGTCGAAATCCACCACGCTGATGGGCACGCCGGCGGGGGTCAACTCGATCGGACCCACATAGAGATTGCGGACCTGCTCCGGCGGAAACAGGGTGAATCGTCTGCGGCCGCCCACGACGCAGGCGATGTTCTCGAACAGATCGAAATGGGCCGCGACCACGGCGCGATCGCCAATCCAGATGCGCGGCGCCACCGTCGAGTCGAGCAGCGTGCTCCGATTATGCTGCTCGAAACCGGGCAGGCTGGTGGCGACCGGCGCCGACTGCGCCGCCCGAGCCGACCCATCGTTGCGGCCAAGGCCGGCGATCAGATCGTCCAGCAACCCGCGCAGGGACTGTGGCCGCCGTTCGAAGTTGAACGCGCGCATATCTGGCCTGTAGAAGAAGCGGCCGGCGGCGTCTGGACCGACGCTGATGGTCGGGACAGGCCGGTCGTCGGCGAACTTGCCCAGGTAGCGCGCCAGCTCGGCGGGCGAGGCCAAGCCAGCCTGCACAGCCGGCCAAGCCGATACCAGCCCTTTGAGCACAGCCGGCCGACCGAGCGGGACGATGGTCTCATGGAACAGCTTGGCGTCGACATCGCGCCAGACGGGAACTGGTCTTGGCTCATCAGCCATGGCGCGCAGCGTTATCCTGACGACCGGCGTCCAAAAACGTCATAGCGTCAGAGCTATCGGTCGCGAGCTTCGCTTAAATTTCAGCTCTATTTCGGGCCGGACACAGCATGGGTCGGGTTGCTCGCCAAATGGCGCGCCAGCCGCCAGGCCCTAGAGCGACGGCCGGGAGCCCAGCTTGTTCTGCGGGCAGAGATCGCCGCGTTCCAGCGCGTCTTCGAGTGCTTTGGCGAGCTGTTGAATTCTATCCGGAAGCGGACTGGCCGTCACGCCGTCAAAGAAGGTCTTCAAGCACGGCCCAAGGGCCAGCTGCATAGCTTGCTCCGGCAGGGTTGTGGCGCACACGCGCGATGAGCGCTCGGCGTCCCCAGACTGCAGCATCTCCTGACAAACCTTTCGGAGGGCGGGCTAAGTTCGGACGTATGTAATCCTTTGGTATCAATATCAAAGGCCGCCGTCCAGAGCTAAGAGGCTAAGCTTAACGCATAGGTAACCAATACGCGCGTGCCAGCCGACCAATAGCTCAGCTGATAAGCGCTTCACCGCAGATAGACCGGAACCTCCGGCAAGCGGCGCCGGTTACAGGCCTCATCACCTCTACAGAGGATCAAGACAATGTCTGATCGGGATCACGACCCCAAGCTGCCTGAAGATCGCTTGGGAACCTATACGCCGGGCGCCCGGCTCGGGCCCGCGCCGTCCAGCCCCAACGGCCGATCCGAGGACGCGGAGTCCAGATCTTGGGCGGCCCATAGCGAAGAGGCCGCCCGTCCCCAGAGCTTCAGCGGGGCTGACGTCACACCCTATGGTCAGTTGGTCGGGGGCGCCTCCGATCAGGTCGGCGGGGGCTTCGGCGGCGCCAATGTGGGAGGCTATGGGCAGCAAGGGCTCGGATCCCAATGGGGCCAGGCTGGCTTTGGCCCCCTGACCCAGGGTCTCAACTACAGCTCCGGCGGCGGCACGTTCGGTCCGGCCGGCTTTACCCCCTATCCGGAGGGTCCTGCGGCCCGTGGCGCTCGGCCAGGGCCTCGGCCTGGCGAACCGCGGGGCGGCGAGTACGACCGGCCCTCTCCGGCGCCGCTGTTCGGCTCGGTGAGAGACGCCGGTCCTAGGGACGCCCGTCCTGGCGACACCGGCGCGCCGCGTGATTTCAGCGGTTCGGCCCACGATCACCATGAACCCCACTACCGCCATTGGCGCGACGCCAGGCTCGCAGCCCACGACCAGGAGTACGCCCGCTGGCGCGACGACCAGGCCCGACGCTACGACGAGGAGTATCGCACCTGGCGCAACACCCACCACAGCGCCTTCACCCAGGCGTTCGAGGGCTGGCGCGATCAGCGCGCGACGCCGTCCGCGCCTCAGCCTGTCGGACTAGGGGACCCCAATGTGGTGCACGGCGCCAACCCCACCCTTGGCGACATCGCCGACGGTGGCACGGGCGCGCCGCGCCATAGGCATGATCATGATCATGATCACGAGCACAAACATGAGCCTGAGCATGAGCATCGAACGGATGCAGACCGGCGCGACGAGGCGCAGTAAGCTCAGCCCACAACAACGGACGCGTCACAGCCCTTCTCCTCCCCTGTTTCGAGAAGCGACACGGGGGAGGGGACCGCGCTTCGCGTGGTGGAGGGGGCGTTATCGTAGGCTCACGTCCCCTTGATCTCCAGCACCGCCCGCAAGCCCGGGGCATTGTCTTCAAGGCGCAAGACTCCGCCGTGCAGCTTGGCGCAGGCGGCGACGATCGCCAGGCCTAGGCCCGATCCGCCCACGCCCCGCGCGGGGTCGAGGCGGACGAACCTCTGCTGAACGCGCCCGCGCTGATCTTCCGGTACGCCGACGCCGGTATCCGCCACCGTCAGGCGCACGCTCCCGGCATCGTCCTCCTCGACCGAGACCCGCACCACGACGCCGGCGCCGGCGTAATGGGCGGCGTTATGCAATAGGTTGCCGATCGCTTGACGTAGAAGGGCGGGGTGAGCGCGCACGATAACGGGGCCGGGCGGGACGACGACCTCCAGCCGCTGGTCGGCGTCCTCGATCACCGGTGTGAAGAAGTCCACCAGCTCCTCCACCAGCCCCGCCACATCGATCGTCTGCATCATGTCGCGCGAGAGGCCGGTCTCCGCCCGGGCGATGTCCAACAGCGCCGACAGGGTGGCGAGCGCCCGGTCGGCCTCATCGTGGGCGGCGTCTATGGCGTCGAGCCGCTCCGCCTCCGAAGCGCCCGGCTCCAAAGCCCGCGCCAGCGCCCCCTTCATGCGCGTCAGGGGCGAGCGCAGATCGTGGGCGACGCTGTCGGTGACGGTGCGCATACCGGTCAAAAGCTCCTCGATCCGCTCCAACATGGCGTTCAACGAGGCGCCGATGCGGCCGAAGGGATCGCGGCGATCGGCGATAGCGGTGCGCGCCGACAGATCGCCACCGGCGATCCGCTCCGCGGTGGCGGCGATGGCGTCCACCCGCTGGAGGATCAGGAAGTTCAGGACAAGGCCGGCCGCCAGCGCCGCGACCGCGACGATCGCGACGGCGGCCACAAAGCCGTAGAGGATCGATCGCTCGAACTTGCGCAGGTTGGCCAGACTTCGCCCGACCACCAAAACGGCGCCGTCGGGCAAGACCGCGCCTTCGATGTGCAGGGTCATGGACGAGGGGCGAGCGACGCGGATCACCCGCCAGTCGGCGCTGCGGAACTCGGGCTGAAAGTCGACGATGTCGCCCGCGAGCGGCTCGCCGGCAGGCGTGAACAACCCATAATGTTCGCCGCTGGAGGCGAAACGGGTGCGTCGGGCGACGGCGGACGCGACGGCGTTCAGCCCCTGCTCCTGATCCACCTCCGCCAACAGGTCGTGCTCATCGAGCGCCTCGGCGCGCTCTCGCTCGGAGATGATCCGCTCGCCCGTGCGGTAGACGACCACCAGCGACGCCGCGCTGGCGCTCAACACCAGAACAACCGCGAAAAGCAGAAAGCTGGATGGCGCGAACCGCCGGAAGCGATGGATGGGCTTCACCATTTGGGGCGACGCGGAGACTACGCCGTTTCGGACAGTCTGTAGCCGACGCCGCGCAGGGTGTGGAGCAGAGGCGTGGGGAACCCCTCGTCCAGCTTCTTGCGGAGCCGGCTGATATGGGTGTCGATGATGCTGGTATGGGGATCGAAGCGATAGTCCCAGACCTGCTCCAACAACATGGTGCGGGTGACGACCCGGTCGCGGTTGCGCAGGAAATACTCCAGCAGCTTGAACTCCCGCGGCAAGAGGTCGAGCGGGCGCCCGGCGCGCATCACCTTGCGAGAGAGGAGATCCATCTCCAGATCGCCGCAGCGTAGCATGGTCTCAACCGCCTTGCCGCCGCGCCGGCGCATCAGGTTCTCGATCCGAGCGTGGAGTTCGGAAAAGCCGAAGGGCTTGGTCAGATAATCGTCGCCCCCGGCCCGAAGACCCATAACCCGCTCGTCGAGCTGTCCCAGCGCCGACAAGATGAGGATGGGCGTCTCCACCCCCGCCGCCCGCAACGCCCGCACGACCGACAGGCCGTCCATGCCCGGCAGCATCCGGTCCATAACGATGGCGTCGAAGGCGGACGACGAAGCCATGTACAGACCGTCGCGCCCATCGGCGACATGCTCGACCGTAAAGCCCGCCTCGCGCAGCCCCTTGGCGATGTAGTCGGCGGTATCGACATCGTCCTCAACGACGAGCACGCGTCCGCTCACGGCATGACCCTCCTGGCGACGGTGGATTGTCGCTGCGTCAACGGGCGCCCGTTCGTCTGGGGGCTGTCAAGTGTGTAAGGCGCTGCCGCCGCGCTCGGACGTGAACCCAAAAACCAATTCACCCCGCCGCCCGCAAGCCCTTGCTCCGCAGCGCCGTGGACGACGCAAAATTCAGCGGCCCGCGCAGATAGACCCACGCCGGCGCCTTAGCCGCCGCCAGCAGCGGCGCTTCGCGGGTCGCCAGCCGGGCCGGGGCGAACCGGCGCGCCGTGGGGCCGGCGCGGCTCTTGTGCAGCGAGTCGGGGCGCGCCACCACGGCGACGGGTGTGCTGCGCATGATCTCGACCCAGCCGCGCCAATGATGAAAGCCGGCCAGGTTGTCGGCCCCCATGATCCAGACGAACCGGACGGCGGGAAAGCGGGCCTTGAGGACGCGAAGCGTGTCCAGCGTGTACTGGGCGCCGATGCGGGTTTCGGCGTCCGAAACGATCATGGACGGCCCTTTGGCGTGGGCGCGAGCGCTGGCCAGGCGCGCGGCCAAGGGCGCGGCGTCGCGGGCGGATTTCAAGGGGTTTTGAGGCGTCACCAGCCAAATCACCTTATCCAGGCGCAGGCGCCTCAGGGCGGTTTCGGCGACGTGGGCGTGGCCCGGATGGGCTGGGTTGAACGAGCCGCCGAACAGGCCCACGCGCATACCGGGCTCAAGATGAAAGCCGAGCCGCAAGGCGCGCGGGCGGCCGCTCACCGGCGTGCGCCACGCCGGCCCGGCGCGCCAGAAGCCCCCGCCCTGAACCCCTATTTTGGGGGCCACTATTTGGGACGCCAGGGTTCGTCGCCCGTGATCGCATCCTCATCGACTGGCGGGTGAATGGCCAAGGCGGCGGCGCGGAGCAGGTCCTTCACCCCTTCGCCCGAGACGCCGGAAATCAGATAGGGCGCCTGGCCGGAGGCCGCTTTCAGCGCGTCGGCCTTTTCGGCGCGGGCGTCCGCGTCGAGCGCGTCGATCTTGTTCAGGGCAAGAAGCTCGGGTTTGGCGGCGAGGCCCTCGTCGTAAGCCGCGAGTTCGTGGCGAATCTGGCGGTAGGCCTCGGCCACGTCGTCCTGCGTGCCGTCGATGAGATGGATCAGGACGGCGCAGCGCTCCACATGGCCAAGAAAGCGGACGCCGAGCCCTGCGCCCTCGGACGCGCCTTCGATCAGGCCGGGGATGTCGGCGATCACGAACCGCTCGTTCTGCGACAGGTCGACGACGCCGAGATTGGGGACGAGCGTCGTGAAGGGATAGTCGGCGATCTTGGGTTTGGCGGCCGAGACGGCGGCGAGGAAGGTCGACTTGCCCGCGTTGGGCAGGCCGACCAAGCCAGCGTCGGCGATCAGCTTCAGGCGCAACCACAACCAGCGCTCCTGACCCTCCTGGCCCGGCATGGCGAAATGAGGGGCCTGGTTGATCGGTCCCTTGAAGTGGATGTTGCCAAAGCCGCCGTTGCCGCCCTTGGCCAGGCGCACCTTGGCGCCGGCGTGATCCAGATCGGCGACCAGGGTCTCGTTATCTTCTTCCAGCACCTGAGTGCCGACGGGAACTTTCAGCACCACGTCCTCGCCGGCTGGGCCGTTCCGCTGCTTGCCCATGCCGTGGGTGCCGGTGCCGGCCTTGAAATGCTGTTGGTAGCGATAGTCGATCAGGGTGTTCAGCCCCTCGACCGCCTCGATCCACACGTCCCCGCCGCGGCCGCCGTCGCCGCCGTCGGGACCGCCATACTCGATGAACTTCTCGCGGCGAAACGAGACCGAGCCGCCGCCGCCGTTACCGGAGCGGATAAAGACCTTGCACTGGTCCAGGAATTTCATGGCGGAGCTATGACCGATTACCGCCCAGATCGGAAGCGCTGGGCTGAAGTCCTGAAAGGTTATTGAGCGCTAGACGCTGACTTGAGCGCCGAGCTCCACCACACGGCCCGCCGGGATCTTGAAGAATTCGGTCGGGTTGGTGGCGTTCCTCAACAGGAAGATGAACAGCTTGTCCTGCCAAAGCGGCATCCCCGACTGGGCCGACGGCACCACCGAGCGGCGCCCCAGGATGAAGGAGGTCGACATGATGTCGAACTTCAGTCCCTGCTTGCGGCAGACGCCCAGCGCCTTGGGCACATTGGGCGTCTCCATGAAACCGTAGTTGATGATCAGCTTCTTGAAGTCTTCGTTGATGGGCAGGATCGTCAC
>Ga0116231_10004273_pt1 | contig 29002 bp, 19 predicted proteins | sample S1TSphgellanicum_2_FD_89695 | JGI IMG/M metagenome (GOLD analysis project Ga0116231, IMG submission 89695) | Host-associated microbial communities from peat moss isolated from Minnesota, USA - S1T2_Fd - Sphagnum magellanicum MG | ecosystem: Host-associated > Plants > Peat moss > Unclassified...
AAAAGAAAAAAAAAAAAAAAATAAAAAAAAAAAAAAAAAAAAAAAAACATATATATATATATATATATATATATATATATATATATATATATATATATATATATAACAACAACAAAAGAGAAAAGTGACATGAAAAAGAAAGAAAGAACAAAATGAAATGAAGAAAAGAAAAAGAACAAAGCAAAACCAAGAAAAAAAAACAAACAAAATAAAGCAAAGGGAAGAAAGGTCACTATAAATGCAAATTAATGACATAACAAACTCTTCCATTTTGTTACATAAAATTTAAGCCCTAAACCCAAATTTTGTCTTTCAAATGGGAATTCAAATTTAAATTCAACCTAACCACATTCTTGAACTCATAATTCCCAAGGTTGATGCCACATTACTAATTTTTGCTCACATAAGTTCATTAAGGTAGCAAAAATTTTCAATCCCCTAGCCCCACCCTACCAATTAAATGGGTATAGAATCAAACAAATAACTTGTGGATCAAGGTTTGATCCTATTTTGAAAACCACTAGACATTGAGTTTGATTTCCATGCCTTGGAAATATGTCACAAGCTAAACAATTTTTATGGTAAGAACAATAAATTTGTTTGGTATTTTGGAGTACCAATTCATGGTGCTAGAAAGGGGAAAATAATTTTTCTTGGCCGCATAGATCATTGAGACTATTGTAAAAAATTTGTAAATTTAAACATATTTCAAAGCAATATCCAACAAAAGTTTTTAAATATTAAATTTGGAAATAAATTCATTGGATAAATGAAAATATGATCTGCAAGCGTGGTATTTTTATCAGCCTTTATGCATGTTCATATGTTTTGAGGTTATTTCAATTGCAACTAGTGTTGTGCAAATATAAATAAATGAACTCAATTTTGAATTGAATCATCATTTTTCCCTAATTGTTATGAGTTTTAGATTAGAATATTTTGCATGTATATCTATAGACCCAAACTAAACATTTTGCATTACATCTTCTAACTTATTTTTTTCCAATTTGGAATAGGTCTTTTTAAAAATAAAATTAAAGCATTGCTTGATTTATGAGAGGTATTATGTAATACAAGACAATATTTATGATAAGATACTAAGAAATTACTTTTGACTTTACAATCTAAGGAAATTTTGTATTGAAGTTGCGACAATGTTTTGAGAATTGCCAAGAATGTAGTATCAACCTCACTCTAAAAAAATCAATTCCAAAAAATGCATATTTTGATCTATTTAGGACTAGAATCTTGGATTTTGTAATGTCCAAGGAGGACGAGCTACTAGACCTTTAAAAGATTGAAATAATCTTCAACATGCCAACTCTCCAAAGAACCCCAATGATATTAAGTTTTCAATGGGTTAACTCAATTTTACTAATGTTTTGTGAAAAGTTTTGCATTATTGTGGTTCCCATTACAAAGTTCATGCAAAAATTAAAACCAAATGTTAGTAGGAGGCTTAGAAGTTGATCAAGGAAAATTATGTGAAGGCCCTAATCCTCATTGTCCCCAATTGGGTATTGGAGTTCTACATACATATGAATGGTTCCAACTTTGCAATGATTGCAATGCCAACTCAAAACACTATCGGAAAATGATCAACTAATATCCTATGCATCATGATCAATTTATTAATCATAGCAATTTTAATTATAAAACTACCAAACATGACACATTAGCCATGGTTTATGCATTGCATAAATTTTGGCATTGTACCTATTCGTTTATTTTGTGCATCACATGGCTTTGGTCTACCTAGTTAACAAAAAAAAAGAGAGCCAAGACTCTAATTACTACAACTTCATCCAAAGCAATATGCATGGTGTAAACACAATAATAGGAACCACATGTGCCAAGGTTGAAATCCTTTTCAAGAATTTTATTTGACACATGTGGTATTCATGTGTTGGTCTATTGTGCACTTTTCATAACCAATTTATAAATGTGTTAAATATAAATCTTTTAACTACATCTTAATCACACGTCATCTATATTATGTATCCAAGTTCTTTATCACATTTACAAAAAGAAGTTGTGAAAGAACATTTTCAAATTTCATGAATTTGAAAGCAAAAAACATTTTTGAACAAAATATCAACAATATTCATACATTTGCACATATAAAAATAATTTCACAAACTTCAAATTATTATTATTATTTAATTATTCACACAAAAACCCTTCTGATTTTCAAAAAGAATTGTGCACATTTGATAAGGAAAAAAACACATTTGAAGAAAATGAAATAACTTTATCTAAAACAATGTGTTGGTTACAAAAGGACTCTTAGATCAAAGTTTTAGCATTGAAACTTTGCAAGTAACAAAGTGTATTGCAAACACAAAGATTACAATCCAAATCATTTTTTTTTTGGGGTGGAATGTATAAAGGTACAATTTAAAAAAATGTTCACACATTTTTTGCCTCCCATTATTGTGATTATTGTGCTTTCACCTTAGGGATCAAAAGGCACATTCAATTTGCCCCCAATTTGATCTCCAATGAGTAGGCTAACTACAATTCCTATTGGATCGAAGAAGAAGTTCAAGCCCACTAGATATTTCATAATTCTTGGAATAGATTATTGGGAAGAGTTGGAGGATGGAGAGCTTAAGTCAATTATTGTGTTCAACCCATAAAGCCAACCATCATGTTCCAATGATGACATGTAGATGGATGTAAGACTAATTGAAACTATTATAGTTCAACCCAAAGGGAGATTTGCTTAGGCTATTATAGAAATGACTATTGAATCTTAGGAGAAGGACTTCAATCAAGAGGAGTCATGTTTAGGGATAGAGGAAACAAACTAAATGGAGTTGGGTCAAGAGGAAGAAAAAATTATGGCTCCTTCTTTAACTAAGGTAAACAAGACATGGATCTTCATTACTTTGCAAATTCTAGCTATTCAAGAAGGTGAAGCTAGTTCAAAGGAAGCATTTTAAACTATACCAATCCAACAATTGGTCTTAGTAGAATTAGCCCATCATGTTCCCCTTGGTTCCCACCCCCACCCCCATTTGGTATGGTTACTATATTGCTTAAAAACTTGGGCACAATCTAATCCTTTTACCAACCTATAGAAAAATAAGCCCAAATGTTTGCCACTTTAATAACCCAATTGTAAAACCTAAGGAGGGAAATAGACGAGGTCAAGAAAGGAGAGAAATAGATGAGGTCAAGAAAGGAAAGCAAAACAGGCAAAGAAGATAGCCAAACAATATCATAATGAACACATGGCTCTACTAGAGTTGGATCAAAAGAACCAAAAAATTGGAAGTCTTTAGTAACAGTTGTAGGAAATTAATTAACTATTACCAAAGCCAGGCTATAAGAGGCTATTATAAAGCTTACTATACTTAGGTGGAGGTGGGAGGAAGCCAAAGGTGAAGCTAAAGTAGTAGAGGGGAAAAGGACCATCTAAAGGAAAATTTAGATCCCAAATCAGTTATTACAAGTAGAGTTATAACAACATAAGCTTGTAATAAAAGTTAGGAGTCCTCCATTAAATACTACATTAGCAAAACTCAAGGAATATGTGTTCAAATGGGAAGGTAATCCAACTATAATAGGCATTGATGTGAATAGGCTCCAAGAATATACCTTATTGCTATAAGACCATACCCTATTCTCATGTTTTGAATAGCTTATTGAGTTGACAAAGATGGTAATAATTTTTTTATAAAGGTGGATGAAAGTAAATACAATCCAAACCATTGCAAAAATAATTGCAACAACCTTCACCAAATGAAAGGTTGATGAAATTTTTTATTAACACAAGATAGTTGTTTATACCATAACCTTTAATTTCTTATGCCACAATTTCCACATTTTTCGTACTCGCCATTGGGGGTGATCACTTCCTCTAATTGTTTTAAGAACTTTTTGAATGAAAGTGAATACATTATTCCAAAAGGAAAAAATGAGTGGGTTTTCACCACCCCTATTGAAGAATTGGAATGAAACCCTTCTCCAAAATCCAAACCTACTACTTCAGTTAAACATCATCACAATCTAATAATGCCTACTCCTCTAGATCACAAGTGGGGCAATGTTAAGTGTAGTAAATATAATTACTAAAACTATTGTAGTAGTTAGGTAATTAAGGAATTACCTAAGTAAGGTTGACTTGCATGCTACCTCCTTTTTTATTTAAAGGGGGTTGTTGTTGTAGCTAATAACTAAGTGGAGAGGAAAGACAATGTAAGAACAAAAATAAGGTTTGCCATTTACATAGTCACCACTTGTCTTGGTAGTGGCTAACTACCTTAAAGAGGGAAGTGATTTGGATAAAGGAAGTGAACTTTGGGCATGAAAGTAACATATTTTATGCATTTTTTTTTTGGAGGGGTGAAATGAATGTGTTGGGTTGTGAGAACAATAAATAGTAGGAAACAAGTTTGTGGAGGGTCTAATTTGAGTAGCAAGAAACATTGTGCACTTGATGTGAGATGGAAATTTATAAGTTATTTGTTGTGCAACATTATTCTAATGTAGATTTTATTTTTTTGTTTTCTTCCTTGTTACTACAATAGGATAGTTTATTATATTGTGAATGGTACAATTTGACTTGGCTTTTTTCACCTTCATTTTCTTATTTTCTAATAGTTTCCATTTTATTTCCATTAACTACTATAAACAATGTAAGGTTAAATCCAACCATGTATTAATAGCAATATATTACTCACCTTGTAAATGTTTATTTGTAGTCATATCCTAGTAAAGCTATCGGTCTTGGTTTTAATTGCATAACTTTAACTCTATTGCGTCTTGAGAAAAAACTATTTTCCAAAGGGCACAAAATATGTAACTCCATGGATTTACAATTTTTTTAATCCATGATAATCAAATTTTAACCCAATTTTATATGTGTGGACAACAAACTTATTATAAAACACTACCTCCAACACAATATTTGCAAAGATATTTTCAAATGTCAAACTAATGAGCAATGAAGTTCAAATCATCCATAAATTACATCATAGAATGCATCTCAAATCCAAAAACTCAACCTAATTAACCTCATACCAAAAAATGTACCTTTAAATCTAACATATTTAGAGGCAATGTTGGGCATGTAAGTGTAATGGCCATGTACGTATGTATAAATGTGACATTGTCGTCATTTGCACTTACCCCATGTAAAAACTTTTATCCACATATACATCTACACATGGCAAATTGTAATAAATTTTCAATACATTTACATGAGGTGTAATTTAGTTATGATAATGTGCACGGTCATTGTAATGATTTCCTATTTATTAAATTTTTTATTTTTTATTTTTTTCATTTTTCTTTGTACATTGCCTTTTCATGTTAATGTTTTTCTCGAATGATTTTCATCTTTAAGCTTGTTAGATTTTTATTACAAACTATTAGATTTCTATAAGATTTATTTTGTGATTGGAACCTAATACAATGTGAACATGATTTTAACACTTTTGTCGATTTTTGTGCATGTGTTTATGTGTGTGACTTTTTTAATTTCAATTTTTTGGGTGCTAATCTATTAGTGCACAATAGGATACTTGCTATTCTAAATTTGATATTGACTCTTTATTGCTTTGCAATGCCCTTTCATTTACTTGCAATTACCATGGTTAGTTATAAAACTAAAACCCAATAGAAATATGTTTCTTGATTATTTACCATCCATTCTTGATGGTGTGTTGCTGTGTTTTGGTTCACTTTCGCCAAATATTACAACTGTTTAATGTGGGGGTAATGCCCTAACAACAAGGCATTAACATGGTGTAATGACTAACACTATGCCTACAATGGCTTATTTCTCAATCAAATAGAGCAGCCACCAAGGTAATCTCAGTTGGTTCGGCTGCATTTTTTATGCAAACCCTAACCCAATCACCACCCATGGCTAGCTTGTAGATTGATGGTAGCCACATCACAACTTGCCAATGCCCTAACTTTTCAATTCCTCCTTTGTCAGAATCTCATGCATACACTCAGTTGTTGTCATTGATTGTTGTTGCCCACAAAGAAGAACCTTTTGCTTGAGATTAAAAAAAACATCCATCAAGGTTATTTCAACACACACACAAATCTTAGGTTGTTGCCAAATATTGTCACCTATAAAGGAGAACCTCTTGCCATCAACCTACACAAAGTTAGGTGGGATTGCTAGCTTCAAATTCATGTTTCATAGTAGTAGGCTTAGGGGCCATAATTGTAGGCCAGAACATTTAACAAATTACAACTCATTTTGTTGCACCAAGGTTTAGATTCCAGATTCATATCTATATGTTGGCATTCATGGTGCAATGGGAAGGACCTCATTGAGGCGAAATTCCATAACTTTGGATCTTCAACTTGGTGGTGATCGGTGGGAGGGAATCAAAAATCCTTCAGGCTCAAACTTTGAGGCTCATTGTTTTCTTGAAATCAATTGTTGTCATTTGACACATAGCCATCTACATTCATTGTGTAACCATTGCAAATTCCAAAGTCTAGCTCTAAGTTTTTGCTTTGAACCATTATCATTTGTTAGATGTGATACTTCCTTTAGTCCCTCCTTAGAACTTTAGGTTTCATTAAAAAAAAATGTATTTGAATCATTTTTTGCCAATGTAGCATCATTTAGTCGTGAAACCTTAAACCCCCTCTCTACTTTTAATCTTCCTTTAAAAATAAACTCATGGATTTATGTTATTAAAAAATCAGAATAGAAATGAGTATGAACAAAGTAGGGTTTTCAAATGCAAAACTCCCATGGCTAAGTTGATGTTGGGTTTAAATGGGAAGGTGCATCATGTCAAATGCAAAATATGTTCCAAAATAGAAGGGAAGGAAAAACTTTTAGCCCCTAAATTGGACAACCTTTGGAAACATGGTGGTATGAGCAAAATTTTAGTTATAATCCCAAATGTTTGTAAAGTTGGGGAACTTTAAATGGAAAAAAAAATTGTTTGTGCAAAAAATGATCTTTATGCAAATGTTAGGAAGGACTTATAGCCAATCAACATTTTTGTGGTGCTACTACAAAAAGGAAGAAATTATCATTGGTCTAGTTTGCTATTTGTTCCATTTAATATCTAAAGGCAAACCTATGATGGATTTTGAAAATATTCAAACAAATTATTGCACTTTCTTGATATCAAGGATTTTCCAAAAACACACTAGTATAATACAATTGGGTGATGGACTGCAACTTGCATGCATGAGCTAGTAGTGAACAAGACTAAAAATTTGGTTCAAGCTATTACATTTATCTCCTTTTTGTGTGATGAAGTTACAACCATGGATTAATAGTCTTAGGTTTCCATCCATGCATATGTGGTGGAAAATTGGTAGAAAATTCATTTGTTGTTATCCTTGCAATGAATGTTGATGGGACCACTTCTAATAATACAAAGAGAATTCTAGTGGATGTCACAATTTTGTATGGCGGTTTGACTTAAGAAACAATTGCTTCAGAGTGAATTACATTTGGAATTGATGAGGTCAATGTGTTTAGGGTGTAGGACTAAGGTAATGGAAGGACCATAATGTTCCATTCATGACTAGTGTACATTACATGAACCATCACAAGAATTTGGCAATGCAAAAATTGTCAAAGTTGGCCATTGTGGGGAAGATTGAAAAGGTTTGAAAATTGTCAATAATGTTCAATAGTAGTGTTTTAAAGTTGCAACTAAGGTCATTGATGAACTCAATAAAAGAATTCTTACATAAAAGGTGATGAATGTTTTAAGGTTAGTTTATTTGTAGTATTGGTTAAAATTCTCATGTGAGGAAACCTTCACCATCTATCTAGTTATATTGAAAGGGTTTTATACTTAGTCCAAGAATCTTGGATCAAACCAAACATGGATCTTTGCAATTATTGATGTGAACATTCCAAACTTGCAATGTCATTTCTTTGAGATCACTATGAAGTTTAATGTGTAATGGGCTATGGGCTATGGACTAGCCCTTGGATTTGAATATTTTGTCTAATCTTTGGGGAAAAAAATCTTGTGATGCATAATTATGTGTATGTCTTTATAAGTTCCTGAAGGTGGTAGAGTTTAAATTATGCGGTTTTTAGAAAACAAAAAGAATTTTTCAACACAAACAAGATTTCAAAATTGACTATGTCAACAATTGAATTTGGTGTTTTGCATGTATGTGCCACCTTTCTATATGGTTGATATTTTTCATCATGATGATGGCATCACATCAAGGATTGAAGAAAAAAGCATGACCTTAAGACTTTTGGCTTGAGACTTTGGATCACCAATTTAGTGACAATGTTATAACCTACAACCTATTATGTACTATGTAGATGCATAACTTGTTTTTTCAAAGCATCATGGCCACCCAATTTTTAGAAACATAGTGGATGTTATTATAAGTTATGTTGGCAATTTGGCAACGATTTTCCTACTATCCATGACAATTTTTTTCAACGGTATTTAATATATCCTTTTATGAAATTTTCATTTTCTTTTGTTGCATTAAAAATTTCCATTTTGGTTTTGCTATGCTTATTGTTCTAGTTGTTTCATTGTGCAAGTTTATGAAAAAAAATTATATCCTCAAATAAGCCCAATTTCCAATATGATGTTGACCAATTTGGCCTATGAGTAAGGTTCTTATTCATTGGGGGTATTTGATGGTTTTTAATGTATATCGGATCTAATATGTGGCTTGGAAGGTAGGATCATGCACTGGCACTAGGTGCAATGTCCTTGAGGACAAGGCTTCAACTCCTTCCATTGATGCTTCATTTTAATTTCTAACTAAAAACTTGTTGCCAAATTTTGCCACTCCAATTTTTCATAGCTCACCAAGAGGTTTCACAATCTTTTAATATTATAACCTAAATCCCTACTTTGTCAAACTTGAAGTAGTCACTATTCACATATATGATGCAACTTGAAATAACCAAATACTCAAGCCCTCCAATGGGGAAAATCATCGTATGTTCTTTCTTTCTTTTCTCTATGGAACCACTCAAAAGATATCTAGCATATGACAATAGCCATTTACTGTGTTAGACCAAATGCACAAGTGACACATACGCTACTTCCAAGAATCCTTTACATGCCGAGTGGTGGCAATAAAATAGCATTTCTAGTATGTTTTGGATGAAGTATGATAACCAAATAGTGTGCTTTGGGCTGGTGAGTATGCCCGTATATTATCAGTGGCTTGCAATAATGTGGGCAAAAAGGAAATGACTTGGCCAATCATAATGTTTGGCCCAGGTTGTAAATGATCTATCACTCTACTAAGTTCACATTATTAGGTTTATGGGTGAGGATATGAGAGCAATGAACTTTGCACCTTGGATGTGCTACATATTGATAGAGATTCAAATTGGAGTTGCCATTGGGTATGATGCTTTTGTCCTCAAAATCTAGTAGCAGATTCTTTTTTCACAAGAGAATTTGTTACAAGAAAACAAATCATACATTTTGACGGACGGTCTTCATATCATGAATAATAATTAAAAAATTGAGTACAACTTTGCATGCAAATCTCCAGAGGAAAAATGTAAGGTGGGTTGTCTCCTTTGTGCACTAGTTACCAAGTAAACAAACAAAGTCAAACCCATCCAATTCCAAAAGAAAATTGCAACAACTGCTCAGACAAAACACATAAGATCGAGCTTGGAATGTTTTTTTCTGCAAAATGTTAGCTGCAAGCATGAGGTGCATGTGTTAGTTGAAAAGAGAAAATTGGAAAGAGGAGAATCCATGAAGGATGGAAAAAGAAGAAGGATGGGGGGACAAACAGAAGAGGACAGAAGCAAACAGAAAAGGAAACAAACAAGAGGATGAGATTTAAGGGGAAAGCTGTTCCCATAGTAAAAGCACCCACCAGAATGTGCCCAGCATCAATGAACATAATTCAATCTGTGTTCATTGCTCATTTGAGTGTTCATTTCTGTTAATCACATTCTAGTGTCAGCAAACATGCCTTCTGACATATTTGTGTTTTGAAATCATATCTTGGTGGCATCACAATTATAAGGTGTATTCAATATGTTAAATGTAAGAAACTGGCAAATCTGGGCTATGACCAGCCCCAGGCAGTTAGTTCCATGCAAAATGTGCAGGGATAAATGGACCAAGGATGGGGGGCCGTTCTGGGAATGAATGCAGTCTGGTGCAATTAAAGGCTAGAGCCCAGCACGGGACTTGAATTCCCAGAACTGCCCACTCCAAGGTCCTTCTTCTCTGGCACAAAGGATCTGGTAGAATTGTACCAGCTATGATTTTGTTTGAGAATGAGAGGAGGCACCTTATTATGCACAAGGTTTGAGGAACCGTGTGTGTAAGGCGCCTCCTGTGTTAAGCCAGAAATATTAATGAGGATAAGGCGGGCCTCCACATAAATATACACTCAACATCGAGGAGAACAGCAGCATCTTAAGACACTACAGTCCAATGTTGTGCAAGCAAGGCCTGATTCTCTCGACAATAGAGTCCTTCCATCCGTCTGGTATGTGCAAGTCAAGGTCTGATGCTCTTGACACTAGAATCCTTCCATCGGTCTGGTGGGTATGTACAACTGTCTGATGCTCTTGACACTAGAATCCTTCCATCGGTCTGGTGGGTATGTACAACTGTCTGATGCTCTTGACACCTAGACTCCTTCCATGCGTCTGCTATGTGCAATGTCCCGATGCTCTTGACGCACTAGAGTCCTTCCCATCCGTCCCGTATGTGCAAGGTCTGTTGCTCATCAAGGATCTTGAGAGCAGATTCTGTTCAGGTGGTCATAGATTGCAGAATTTGGTGCCAATTTTGAGGGATGTGTGCTTGTGGAAACAAAACTAAAGTGGGATTTCTATTCCTATTGTATTCCTATTGCCTCTCCCTCGCCCCTCGCGCCCCACCCCCCAAACATGTTCCCAATGTGTTCCCCAATATGTTCCCAATAGCTTCTCCCTTTATCCCATATCCTTTGGCCTCTAAGTTCTCCCATATCTTGTAACCTATATATATAAGTAGCCCAAAGGAGGATCTTACAACATACATATTTTGGGATTGTCCAAAGCTCGTCTCGGTTATTTTGTGATGGGCCAATGAAAGATTGCCAATCACAAAAGTGAAAAAAATTGAACTTTGGGGATGGGATGTTCATGACTAACGAATACGTAACCATGTTGCCAAGCAAAGATATTGGCCTAGGCCAAAAAAATGGTGACAAATGGTTTTAGGACCATAATTTGTCCTATAACCAATGAAAAGCATGAATGTGTAGTTGTCACAAATGTCATTTTCACGTGATTAATATTTCACAAATGAAAAAGAAAAAAATATTAACTATATAATAATCAATTAACCAACTCATTAATATTAATTTTCATTAATAATTTTAAATTTAAATAAATAACAAAAACAAAAACATTAACCAATTAATAATTGATATCTCAATATTAATTAATTAATTAATTAACTTATTATATATTATTTATCAATTAATTAATAAATATGTAACCTAGGCTAAATAGGTAGGCAAACATAAGTAGATAAGTAAATAACTTAGGCTAGGTGGGTACACAAGCGTATGTAAATAATCAAGTTAGTTAATTTGCTTAAATGAAATTTAAATATAACTTTATAAATACACCCATGAAAACATACCCCATTATATCCCTAATAGAACTTTGCAAAAATACACGTATATTTCCAAAAAAATCTTAATGCACCTATGTATACCACTAGGGGATGTGTTGACACTTTAATATTGCAACTAAGTTTGGTTTCATTTGCAACTAATGGGACATATGAACATGATTATGGATGAAAACAATATTAGAATGTAGGATGAATAAGTCATTAGTCACAAATGTAATTGTAGCATAGTTGCAAGAATGGTCAAGTGTGCAAAATAGTTGCAAAGATGATTAGAGTTAGTTGCAAATGACGATTTGTTGCATGTAGTTGCAATTGCGTTGGATGTTTTTTGGGAGATTTCTTCTAGTTAAAAATTGCCCCCACCCCCCTTGCATCTCCTCCACAAAAACATGAGCCTTTTGGTTGTAGGTTACTTTGTATCATCAATTGTCTAAAATGTATATTCCTAATTGCGATTGACAATTATTTTTGCTAACACTAATATCCTTTATCCATGAGGATGGGCATGTAACACCAAAAGTAGTAACTAGAAGTGGAATTTTTAAAAGATGGGTAGTCATGGGATATACATAATAAACCTTATGGGTCTTACACAAGAGGATTTTTTACTAGGGACCTTTGGGTTCAATTATGGTTGAGTTACTTATTTTGAATTAGTCACAAATAAAAATGAATTGGCTTGACTTCACTTGAATTGAAACACTAGATCCTTGATAAAAGGATGCCAAATAATACAAAGATTCATCCATTAAAAAATGACTATTTAAAAGACTATCATGCACAACATGTAAATTTGTAATTGATGATTTTTATTATAAATAGATAAAAGGGGTGAATAATTCATTCACTCTTCTTTCAAGTATTTAAGGGGTTGTGAAAAGAGTTTTGAACTCAATTACCTTTTCCATACTTTCATGTTGTTAGCCTATTATCAAGCCTTCTAATAGGACTTTGTGTGTAGGAAATTATAATATAATAAACTCATCATGTATTGTTGTATTGTGAAAACATCCACAAGGGAAAGCTTATGTGAATTTGATGAGTGATCCTTGTAAAGTGAGGTCTTTTAAGTGCATGCCATTAACTCCTTTTTGGGTGTAGCATACATAAAGACCACGTTTTAAGCATGTGAGCAATCATAACTCAAAGTAAGTTTTTTCCTTGTGTTATGTGATTTTTAATGTGTTGTGTGTGGGATTTTAGTTCATACAATCCATTTTTGGTACTTGAAGGGATTTCATTAGAAAATAAAACTCATAAGTTTGGACCTTCCTAATCTTTTTACCTATCATCATAGTTATATTAATTAATTGTGGGGTGCATCCCTAATTTTTTATTCTTCTTTTTTAAGGCAATCAGCCACTTTGATTACCCCATCACAAAAAAATTCAAACTTCATACACTCCCCCCAAATAGAAATTTGCAATTTTAGAAGTGTTGGCCTTTGGTCCACATGTATCAATTGTGATTAGGGTAAATTTTGTGAGGTAATGTGTGGTGCTATTGGGAAAATATTTGGGAACACGTTGAGAATAGGGATGTGATAGGAACACATTGAGAACTTGATGGGAACTTGGTAGGAACAAATTGGAAACATCCACAAGAAAAAATTAATCAAACCTCACAACTCTCCCCCAAAGGAAAAAAATTGAACATCTCAAGTGCATGTTGCATCACTTCATTAAAAAAGTAGATTTCTATTCCTACTTGTGCTTGTCACCCTTTTTTTTTTAGAAAAATATTCATCTTTTTATAATGGATATATTCATTGTTGAAGATATTATTTGTTAATGTTAATTAGTTAGGAGGTGCATTGAATTTTAGTTTTTTTTTTTAAGTAGCCATTTTGATTCACTTATCAGAAATTTTTGGAAACATTGGGCATCCCAAAATAGAAGCACATAGGTGCTTCCCTTTGAACTTTATACTTTATATATATGTAGTGAAAGTTCAAATTTGGGCAAAACATATTGCACATAAATGTGGTGTTATTGGGAACATCTTGGGGGACACATTGGAAACTTGATGGGAACTGCTTGGGAATTATATGGGAACACATTGGGAGCATACAAAAACACATCCCTCCCCAAAACTCAAAAGAAAAAAAACTAGGTCTTCATGAATGTTATCAGGAGCATGAAAATTACAAAGAGGGATGACAAAATAAGAGTTTTAAATTTAAATCCAAAATATGAAACAAAAGAAGCAAAACAAAAACACAAAATGTGCAAGACCAAAATACAAATATGTTTTTATTGCAATAAATTTAAAAAACATAAACACAAAAATAACATAATAAGGTTATGATCATATTTCAAACTAATATTAAATAAACTAAAGGTAATGAGGGTTTTATTTCTATTATACTCATTTGTGGACTTAGTTTAAGGAAAATTTTGTGTAGGTTTCCATGTGCCCATCGACTAGGTAAGTTTCTAAAGAGGTTTCTTAACTACAAGTGAATTATGACTTAAATATGATTTAATTAAGAGTAAACAAATAGTTAACTATGAATCAATAATTGATGAACTAGAAGTTATTTAAAAGTGAGAGTTAACTATAAGTGAATTGAACCAAGACTTAGCTAATAATTAGTTAAAAGTTAATTACGAATCATGGATGAACATTAATATGAATGAACTTTATTTTATAACTAATATGTTTGTTTATTTGTTACTTAAGATTTTAATTTATTGTATTAATATTTTAATCATTTTAAAATTTATGAATATATATAGCTAATTAGTTAAGTAATTAGTTAGTTATTTGTTTGCTTAATTATATAATTTATGAAATTTAAAAGGAGGACAAAATATATGAATTAATTTTTTTAATTACAACCTAATTGCAACTTTAAAAATTATTCCATATGCTTTGCCCTCCACTTCCATATTGAAATTTGTACAATGAGGAGGCTTTCTCTTACACTTTCACATAAAAAACACATGTTATTTGGAATGAACCAACCAAAGGAACTTAACCCTAAAGGTTAAACCTAAAAGAAATTAAAAACATTTACATATTAACCCCTTAATTTATTTACTTCCATAACCTACCTACCCACCCATCTAGGTAGTTTAAAGAAATACCTATGCCTACTTACCTACCAACCTAGTTCTAACTACTTAAGTAGGTAGGTAGTTTAAGGAGGTACCTATGTTTACCTACCTACCTACACAAGTATTGACTTAAATTTATTTTGACAAAAAATTGAAAATGACTTGTGCCATATTTTTATTATGCCATGTACCACAATCTAAAATAATTTAAAATAGACAATGAGGATCCACTATCTATTTTTAAAACAAAATTTCTCAAATCTTTTTTAGTTGTCACATGTCATTATGTAAGTTGCTGATTTTTATGTTAATATATGGATGACATAGAATATTATATGAATAAGATTGAATAAAGGTCCATCGTATTCAAGCTTTAGAAGACTAAGGTTTTTTTTTTTTTTTTTCATCAAAATATCCCTCCTTTTAGCTAGTTATTAACTTATTGAAATGTTTATTGTGTTTAAAACATCAATGTGTTTTGTCCATAAAAACACACATATATATAAGAAGATTTTCTCTTGAGGTGGGACATGTTGAATTTAAGATAGTATTATGTGATAGTTAGATAACTTCTAGAGTGGTCCATACATATGGTAATGGACATGTAAAAGGCCATGAAACATAATCCTTATTTTCCATTTTGTTGAAGAGGATTTTGATATAAAATAAGGATTGGACTTATCAATGGATAGGCCTTTTAAGTGTGAAATGAACTTATTACCTCATCAAAATATATGTAAATAATTATGTTAAGACAAAAACTTGTCATTTGCTAATACCAATGAAATCTAAATTGCTAGTTGATTTGCTATTGCACCAAATATTAAAATTCCATAGGATTCCTATACTTTCACTATATTTGTTATAGGGCCAATTTGGAATTTTAATTGAACTTGAGGTGCGAGAAGTAGGAGGTAAATTGTCCATGTGGGTGCAATCTCATCTTCAAACTCAAAAATCCAATTCCACAATTTAGGCACCATTATAAGATTTTGTGATTATTTGCACTATTTAATACAAAAACATTTTTGGCTTTTGTATCTTTCCTAAATTGCGATTATTTGGCTTCTAAACCTCTTTTGCTAAGCACCTTTGGTCTACATATTATGCTAGAAAATATTGTTTTCATTTGTATGCATAGATTTTAATTTAATTCCCCTTAAAGTATCGATATATCATAGATACAACTATATCTTACAATGATAGCTATGTCCACAACATACACATGTCATGGTTTATGTTATCTTGTGCATAAATTTGGACCTCCAAGGCTTTGGGAATTATAATTTAACCATCACTACAAGAAAATGTGACTTTTTAGAAGGGTCAACTTGATTAAAATGTCCACATTGACCAAGGGAGATGGTTGTTTTCACTAAAGGCTTGGGGCATGAAAGACACGAGTTACTTTTGACTAAAACATTTAACTAAAGTGGCATTTTTGACCATGTGACAAACCAAACATTTAGTCAAAAAGGCTAGAGGTCCATCAAGATGACCAAGATTAAATCAAATTGACCATATTCAATAACCATTGTGATTTACAATTAGTCAAATTGGCCATTTTGATTTGACATTTAGTCAAATCAACCATACTAATTTGGTTATTTAACTTACAAGTTTATTTTGCTTAGGGCACATACCAAACCTAAATTCATAGTTAGTAGGCTTTAGGTTAGGCATATTACACTTAATAGGTATTTACAAAATTTAATAGGTTACCTACATGTTACCATTACACACATGTAGGTACTTAAACTTGGAACATTAATTAGTTGATAATCAATAATTGATATAATACTCAATAATTTATGATAATATTTTATTTAATTAATCAATCACCAATTTAAAAAAATTTAATAACCAATACCTAATTTATCCATCAATTTTATCTATTTTTGGTTAACAATAATTCATTATATATTAATTCATAGTGATTAATCAATAGTTAGCATTAAATTATAAAGTATAAATAATCAGTAATTAATAGTAAATAATCATTATTCAATAGTTAATATTTAATATTTATTAGGAAATAATCAATTATTAATCCTTGATATTATTTATTTATAATTGATAATAATTAATCAATAATTCTATTTAGTTTTATTAATTAATTATTAATTGAGTTAATAACATGTAGTAGCTTACTAGGTGTAAGTACCCATTAGTTATCTAAATAGATATTTGGTACATGGTATAACCTCCAACTTAAAACAAATCTAAACAAAAAAATCAATCAAGTTTATTACAATATATTGACAAAAGTTTTCAACTTTTGAAGTGGTAATCCAATGGTAAAAACTTGACTCCCCAAAGTGGAGGTGAGGAGTTCAAGCCCCCACACATACCTAACCTACCTTAGCTTTATATGGCTTAGATAGCTAGCCTAAGCTGCCTAAGCAAATAGGTCTAAAGTTGGCCACCTAGCCTAAACTACCTAGTTTAAAAGGCCTAAGTTAAATAACATAGGTAGGTAGGTAAATTAGTTTATTTTATTTTGTACATTAATTATTAGGTAATGTAGTTAATTAAATTTATTAATTCATATATAGATAAATATGAATAATTATAAATATATAATTATATCTATAACATAATATATATTATAATATATAATTTATGTTATTATTATTTAAAATAAATCATATATAGTTACTGTCAAAATATTGTTAACTAGAAATTAAAAAATGCAAAAAAAAAAAAACCAACCAAAAAGATCACCAAAAATACCTTGGAGTCAAAATGGCTAGGTCCAAAACGACTTGTCCAAAATGACACCTTAGTCAAACTGGACATGGGCCATTTGGGGTACCTTTTGATTAATTTTCCCAATAAAAAAAATTTGTTTACTTGTAGTGCATTATAAAGAATATAATGTCAAAGGTGGGAACCAAAATGTTGACATTTCAAGATGACGATGAAAACTTTGGAACAATGTTTTGGACAATTTTGAAGATGCAACACATTATGGGTAATCGTCATCAATTGGTGATGATAGCAATAACAAAGATTTAATTGGTCATGGAACTCACAACCAAGAGCTACACATTTGTTACTGGATGTAAATGTAAAAACAAGTTTATTTACACCCAACTAAGTCACATATACATTCAACCTTCTTGGTACAAGGCCTCAAGGAACAAATGACTTGGCAACATTACGAAATTATGTTACAACTGTGCAACATGTGCACCAAGTGTTTAGTTATTTATTCAAATTGTCCCAACATAAGTTGTATTGCAACAATTGGCATCCCAACATAAACATCCTTAACCTCCAAAAACTTTATAGGTTTATGTGATTCAAAAAAATTATTGTAATAAATTACAAGTGCATCATATTTCAAGAGCATTTGCATTAGTGAAAGACAAGGAAAAATAAACCTTTCAATTGCAATGAATAGATTGGAACCTTTGAATAATTGTTTGACTTTCCCTTGGGATTCATCCTATTTACTATTTTAAAGTCTCTTTAGGATTAATACCATTGTGACCATTAAATGCACAATGTGCATATCCCATAATCCTTTTTAAATACATAGACAAGTTTTAGCTAATATTTTTTCATTTTTTAAAAAAGGTGATATTTAATTACATTATTTGCCCGGACAATGTATATCGGTTGCCTGCATTTACTTTTGAAGTTGAACAAATTACAAAAAAATTGACTAAAAAAAAATTGAATCAACAAAATATAAATGTTAAAAATTTACATCTAGGTGATCATCCAAACATCTTTTAAGCCCATCCAAATTGATTTTTTTTTAAAAATCAAATGCATCTTAAGAGAGAAAAAAAAATCCCCTCCATTTAACCTTTGGGCTTCACATATCTTTAGGTCTTATGATGTTGATTTGAACATTAACATGCATTCCCATCCTTGATGTGTATAGTATAATTGTATTACATTTTGTCAACAATGAAACCTTTCCTTGAACTTTATTTAAGTTTCTCTTCATATGCTAGTAAGTTACATAAAAAATCTAACATAGTACATATATGTACTAAAATTGTATTGAAAGAGAAATTGGAACTAGCATTGCATCACTATGAAGATTATTCATAAAAAGTTTGGATTCAAATTTGCATAATTTAAACATCAATGTTTGACAACAAATCCATAAGACTTTTATGTTGAATAAAAGTTTTGGAAACACTTCAAAAGCTATGAACTTAAAAATTGTTTTCCAAAGTTTTATTTATAAGAAACCATTATTGGTCATGGTTTTGACCAACCTATTGATTTCATGAAATGCATCCAAGGCATTGTTAGAGAGACATAAAACCATAAATCTCTAAGAAATGATGACACTATATAGTAGTGCAAAACTAGATGCACGAAAGTTCACAATGTATGTAAAAGGAAACGGAAGAAATCTCTTCTTATCATATTTCTTAAGATGGAATCTTCTTTCAAGCTCATCCTTTATTTCAATGTCAAAACTCATAACATGGGCTTTCATGCCCAACTTATGATCCCATAAAGAAAAAACATCAAATTTCAATTTGATTTTCACAACCTAGAGGAAATAAATCCCAAATGGATTGTCTTTATCTTCGGAAGCAATTGGGTCTAAAAATTGGTGAACATCACCTATGTTGATCTAATAAATGTCATTGATAGATTTGAAAGCATATTTGAATTTTTCCATACCAAAGACCCTCCCCAGTTTGGCCAACCTTTGGATGAATTTACATTCATAAAACATGAGATGAATTACACCAAATTGGTGATCAAGAAAACCCATTGGCATTCCAACTACTTGTCTCTAAACTTTGTCTCCTAAAAAGGATTAAGCAATGGTTCATAAACTAATTGTTGATTGCACTTAATCAAGTATGTTGTTAAACCCAATCCAATAACCGTGTTTTGGTATAGATTAGTTAAACCATCTAGTTAGGTCACGCTTTTGCTTTCATGGATAAAATCTCACCCATAAAATTAATTCATGATTGTGTTTTAGAAAACATTGGTGATTAAAGGTACGATGGGTATTAATCACTTGTGAAATATCACCACCTAAATTGCCTTAATTTATAATCAAACGGATTGCTTCATAGCAATGGGCATTGTCTATCACGAAAATATTATGAATGCAATTAGGTAAACTAATGGAAGAATTAGGCGTATAATCAAAAAACCAAATCATAGAAAAATAAACCTTCATAAAAGTCTTATATGAGTTTAAATGTGATTTCATCCATTCGTTCATAATCAGGATCAAGGCCATATAAGCCACATTGATGAATTGAACTAAAATAGAAAAGATAAAATCATGAGCATCGGTTAACCATCTATAATATAGTTTGTGTTGAAAGGCAAAATACCCATCATGTATGGTAGTTTAACACACACAATTGGGAGTTTTGGGACAATGTTTTGAATTTCATTAAAAAATATTTAACCAATCCTTTAATAGAAGAATTGAATCCATATTTTTAAAATATGTTTTTCTAAGTTTTCAAACTGAACATGTAAAATAATGAAAATTGTCAATGGTGGTGCCCATGTGTGCCCGTGCATCCTTTCACACTATTACAAATGGCATGTGATCATCATTTGAAATGTTTTATAATAACAAACAATAATATGAAGCCATTGAACAATATTCTTCCATGACTAGTTGTTTATGATCATCATTTGATTTGTAATTCATGCATGTATTATTTACATGACTCTTGGGACCCTTCAGATGGACAACCAACTTGAAAAACAACTTGTGAATCATAGATGTAAGATAGTAGAAAACACTAGTGAAGTCACATGACACCTCACTTTAAAGTGGAAACTAAAGGTCCATGTAGTGATAAATCACAATTACTTTATTATTGAAACAAAATGGTTTACTTGCAAAAAACGATCCATGGGTATGTGCAAGGACTTCATTAACCATTATGCCATCAAGCCTACCCAATTCTCAAACTTGTGATGTTTTGCCAAATCTATATTGATGTTGGGCACACCTAAACATTGCTAAGAGGAAGATTAAATCATCAAAGCCCTTAAAGAAGAAATGTTAACAAACCTAACATAAACATTAAACCTTACAAACAAAAACAAAAAATAATAATTATGTGTGAATGGGAAGCACACAAGAAACAAGAAAAGAATTGAAACACTTAAGAATTAACACTTTTGATAATAAGGAAATAGAATGAATGGAGATAACATTATTTGTCATAAAAGGAAAAAAAAAAGAAACATGGGATTTTTTACCAAATTTTCACACATGTTATCATTTGGAAATAATGTTGTTGTTTCCTTTTGTTTACAAAGATGTTACAAACTTCACACATTTACTATAGATTATGAAAGCAAAAGATTTCTACTCCTAAATGACACCCAAACACAAGAACTGAAAGAATTGGCCACTTGGAAAAGCAACCATAATAAGAGGTCAAGAAAAAATGTTTGAAATTTTAAAATGTGGTTATTTGATGACATTGATTTTTTCCATGTTTCCCTTTAAATAGTTCCTTTTGACGTGCTTATCCAATTCTTTCACATCTAATAGGCAAATGGGTATATGTGTTTGGTTATATAGTCATTAGGGGTGTGTTTTTAAGTCTAAATAATAAATTTCTTGATATAGAAGACTAAAATTAATTTTATTGTTTTATGGAAAAGCGTTGTATTATTATTGTCAATGCATCTAAAATTTTAAAGAATTGATGGAGGATTATGAAGAATTTCAATACACTTGTCGATCAAGCTCCAATGATTGCATTGGAATATTGTACTTTGCACATTAAATAGGTGTGTAATAACTAGTAATGGAAAATGAGAAGATCCTCTTTGGGTTCTACCAATACACGCATATTGATTCCATGAGAAGATGAAGCAAATAAGTTGCCTAGTGAAGAAATGCAAAAAATATTATTTTACATTGTATTGACAACATAATTATAGGGGGAAAACATAATAAAGTAAACATGAAAAATAATATGCCCAAAATCCAATTTATAGGGATCCAAAATCAGGAATTTAAAGTTCAAATGTAATCTAGGAGTATTCCAAGTCCAATTATGGGTGAAAGCATGTTACATTGTCCATAAATAGTTATCACAAGATAATTTTTGCAATATTTTGAAATTTGTAATTAGCCATGAATCTAAATAAAAGTGATTAATATGATAAAGATGTAACACTACAATTTTTTATTTAGTATAATCACAAGGTGTTTCCATGGTATGGTGTAAACAAAAAGGAATCACAATGTTGTAGATTTCATTGCAACACGTTTTTCAATTGGCTTTCTAGGTATTTGGAAAAGATTTCATAGTAAAAATGTGAAATTAGAGGGGGATCACATCATAAACTCTCATTATGACATTGGTGCATATTTGAATAAGTCAATGGTTGATTAGAGTACACTTTTAACTTGTAGGAACTTGTTAAAAAGATTGCAATTTAACAAAAGGACTAAGAAATATTAGTTTTATAAAAATTTGTCCATGAAATTTTGCATGTACAAAAAGACAACCATAATGAACAATTTTTTTCATGAAAACTTTAAGTTTTTCTTAAAATAATGATGTTCATATTAAATGATAAACAAATGTTTGGTAGTACATTATGTTATGATAATGTTGATGATTATGATTTTCTAAGTTGTAAAATGATTGCACATTAAAGATATAGTTGTGTAATTTAATCATTCTAGAAAGATAAATTGAAAATTTTAAATTAATGAAAAATGATAAACTACTATGAAACAAGGTGTTTTTATAGTTTTTATTAAATTATTGGTCTACAATTACATAAAAGCAAAAGTATGAATTAATTTCATATTCATGATTTATAAAACTTGTTTTACTTTTAAAGCCAAAATAAATTTTAGGTGATTATTAAAAGAATTCAAAGAGTGAAATTTTGTGTGTTACTACTATTGATACTATATGTATTTCCAGTTTTGAGACGAAGTGTGTACACCATATCATGGGAACATCACACATTGTATGAGTTTCATGAATGTTTTTTGAATTGTTATGACATAATAAACTTTAAAAAGAGTACCAACAACCTTGAAATAGTTCATAATCAATAAGTGCAAACTCAATGCACTTTCATATAATGTTTTTAGTGAATAATGAATTCAATGATAGTATGGTGTGATCACATTGATACCAAGGAGTACTTTTTGGGAGGATTTGATGAACAAGTGGGTTTATGTACCTTAAATTACAAGTTTTTTAAATTAAGTTTTTTATTCAATGAAAGTAATCATTTAAAAGCCCATCCTTTGAATTTAAGATTTTCATAAATTATGTTTGATTTTTTTAATGATGAATGTATGATGATAACTTGCAAAATGGTTTGTGTGATTAAAGGTATCATGCTTCCGCACCACTTCCAGAATGTTAATTTAAACAACTATGGACTTCCACACATCTTCAAAAGTGTTACATCTCATGTGTTTTCACCCCCTTTAACAATGATGAACATGGTGGTTGATTATCAAAGTAAGAATTAGATTATTGAATTTGAGAAAATCCACACATTATGTGTCTATGTTCAAGTTTTCTCATGGATTTTAGTCACATGTGCCATTCATATACTTAAGAACCAACATACACGTGTGCACTAAGACAAATATTTAGATGTAATTATTAAATTGGATTGTGATGTTCATTGTTGCGGGCTTGTTGGACCATATGTGAGCCTCTTTCACAAAAGTAAAACATTTGTGTGCTTTGATGGCATGAGTTCAACATACTATAAAAAGGATGTCAAACATTTGCATGCTTTGATGGGAGGAGTTCAACATACTTGAGAAAATATGTGAAACATCTACATGTTGGCTTCTCTCATCTTGGATAACTTGAGTATAACATGGCCATATTGACTAGATCTCAACCAATTGCTAAAACTTGGGAGGAACCCACACACCTTCCATTTTCTTGCAACATTTTATTTTTCTTCCAATTATTGTGACAACTTGTTTGCTTCTTCTATAAGTATCATGGAGCTCCCAATAATTGTGACAACTTGTTTATTTTTTCTATACGTATCATGGAGCTCTTTGCTTTATTGGGTTAATAACCTAAAAAATATATTATTGCATGGATGAATATTATTGGTCATGTAAATATTTATTATGACCGGTTCATATACACTCAGGTGCTTTGGAACAAATTAAAAATATATTTAACATATAGTCAAGGTATGTGAAACATATATTAAAACCTATTCAACATATTGAAATGTATTTAGCCTCTATTCAATGTGTATTAAAAAAATTCATATTAAAATAAACAATTTCATCTTGATTTTATATCATATGGTTTATTTACAAATATACCATGTTTATTTTAATTTATAAATAAATTATAGTGGTGAAGTCATATTAGGATAACATAATCTTAATCTCAAACCAACATTCACCATCCATAAAATAGTATTATAAAAAAACTGATTAAATAATGTAAACTAAGGAATAATAAATAAATAAATAAATAGTTTACTATTTTTAGATGAGCTAATAATTAATAATAATAATTTATTATTTATTAATAAAATAATAATTATTGATCAATGTGAAAAATATGAAATAATAACTAGTTAATTAAAATTATTGATTAATTAATTCTCTCTTTCATAAATTAGTAATATATATATATTTATTTAATAATCTAAACTGAATAATAAATATTTTATTCAAATTATAAAAAATAATATTTTGAACTGATTATTTAATCAATTAGATATTTAAAAATATAATATACAATACTTACTGATTTATTTGCAAAAAAAATTCATTTCAAGCTATTAATCAAATTACAAACTATAAATAACTAATGAGTAAGTAAATTATTAATTAATAAAATTTCATTTTATTATCTGATCATTAATATCACTAATCAATTGTTTATGGCAAATAACAAATAACTATTCATTAATTCAAAATTATGTAACTTATAAGAATATTAACTAAAAATTCACAAATTCAACTATCTAGTTATTATTAATAATTAATTAAATTGATTTCTTATTTAGGTCAGAAGTTCAGAATGAATAATCAATGTTTCTTAATCGGGTTAAATTTTGATCAAAAGTCAATTATTAAATAAATTAGTAATTAAATTAATATTGAATTAACTATATGATAATTCTTATTTACTAATGAAGAGTTATGGTAAATAGATAATAAGTATTTATTAATTAATATTATGTAGGTAATAAAACTATTAAATAAAATTTCAGAAATTCAATTATCTAGTTATTATAAATGATTAATTGAAGTAATTTCCTATTTAGTTCTTAAGTTCAGAATTAATTATTAATTAATTAAAAATTCATGATCTGAATTATTTACTTAATATTAATGATTAATTAAAACTGATTATATCCTTAAAGGAAATTTATCGACTAAACAAGTTAATAAGTTAATAATTTAATAATTAATATCAAAAAATATATTTATTGGTATTTAATAATTAACTAAACTAGATTGTTTATCAATTTCTAATTTATTTATTTATGTAGTTGATAATTAAAATTCAAAAGGTTAAGTGTCAAAAAAATCAAAAGTTGTTATTAATAAAAAAAATATTAAAATGAAAAAAACTTCGCCTTAAAAGCAAAACATAAAATGAAATAACAATATTTACATGACTATTTTTTTGGCCCACCTACCTTCCTACTTACCTACCTACCTAGGTAGGTAGATAGGTAGGTACATAAACTTTAATTACTTACTTATGTGAATAGGTAAGTAAGTATGTAACTTAAGTAGGTAGGTACGTCCTACGTACCTAATTTTACCTACCAATTTACCTACATAAGCCTATGTACCTACCTACCCACTTATTCAAATAAATATTCATTTGATTTTTTTCCAATATATATGCCACGTGAATTTTTTTGATTGTGCCATGTGTCATAATATAAGACCATCTAAAATGAATGTTCATAATGGATGGCTAAGATCAATGTTTGAATAGTAAAAGAATTCTTACCCAAATTTTTTCATAATGCCACATAGTGGATTTTTGTATTGCCAAGTGGCACGATCACAAATCATTGGAATTTGATGCCATGGATTTCTTTCAACATTTAAAATCATTGTTTGAAAATTATTTTAATTTAAGACTTGTGGCAAATAATGTGTGGATATGTGATAGTTGTAAAAATAGTTGCAAAAACAAGACTCAATTACAAATGTTAAATGGATGGTCAAAGGACAAACATGTATACATTGACCATATACATCATCCATGGTCCATTTGGTGACATCATGCCGAGTCATGATTTGTGATGAAATGTTAGCACATACTTGACTTATGCAACTAAGGCAATTTTAGTTATAAATGTTGGTTGCAATTGTTTTATAATCACAAATTAAAAGTCACAAATTGAATTTTGTCTTCTAGTGATTTAAAGAATATTTTAAAGTTCTACTTGTAAAAGATGTCTTCCCATTATGCAAACAAGCCGTTTTGTGAACACGTATGCCTTGCCCCACCCATTAAAAAAAATATGGAAATGAAAATATTAGTCTTAATATTGTATGTTGAAATATTAATAGTCTTAATATTTCATGTGAATCTTAAAGAAAAAAATAGGAATTGGGGTTTTTAATACTATTATATGTTGGAAGGTAATGTTGTTAGATTTGGCTATATACAATTTAAAAGAATTTTCATTTTGAATACATCAATAATTTAACGTGTGAAAGGTTATCATCATTGTGATGGCCACTTTTGTAAAGTTTGAATTTGTAGTTTGTGCTATGCATATTAAAATAGAAATTGATCTATTTGTATTTTGATAAGCCTCGAAGGTGCTTTACTTTGGATGCACATAGATGCACTTACAAAACTCCTCTATTGTGAAACAAAAAAACCTTCCAACAACAAGAAGACAAGAAATAAAACAACTCTTTCAATGTTTAAATGTGCCATAATAGAGCATTTAGAATGTAAACTTTGCCCACTCTATAACATTACAAACTATTGAATAAAACATTTGAATTAATAGTTTGTGGTATGGATGTCAAAGTTTGACAACATTCGTGCTTGTTTTTCTTCAAGATTCTAAATATGTGATAAATTTATGCAATTGTTTTATGGAATTAATTCATTACAAATCCATTTATTTTTAGTTTGATAAAAAAATCATGGCATTAAAGATGGTATGCAAAATATATTGGTTTATGATTTGTCCAATAAGATTTTATTGATCAAAAGTAATATTGTTGTGTTGGTGCATTAATCCAAATACAGTCAATTCGAATATTATTAATTATTGTGCTTTCAAAAAAATGTAAGTCTCAAATTATATTTGTTCATAAGATTTTGTAATGAAAATGATTCATTTGTTTCTATTAACATGTTTATGCTAATATCTCCAATTATTGTAGTTGGACAATCAAAAGGTGTTCATTTTCAAATGGTTTATAAAATTGAATTGCAACAATTGACTTGCACTTTAGGAGGCTTATAAATTGCAACTACATATAATGCTTCAATGAATTCAGCTTTAGAATTTGTCATTTTTCTATTTTCTAATAAGAACATTGTTTATCCATGAAATATCATCATTATAACAACTAGATAAGATTTCAAATTAATATGTTCAATATTTGTTTCATTAACCAAAGGATATGGGATGCTAATAAATTTAGGTCAACAAGGATTATCTTGAAAATGTAATTTTAAATAATGAGTATTCAATTATTGAATGGTGATAAATTTTGCATGATAGGAATGTAAATGAGGAATATTTAATTTATATTGTACATTTGTTTTTAAACAAATTTTTTAGGTTGAACAATAGGATCAAATTGGAAATTTTTAATTGACAATGGGGAAAGTAAATATAGGTTTTCTTTTGAACAAATTTAAAAATAAAGTTGTGTATGTTGAACCATGTTTTGTAATTCATGTGTTGGATCAAATGCTAAATGATTTAGTGTTATTAAACCTTATGTTTGTTATATGGTACATGTTACTGATTGGATAAGAAATTGGATTTTTATAATGGTATGAAAAGGTTACAAGTTTCCTATTTGTATTTTCATAGTTTTTGTTTGATTGGTGTCCATTTTTTGTCAAGATTTGCAAATTTTTCATAAATGTGGTGATTTTTCATTCTTGTGTTCATTCCAATTTGAAGGTTTTGAAAATGTATCCATATTAACGATTTAAAAGTAATATTTGTGTAATCTTAAAAAATCTCATTTGTATTGTTAATAAAACCATCTAATGTCACATCATTTCTTGCACATAATTTCACTAACATATTTTTCTTAATAAGTAATTCATAATGAAGGATATTAGTTTCATTTGGATCTTAGTTGATAATTCAAAATGAAAAGGTCATGTTTATGAAGGAACATCTTGTGTTAAAAATTTATATGTTTCACCTTGATTTATTAAATACATTTTTATTATGTGTGAATATTTTTTCATTTGTGTAAAACAAATGTGGTAAAGTTGTATTTGTTGTAGGTGGTGTTTTCAATAAAATTTACATTTTCAATCATTTGTAATGTTGTTTGAAATCTATTTGGAATTTTTTTTGGGGTATTTTTTTGTCACATAATTTGATGTAATTCATGACATTTGACATTTTCATGCCAAAACTTTGTTATAAGAATATTAAATCCATTTTTTTTGGGTTTGAAAATGCATGAATTTCAAATTGGGGGTGCTTGATAAAAATCATTTGTCATGATAACATCAAGACCTCCCATAAATTGATTATGCACTTGTTTTATCACATGCGATCTACAATCAATAAAATTCAACATCCTATTGCCAATCAATGATATCTCATCTATGACCAATAATCAAAGTTGGTCATAAGTTTTTATTAATGTATCAAGTTTTTCATCACTTGATGCTTTAAGTTCATTTAAAATTTTATTCAAAGGGATTCCAACTGTAGAATGAATTGTCATTCCATTAATAGTAAACGATGTTTTCCTATGTAAAATAATTTCATTACTTTGGGTTTTAAAAGGTTGACATCTATAATATCTTCTATGTAATAACATAACATGTTTCATATAATACATCAAATATGAACATTTTTGTTATGCCAACATTGGTCCAATCAAAAAATGTGTAAAGGTTGAAATGGTTGTTTATTTTTTAAATATAATATGTCATTTATAATAATTATTTGCTAATTATTGAGTTGTCTCATGTGTGCAAATTTTTTTTATAAGATATAAATATTCATCTATTTGTTCACATATATTTGTAATAGGAAAAAATGAATGTTTGGAACATTAGCCAACATTTAGTTTTAGAAAAAAAAAAAAAAAAAAACAAAAAAAATTACCTACACATCAACAAACAAAAAAACAAAAAAAAAAAAAAAAAAAACCAAAAACCACCACAC
>Ga0116231_10004274_pt1 | contig 28998 bp, 11 predicted proteins | sample S1TSphgellanicum_2_FD_89695 | JGI IMG/M metagenome (GOLD analysis project Ga0116231, IMG submission 89695) | Host-associated microbial communities from peat moss isolated from Minnesota, USA - S1T2_Fd - Sphagnum magellanicum MG | ecosystem: Host-associated > Plants > Peat moss > Unclassified...
GGGGGGAGTTTGGAAAGCTAGGTGATTTCCAAGTTTTGCTTGGACAATGTTGCAAAGAATGCATTTGAATATATGCTTATCCTCAACAACCTCAAGACAATGACTGCAATGCACAAAGGCCAACATCATGAAACTGGCTGACAACCTTTTTGCGGAGCCTTGTTGGAATGTGCCCAAGCCGACGTACCCAAGTACAAATTATAATGACGTCATTGTGGACAATTGTTGCATGCAGCAACAATTTGATGCAGTGCTTCATTGTGGACAATTTTTGTAATGCAGCAACAATTTGATGCAATGGTCTAAACAATCTCCTGTTTTTCTCATTTTTATGGTAGTGCACCCAGTGCTTGTTCTTATGTTTTGTCACCCATTTTATCAATGCTTGATAATTAGGGTATTAGTTGGTGATTGCAGGTGACACTTAATCTCTACATGACATTGGTAGCCAACACAGCAACTGGTATTGTTGGTGGTACTAGTGTCTTGCTTGGAGGCTTTCTCTGTTCCTCATTCAAAACTTTCTAGTGCAGAGAGGGGTCTTTTCAGAAGCACAGGATGATAGTTTGATATAGAGCAGAGATTCTATTTTGGAATAGGTTATGTGATTAGTATGCCAAGCACAGAGTAGGCAGTAAGCAAGGAGGTGCAAAATGGACATAGAACTCACAAATGATGGTACATGAACCATGTCATGGTGTTCTTTAACCCAGGTGATGTCAAAAGAGGTCCCACTTTGATTGAGCAGCTAGTTTGTGTATGTGCAAGGAATGTGGGTGCTGAACATGCAGTCTTTGAGCAGGGAGCTTCAGCAGGGAATGTTGGAAATCAGTAACTCCCAGAATACCTAAGCTGGTTAGGTGCAAATTAATAACTTTCTGGCCTTGCCAAAAATTCTGCTGTTGGCTTAATCTTCAGCCATGATGTTGCAACACCTTCAGTTTCCATCATTTGTAGATCAAATAGAGCAAGCTATGCTTAATGTATTAGCCAATAACACTTTTTCACGCAAAAAACCTCATTGGCACCAGTAGCGCTCGACATAGTTAATGCTATAAGTGCAAGTTGGAACTATTAGTTGGAAAGGAAAAACAGAACATTGTAAACTTATTTAAGGTGACTTGCCCTTGAATCAGCATCATCATCAACCTGAAGTTCTTTTGAAATATCAAAAATTTCAATCAGATTTTAGCCTTCTTTGCCAAAAGCATATTCAACTTTCATATAATCCTTTAAATGTGTAGTTGCCTTACAATTCAAATGTGGATCATTAAGCCATTTTCTTACCACCATGATTATTTGATCTAGACTCTCACCTTGTAAATGGCATTACCATAGAGTTATCAACACACCAACAAGGTCAAAAACACATTCATTCCCAATTTGGGACTTTAGAATTCCAAGAATTTGTTTGGTTTGAAAGCCAATAGTAAAAAACTAATTTTTCTGGGACTGTCATTAAACAAGGGGATATGCACATGCAAACAGGAAATATATAGAACCTTCTTTATAAATTAAAAAAATTAATAATGTAAGAACACATGAAGACTCTTTAGTGGATGCTCCAACACCAAACAAATTATTTCAATTTTTTTCAACCTAAATAATAAGTCTAGATTGGATAGTGCTACACATGCTTAGATAGTAGGATTTAATCAATCAAGGCAAGTGGTAGAAATAAGAATCATAGTTCTCACATTATATCTACAAGCAAGATGATTGCATCTCCATGCCCCCACATAGTTCTTCACAATTGGGTAAAAATAAATTATATTGAACTTTTTTAGCTAGATGTTACAAAGGTAAATAAATTTGGGCCATATGTAAGTTGGTAATTTTGACAAAATGGATTCAAATAAGCAAAACTTATTTCTTTCTTTCTTTAACTTTGAAATAATTACATCAAAAATATTAATACTCAATGAATGAAAGATGAACTTCGCAATCTAAACAATTCTTGGGTCACAACACATAAGAGAAATGTGTTATGGACTCATTACTTATAATGGAATTGAATATTGTTCTCGCAATTTTGGGACATGATATTTTCAAGGCAAGATTGTCAAAAAGTCAATGGTGTGCCCATTTTGCGTTAGTTGTCGCATCAACATCCATTTGGACACATTAGTTTCGTCCATCATGTCAAATGTTGATATTTGTTTTCAAGAACAATTTTTTTTGGTTTGAATAATTTTGACAATTGAAAATATCCCCAATTGGGCAACCGAAAATTTTTGGTCATCACCCCAAATTGTTTTCAATCATTGCCCAAAATATTTTAATTATTTAATTGATGATGGCTAAATTTCCACCATTGGTCTAACAACCGAAAAATTTCAATCGCTACACAAATTTTTGTCAATCACCCCCCATAGATTTTTAGTTGATATAAGACTTTGTCAACTAAACGTCATTTTAGTCATCACAAGGTTTAAAGTGACCAAACAATGCAACTATCAATCACCCTAAAATTGCCCTAGGTAGCCCAACTTGGGTTGTGACCTAGGTTGGCATTATTTTGACATGATGTTAGGTAGGGTTAATGTCCAAATGAACACGTTATGTCCTAATGAATGCCAAGATGTTTTAACAACCCCATTTCAAGGGTTATGATACTTAAAATGAAAAAAAATTGAAAATTTGAAGTATGTGATGAACATTATAATTGTTTATTATGTATAATAAAAGTCCTTTTTTTTTAAAGTCCCTCACATTTTATCCAAAGGATGTTTTTAACTTCCATGGACATAACAAATAATGATAATTTTTGGAAATTAAAAACGCCATTTTCCAAAGGGATAGTTTCACACTTACTTTCCTAACCCATAGAAACCTTATTTTCATTCATGGCCTATTAGTATTTTTTTGTAACACGCAACCAAAACAAGTATCTTCATAAACCCATTGAAGGTTCAAAGGTTCACAATCAACAATAGAACACAATGTTGTAACCATGGTTGTCAAATTGTTACCCTCACTTTTTACATAAGCAATCACATAATGAATCAAACCAAGTTTTTCAAGCAGATATTGCAATTGTTGCACCATGCAAAGGGCCAATTTTCTCCATTTGCCTCAAACAACCCAACAATAACGTTCACATGTTCCTAAGTTTGATTACCAAAGCAAATGTGTCCACATCACCTTTGGAAATCCATAAATCAAAACAAGCAAACACAATTGTTACATTGGTAAGATTCAACAAGATGTGCATGTCTACACACTTGGTGACCATAATAAAAAAACATTTCTTCCACAAGTTGTGAATGACATGGAAATAAAACATGAGGGCACTAATTTAAGACTAACCTTTGTAACTAAATCTTTTCACAAATGAAAAATTAATGTAACTTTTATAAATATAGAACACTAAATCTTCAAAAAACTTTTGTTGTGGTTCATGGCATTGTAAGGATTCATTGTCTTTAAAATTGGATTCACAATTGTGAAGCTAACATAATGCAACTTGAACTTTTAAAACTACAAGCTACACATCATTTATTTTTATCACATTATCACACATTCCTTACATCTTAAAAAAAATTGTTCCTAATGTTTGTGGTCGTCAAATCAAAGAAATCATTCTCAATTTTGCCCACATTTTCTACAACAAGGAACTATTTTTCAATCATCACACAAGGAGCAAAAACTTTACACCCTGCCCACAACCAAAAACAAAAATCAAGTAAACTACCATGTCTTTCATTGATCACATAAGGAACATGAACAAAAAATAACATTTTCAAAACAAAAAGGAAAATGTAGAAGGTCATATTTGTGCTCACCTAATGCAAATGTAAAAATGTGAGTCACATCTGCTTAACTTTTGAATATGCTTGTCAAGACCAACTCAACTCACAACCATTAATGATTTACAAGCATCAACATAAACCCTTTGGTGTGAAATGTGAAGAACATCAAACAACAATGGAAGAATTTGATTCAAAGCTTGGAGCTCAAACTCAACAAAAGCAAACAACACATGCATGTAATTTGATGTTCAACACACACACAATAGACACAAACACTTTAAAGTTCATATTTGCCATGAACACACAAAATAACAAAAACATTTGCAAAAACACAAAAGACACAAGAGTTGCAAACTAAACATAAATACCTTGGACATAACAAATTGGACCAATTTGAGCTTGTATGAGATTTGATTTGAAACTCACATTTGAAAAAAAAGAAAGTTATAAAGAAAAGAGTAAGGTGCCATAACATCAAACTCCATTGCTTTTCATCATTATGTGACAACTTATAGACTTGCTTTCCCTTCTTGCCTTTGTTCACAAACGAAATGTGTATCCAAACCACCCAAAACATATTTCTAAAGTTGCATATGCATATCCTTCAACCTTAAAACCATTTGAAACCCCAAAATCCAGATATGCATAGCATGGGATACACATTTGAGCATTTTAGAATCTTCGCAAGTGGATATAGATAATGAGAGGGACCATCTCAAATGGATACAAATACACATCAAATTATCAATGTTCATGCATCTGTTAGATTTTTATAGCATTAGATTTTATGTTTTGCACAACTTTGAGATTGATTTTATCCATATATGTCAAGTATGCATGTTGATATCGAGTTTAAATTGATATCCAACCAACATTGGTATGGCATTGGCTCTATTCAAAGAGGTGTTGGGCTAATATGGTTTTCTATAAATATCAATTGGTAGAGGTATCCACATTTTCAAAGAAATTAAGGAATATTTTAGTTTTAATATGGGTGAAATGTTAACTAGGGTTCAATTTTGATATACACATTTCACCACTTACTTAATTTCAATTTGATAATAATAGTGGTGAAATTTTAAATTTTGATATTAATTCAAAATCAATTTTAGTTCATTGCCAACTAATGCAATCATATTTCAATGCAATTGCACATTTATGTTGAGAAAGTTTATCAAATGCTTATTTTTAAAGTTCAACTTTTCATGAAGTATACAATATATAAATTCAAAATAATGTTTAATGGTCAATTGAATCATGCAAAAAAATAAAAGATCAAATTAAGAAGTGAAATTTGAACCTAAAAAAAGGGAATATTTTGTCACAAATCCTTTGTTATCCTTCTTGTTCCCTTAATTGTGCTTGGTATGGTACTATTTACTTAGATTAAATTCATTTAATCTACATCAAGTGATCCATTGTTTTTCCATTTGATGTTGTGTTTACAACCACCAAAAAATACTTTGTACAACATATGCATATCACTCTTGTAAAATCAAAACGATGAACAACCCAAAGATGGTTACATTCTTTCTATTTGTCCCATCCATATGATTCAAAAAAATACTAGCAATAAACTTGAATAATTACAAATTAATTGGTGTTCAAAAATCAAGTGTCATTCCACCTACATCACATAGCCAAAGATTGGAAATCATGTAATTACATTGATACAAAAAATATGACTAGGATAAAAGTGGCAATGCAATTAAAACCACAACATTATTGTTAACTTTTAGAAAAATATTATTTGTCTACTTAGAGGTCAATATCTTATGTAAACACTCAAAAATTGAATTCCAACAACACAATAGTTGTTCAATTGGATTTTAGGTTCAAGCTTTGAATCCAACATGAAGTTAATAACCTATTTTGATTCAAGTTTGAGTTCTACCAAGATGATTAGCTTATGGTTGTGCTACTCAAAATTGATTGCACTAGAAACCATCCAACAAGCACAAATTGTTAATTAGTTGGATTTAGATTGTTTGATTTTCATTTATATAAAAAAGGGTTGGAATCCTTCCCTATAATGTGCTTAAGTTTTAAATCACAAGTCATCTATTATCCTTTTAATGTTGATTTCCAGTCCAATGTAATTGATTTTAATACCTTTCCCATCCATTGCCATACTAACATCAATACATTTAACCTTCAATTTTCAAAAAACAACAGAATGTCCTAATACACTTTGTATGATCTTTTTATAAAATTTTCAAAGCCTCTTTTTTTCACAAATCGAAAATGGAATGAATTTTCCACCTTTAAGAAATCATATGCTCTATAATGCTCATTCTTAAACCTCAAATTAGAATCTCTTAAATGTTTTGCCATATTTAACCTTCACATACTTGCACTTGACAAGCACAAACAATGAAATCCAAATAGGGTGGACACGTACGCACACATTTGAGCCACATAGACACATCCAAATCAAGCACATAAACCCATTTCAACCAAAGTTGATGCATCATCATGTCATATACTTACACATACAAATCCTACACCCAATACCCAACACCCCAACACATTTGATAACCATCTGAGAATCCATCTTGAATACAATTTTAAATACCTAGTCACAAGGTAATTACTATATTTGTGGTAGTGGCCCTATTATGACTACAAGTGGGTTCAATGTGCTACAACATTGTTATCACATGGGTGTGATAGAGGGGTCTTCAAACTATTTTTGCATGTAACTTCTACGTATGATGTTGGATTCAGATTTAGATGATGTCATCTAGCACAAAATTTGACAAATGATATTTGCAATTTGACAATAATTTGAGTGGAAACCATTTGAAAAAGGTTAAAGTTACTGAAAGACTTGAACTGACCAAAATTGGTTGGTCAATGATCCCTTATGGGCTAAATAGGTGCTTGTGGTTACATAATTGTCATAAAATCATTGTAGGCCAAATGGGTTGGACATGTGGCCAGCTTCCATGTGGTTGTGGGTTCAATCCATAACCATGCCATGCTACATGTTGCTTATGGTAGTTGAGTAATAATACTTAAGGGTTACCACTTCACTTGAAAACCAAAAGCCATTTGATTACACCTGAGGGTCAAAATTCAACAAAAGGTCAAGCAATTATGTTGTGGGATTTCAAAAGGAACTATGGAATCCCTTATGTGTAGGGTTGATACACTTAAGTGGCAAATTAATTATATCCATTCTTCTTCTTTTCTGGCTTACATGACACAGTTGAATGTACAATGCTAATTTAGTAACCTGCTTGGGTGGAATACATAGTGAACTATTAATCCTTCAAAAAAATTCACTAATATTTCACGTTAAATATAATGCTAAGACATAGTGCAAGTATATCAGAGTTGATGCAGAGTTTGAGTTGAAAAGCATTATGTTTACTACTCTCTAAACATTTAACTTAGTAATACCTTATCCAGATCTTCAAATTTCAACCAATCGACTTGTCACTTTAAAACATTTGTTTGGGTTCAAATTGAAGTGTGCAAATACACAAAAAATAAGACACTTTATCTATGGTTTTTTTGGAGATAGTATTAATCCACTTTGATGTGTAGGTGACTTTTCTAAAACAATATTTTAAGTTGGTTTCTTTTTCTTGGATAACAAAAAGCACCTTAGGACAAGTTAGGACTCAGGAGGTGGTTCAATCTACCATGTATGACCCCACCTCATTAAAGAGACAACACAACATTAAAGGAAATTAGAATGTCAAATGAAAGGAATGTCCAAATTCTATTAAAGGTCCTTTGAAGGACTCAAATTGTTCAAATTTCAATTGTCTGAAATAGGTTTCTGATTCTATCATAAACTAGCCTTCAAACCACCGCCCAAAGTTCCACATTTCAATCATGGTTAATTGGGTTGTGTTTGAATTATCAACAATAACACCAAACGTCTCTCAATGAGAGGACAATGAAGAGAACTCCACATAGGTAAAGTAATGCGAAATTTAGCAAGTTTAAAGTAACCCCAATTATCAAACTTTTATTTTAAGGTTTTGGAAAACTTTAAGGGTTACCACTTATCCAAGTAAAAGAAGTTGGTGGACAAATGTTTAAATATCAAACTTCAAATTTTTAATCTTACATTATCACTTCATTTTGATTGTTTGACAAATACAGACCTGTCACTAAATAATGTCTATTGCTTTATGTTTCACCATTGAATTTGGCATATTAGAACAAATTGTATTATTTAACCAAGTATTTATACTATGATATTACCTGACATTCCCCCAAGTTAAGTTGTCAAATTTTATTTTCAAACAATTATTCACTTCACCAATTTTGTTCATCTATCATAATGAAAAGGAAAAACTTAAGTTGAAGCTAAACAATTTATTAAGAATTCGCCTCATAAAAACATCCCACAAAACTATTATCTCTACAAGGGTGGTCATGAACCAATTGCAGTTGGTCATGAATATTGACCCCACTTGGGTGATCGATTAGACACTTTTGGTTTATTACAAATGATTATAGTAAATGTACCTTTAAATCTAATAACCAATTTCCTTTTCCAAATTTCAATAAGATTTCAACGTGGGGGTAAATATATCTAGTTTGAACCAGTGTTTTGCAGTTCTTCGAATTAGGGACAGATACCTGCCAAGATATCAACCTGCGTATTATACCCACTTATTCACCCATTCTCAATATATTCAAAAAATCACCTTTGGTTTATAACTGTGGTTCTCAGAAATATGGAAAAAGTCAAAGAATTGGGCAAAGAACCACCAGTTCTTTACCAATTGAAAGTTCTTTCATGAAAATCATTGGTTCCACAGTTAGAATATAAATACATAGCCAAATATTGGAATTTGAAATTCACCCATCACCATGGGAATGTAAATACCATTTGGGAATGTGAAAAGAAATGCTATTGGAGATCGCCCTCCTTTAAATATGAGCTTATGAATCAATCTTTGGCATCTAAGAATGTCTTTCAATGACTCCTTTTCCAGAAGATTTCATCAAGTGATTTTTTCCATGTAAAAATACTTTTCAACTACACACCTCCCCTTGAAGGATGATTTTAGAAAGCATTGTTTACCGTGTACTTAAGCAAGTTAATAACCTTAGAAAAAGGCTCAGATTATATTCCAATTTTCAATAAATTTAACACACATTATTATCCAATCAATCATCAACCTACAAAAGCCAATTATCATTCGACAATTTTAGTTAATTCTCATGAAATTGAGCTTGTGTAATTTTTGCCAGTCACCTTTCAAAATATAATTGGTGAAAGAAAACATTGTTTTCACGCCAACTTTTACAGTTTATTACCATAATAACTGAATTTTTCCAAAAGCTTCAATTCTTTTGTGTATACATAGTTTCTTTTACACATGAATAGAATGATTCCATAGGTTTAAACAACACTCACATTTGGAAGAATATGAAACTGAGGTAAAATCACACTTAAACACAAAAGATGCACATGCTGTTCTACTATATGTATGGCAAGTAATATTTGTACACATCATCACATCCCTCCAAGACTTTCAAATTTTGACTAACTTTGCATTCATATTGTACCAAGTGACCACATTATCAAAGCCCTTGAAATGTCACAATACTTTTGTAAGTGTTTTAGGCACAAAAACACCCATTTTATTGTAGATATTGCATGTTATATGTGTGTAATCCTATTTGTGGTGTTGGCATAGTAGCACACTATGAACTTAATTCAATGCCTCAAATACATTGCACATAATAATGTGCATGTATACTTAAAACATGTTGCAAGGCAGCAACAAAATCACATGAACTGGTTTGAACACCTATCGCATGATACAAATGGAAACAGATGCAACATCAAAATTTGTTGATCCATAAAGTCGCCCTGTCTTTGGGCCATACTTTGACCCTCTAATCCTGGTTTCATCCTTAATTTGAGGGTCGTTGAAAAGTGAGCAAAATTTGGATATTGTATGATGAAACTGGGTATCAGTTCAGAAGATTTGCAGGATGCTATTTAAACAAGGCTTGGATTTGCTGAAGAACATGAGCAGCAGCTAAGGTTCAGATAAGCAAATCTAAAAATGGGGGTGAAATTCCTATGAGGACTAACCTGTGTGACAAAACTAATTTGGACCCTAGTTATTTTCTAGTGTACTGTTTTCCTCCTGACCTCATTTCATCCCCAGTTTTGGCGAAGTTGTAGCCCCAGTTCGGGATACTTTACAGATTAACTTTACTAGGAGGACTTTCAAGTTGCTACAGTTACAAAACACGTGTGGAACATTTGGGGGTGGGGGGGAAGGGAAAGAAGACATTTTGAAATGCATGGGTGTTATCTTTTTGGGCTGTTCTTAATGCAAGTGATGACACTAGGAAAGGAAAACCATGTTCACAAAGAGATCTTCCCAATTGTTTGGCCAAGGACCCTAGCTAATTGATTGACTTGCAATATGCCAAAAGTAGGAGAGCATAGAACCCCCTAGCTTGAAATACTCATCTGGATGTTGGCTTTTTAATGATTTCCAGGAATCTATAAAAGGGGCTAGAATACAATCAACAATGTATGTGGTTAAGTATGTGAAACTTTTTTTTTCCCGTCTATTTGCCACAGTTAAATAATGGCATGGTGCTATTTGCATGGGATTGAAGCATCATCAGATCAGCCAAGAATTTCACAACAACAAACACAATCTTACCATCTTGACATTCATCAAAGATTCAACTCTAGTCTCCCTTATCTTAAGAAACTCATGAACAGCCTTGTTTTACTGCCAAAATGTTGGCAAATGGATAAATTTTAAATGAAAAATTCAAAGATTGGGTAAGTTATTTTCAATTGCCAGAAGTCAGGAAATTAAATAAATATGGCAAGCTGCTATATTTGCTTCCAGTAACTAGCCAGAAATATTGAAGGACAATGAAAAATGTGTGCTTCAGATCTGGTTGGTTTATAGCCAAATTTAGCCAAATCTTCTTACTGATGAAGGCCACTTTGTCTACATCTTCCTATTGATGATCACCACTTAAGCTACAATTAAAAATTCCTGAAGAAAACACTTCTCATGAGGGAGTGGAACACTAAATTGCCAACAAATGTCATTGGCTAGAAATCATGTTCAATAGGAACAAGCAACTCATGAGTGGGTAGTAACAAATGCACTATTGCACTAGCTAGTAGAAGCAAACTAAGCTATTCGAAAAAAACTAATTTCAACTAATGTGTAAATATCCACAAGCATAGGCACACAAACAGAGTCAATTGGGTGAAAGATCTACTTCAGTTTCAAAATTCATGTGAACCTTCCCCAATGCCCCAGGTTTAGGGTTCCCTGGATCTTTTCGTGCAAAGGTGGCACCGGGCAACAGATCATAGGCCACCCAAGTCTGCATATGAGAATTCCTGGGCGGTGGTGCCACTACTCCCCAAAAGATTAAAAAGATTAACTAGCCTTTCTTAATTTGGACCCAAACCTTGTCGTTTAGCTTCCCATGCAGAACATGAAAAAGTTCTTGTCATCTTTTCATCACCAATCACTTGATGTTAGCAAACCCTAAATCTTGTCACCAATTTTTTTCTGTTTTCCAATGCTTCCATTGCTCTGGTCTCTTTCAAAAGAGGCTTCACAAGTTAGCATCAACACTCCTGGAGGCTGATTCTAGAGGCCAGACCACAGTACAAGTTGAGTGGCACAATGGTTTCCAGTCAATTTAGTGAATTTTCCCCAGAAAATAGCAAAATCAGTCGAATTTGCACTAGGAAAGACAAATATCCCAATCTCTAATTTTTTTAAAGAGGGTCCAATTTGGAAAGATTGGACTTAGCTCCTTATCTCCATCTCAACTTCCTCTTTATCGTTGTGTTTTTTGCTTAATAAAATTGGTAGATTTTAATAAATTTTGAAAGAGTTCTAGGCGCCACCAATGATATCTTTGTGACAAATTGTGAAATCTTTTTGAAAAAATCTTGAAAAAACTCTTTTTTATAACGTTTTTCAGCTGTTCCTTATCACGTTTGTGAAATCATTGAAAATTTGGGGACAAAATAACCAATAAGCACAATTGCATCACAATCAAACTCATTGAAATGTGGAAAGGAAACCATGCAAATGCTGCATATTAGAAATGCAATTCAGGTGCTGGGATCCAGGTTCGACATGCATCAAGCCAATAAACTCTTTACAATTTAAAAAAAAGGTGTCCATCTTACATCAAGCCAATAAACTCTTTATGATCCAAAAAGTTTGATCGTACCCCCCTAAAGTTTCTCCCACTCAAAATCTCCTCCCCTTGGCCCACCAAAAAGGAAAGATCTGGGTTTGTCCAACTCCGTTCATTGGAGGCAACAAGTCTATCCTCCAAGACATGTTGGCCATGCTTTTGCTATAGAGAGCATAAATTCCCTTTTGCTCATCACTGTAGAGCATTAACCTAGCTTTTATTTGGGTGGTGGTTATGAAACATGAACCTTCCCCCAGATATTAGCCCACTTGAGTCTTGGAACGGTTGGTAGCACAAAACTTTTCCCATATTCTAGGATACTATTGGCCCAAATTCCGCAGATAAGTAGACAAAAAAAGAACACCCCCCAAATGGCCAAATCCATGTACTATATATAAAGAGAAAAAGGATTGCCGACTGTCCAAAAAATTGGTTTAGAGAAAAGGTTCTAAAAAGCACCACAGAACAAAAACAAAAGCTACACGGAAGTTAACTTCTACACTTACTATGCCCCACGAAAAAAAGTATGCAAAATGGGTTTTGAAAAAAGTTCTAAACAACACCACACAACAACAACAAAAGCTGTAAATAAGTTATCTTTTACACCTACTACTCCCATGTAAAAAAGTATACAACGTGGCCTCCTCTGCTGCACAACATAAGGCCTTGGAATTCAAATAATACTGATTGGAAAGTGGCTCATTCTCATGCCACAAAGTGGCCCCTTTTGTGCCAAAAACTGGGGGTTTCACTTTGTAACAACAAGTGAACATTTTTTTCATGAAAGTGATTTAAAGTGAAGGTACAAAGCTTTTGAGACTGATACAAAGCTTTTGAGACTGAATTGTCATGTTCTGTAGTCCTTTTTCAAACTTGTCTTTACCTTTGTCAAGAACCTGGATGTATCAGCAGGAGTCCTTCCCTTCCCTTCCCTGCCCTGACAGACTTCATGACAAGAAAGCCATTACAACAACAACCAGGAAGTGTGAATGGCAAAACACAGCATATAAGTGAAGTAAAGGCTGCTAAGTGCCAAATCTCATCTGTCAATTGTCAATAATAAAAGTTCATAATTCAACTACCAACAATAAATACAGTAGCTACAACTGATGTTGGGCACTTCTTTGCCAAATGTTTATTTATTTTTAAAACCAAGGTTTGGCATTTTTTTAATAATAATAATTTCAACAATTGAGGAATAAATATGCAAGATTCATCTTTTGTTGTGCATTGTATTAGGAACTCAATGCTTTTCAATTTTTAACAATTTTGACAAATATCAATAAAATTTTCTCTATTTTTTGGTTAAACGTTTCATGCCAAACATTACTGGTAGGTATGGTAGATTATTAGATGTGATTGGGAAGTTTATTTACATTAGAGGCATTTATATTTTCTTTTCCTTACTATGGTAAATAGACCAATCACCATACATGTTTTAGGCACAAGTGATTAGAGATCTAGAAGGGAGCAAGGAACTTGGAAGATGTAAGTAGGACAAGTCAAACCCCACCGTCAATTGAAACCAATGAAAATAGTGCACCGCTCATCCTTGCCTTCCCTCCCTTGAACATTGACCTTGGTGATTAACAATGTATCTTCAAATCCAAATGCTAGCCAAGCTCCACCTTCATGTGCTATCAGATTTTGTTGGCATTGCCTTGATGGGCAAGGATATCGTGTTTAGATTCATTATAGAGTATGGTAGCTTAAAGGATTTTGGCCCCTAGGTAATAGGTCGATTTTTATATGAGGATTTTTGAAACATGATATTTTGGCTTGTGTTGAAACTTGAGATTAGTTATAGAGTTCTCATACGTTGAAGGATTTTGGTTTTTTTTGAGGATTTTTTGAAGATTATATTTTTGCATGGTGAAATGTTTGAGTTTCCATAATTCTTCTTTTGCCCTTAGATATGTTTTAATTTTAAATGGCAAGGCCATAGTGTCACACACACCTTGTTTGAACTTTGTTAAGATATCAACCAATGCCCTTACAATCAAAGGTCAAGATCCACCATTGAAATCAGGTATCAACATCAATGACTATCAAATATATGTAAAGTTTTACAACACAATGAAAATGACATGGTTCTATTCTCAAGAGCTACCCACATGATACAATCTAGATTGAATAGTTCAAAGATGGATAACATTATTTGGCTTCCACATGTTCCCCTTTCTCCTACTTACTTTCTTGATGCTCTCAACCTCTTTTGTCACCTGAGGGTCACATTAGTGTCAGAGGCTTTCCATCTATGCAATTCATGTTCACCTTTCTTTTTTCATTCACACCTAAATCAAATGCAAAAGTCAATAAGTGTTAAAAAACTTAACAACACATTTAACACCATCTATGAAAGTAGTTTGTTTGTTTTGTTTTGTTTTGTTTTGTTTATACACTGAATTGGGGTGCTTCAGATTGCGTTCTTGGTCTCGTTGGAAAGCTCTCCAGGAGGAGGGGTGCATCAGCTTGGTTCCATGCCGTTCGGACTTGCAATGCAAAAGTTCTTGAATATTGAATGAATTTTTCATTGAAAATTAAATTAAATTGTGGCTGAAAATTTCGGAGGAATTGGAATGTGCCTTTTGTGTTGTTGGAAAGATCTTGATGAGCAGGATTGAATGGAATTTATTTGATAAGATTTGGATTCAGAATGTGACAGATATAGATGTTTAAATGATTTCTGCCACTGAAAATTCGAATAAATTCCCAAAAAACCAGGTTTTGAAAGGAAAAATCAGTTGAGGACATGGTAACACTTGGGCCAATGGAACAGGCCACACTAGTGTGATGTGGTAGCTGAATTCACAATATTTTGAATTTGATGAGGGTGCATACAAATGTCATGATCAAAATGATGTACCCAAGGAATTTTATTTCACATTTATGAAATTCATATGTTACTTATGTCACATGTAATGTTCAACTTTTTAAACTTTTCTAAAAAAAAACTTTGGTACATAATGTTTATGTCCTTTCAAAGTCTTGAACATTGAGGATCTCATTGATGTAACAAACCATGAATTAATCCAAGTACTATTGAACTACATGATTGATCAAATGTTGGAAAACAAATGGTGCATTCATAAGATCTATATTTTATATTTTAAATTAATCCTTTTGGAATATATTTTCTCATTCTCCACCTTATGAAATACACGTTAGGCTATGATAAGCATAAAATCAATCTTGGTGTACAATATTGTGCAACCACGATTGATATTCAAAATCATTATTTTCATTTTCTTTGTGTGATTCAACTGAACAAACCCATATTTTCCTTCAATAAATTGGATTAGGGTATTAATTAAATATTTTGATTGTCAAATGTAATCTTTTTTTCTATCAATGTAATTATTGAAATGATGCAAGTTCATTTGTGACAAGTTGTAAATAAATCAAATTGAAATTTCATTCATATGACCAATGAATAAATAATTTGTGGATGAAAGCATAGTCAAAGGAGTCACCTAAACTAATGGACACTATTAAAAATTATATATTTTTATCTTTGAAAAATCATAAAGGGGTCACAATAATTTAAATTGTTAATTTTTATTTTGGAATACACTTCCTTACTTGCAAAGTTTCAATGCTCAAGACTTGATGCAAATCAAAAATCCTTTTGTGCATTGATGATTGAAATAACAAAAGAAATTGAAATTGGGGGGGAAAAAAATCACAACACATTTTAACACATTTGATTCAAACATTCCTTTGGCCCTAAAATTTATGAATTTTGAGGATGTCAATTTAACAAAAGTTATTCATTTCTATGTGATAAAGAGCATGGATGCATAACATACATTATGTAGGATCAATATGTAATAAAAAAAATATTTATATCTAACACATCGTGATAAATTGGGTATGAAAAATATAAAATTTACAATTATAAACCAACACATGAATCCACAAATCACATGTAGTTCTTGAAAAAATTAACTTTATATTGATGCCTCTAGCCCTTTTAATTGTGTTTGCACCCATATGTAAACATTATTCTTATCAAACATTAGTTGAAATGCTTGTGATTCACATGGAAAACAGCATCATGTGCATGCATGATGATTCCAAATGTTTGATCAAGTTTATACCCAATTTCTTTTGGATGTTTTATTATCTCCCATCACCATATTGACTTGTTTCAATTTCAAATTTCATGATTGTATTGAATTGCTATTGTTTCAATTTATTATTGAATTAGTGGTTCAATTCTTGCATAAAAAACACAAACACAATTCAAAGATTTCATAACATAAATATTATGAACATGGAAAGGCATGTAAAATGTACATTTTCATGTCCAATTGGTGGGTAGGTATTAATTAGTTAGGCTTGGAGTAGGTAGTTATGAATGGCACAAACAAACAAACAACATTTTAAAAATTATATACATGTTTTTGTGATTTCAATATTGACCAAGAATCTTGTGGCACCATGTTAACATATTTTGTCATGGAAAAACATTTATGTGAGATCTATCTTTTTTTGTTGCTAATACATATAAAAATCGTTTGTTCATTATGACTTTCCTATGCAAGATCTTATAAATTTGGGGCTTCTAATTGCTTGTATTCATTTTTTAAATTTTCAACTCATGAAAGAGAAGGTGCAAAGGACATAGCTTTAAAAATTACCTAGGGCATTCAAACAAGAATTAAAATCAATAAATCAAAATCCCACTTGTGACATGTTTGTCAAGTGTGTTGAAGTTGGGTACATGCATCTTTCAATCGCTTTGCCTAACCAAAAAAAAAAAGATGGTCTAGAATAAGCATGTAGAATGTGAATAGAGTAAAAGAACCGATTCAAGGTGTAATTAAATGGTTAATTTTACATGTTTTAAAACAATAAGTCAAGTTCATGTTTAAAATGTTTGGTATACTTTATACAAAAAAAATTTAAATACATTATGGAAACATGTGAAAAGTTTGAAATGAATTTAGTATGTAAAATACCCAAAAGCACTCCTCAAATTATAACCAATGATTTTCATTATTTATATGACTTTTAAAAAGACTTAAAATATTTTTAAATGATGTGTTTTGGTATTTTTTTAATATCACACTTAAATAATAGTATAAATAAAATTTTAAATATTTTAAGGTAAGCAAAGCAATGGGGGATTGGCCATTTTATTGTACCAAGGGCCTATAGAAAAAAAATGTGGCCTAGGAACAAAATTCAAGAATGGAGTCTAAGAATTAACTTCAAAAAAACAAAGGAAAAAGATGATTAAGAAGCCCAAGAAAGTGAGCATAATAAGGATGGACTCATCCATGAAATGGCCTTTTAAGGTGAACTTGCCACAAGTGCACCATGGGTACAACTATGTGATGACCAATCAATTGTCCAAGGTGGTTATAACCCAACCAATCAATTAATTTTCACCTATAATGGTTGTACTACAAACCACATTCTTGCACCTTATTCCAATGTACCTAGTAATTCAAATGACCAATATTAACATGTCCATCATTATCTAAAACATGCATTGTAGTTTTTATGCAAATGGAAACATGTTATATGTCATCCTTGGAAGCAACAATGAAGAAATAAGTTGTGGAGAAGGATTGCAAGAATATGAATTACTATATATTGCATGGAAAGAACTTCATAGGGGACCCAACAATTACAATATGTAAACATTATCAATAACTACCAAGTATCAAGTACCTTTGGTTAGGGTGAACCAATACCTATGCTAATACTTGTAGTGAAAAAAGGCAATGGATGATTTCAAAAAGTCATTCATTTTCCTTCTCTCTAGGCCTCCCACACATAATCTACCATCCTACTTTTTAGTTAGCCTTTTCGGTTGCCATCTTAGTGTTTATCTAACCTCCTAAGTTCACTTTCTTATGTTTTGGCTATGTATTCCTATTTTAGACTTTTTAAAAAAATTATCCCACAATAGCCTCCCATCTCTACTTCAATCTTATTTATCAAGGATGTATAAAATTCATGTTTTTAAAAAATTTCTAGATACAAATAGTTCAATATGAGTCATATTGTTTTGATGCATTAAATTATATATGAAGGCATGTGAAATGAAAAAAGTTTGATGGTACCAAGGCAATTTGTATTCAAAAGAACATGACTTTGGGATCCACAAAGCTTCAAACTAAACTAAACATGATTCTTGTGAACTTGTCCTTTTTTTTAAATGGCATTTTTTGTTTGCAAACAACCTTCACAATTGAAAAGGAGAGGATATAGATTTTTTTTTAAAGCACTTTAATGGCTTTGTGTTTGGGATACATGTAACATTACTAGAATCACATTATTTCAAAATACCTTACAAAGAGCTCAAGTGACAACTATGTTCTCATTTCCATACAAACCTTTTTAAAGTTTGAACGTTTTAGGTTCCCCATGCCAAAATGACATACCCATACGACACAAGTGTGCCACTACATCAGTTTTGCATCATGTGTAACTTTTTTCTTTGGATTCATCTTCCATTAATGCAATGCAAGCCCAAAGGGCACAACTATTGAATGTCAAATAACAATGTTGTATAACAATGTACATGGAAGGCTTCACCCTTATGTGAATGCCTTACTCAATTAAAGATTTAAAAAAATTTACCTACAACATTTTTCATAAATGTATTCCCACAATGCAAATGCAATAGATAGGATCAATATACTTCAATTAATGTGTGAAATGATTAATACTATGATTATTATGAATACCCTCAATATAATTCCTAAGTACTTTCATTGAAGTTTCTACATCAAGTATAATATTAACAATCTCCATCATCATTGACATGTTACACATGATGTAAAACCTTGACATTCATCTTCATTTACTAGTTTTTGAATATATTTGATGTGGCTATTTTACCTATCTTGAACACTTGTTGGGTGCAAATACATTTAAACGAGCCAATGAGATTACTTTATAAAAGGATTATGAGTCATTTTTTAATCATTTTCACTTTTTCATATGGAGGAAAATTTTAATGAAATATTTTGCAACTGGTTATTAACAATACAAATAGCTGCTCCAATATATCAGATGTTTTGTGTTTTTCATCATTGAATAAATATGAAAATTTCAAAATGTGCAAATTTCACATTTTGTCTTGAAACATTATTATAATTTTAGATCATACCAAAATATGCTAAGTATTTTAAGTTTTATTTTCTTATATCATAACCTAAAAATTTGTTTTATATGTCAAGTATATTACACCCCATTTACATGTGGTAAAGGACTTTTGAAATTTTGAAACATATTTTGAAAATTTGAAAATTTTAAATTTTTAAACTCCATAACTTTTTAATTATGAGTGTTTTTTGAGTGTGAGTAGTAGTAGGTTACTATCATTTTAAAAATTTGACCATCAAAATTTCTTTATTGAAATAATCATTTACCTTAGTCCTTTGCAAAATTGATTACTTTTGATGCAACTATTGTTCAAGTTCAAGAATCTTTTACTAAAACCAAAACTTGAAATTAAATTTGATGATTTTTTAATTTTGATTCTTTGACAATTGTATTTACGTCATTTAACACAACTTTGAATGGTTAACATAATTTTAAAATGTCAAAAAAAAAAATGTAAAAACAATTTATAATTTTCACCACTATTCGACATGGTTTTTGGCTATTGGATATTGTTTATACTAGTTGACACAATGAAATAACTTAATTTCAAGGACAAAAATGTTATTTGCATACATTATATTAAGTTTTGGATGTTGGTATACAATTTTTAATTTTCAAGTAAATGTGAATGAACAAATGAAAAATCAAAACACAACAACATGAGTTCTTCTAGTTTGTGTGACATAAAAACTAGTATGTACTAATCACAATATCATCACAATATACTTCAAAAAAGTCATGATAATAGCCACAAAAAAAACATGATGATGCATTTATAAAGCCAACACCCACATTTTAATGTTTATGAAATGTGTAAAGTTCCATGTACAATCCAACCTCAAATCATCATGTTCAAATGTCAAATTTTGATTCTTATAACAATTGCACATACTAAAGAAAATGCCATACAATTAACATGAAACAATGTTGTTGGATGAATGTGTTCATCCAAACATAATAATACTATAATACCTTAACAATTGTGGCACTATTCACATTATTCAAGTAGAAACATTGAAATTTTCAAAGAATTTTTTTTTGTGAAGGAATATTTTATAAATATTTTGGAATATTATAAAATATCTTACTTTTGACATGGAATATTCAAATTTAATTAAATTTTCAACCAACATGTGTTGAAGCTAGCCTTATATTATGGTACAAATGCACCTTCACCTCCACAAGGGAAACAATTTCCAATTTACATTATTCAAATATTTCAAAATTTCAAAGTTACATTATTCAAATGAATTACTATTTTAAAATTTCATCATGTTTCAAGAATTTCAAAATTAAAATATTCAAAATACTTGTTCTTCCACAATTAATCATGACCAAAGGGTTTTTTTCCCAATTTTGTCAAGTAGGTGAACCGGTGATCATTTAGATTAGGAATGAACTAAATTTGGTTGGAGGTTAGACAAAAAAATGATTTAAAAAAAATAAAATTGTCCTAACAACCTCCAAGAATTTTTTATAATTAAAAGAGTTTTTATTAGCAACCTTCTAATTTTATTCCCTTCACAATATGGTGATTTATGTGCATTTGTTCCCAAAAAAACCCTTTGAACATAGAGGACTTTTTTTGTCATTGTGGTGTAAAATTTCACCCCAAAAAAAACATTGATCATAACTATATAAGGAATCTATCAAAAAATGACAAATATTTTTGTCAATTGGGCATGAGTTAAAAGTTTATAACCTTCAAAAACACATTTGCCAAAAGAGTTGTCGACCAAAATTGCTTGAGCTTTCTAAACCTTGTGTTTCAAAGAAACCTCCTAGATTTCTATTTCTTGATGATCATGAACAAACCTTAGCAAAACACCAAACAAAGAAGAATTTTTTTCCTCAAAACAAAAAAACCTACTTGAGAAGAAATGGAAGGAAATGAAGGAAAAAGAAGAAAAAAATAAAAATCAAGTGGTGTTTCTTACACAATTGCCATTGACTACAATAGTTACTTGGCTAGTTCAACATTAATTATATTGTTTATGATGTTTTCGAATTTTTTAGTAATTATTACATGATTGTGTCAAAAGTCTAGGAAATCTTAATTGTCACATGTCGAAAGTGTTCCCTAGGGTAGATAGGGTAATTTTGTAAGATTCTTAAGGCGAAAGACATAATTCAATTAGATCTTTGAAAGGGAAGGAAGTATTTTGTAAGGCATTCATTACCTTAGTTGTTACATAGTGTAAGTCCTTAATGTTAGGGATTTAATGTGTGGACCTCAAACTCCACCCTTGGTGCTCACATAATAAATCCTTGACAACATGGATTTACCTTATACAAAAACCGTTCTTTGTCGAAATGTTACAAAATTATTTAATATTTTTGACAAAAATATGAATAATTATTTTTTAAATGTTGAATTAAATTTTTTTTTAAACTTAAATATTCGACAATTGACCATCAAATTGGCCAAGATATTATGGTAACTACTTGAGTTTCTTCCACATGGGGCCCATGATTTTTGGTGGTACCCCTCCAAAAAAAAATTAACATACAAAAAAGGAACCAACAAACGAAGTTGATGGAAAAAATATTAAAAAGAAAAAAAAAGACTAAAAAACAAAGAAAAATGAGAAAAACAACAATCGAGTTTCTTAGAAAAGTTCCACCATTGCCCAACATTAATGTTCATGTTGTTGCTACAAACAACACAAATAGCTTGAAACATTGATAGTGAAAATGAACTTGAAAGTTGGACATATAGGTGGAAAGACCATGAATATGACCATGGAAACAACACAAAAAAATGGATGAACTTGTCATAGGTACAAAATATTAACACAAGTTTGAACAAACGAAGTTGATGAATGCAACAATGGTAAACACAAACACAATCATGGTTGTGCAACTACGAGAAAAAATAGCAATGTTGCAATGAAGCTTTAGCAATGGCGAGTGCAAAAAAGTAGTGCAAAAAAATGTGAGAAAATGGAGCCTAGGTAATAATTGCCCTGAATTAAGACACATAATCTAAACTAATTTAAGTAAATCTAATGTCCTGAACAATAACACCTAACCTAGGAGTTATAGTTGGCCCTTCATTCACCATTTAAAGTCTTCACATCATTTATCTCATGCTAGCACTAATGAAAATGTCAAGGCCCATACTTCTCACTAAGGTTTGATGGTAAATAATTCATAGAAGGAAAGACTAAAATTTTAAAAAGTCTAAAAGTGTTAATTCTAGAAATCTAAAAAATTGAACTCTTAACTTCATGCAAAATAATGATTATTTTCAGCATGTTATATGTTGTGAAATAATGATGCACCTTGTCTACTTATCATTTGATCGTCAAAATTTTGGAAATTTTAAAATGGGGCTATTGAATTCCTTTTGTTAAAAACTCTAATTATTTTAGTAGAAATTATTAATTGTTAGTGGTGAGTACAATAATCAAAATACTAAAATAGAAAACATAAAAAATCACAAACTTGAAATTAAAGAACCCTAAGATGAAGTTAATACACTTGGGGTGATACATTACCAAAGTCCATGGTTTATTACCACTTGGTATATTTCCTATAAGTATTCAAAAATTACCCAACTTATTATGGAAGAGAAAGAAATAGCAAACAACTAGTCCAAAGTGGCCTTCCTCCCATTCTATGGCTTCTATAATACCAATTGACACGTCACCAAAGGAAAGGGAGAAAAAAACAAAAAACTTGGAAAGGTATAGGTCCCTTCTTAGGGTATTTGGTTTATCACATATGATATAGATTTTCCCTTTTTCCAAACCCTCCCCTAAAGTAACTAGGTGTTTCAATACCCTTTTCACTGTGAGAACACCCTTGTCACCATACATTCTACTTTGTCAAAAAGTGACAACATAGTACCCTTTGTCTAAATCCTACCCACCATTAAACCTCATATTTGACATGTGCACACATACATTGCAAATCTTTTGATATAAACCCATTTACCAAGTTATGGAGGACATTTTCCTCATCACAAATTCTTATGGAAAAATCCTTGAATACATAAAGTTGGAGTTGAGCTTGTTATTGTGTAAGTTATTGGATTAGTAAAGGGTGAATGGTGGTTTTCTATATTCACATTTATGAAACCTAAACTACAAAATCAATTGACCATACACTTGGAACTAGTTGACCATTCAAATGTTTAGCCAAAAGTCTTTGATCACCTTGAATTTTTTTCCTTTTGTCAAATAAAAATTCAAAATTGGAAAGATAAGAAAACTTGGTATGGTGCAATAGTTTGAAGGTCAATGTGGATTCTAGAATTTGGATCACAACAAGGCTACCCAAGTTTCACATTTCTCCTCTTGTATTTATGACCATTTTTTTTTTTTGGGTGATTTGATTGGAATGTTTGAAAGTTGTCCATGTTTTGTTTACATGTTGCTCACCTTTATGTTGGCCCACTAGAAGTTTCTTTGGAAGGTTCCTTAACCATTTGTTACATAAACCTTTATCTATCTATGAAGTTTTTTTTATGAAGGTGTTTAATGGTTCATAATTATTATGATATCATTTTTGGTATGAGTTGTGGGCCATGGATGTTGGCATATGGTTTTAAAGCTAACTTCTTCATGTAGTAATGAAGTTAAAGTTTGATAGTTGTTATAATGAATGTTTGAGTTTTGATGTTGTTAAGAAAAATTAATTGCCCTTTGTTTCCATGATTCATGTTTTTTGGGGTATGGTGAACCTTTGACCAACCCTCATTTGGGCCTTTAGGAATTAGGAATTCTTTTTCATGTCAAACATGTAAAACCAATGTTTTATTTTTTGCATGTTAATTTTTTGTTGCAATGGGAAAGGCTTTTATGGGTCAAGGTTCAATTCTAATTTCTCCCATATAGCTTTGTTGCCAAAAATTGGAAATAAAAAACCCTTTTTTTTGTAAAAGACTTGATAGAAAGTTAAAGCTTGTAGCTCCAAAACTTATTTAAAAAATTCTCTAAGTTCACATATTAAAATTGATAAGAAAATTTTCTAGTTTTTTAAAAACTACACAATTTTTTACCATGTAATTGGAGAGTTCAACACTAATATGTCCACGTGGCAATTGTAGTTCACATAATGGCCAACATGTAGCTAATTTAATTAAAATCAAAAATCAAAATCAAAATCAAAATGGTGCCCAATGGTTATTAAACTAGCATTCATTTTATTTGATACCTAACAATTTTAAGAGAGAAAACTAGCTTGAAAACTAATTGAGTACCTACCCTTAGTCTTTGTGATATTCACCCAACATTTTTTTTAGTTTTAAAAAGTGATCACAATTTCAAATCATACCAAAATATATTAACTACTTTAGGGTTCAAATTCTTGTATAGCAAACTACACTTTTGTTTTATATATCGTACATTACACCCATTTACAAGTTATAAAGGAGTCTTGTAGTTGCAAACAGAAGTTGCAACAAACAAAATTTCTCAAAATAAAATATGAGATTCTAAATGAACGTTAAGTTTGTAAATTTTTTAAATTTCATGTCTTTTAAATAATTGAGTGCTTTTTGTGTGTGGGTACTAGGTTACTATCATCTCAATTTTTTTCTTTTCAATTTGTTTTTTTGGTGAAAAAGGTCCTCAATGTAGTCTTTTGCAAAACTATCCTTATTTTATGCAAATATTGTTCAAGTTCAAAAGTATTTAATTAAAACCAAAACTTAAAATTGAATCTATATAATAAATTTTTTGATGTTTATTTATCTATCTATTTATGTTATTCACATACACCTCTTCTAAGCCTACCTATTTCAATGTTTTCCTAATAACTACCACATTTCTTCTATCCACCTACATGGACATGAAAAGGCACACGTTAATATTAAAATAATTTAATAACATACCTCTTTCAAGCCTATCCACTTAAACCATTTCCCCTACACATATACATAGACATGAAAGATTTGACATAAATAGTGATGAACATATGGGAACAATCTGGCAACATACTTTGGGGCAGGGGGGGAGGAGAGGGGGGGTTTTGTTTAGTTTGGAACCTTGCCCTTTGGGCCCATTACATTCATGAAATGAAAATTTAATTCTAATTCCCCAACATTCATATCATTCATTAAACATAATCACTACCATAATTTTCACATGGCAATGCTTAAACATATGTGTGAAATTTGAAATTTTTCATTTGGATTTAACATGACTTTTGGTTTGTTTGATTATGATCATGCCATTGTTTTGGAAATTATGATAAAGTTGGATATTTTCACAATTTATAAATCCATAAAAGTGAAATCCATAGTATGATGAATACTTCTTGTCTAGTGATGGCATCCACAAAACCCTTGTAGTGCTCAACCCATCTTCATTCACGATGTTTAGTATTTTTCTTTCCGATTCACTAACTTTTATTGGTGCTTCATTGTGCATTATTCCTAGTAGCTCATTCAAAAGTAAAATTTTGTGGCAACTTGATATTCAAACTACATTTCAAAGCTTGCAAGTTCCTTCATGAGCTATTGATTTAGGTCGACTTAAGTTCCCAAAAAGAAATATCCACTTATTGGGTCCATATTTTTCATATACTTTTAAGATTCATTTTCTCTTAGTTGTTTGGAACTAAAACCTTATAAGTTCAATAAAAGGTTCTCCCTTTACCATGTTTTCCTCCATGGATGTAATCAAGGATTTGAGGAATGGCAAGATCTATTTGAAATGTTGAATACAAAGCCATTATTAGTCATGGATTCGAACCATAAAAATATTCAATATTTGATAAATGTTCATATCTTTTAAATTGGGCACCAAGTTCAACAACCTTGTAACTATTTCAATTCTAGGTTATTACCATGTTTCATCATGGGGATACATATGGTATAATAACCACATATTATTTTTCCAATTGTACCTTGTGATTATGAAGGGAGATGAAATTATAAACAAAATGAGACTAATTTCAAGCCTTTAATTTCAAACATTAAATCCAAAAGATTCTAGATGGCAAATGCCTTCTTGAGTGCATTTTGAAGATTTTGGTGAAATATTTTCATTTTATTATCATGAAAGGATTTTTGTATATGTTTTATTAAATTCATCATTTAGGGAATTTCCCTAGTGATTGTATCAAGTTTTGAATTCAAGGATAGCCAAAATTGAATTTGTATAATTATTATATGTCTTTGATGGCCTGATTATTTGACATTTTCTAAGCCAATGCATGACCCATTAGCTATAATTCACTCTTGATTCAACAAAACAATGGAATTATTTTGTGATACTACTTGTTCCCATAATTGTGGAGGTGTTTAGAAGACTTTGTTTGATCACTTCAATTTTTTGTAAAACAAGAAAATTCTATTTGTTGCAACATGAAAAGATTGTTGTTTATTCCTTCATTAACTTGGTTTTCAATTTATTTGGACCATCACTAATGTTTTATTTGGGCAAATTTTTGTTGCTTGTTGACCAAAAAAGGGGCTAACAAATCCAAAAAAGGATTTTTTGGGGAAAACAATATACAAAACAAATCACCATATCTTGAGGGGGAAAAAGGCTAGAAGTTGCCATATTTAATTGGTGTGTTCATTTAGGTCACCAAAACTAGGTAGGATTCCAAAAAACCCTTGTCCAACAAGGACAGTCACCATTTATTGTTAATTATTGCTAAGGATCCTAGCCAATGCACCTACTTCAAGAATTTGAAAAAAAAACCATGTTCATCACTAATATCCCACCATTTACATCACTCCATTCCACTTTGGTGGTGATGGATTATAAATGATAAATATTAAATTCAATGTCTTTGGTACATGGAATGAATTGAACCCTTATCAATGGAAGTTAACAAACAATGTGACTTACATAAGAATAGAAAAAACAATAAGAAAAAAGTTGCCCATTAACACCTCTACAAATGTCATTTTTACAAAGACTAAAAACCACCTCTAAGAACATTGTGGTAGAACATCTACCACATAATCCTAATTTTACAAAATTAACAATACATTCAAACAAAGGAAGAACAACAAAGCATTATCACCAAAATGATGCAACAATTGTATTGTTATCAACAATGCCCACAACAATCAAAACAAGCTTCTTGTTTGTATTTTCCATGATTTGTGAATGTAATACATAAAGAACATAAATCAATTTGATTGATAATGCACAAACTAGAAATATGAACTGATCCTAATCCATCCTTTAGTTGCATTTTATGTTGTCTTCACCATTGTTTTGCAAACAAAGGGTGAAGATGTAACCATTTTTTCAATGTGATTATTAGAAACTTGAACTAAGCTAGAAAAAGATGTAAAATAGATGGTGTACCAAATATTTTCCATGATGGTAGCTAATCAACAACACAGTAATGGTAACATTATTTGAAGGATACTTTATATCCATGAATATCCCTCCTAGAAAAGAGGAGGGATAATACACCTTCTCCTTAATAGTGAGCGGGAAATATATGCCTACTTATAGGTGTATGATCCCTCCCACTCTTACGGATTAGGTGTAAGAACCCTCCCTCCCTGTCCTACTTGTGATCGTAAGCATGTTTAGGTTCATGATAATTTTGCCTTGCTCTTTCTATAGGTAAAGCCCACAAGTTGGGGACATGAAATGCAGGGCTGGACTTGTCCTATGCACTTGAGAACACCCCCACCCCAGGGCTTTACCCTACACACATTCATTTCTGTCGTCTACACCAAAATCAGTCTGTGTTTTCAGTTTTCAGGGCAAACATGGTATAGTTGACATCAACTTCTGAGATTTAGGGTTCTTCATGGAACAACTAACAAGCAAATGGGGTTTCCCTGTGATGAGTGGTTTCATGTGAAGACTGATACAGTAATTCACAAGGATTGAGCAGCCGTAGATTTGGTTTTCCAAGTCCTATATGAGCAGATTTGGCTTATTCCATGGAGACTTTTGGATCTATGTTTTGGTCATATATTGACTGGAAAACACACTGGGTATAGTCAAGGGGGCAGTAATGGGTATCAGTGTTTTTTTTTTCCATTTTTTTGATATTGAGAATTTGGCCAAATTTAACCCCCAAAAAAAGAAAACTTAATCAAATTTACACTAGAAAAACTAAAGTTTCCTAAAATTTCCCAAATTTCATCGTTTTTTTAGGTCATCATTGTTTGTTTAAGTCACTTCACTGAGAGGTTTGTTGTTCAGCATAATTCTGCAGATAATTTTTGCACCAAATTTATCATTGACACATTTTTCAAATCTTGCTACATTCAGGCCTTCATGTCTCAAGGACAGAAGAAGCTAGATCTGTGTCTCAGGCTGATTTATGTTGAAACACAGTCCTGCCGGCAAATTCATAGTACCTGAATTACTGAGACCTTCTCTAGTTTAAACCAAGTGCTAGCATTTTATGTTCTCTCCCAAGAATCTATCTGAGCTTGGAATATGATTACTAAACCTGAAACATGTACTTGAAATGTGACTGCATGAAACAATGAGAGTCATCTTGATTGGAAAAAAGATTTCAGAGTTTCCAAGGCTGATACAAACATGTGGATCTGGCAATTGATGATCTCTGATTTACCTATGTTGCTTGTTCTAGTTATGAAAGGCATTAGAGTCATTTCTTTGCAGCTGGTTCTCATAAGCCGAATGCCCTACTTCAAGACTGGGTTGTGAAGGTTAATAATTTGACAAAGCTGTCACTTCAAGTTTCAGCCCTGGGGCATCAGATCATTCTAGTAATGTATCAATGCTTCCTACATTGGTTAGGTGTTCAATTTGATGTCTGCCTTGGGCATTCTTGGCATGAGTCCAAATAAGTCATGTGTTCTGGGATTTTGTATGTGCACAATCTAGAAGAGGAGGCAGGCATGATCAGACAGTTGGGTTGGAGGATTGAAGTCGTAAATAGTATTTGATAGTGCACCTTCTCAACACTGTGTCCAGAACTCTTAATCCACTCTTAAACTTCATCATGTTGCACATGACCCTACCATCACCGAGGTACA
>Ga0116231_10004275_pt1 | contig 28998 bp, 13 predicted proteins | sample S1TSphgellanicum_2_FD_89695 | JGI IMG/M metagenome (GOLD analysis project Ga0116231, IMG submission 89695) | Host-associated microbial communities from peat moss isolated from Minnesota, USA - S1T2_Fd - Sphagnum magellanicum MG | ecosystem: Host-associated > Plants > Peat moss > Unclassified...
AAACTAATATATGATGTACAAATTCAATGCAAACATAAAATTTTAATTATATATGTGAATATATATATATATATATATATATATATATATAATAATAATTATAATAATAATAATAATAATAATAATAATAATAATAAGGTGGGAAAAAATAAAGTTCCATGACATAATACCCCCCAAAACTACACTTATAGTGAGAGAAATTAACGCATGTTGAACCCACCCTTGCAAAGGCCTCCTTTTGTTGGTTCACAAGGTTTAAGGCCATGTTACAAAGGCATTACATAGATTTATTTTTAAGAATCATTTTTTTGTTTGTTGCATTGAGAGCTTCCAACCATGGTGGTGCCCATTGTGTCTTTGATATGGTTGGAAAGCCTTCAATGAATAGGGGCGTGTTGAGGTGGTTTCATAATGTTTGGACCTACAATGTGAGAGTTATTGAATACTGAACAATTTAGAAATATAAATAAATAAATAGGGAAATGGGTGTACGTTTAATATATTGTTGGAAAACATTCCATGAGTAGGTTTTTGTGGAGGTGATTTCATAATCCTTGGTCCTAAAGTGCAAGACATATTGAATAATACTTGGAAGTTCAATAGAAATGCAAATTTTAAATTCAATCAATTGGGTAATGAATTCACACTTGGTTTGGCAATGACACATGCCACACTAGTTCAAATAGACTAGGATAGTACTCCACATTAACACAAATAGTTCAAATGGTTACAACTAGTGTTGTTCGATTATATTGAGAAAATGGTCAATTATCAACAAGGGTCCAAAGGTAGGTTATTCTTACAGACATGTAGGCTTGGATAGAGACCCTACTTGTTAAAGGCGAATATTTTGTAAGGACTACATGAGACTTTTATGAGTTGAATATTGTTGTGATAAAAACCAAAAATCAACCCAAACCTTTTAGGGTTTCATATAAATAAGTTTTTAATCCCTTAAAATTTAAGGCCTTTGAACTATCATTTGTCACTTGGTTGCACTTTTTCAATTTTGGCTCCAATTTTTAAGTCCCTTTTTAACTTGAATTTGATCACTATAGGTTGGCAACTATCAAAAATACATGGGCAATTATTTTTTTTTTCCTCTTTTGATTGGGGGAGCGGGCAGGTTTACCTACAAAATCCTACCTTGATATTGTACTTGATGGTCATTAGATCAAGTATCATGTGTTAAGTATTTTAAATTTGACCCATTATGGTATTATAAAAAGAAATTGGGATATTGATTAAACAAGCAAATTGATAATGAACGAGTTTCAAAAACAAAATTGGTTATTTGATACCTTGCGCAATTGAACCATGTTTGTCAACTATGGTTTCCAAAGGATTGATAAAATAGTTTGACAAAGATCCTAGCCCCCTGATTATAGAAAAAGGGAAAACCAAGCAACATCGGTTACAATGTTTGGGTGAATATCATAGTATTTAATCAATTTCAACAAGGATTTGCCAAATATTTAATTTATTTTGATTTTTTAGCTTTGACAATGGATTTTTGAATTTTAGATTTTTCAACATGTCATGAATATTAATAATGAAAATGCAATTTATATCACACACATGTGCAAATAAGTAGTTTGATTATATTATGACACAATTGAAGACTTTGGAATGTTATGGACCAAGTTTCAATCTAATAATGAACAATGTGAATAGGTTTTGATTACATTGGGCTTCACACGATTTTCAATTTAATTGATTTTTTGAAAATTTCAGCATATTGGGTCCATAATTTTCCAAAAAAATGGTAAAAACAAAATTTGTCAACCTAATCATGTACTACAATATCATAAATGGCCCAAAACCTTCGCCAATTCTCAAGGTGGTTGGATGTCATCATCAACCATGGTTGAGATTAAACAAACAAAAAAACATTTTGATAGATGGTTTTGGTTAGATCTCATATAACCATGGTTCAAATTCTTGAATAACCTTTTAAAATGAAACTACTAATTTTTTGCCCATGCTAAATTCATGAAATTATTAGTTATTTAAGGGTTTTGAAATAACAAGAATCAAAGGTTTTTGATTCTAAAAAACTTAAAATTGAAAGTTATTAACAAAATCAAATATTCTTTCAACATTGATCATAATTTATGGTTTCCTTGTGAATGGTTGTAAGGTGTGACTTGATCATTAACCCTTGAAGCATTAAGGTGGACCAATTTGGTCCTACATCTAATGTATATTTGGCGTTTGGGGATCATGGATGCATGTAAATGTTATTTTACAATAATAACAAAAAAAAAAATTATAAAAAAAGACCGAATTAAGCATTAAGACTTGAAAAATGTTGTCTAACCATATGTGCTTTTCATTAAGGTGCTTGTGATTGTCCACTTACAAAAGGACATCTATTTATGAAGGAAGGTAGTTTGTTTGTTTTGCTTTGTTTTGTTTGTACTTATGAGATCCATTGAACCAGGATGCTTCAAATTGCATTCTTGGTCTCCTTGGAAAGCTCTTGGGGAGGAGGGGTGCATAAGCTTGGTTTCATGGTGTTTGGACTTGCAGTGTAGAAGTTCTTGAATATTGAATGATTTCTTCATTAAAGATTAAATTAAATCCTAGCTGAAAATTTATGAGTGCATCAAGGTGGTTTTGTAATGTTTACACCAATGGTGCAAGATTTATTGAATTTTGAAAAACGTTATCATTGAAAATTTAGTAAAAAATATTGATTGAAAATTGGATTTTTGACTTAGGTTGAAGAAGGTGTATCATTTGTCCATTCTAAATTCATTCAATATTACAAATTGTGCTCAATGACACATGCCACACAAATGTACATGATGTATAAAACACATCATTTGTAGGTTGCAATATAAATCTAAAAGATCATGACATATTAAATGTATGATGTATAGAAGAAGACATTGTTCTTAGTGGCTTCCACCTTCAACCCTAGGCTCCCCTTCATAAAAACCAAGGTGCACTATTATAAGGATGACCCAAATGCATTTAAATGAATGTTGCATGTCACCTTAGAGTAAATTTTCCCCACCCTAGGGATATTACACGTAATTTATATCTAGGAATGAAATATTGCAATTGTGGATCCCCCAAACGACATTACAATCTTCAACAAACATTTTCGAAGATTACACATGGACATTTAAAAATGAATGTTTATTCATTAATGGTAATCACAAACTAGTGAGACATCAAAGCAATGTCTAGTATATGTGAAACAAAACATTTCATTCAAAGATTTTAAATAAATAAAATTTGATTTTTGGGCCAAAAAGACCCATGAAGTCCTTGTATAATAGTGTAAGGTTTCATGTTCCTTGCATTGTGAATGTAATGTATAATAAAGAAACATCATGTTTGTAAATTGAATTAAAATTTTTAGTTGTTATGTTCACGAAACAAGTCAGAATTTTCTTTGATGATTTTTTACAATAATATTTTTTCTTTCCTTATTCAAAGTTCTACATGTCGACAATAGTTCTAATTGTTAGGCCTACCTCTTTGGTCAAACCTTTTGTCAAAGTAAGTTGTTAATGTCGTAATTGTTATGTTGTTCTCAAATGCGTTTTCCTCTATAAACATATATTTGAAGCTATTGTGTAAGCATGATGAATTTTGTTTCCCCTTTGTAACAAGAATCGAATAGGTGGTCATGTTCTTATGCAACGATATTAGCTCAAGGAAAAATTAATGATCATCATAGTTAAAAATAAATATTTTACATAAATCAACGAGGTGAAGCAATAAGCATGTGAGAGGTGGGTTGGATTACTATGCTTAGTTTTGTCTAAATTCCATTGACCAAAAGAAATTTAATATATTTTTAAGGTAATTGAAAATATGCTTATAAAATAGGGGGCAATAGTAAGGGGGCCAATGGCACTTGTCTTGTGCAAAACTTTGTCCAGTTTTGGCAAGTTTCCTTGAGCACATATGGTATATAGTGACTAGAGCTTTAGGCTTGAACTCTAGAAGCTCTCTCTCTCTCTCTCTCTCTCTCAAACAAAAGCAAGGAGGGGGATCAATATGCATATATTTGGTAACTTTTTTCTTTGATTTGCTTTTCATTAAAAAAACATTTTTTTCTCTTTGTTTGAGCCAATGTTGGGCAGGTAAACCAATTATTACCTGCATATACTCATGGGCGTACAAAATGGTAAATGAATTCCCTACTTGACTAGTAATTTTTTAATTACCTCTTATAACCCTACTCAACTAGTAAGTAATCTTTAAATACTCAACATTTATTTTATCCAGTTGACATATGTTTCAGATTTACTTTGTACGTGGGTGTGGGTAGTGTGTTTTTGGGAGGGTAAAAGGCATGTATATCAAGTGTAGTTTAAATAAAATAAGGTAAAAAAGGGACATGCCTTCATGAATCAATGATTTTTTGGGTGAAATTTTTATGCCATTTTGTGAAAAATATTATGTCAAATATTCTTTTTTTAAATTAAAAAATCTCCAAAAACCCACACAATTGTCCACAATATTAAAGGGTGCTTAAGATTTGCTACTTTCATATTTGAAATCTCACCAAATTTGGCTAAATATACTTATGAATGATCACCACTTGAACAACATTATCAAATTGAAAAAACACAAAAAAAAAAGAAAAAAGACGAAACATTGTCCCTAATCCTTTCAAATATGTTTGAGAATTTTCATTTTTACCCACATATACATACCCACATGGTAAACATTGAAAAAAAGGTAAGTATGTACCTTGACACTTATCCTATTAAAAAGGGAGTAAATTTACCATTTGAAATAAAATTTTGAGAACCCTATTTACCCTTACCCCTTACCCCTTACCTGGAGTGATTTTTTGGGAAACGTGTATATATACCATTTACCCAGCTAATTGGTTTGAACCTATCAAAATTTTCAAAAACTCAGAGAAGCAAAAAAGGAAGACCTCCAGAATTAGGCTCGTCAGGTGATGAAACATCCATTTTCAGATGTGGATGTAAATGGGGGCAGGCATGCCCTTCGAACTTCACCTTAGTGATTTCATAGCCCATTTACTCAGGATCGACCCCACAACCACGGAGCTATACACAATTCGTATAACCAACTAATCACTGCACTTACGATGACAGCTTATTCAATTCGTTCAATATTTGATTGCACAACTCTAAGTGTCAAACTGAACAAGCAATCAGTTGTCTGCTTCTAGTAAAGTGGATCATTTATATCATTCTTCATTTTGCAATCCATTCTCGTTAGTCTTTTTTGGTGCAAAAATTTGGAAATTTTATGTCATTATATTCAATGATTGTAAAAAAAAATATATCAATATAGGGTAGGATGTAGTAGGTACATATATATATATATATATATATAGGGGTTAGGTTTAGGTTTAGGGTTTAGGGTATGTATATATAGGCATATGCTCAAGTAGCAATATTGTGAATCCAAGATATTTAGCTACTTACCTATGCAACTGACCCACTTACATTACAGGTGGTTGAATTAAGTAGGGGAAGTGGGGAAAGTAGGATGCTGTAATATATTGGTCACCTAGAGGTGAAACCTTGGTACCTTAGTTTTGGTCCATCCACAACTGAGTTATAAGGGGAACTTTTTAGCTGATTTACCTATGCATTGCTGGGTGATGGGTCATAAATAGTAATAATTGGGCCTCCTTAGCCTACATTGGTGTAAACAGGTTCTATCCTCTCATTTCATGGATGGTAATTTATTTCAACACATATCAATGTATATCAAAGTCTTACATACTCATATTACATTACATATTTAGTAAGCTACTTAATTAATTAACAAAGAAATGAAAATATTTGATCTAAAATATGTCATTAATTAAATCAATGGATAAAATATTTCCAAGTTATCTATTTTTTTTGGGGCTTATCTATTTTTTGGAGTAAGAGTCTCCTATTAAGATGTATTTGGAATAGATCATACATCTACATCATATGCAACCACCATTTACACCAATTTTTTTTTTTGGGGTACTAACTTTTAATATAATTTAATCAATATATCTTTAATAATGTTGGTGGCTGACTACATGAGGAAACTAACTTATATGGATCCCATGAAGGTCATGCTCATGTAGTCCTTTAGGTTTAACAAAACAAAAATGTTAGTTGGTGCAAGCACCTTGACTTATGAAAGTAGTTCTAAGTTTTTCAAACCTCAACTCTTTGCCATATGACTTAGCTGAATCTTCATTCTTAAGCAATTTTTTTGAGCATACAATATATTTAAACATTTGTTAATTTGTACATTCTTAACATCTCAATTTTTTTCAATAATTAACAAGCATTTAATGACATTCACTTCACCCAAAAAAATATTGCATCTTGTGTATAGACATTCATTGGTTGATAGCTTGAGTTGGATGTCATGAACCAAATGTGGTATTCTAAATTACAAAAATATTGTTACCCATAGTGTAGGCTTGTTTCAAACATCTCACAAGGTAGTTAATTTTTCCTCCAAATCTTCCATTCCAAAGTTGAAGCTTGTTTCCTAGAAGAGTTCAAATTAGGTGTATGTCTTATCAAGAAAACATATAGGTTGCCACTTAACTAAGAAACACTTGCCATAGCTCCCCTAACTAAAATTCTCTAATAGAACTTCAAATACATATTGAAAACTTATGGTTCTAAAGCATAAGCATGAGTTAAGTGATAAAGGTCATAATTTGTCAACATTATTTATATGTTGACAAGTTATGTTGAACACATGAGATATGTACATCCTTTTCACCTATGTGTGAAGAGAAACAAGCAATACCTATGCATTGTCTTGCATGAAGTTTTGAAGAGGAAATATGAAAGATTCTACTAGCTTCCAACATTTTGAGCTTTTTCCTTTGCCCACAATTTTGCCCATGCTTTAGATTCAAAAAGTAATTGATAGGTCAATTCTAGCTAGTAAAAAAAAAAGAAGACATGATCTTTTGAGTATCATTCACAAAGTCTTGGACATATTTATATCTATGTAATCATTTGCAAATTATTTTGGCCTCTTAAGAATTGTAATTGATAATATGGGAGCATGGAAAATACTTATTTGGTTAGTTCTTCTATGCAATTATGTGCTCAAATTTGCAAGTGTATGGAGTAATAGAGATTATGCACGATGAATTTACTAGTTTTGAGAGTTCATTGAACTAAATATATGAAACAAAATGATGCATAGTGAAACAACTAAAACAACAAAAAAATAGTGTTTGAACTTTGAAGATTCAAGACTACAATATGTTAACCTCATCTTTCTTTTTGCATTGGCACAAAAAAATGAAAGAATAATCAAGGGAAAAAAATTGAATCATAGTGTACATGTAGAATACATATCTTTGTAGCAATTTTATCTTTTTTTTTTTCAAACGTTGGGTCAAAAAACATATAGATTTTAAATGCAAGTTGCAATCATTACAAACAAGGGCATCTAGATTCTAATTGTTATTTTTTTGTTCATTGGTGAGGGCTAAATTAATGTTGTAAATTAGGTTGCTCCATACAAAGCTCAATGCCACATTTTGGCAACATGGATGAATTGTGAATAATGTTGCCATAATTGTTGAAAAACATCATGAATCACATAAGGATGCCTTTTTTACAATTTTAAGGTTACGAAGACATGTTTGCTAACTACCACAAATCATGATCCTCAACCTTTAAGTTCTATATGTGTTTTGATGATCATGGTGAATTGATTTCATTTAAGAGAAGACATATTTGGTTGTTGGGAGGCTTGATCTTAAAGGTTTACTCTTGGACAAGATTTAGGTTTTTAAGAAAATAACATGTTGAATGACAAAATTGTCCTCCCAAGTTGTGAATTGCAAACCTTCAAGCTGTTGGAAATATGCTTCTAAAATTTACAAGTTGCAAAACCCATTTTGATTTCATAAATTGCAAGGAAATTAAAACTCAAGCCTTCAACTCCCTCATGATTCATTACTTTAAACTCATATAATATAAGTTGTAACTTCATTATTTTACAATGCACATTGATGAATAACTTGCTCCTCATTGCTTGCAAGTTGATTAATGCTTGTATAGCATAATGATAATACAATATTTCTCTAAATTAAAATTCAACTCAAGATTCATGCAACCACCAATTTCCAAAGTAAACATTTCAAGATATAAAAAATGTATTTTTGATTCTACAACTAATACCACTACCACCATGCAAATTTGCAACCTCCCTTGAAAATCCCAATGCTTCTAAAGGTGCTAGTGATTATGAAGTATCATTATATTGTCATTGTTGGCAATTTTGTTTGAAATGTGGAAGCTATGGTGGTGAAAAGCTCAACAGTGCTCATAGTGTTATCAGTGAATGGGAATTGTGATAATAAGGACAATGTGACTTTAACATTTTAAGCGTCTAAACACTTGGTGCCATGAGGAACTAACAAATTTTCCTAGGTTTTATCCCCCATTTCACAATGGTCCTATCTAAGGGATGACTTCTTTAGGCTTTGGTGATTTTTCACGAAAAAAAATCATTGTTCAATGGACCTATAAAAGTTCAAGAAGACACATTACCAAACCAATTGGTATAATGGGGATAATATGGTAAACTACTTCAATATTCATTACTAGTTATTCATTTTTGTTAATGATTAATATGTCATTGAGTTATAATTGTTTTAGCTAATACAAAATACTTTAAAAAATAAGAATGCTAAAATGCTAAAGGGCATCCAAATTGTGTGATGAAAGTTATTTATTTATATCTTGGTGATAGATTGGTTATGATTTTACCAAATTGACCCAAAACATAATCAATTGAAGGGAAAGAAAACAAGGGGATTGCACAAAGTTGGGAAGATGGCATAACACTTTTAGGTCTTAATGACTTTGCAAATGATGCATAAAAAATCATTGTAATTTTCTAATTGTATTTAGATAAATTTCATAATATAAATTTCTTTTTAACCTTTTAAATATTTTTAAAACCATGTTTATATATTGTATATAAACCAAGGTTATAATATTAGTACAGTAATATACAAAATGGTGTTGAATAAACTTGTGTGTAGCTATGCAAATACATGTTATGACCTAATATGAAATTGTTGGATTTGTTGCTTCGATTGTCTTAAATGAACTAATAGTTAAATGTGTAATATGGTATTGTGGGTTTGTTAAAATTTTAGAGGACCAATGAAAATGTTGTAAAAAATCATTATTTTCAATATTTAATAAAATAGAATTGTGCATAATCATGAAGATTTTCTTTCCAAGCCAATGAGAATGCTAGATTTGAAGGTCTAAATTTGTTTTGTTAGTTATCTTTCATAAACTAATAGTTCAATATGTAATAACTTTTCACAAACAAGATTTGAACACATTACATATGCACTTTGTTAACCTTCATTCTAAACATTGGAACTCAAAAGGCCTAATGGATTCTTTTGATAATACCAATACATTAATACTTTTCAGGTTCAACAATAATTAAATTATTTTTAAAAATATTCAATTCCTTAAAATTATTTGTTTGAAAATGTTGAAATTTAAAGAAATTACAAGGGAGAATGAATACCAAAATTGGTGGAAACTAGTGTTGGCAATTCTTGATCTTTACAAAAATTATTAGGTCTAGGTCTAGGGTTTTTGAAAAAAAATGAAAGAACCTTTGATTTTAGTTCTAAGGAAATTAAAAAAAATTAAAACATGTTGGTTCTAGGCCCATGTCAAATTTTCTCGACCAATAGTTTTAAGTCTGGTAGGTCTAACCTTTATAAAAACTTTTGGTTTTGAATGTGGGCTAAGGCTAGTTTTAGCTTATTCTTGGGGATGATGGTCCAAATGTTAATTTCTAAGTTGTTTTGATTTTTTTGCATTTTGGTGTTTCCAAAATGTTTCCATCATGTTCTCAAAAGGTTCTCACGATGTTCTATTAAGATCTCAAAATTTCAAATTGTTCCTTAACATGTTCCCAATAATAACAAAAGAGAGAAACATAAGGAATAGTTAGCCAACAATGGTTTCCACCCACATGGGCCCTATTTGGGCTTTTATTCAACATAGGGAAAAAACTTAAGGAACATCACAAGATATTTGTGTAAAGGTCATTTTAATGTTACCATTGGAGTTGCCCTTATATAGGAAAGCTTAAGGCTAAGACCTATGACCTTAGAACTTAGACATAGGACTCTAAAACCTAAAACCCTAAAACATTATCTAAACCTAAGATTCTAACCGCCTACTTAACCTTAAGAACTGGACCTTGTCAAGAACTTGTAAAAAGCTCTTAAAACTTGTTGGGTTTGGTTCTCAAGCTAGGCTTGGGTCCATGTAAAACTACGAGGTTCAGTTTTTGGCTAGTTATGGATGTATGTATACTCCTTAGGTCCAGTTGTTAAAATTTCATAAATATTTTTATTGTTGAAGTAGATTTTGAAAAAATAAAATAATTATTTGACACCCAAGTACCAAACTTGAAAACATATTATGATATTCATGTTCAATACTAGTCGACATTGGTCTTCTTATTACTTATATTCATAGCCGTTATTCAAAATTTAATAGTTTCAAGTTGGTTATACTCATACCATAATGCATCTAAATTTAACAATTTGCCTACTATTTATTTCATTTTGATAATTTTCATTTTTGGAGATTTTCATACCTTTAGCATATTGGTATTATGAAAAACCATATACTTACAATTCAAGCAATGCTCCAATGAAATCAACACTCTAACACTATATACTCCCTTTGTTAATGAACATTTTTGCTAAACTCACACCCTATAAACAAGGTACCATATTCGGTCCATGCAAATGACCCTAAGCAAGGGGCACATGGATATCACACATCTAAAGAATAAGGTTATACTAAGAAGGCTTGTTTTGAAATATCACTATCAATATCCACAAAAACCTTCCTGACTCACCAACTCTTTTTTTAATGTGAAATTTTGGAAAACATTTATTGCAATTTCAATGAATTTTTTGAGAGAATTGCCAAAATTGAAAAAAAATTCACAAAAATCTAAAAAAACTATGATATTAATATTCATGGTTTCAAGTAAACAGCCACAAATATATAAATATTTTTAGAAAATTTTCCTTCAAAATTTTGTTTAATTAATAAGAGCCAAAATTGGCTAAATTGGCTTATGGGTGATCAATGAGGTGCTCTCTGGTGCACGTCTCCTAATTGCATTGTTATTGCAGGATTCAGAGATGATGAAGATGATGAGAAAGCTGGAATGAAGGGAGTTCAGCGACCCATTCTAGGGCTTCTGGGAGACTGTTAGATCAATCCAGAGAAACCCTAAATGCCAAATTCGCTGTATGAGGTTCTGGTGCACAGCTCCTAACTGCATTGCTATTGCAGGAGTCAGTTGATGAAGATGATGAGGTGAGAAAGCTGTAATGAAGGGAGCTCAGATGACCCATCCTAGGGCTTCTGGGAGATTTTTAGATCAATCCAGAGAGACCCAAATGCTGCCCATGTGTTGGAGCCCAAGATCAATGTTTCAGAAGCAGGTCCCGAACCAGCTGTTCGGAGGAGATGATTCAGCTCTCGGGTTCCCAAGTGATCGGTGATGTATGGAATACCTAATTTCAAAATGATTGTCCTTGCTTCAACCCTGAAGGTGCCCAGTGATTTGGAAGAGGGTTCAGGGGTTTGAGGGAGAGAAAGAACAGCAGCTAGAGCAAGGACATTTGAGAGTAAGATGAAGATTTGACTGTGAATGCTCCTGGTGTGATTGGGGATGAGGAGGATGATTTGGAAGATTTGGAAGAACAAGATGAAGAAGGACTTGGTGTCCGTCTAAAGAAGCATATGGAAATGCTGTACTGAGTTCGATTGAGTTCCCAGAAGACGCAGCAACTCCACTGCATAGAGGTAAATTCCCTCCGTTTCTGGAACGGTGTTTTTTGTAGGGATCTCGCATGAGGTCAGCTTGACTGAGGTTGATGATTGAGATTGGATATGCACAGGATTGGTTTATGTATTTGTAATGCTGACCCTTCTGTGCTTGGGTGCAGAGGGAAAACTTAGGGCTTTTGGATGCAGACAGACAGGTCAGAAAGGCAGAAGCAGCTCATTGTCAGAAACAAAGAGGTGAGAAAGTTGCTATAGAGATTCAGGGACTGAAACTTGCTTGTTAGTGCTGTCCACATGTTCTCTAGTTTAAGCATTTGGCCATGCCATTCTTTATGAGCAAGGAATTTTGTTTGTAAGAAGTGATTAAGGGCCACTTTAGACAAGGGTCCAGGGACCACTTTGAAGCAGATTGAACCTTGAATTGGACCCTTCTTCACATTAAAAAATAAATTAAATTCCTAAGGTACAATGAGTGTGTCTAAAGGCTTGGGGTCCAATTCGAGGGTCCAATATCAAAAATGTATGATTGACATGTGAGAGGATTAGGTTAACATTTGGTCTTTTCTCTCTTCTTCCTCTTTTTTCATGGTTTTAAAAATTTTCTGTTTTCACTTCCATTTCATGCACTTGGGAAGAGCTGAAAATGCACTCTTTCTAGCAACCACCTTGTGAGGATCCACAAAACCAGCCATGTTGACCCTAGAATTGATCAAAAAATGAGAGAGTGGGTGTGCTCTCAACAATGTCCTCAATCCATAGACATGTCTTCCATTCTCACAGAATTTGAACATCAAGGGTAAAAGAAAACAGTGAAAAAGAGCAAAAAACAAAGAAATGAGCAACCTTGGACCTTAGCTTACACTTCGGTTCTCCACACTATGAGCTCTCCTTTAAGCTGTTTTGTTTTGGTCTGAACCAATTGGTTTTCCCTCCAAAATGATGCCATGTAGGCTAAATCACAATTTGATTTGTCTTGGTCCTGGACTCTAGTCTAAAGGCCTTGGGACCAATTTAAAGCTCTTGACCAAGAGGAATGCTCGATTTCATTGGACCCTGCTTCTTGGACCCTTGTCTAAAGTGGCCTTAAGAACCATGATTGGTGTTGAACTCTAAAAGGATTTCTTTGTTGTAGTATTTGTGATTTATCCTGTTTGGGTATTACAGACAAGCACAATCCAAAAATTCTGGGCCAAGATTCCACAAGAATGAGGCATGAAGATCACCTGCAAAACTGGAGGCAAGAGACTGAGCAGGTATTTGGTGGCTGGATTTGTGCATAGGAAGCAGGTGTCACATTGCCCATACATAACTTTCAACCTTCTTAAGCTGGTTTCAATATGATGTTTCTTGGTTGATGTAGTTGTTCACCTAGATTGTTTCCTGATGTTACAGGACGCAAAGATGGCTGTGTTGATGCCAGCCACCAATGGCTTTTAACAGAGCCTGGCCCCATCAGGGACAGTCGTATCATTTCCAGAAGATGTGGTGGATCTGCCCAAATCCTTCAACTCTGCGGTTTGCAGGTCTCATACATTTCCCTCTTTTGGCTGTGGGGAACATAATGCAGTTTCATGGTCAAACATGATGTGAAAGGTGCTGTTCTTTACCAAGTCTTCCCTGTTCTCCAGAACTATTAAGGTCACTTTTTACTGGAATTGGCTTGTTTTTCTTCATGGTCTTCTTAGGTCCTTCAGGGCATCATTGCCCAAATTGCATGTGTAGTGAACAGAAGCATGAGCATTGCCAGTCATGCTTGGTTGGCAAACTATGCATCTTGTAGAGAAGAGTATAATCATATGGGTGCACACAATTGTGGGGTTTGTTGATTTGTGTTGTGTTGTTGTTGAGGATCTGGACTGTTTTGCTACGATTGTGGCTTTAAGTTCTGTTTCTTTGTAAATGATCTGTATCCTGAACTTTCCTTTGTGCAGATCCTGTTTGTGAGACATGCCTATGTTAGGCATTGCACCTGACAATCTGGATCTTTTTCCATTTCATTTTCTTGCAGGTACCCACATGTACAAGAGCAATTTTCTGCACTCTTATGCCCCAACTCATACAACTTTCAAGATTGCAAGTCCAAAGTGCCCCTCTGCAGCCTTACATGCTATAAAGTGGTCCATGTTATTACTACAATGTAGATGTTGCTGGGACAAATTTTTGTCACATATACTACCCTGTACCTGACACATCAAGTTGTAAATTCAACTCTCAATCTATCATGCCAATGCTTACCTTCAACAAGTGGAGTCCCTTTGGGCACATAAGGCTGGATGAAGACCTCTGACACAAATTCGCATCTGGGGTCTGAAGCTGTGATGCCTCCTGTGCAGATGTTACAGCAAAAGGTGAAGTGTTCTTGGGTGGTTCAAGGTGCTGAGGTTTTCAAGCAGCACATGCAAGCCCTATGACACATGTGAGGTACAGAACCACTGAGCAGCTGCTGCCAAGTCTTGAAAACCATGGCTTCAGACATTGCTGGCTCAATGCCCTTGTTTTGGGAAGTCTGCTGCTGAAGCGGAATGTGGATAGAAAGCCGGGTATGTTGGCGCTGATTATGCATATAATAGAAAGGTCATTTCAAATTTGCAAGCATGTCTTACCATTCTTGGTTGGTTCTCTCAGACATCTTCAATGGAGCTGTTCTAACTATTTAGGAGGATGGTGCAAAAGTATGTTCTGGTTGGCCTGTAGATAACAATTGAGGTCTAAACATCACCAATGCAATGTCCTGGCTAATACACCAGCTGGAGTGGGGGTCAACTCAACAACCTGTGATGTTGTTAGGTGCCCAATTTACCTCTTCACAATTCATTTTGTATCTTTCAGCACACTACAGGAAGCTGAAGGACATTTGAGTTGTTTGCAGATAGTATAAGGTTCACACATAATTATTGCTTGCACTGCAAAAGCAGTGCCTGAAAATTGTGAAGATTTTATTTCTTGACAAAGTCAAGTCAAGATTGTCTTTTGAACCAGATCTGAGGTTCATGCACTGGATTATGAGCAAAACATGTTACTATTGAATACTTCAGATGAGCAGTCTTCAGAGTTTCCTAGCTTTTGATGATTTCCAGAGAGTTTTATGTACATGGAACTCTTCCAAAGCACCAAAGGAGTGACTGTGGTGCCCAGAGTCCTTGGCAGAAATCATCAGCAGATTTTTACAATATTGCAAATCCATTTCTTCATTGTCTGGTTTATTTTGTCTTGATATTGCATTGGCATCAAGACTTCAGGGTTTTAAAGCTTTACCAAACTGTGTACAAGAAAATTCCAATAAGGTACTTCAACCTAATTCCAATCAGGATATGGTGTAACATCGTGATGAATTCCAAAAACTTTCAATTGTTTCCAGAGAAGGTGTCAATGTGATTGCAGCTTTACATCACCCAGTCATCTCTGTGCCCTCATATGGGAGAGAGATAGAGTGCAGTATGCTACGCATTTCCTTGGCTCAATGCATATGATGTTTTGTGATGAATTAACTTGGCTATCACTGCAAGGAAATTGTGTCTCTTGGATAGGTACCCAGGTTCAGCAACGCAACCACATTGAAATCAACACATGTATAAGTAGATTTTCTTTGAGTTTCTTTGGTAAAAAGTTTCCCCCTTTACCAAGCTGAAAAGGATTGAGATTGATTCCAATGTCTGCCAAAAATTGGGTAAAAACCCATCATGAGGACAGCCATTAATGACCCTCTTTTTTAGCCTTTTGTCTTTTCCTTCACTTTCAATGGAAGATGTGGCCACACTACTCTTAACTCAGGAGACCATAGCACATGTCAGTAATCTTCTGCACAAAATTTAAGAGCTCTGTCATATGTGTTTTCAAATCATTGTGAACTTTGTACAAACCAGCTAGACCTTCAGTCCTGTTGTGTGAATTTAGGGGGGGTGAGGGGTTGTGTATGGTGGTTTATATGTCATACTTATTCCTCCCTACAAGGTAAGTTTTGTTGTGGAGGATGTTAAGTACCACTGCAAAATTTTGCAGGTGTCAGGGCATGGTGTCCTCCATGGTTGCACAATTCATTGATCCCAATTATTGTATATGGTAGAACACCCCCATTGAACTTTGTGGGCGGTGTTAGAAAAAGGCATGTAATGCCTTGTGTGGTTGTATTGCAGGGTTTGATTAAAAACTTGAAAAATAAAAGTAAAATAAACCATCAAATACAGTTCTTTCAAGCAACAGGTAATAGGATAGTGATAATAATTAGATCCTTACTTACTTGTGGTGGTGGGTTCAGATTCCATGAGGAGCTTGCAGAACATCCCAATTTCTTTTGTTTTGTTTAGAACAAAACATCAACCAGGCAATTCTGTGTGAAATGATGCAAGGCACAAAATGATAACCCGTCCCCCCAAGTTCGAGATGGGGTTGTTTAAAGTTCCCCCAATTATCACACTTCTTGTTTTGCATGTCTTGCAATTGCTCACCACTTTAAACCCACAACCATTAAAGACACAGATCAAGTACCTACCAGTAACCTAGTTCCATCCATTGGACTATTGCAGTAGCATTGTAATTTGTTTGAACTATTTACGGTGTTGACATTATTCAAACACTTGTGGCAGAACCATGTAGGTGTTACGCATGGTACTACACTGACACCTGCAGAGTTTGTAGGGGGGATGTTTAACATCTTGCCATTTTGTTTTGTATGCATCTTCAGATAAGTTATTGGCGAGTTCTGTTGAACTGAACAATACAAGCTACCTATTTTTGTGATCAGATTATGGATACAGAAAAGAAAATCCAGAGAGCTTTGTGTATATAAATAGCAAAATCTCTCTCTGCAGCTGCACACCCATTACCTTAACTGAAATCTCGGAATGTTATTTGCAAGTAGGAAAGGGTACACAAGACTCCTATTACTGATTGGTACTTCTGGGGGGGGTTTGCACTTTGCACAAATTATTGCACTGGCAGTGCTTGTGCTTGAAGTTGGCAACCACCCGTACCATCAAGCCTATGCTGGTGAAGCAAGTGGGTGATGTAGTAAAGCATGAGAAAATGTGACGTAAGTAGCAATGTAAATTGTGGTCATGATAACATACCACTTGTGTCCGAGTAATATTAATAATACCACTTAATACTGGTAGAACTAGATTTCTCTACCCTGTGCAGTGTGCACTACAGCATGCAGCTGTGGGATTGAATTTTAAAATAATTTTTAACAAGCAACCATAACGGTGTTACAATTTCTAACAGCTTTCAACAACCGCATCTGAGTAGACAAAGGCAATCTTCACACAGACACCAGATTTTCTAGATTTGCAAAATATGTTGTGCACATAACAGTTATATTGCATTTACAGCTACATGTTATTAATCATTTGTATTGTTTGTGCTTAAAAGAAAACTTTGTCATTTTGGAAGGATGTAACTTTAGGGATACAAAGTACACATGTGCCCAACTAGAAGCTTGGTTTGTTATAATACAACAAAGTTATTTGCAAAGTGTTGTGAATTGGGTGTGAGAATTATAGCTAGTTTCACCAAAATAGTGAATCAAATGACAAAAGTGAGAAAAAATTCAAAAGAGTAGAGTTTTCTTTAAGTCATACCCAATCCAACTTTTCTTTTGTATCCAATTAATTTTATCATCTCCTCTTTGCGATTATTCATAAAGTTTAAAAAAGATTTGACCACACAACAAGATTTAACATGAGATTGTTGTGATTATTTAATGTGATTGCGAAGGATGTGCTAGCAAGCAAAGGACGCTTGCTTGCTTCAAAGTTGTTTTGGGGGTGATTGCATGGAAAGGTGCCTCATTTATGAAATCACATTCATATTTTTGCAAGGTACCTTTTGTTTAAATGGATGTGGTCATAAATATATGTTTCAATTTGTTAATTGATAACTAATTCTAAATTCATAACTTGATTATGAAACTAAAAATATAATTTATTTTTTTGAAAATGTTACCTTTATTGTTAATAATGGACTTTTGAAGGGACAATGTATGGACTAGTTTCCGGACTACAATGGTATAACATCAATGTATTCACAGTAAGTTACAATTTAATTGATTTGTAGTGACTAGGTACATATGTTGAAAAATGGAATAAATAACATATATATATATGGGACCATTTTCTTGAAAACCTTAGCAAATATTTTTTTACAATATTTAAAATGGTTAAAAATTGACCTTTTTTTCATAAATCTTTATGAGTTACAAATTATTTTTTCTTTTAATTTTTTTTTAAAAAATGTTTGTTTATGAAATATCTAAAAGGGTCATTATTCACATCAAAGTATTGTGATTTTAAAAAAATTGCATCCATCCAAATAGCTAACATCATCATCATTTTATTTAATTTAAAAAATAGAATATGAATGTTCACAAATGTATGAACATTAATTTATAAATGATTATAATCATAAGTTCTGATAAACAAGTAACCATGTTCTTTAGCAAACTTTTATGGATTCCTATGGAGTGGAACATCTACCCAAAATGAGCCACCTTACCATGCATTCACCCTTGGGCATTGCAAATAAAACCAAATCCATTTTAACACATGTAGATCAGAAGTAAATTTACTAGTGATATTGTGTGGCAAGATCCAAAACCATTAGCAATATGTGCATGACATTAATCAAGCTTGTAAATGATCTTCTATTTTTAAAATTCAATATCATGTGAAATTGATTATTTGTTTTTCAAATGGAATTAATGAATGCAAAAATTTCAATGTTGAACAAGTAGCAATATGTGGAAACACAACCTAAGAATCTAGCAAACATATTGTGCCAAAATTCAAAATTATAGCAAATGTGTCATATGGGGAAATTGAACCCCGACAAAGATCGCCTTGCCCATTGTAACACATGGTTGACTTGCACAAGCAATAAAGGTTATTGTTTTTAAGAAAAATCATCAAATGACCTTTTGTGTGTTGATTTGTTAATTTGTCGATTGTCATTTACCAAACAAGCCATGATTATCGAAACAAAGGCCATTAATTAAAAACATCAAGTTTGTGGTCGAACCCTTCACCATCTTCCCTAATTCCATCCATTCAAAGTTTAAATATTTACTAATTGCAATTAACATAAGAAGACTTAAAGAGGCCACTTGCTTACTTCACATTTTGAGTACTTTACAAAATCAAAACACAATTTCAAGTTATGCATTAGACCCATACCAAATGGACATTTCCCTCCATTCCTTGATGGCCACATCATAAGGAAAGTTCTAAAAAGTGTAAAAATGTTGTGAAAACATACGGATTACCAAATCAAGGTGAGTGGTAAGTCTATTTCTGAGCTTGGATTTCATGAAACTTAGAGTGCTAAAAGTGCATGAATGTCTTCCACAAATCTAATCACTTGTACAACTATAACATTTGCCAATTTTATGTATTATGGGATGTGACACTTGACAATTTGGTTAGTAGTTAATCCTCCACAATCAAATCAAAGGATTAATCAGATGTGGAGGGGCCATGGCAGCCCATGCATTGTTTTTCATGGACAAAGCAAATGTGGATTTTTGTAAATCCAATGTTGCAACATCTAATAGTGGGAGAATCCACAATTCTATAAGGCCAACCTTCCAAGGGGTACGTGGAAGGATTTAGATGTGATCCAAATTTGCCCGTTGGGTCATCTTACAATTGTTACATACAAGGGGTAAACCACCCCTACAACATCCATGAGTTCTTGAGAAGGAAATCACATTTCCAATTCATTAATCAACTGAACAACAACAATTGATGCTTGCAACTTCACCCCATTCATGATAGTAGGATGAATCTTTTGGGTTACAAAGGCTACCACCCTAATTTCTAAGTTCCTATGCCATGCCCAAACATGTTGCCTTGAGCTCAAGTGATTAATTCCAATGTTTGGGTTTGTGATCCATTTCAAGCTAATCTGATCATGATTTGCTTCCACCAACCCATGGAAGCCATTGATGAAAGCTAAAACATGATCAACATAGAATTTGTTCAAATCATCTTGCTAGGTGTTCACCACCACCACAAATCACAAACAAAAATATCACGCAATTGGGTAAATTTCATTAATACATTAACAATTTCCAACATTGGGACCAAACACACCAAAGACAACAAAATTTCCACATCACAAAACAATTCAAAATTAGAGGCACCAAATGTGATGGTGGGAGAATCCAAAGCCATCTTCATCAATAGGGGGCAATACTCACAAAAAACATGTTTCATAGGTGATAACATGGAGATCCAACATGTTTTCACATTGTGTAAGAACCTGTTTCCCTTTGTTTCCAAATGTCAATTAGTTTAGTAAACTCCATGTGTTTCTTTGAACTTTTTGCAAAGTAGGAATATAGAGATTAAATGAGGTTTTCAAACCTCACAATTGTTAGCAAATCAAATAATGTTTGCATCACCAAATTGCATTGGTGAGCCATGTAATGCATGCTCCATCTACCCCAAAAGAAACAAGTTCATTAGTAATGTGCTCTTTTGAAATTCCTTCAAAAAGGTTAAGAGAGGTCATAAGAACCCTTGTCTAAATTAAAACCATCCACAATCTATTTCATAGTCAACAAAACTAGAATCCAAGACCAATCCTTTACACATATCCATGGATTGAAATCCAATTTTGGTTGTCCATGTTCATGATTTCATCAGCTGTTAATGCAACATATGAAGCATTGCTCATGGCTTCTTTCAATGTTGCCATGACTTTGTTGTGGATGCAATCTACATTTCTTAGCCAAAAACATCACTCTAACATTTCTTTGAATTTTTTTTCAATTTCAAAATCAAAGAAAGCTTTGAAGCTTTCATAATTAGTCATAGGTCTTTTTTTCCTCAACAACAAAAAAATGGAATAAAATTGGATCAGCTTCCTCTTGTGTTGTGAAACCACACCAAATTGAAAGGTTGCTCCATCACTAAAGACATTTCATAGTTGCATATTGGATTCATACTTTTCATATGTACATTTTGCATCCATAATCGCCTGCCCATCCTTTGTTTTATTCTTTGTGACATGTTTTTTAGTGAATCCCATTTTGGAACAAGTAGCTTTTCTTTCCTCGACATCTTGGAGCACACAATGGATTTCACTGTAGTTAGGATGTTAACATCATTGAAAATGATATTTGCCCAAGGCATCTTCACAAACCATATATTTTGAAACTTTTAATTAGTATCACCTTCAGGTCTTGTGGGCCACCATGATGTGAAGCAAATTTTGGTTCAATTGATTCTATAATTGTTATAGAAAAACAACATATCAACAATATCTACATCAACACCCACATCACCAAACAATGATTGATCAAGGTCAAGACAACTAGCATCAACTATTTCAAGTATTTCAACATGACGACAAAAACACCTTTCAGCCACATAAGAGCTGTCAAGGTGATAAAAAACAACATTCTTGAAACATGAAGAGTTTCAATACGAACTCGATAATGAAAAAAAGCTTGGAATTTAAAGTTGGGAAGATGATAGTCTTGTCCTTGGTGGTACCACTAGGAATGTCACACTTTGATTTTCCTAGGCCCATCAAATTTTGAAAAATCACAAGAAACATTTAATGAACATTTTCATAATTTTTTTTTTGCAATGCATTTATTAGGTTCCATAGATTTTGAAATCTCAAAGATATAAAAAAATATTGTGTATTTTGATGTTCCTAATCATTGCATTTAGAAAAAGTTTCAAGAACATAATGCTTGTTTTTTCCTTGAACCTTTTGGTTAGAAATGCAAATTTGGGACATGATTTATGAATTTTTTATGAATTTTTTTCTAAGGTAATTTGAAAATTTTAATTTGGTAATTAATTGATTTAATATGATTTAATTGTGAATTTCCAAAGTTGAGGTTGTCAAATTTTTAAGGGGTCATTTTAGTTGGGAACATTATTTTTTAAAAAAAATTCCCAAATAAACTTCAAGCCATATATTAGAGCATGAAATTGATAAACATTAGAAATTTATAATTTATAATTGCGCAAACATTTAATGAAAAGGGCCCAAAAAAATGATTTGGTTGTTTTTGGTTCTTTAACCATTCCTTGAGGTGGTTCTTAGTGGTAACACCCAAGGATGGGTTTGCCCATGAGGAGCTATTTTGGGTGCCATCTTTACAAAATAGGAGAATAAAAACTTGAATAAACTTGAAATTCAACTAAATTTGGAGAGACAAGAAGCTCATGGATGCAAATGACTCCTCAACATTCATATATAAAAACAAGAAAATGGTTGGTTTAGGTTTTAGAAATGTAGCATGAAACTTGAAAATTCCAAACTTGCACATTCCACAAGTTTTAACACTTTGAGCACCTCCAATGCATCTACCAACACCACTGTTCAATGCCATCACTACGAGCCCAATTGAGATCTTTTGTTTTGAAAGCATTTCATGGTCCTATTTTCCCAAAACCACATTGTAATTATAAAATGTCACCATTAAAACTTAAACAACAATTGAAGGACATGTTCATTTTTTAATCGCTTAAGATTTCATTTATTAAAAAAAGAACCAAGACAAGAATCAATACCCAAGAAAATCAATCAAGTTGACTTGCAACTTCTTCATTTTTAAAATCTTGAACCCACAAATGAAATGTGCGATAAAGAAATAATGTTCATAGACATATGTGACAGATGTTGTTGCAAGTGTAATGAAAGTGAAGTCGCTAATGAAAGCCGCAATAAAAATTTATGATTTATTTGTTAGCAATGGTGACAATGATATTTTTTTGCAAACACAACCACATTCTTTGTTGTGGTGATGGTGAAAAGAAGTTTTTGTAGAAAAGAAATTAATGAAACCTAACCTTAATAGAATGTCACATTTGCAAAGAAGGGTCAATTTTTACCATTTGATCCAAACATCAGATTTGCACCACATGAAACAAGGTCGAAATAAAGTGAAATTTTGCCACAAAAAAAAAATGTTGATGCGAATGTGTAAAAAAAAAAATGGTATTGACAATGGCACCCAATGCAATTTAATTTATGAGTTTAATGCTCACCTAACATTTCAACCTTTGTTGAACCCCTAGTGAATAGTTTCATCCCTTATTTAAGGCATTTTACGAATACTTTAATGAATGGGGAGATAATTTGCTTTTTGTTCCACAATTGGTCCAAAAAGGAATTTGGTTTTTGATTTTTTTATTCATGAATCAAAGTGCTCCAATGATCTCATTTACACCTTGCCTTTATTGTCTTTGATATTGAAATGTACCTTGCTGTTATTATTAATAGTGAAACTTTTTTGTTTTCTTGAATTTTCAAAATTAGATGTTCATTTTCATCAACTTCATGGACAACCTCCAACTGGGCATGGAATGAGAAGTTAGTAAGCTTTAAGTTGCCACCAAATTGTGGTCAACAAGATATATATTATAGATAATTAATGTTCATGTGGAAAATGAGGAGAACAAGTCCACCAATATTGTTATAATGGCTTGAAAATAATGATTTGTATGAAGTTCAAGGCTTAAATAACATGAAACTAAGTTTACTCTTGTAACTATGTGAATGATGAAGTGTTTTTCAAAAGGGCCAATAGAGAAATGTTATTGGTTTTGATCATTTGATCCCAACAATTGGGACATGTGGTGACATTTAGTTCACATTCTAGGATTTCATGTTTATACAAAAGGAGGGGAAATAACTTGTACATTGTTTTGAATGTGGTTCACATATATTGGGTTTGGGCATATTTGCTCAAATTACAAGAATGTAACCTACTAGTGCAAATGTGGCAAGTCACTATGAACTTGTTTATGGATGTGAACCAATAAATAAAAAAAATCCCTAACCAAGAGGGGTTTTAAAATTATGTCAAAGAAATCAAGATGACTTGAAAAAAGTTAAAAAGAGGTTATCACATCGATATAAGAAAAAAATGTTGTTTTTTTGTTTGTGATATTTGTAACTGCCTTTCATGTCTACCTATAATCATGTGTATTTATGAACTTACAAACCTAGCTTCATACCTACTCAAAAACCTAGCTTTCTTTCAAAATATCATAGGACAAATCAAGAACATCATAAGTAATGAAAAAGGAAGCCATTAAAAGTATGTTTTTCTTTAGATTTATCATATGTAGTTTATGAGTTTAATGGAATTAATGTGATTCAAACATAGGTAAGCTTTGTTTCAAAAAGTGTTTTGGAAATTTCATACCTACATTAGTTTAATTTCTAATTTAGCAAAATAATTGTTATGTTTCAACCAAAATTTTTATCACCATTGTAATGAAATCTCAGCCTTGTATTAATTTGTTATTATTTATTATTGGTAATTGATTCAATAACAATTAGCAATTGGAAAAAATTAGAGGTTCATACAAGTTGATCCATGTAGTTATGCATGATATTGAATTGATCAAGGGATTCACACAACCTCAAATAATGAAGAGCCATTGTATCATGTTACCTTAATCCTAGAAGAAACTCAAAATATTACAAGTGGGTACCCACAATTCAAAAATGGGCATCAAGAAATATTTGCCTAATTCATTAAATTATATAATTTGCATAATCATTATTTTTTATGGGGATTACTTATCTTTTTTATGACAAGGAAAATTGATTTTCTTGGTTAGTGGGATGGAAAATTTATAAATGCATTTCACATGACAAATTGACAAGTATTATTATTAACACAAAAATAGGAGAATATCATATTGATTCAAAATCTAAAAACAAAAGAAAATTTTGAACTTCTTACCAATTGTCCAAAAATTGAATCCTTTGATGTTTCTTGTGTTGAGATTTGTCATTTGCCGAGTGTGCTACATGAACATTTCAGGAACATTTCAAAATCTCCCCATTTTAAGACATGTTCAAAAAATATTTTCTTGTTGTAGTCCATTGATGAGGGAGCTTATCAAATGAATATTCATTCAATTGTTCACTTTTCAAACTATATTAATGTACAAAAAATTCTTCTACCCCCCAATCTTGGGAGTAAAAACTCAACCCACCTAAAACATAGAAAAACCTTATTTCTTGACTTTTCACAACTCTCTTATTACCATTGAAAAAATAAAAAATATCACCGATCCCTATAATTGACCAATAAATGTTGGTTTACTTACAAGAATCAAAACTTGTAAGCATATGAAACCATGAAAAAAAAAAAATCACATTGGTCCCACTATTCATTTTTGTCTAACAATCATAATAATTGACCAACAAATGTTAGTTTAACCACAAGAAAAGAAAACTTGTAAGAAAATGCCCAACCACACATAGTAAATAGCCATGCAACAACATATAAGAGGTTTAGTGATAGAGGTAAGGTAGTGGTGAATCTTACTGGTTGGATGGCTTGACAAATTGTGAATGGCCCCAACAAAACATCTTTGCAACTTGGTAAAAATGTGTCAATATTATTTTCAAGATTCTTCTTTCTTCATGCAAGTAATGATGATGGCTTTCACAAACAAAGGTGGGATTGCCATCACAATGGCTTCTATGAGTGAAAAGTGGGAGTTCTAAGATTGAAACAATAAAAGTGGGAGATTTTAGTGTGGAGGAATGTCTATTTTGCCAAAAATTTTTTGTTTATTTTCAAGATTCAATCATGGGAAATGTAAACCTCTAGCTTTTTAGGAGCACATCATGTGCATTATGTGAAGCACAACCCACAAGGTTTTGGAGATTGTCATGTGTGTGAAATCTATAGACAAAATGGGGTAGTATTAAGTATGACATAACCAAATTCATGAGTTCTTATGGTTTTATGCTTGCTTTGAATGAGTTTGAAACATTTTAAAAGATGTTTTGCAAAGAGTTTTGGAGTTTTACAAGCTCAAACATGCCTTTTTTGCACACATTCATTATTGATTGCTTCTAAAAGAAATGCCCATATGGGTTAACATACGAATTGAATTGAAGAAACATCTTAATATGAAGCAAAAAATGCTAGGGATTAGCATGGTGTAGCTATATGAAAAATATGAAGATGTGGAATCCTTCAACAATGGTTGGGTAAAGTTGCCCAAGTGCTTACAATGTAACAAAGTTAGAAGGAAGGTCTTAGAAAATGGAGGTATTTATTAAGGATTGTGTTGTGCATGCAAACAAAAGTGATCATGAACAAGTCAAAATCATGTAAGGTGTATAAAAAATGGTTTCACATCATCATCCTTTTGTATCAATGTAAGTTGGTTTGGACCTTTTTTTTTTCATCATGCACATGGACACAAAATGAATGATATTGATGACTTTAAATGTATCATGATTTAAACCATCATATTATAAAATATTTGACACTTTTTTATTCATTATGATTGATGACGATCAAAATATAGAACACATTAATGATTGAATCCAAGATTGCTTCTACTTCATCCTAGTTAATATATACATTTAAATTTTTGTCCCTTCGAACATGGGAACAAATTTGAAAAAAGTGGAGATTTTTGAGGACTAGTCAACCTTCTAGGTGGTCTTCACTATGCTTAAGAATGCTTTGAGTTTGGTAAAGGTGTGAAAATACCTACAACTACATTGACAAGAAGAGCTTGTGAAATTTCAATGTTGTTTGGTTATTAATGCAAATGTGGCCTTTACAACAAACAATGTTGAGATGTTTTCACCATCATTCATCCAATTTCAAAACAACAATTTTAAATTCCAACTTTGGTGTGAATACAAGTCCTACTCTTCAATTGTAAAATTCTACTACATTTTTTTTATGGTTAGGTATCTTTTATGCATGAATCAACTTTGAATTGAACACCAATTCACATGAAAACATAGAATGTGAAGACATTTATAAAAGCTTTTCCCCTACCAACATTTTGTTTCAATAACATTTGTCCTTTGAATTTTGGAGCTTTTTTATGTTTTGTTTGTGGAATGCAAATGTCACCAAAATGTCAATTTCAAGTTAATGGCATGGGCAAGTAAAGCTTCATCATTGATTGATGTTCCATTTCGGTTTTACTATATTATTTGAACTTAGGGTTTAAATTGTGAAAATCATGAAAACATAATCATGTTTTTTTTGTGCAAGGCTCTTTTTTTTTGTTTATGCAAATTGTTTTGGTGTGAACCTTTCTTTATGTGCAAAGTTGGAGGAAAATGCCCATTGGGGCATGTGATGAACCAAATTTAGCTATATAGGGTTTCAATACAAGTTATTATGTTTAAACAACTTTTTGCATTATCGCCACACTATTTGGTTGGGTTGGCAAACAATGCTCCAAATTATCTTTGTGAGCCATGTTTAGAAGGCAACAATTGGGCATGATTTAAGCACATGAAACCATTTGTTTAAACAAAATTGACCAATGTTTCTATTCCCCAATTTATCTCTTCATTCTCTTTAGCTCAAAATTAGAATTTATTTAGTAGCTAAGAGTTGATACTAGTGCACTTTTTCAAAAGTTTGATCATGTGTGAGGTTATTAAGTGTGTTTTATGCACTACAGTTAATATTAACATTAGATAGAGTTTGTGGGGGCGCACTAAACACCACTCATTGAGTTTTGTCCAATGCATTTTTTAGGCCTATATTTGGAACATACATAATTTTACTTTGGTTTTGTATAATTTGTTTCACTTGCTATCTAAAATTAAAACTAGTTTAACAAAACATTTAAAACAAATTTATGTTTTGTTGTCACCCATCAAGATTTCAACCTAGGATTCTAGTGAAACCACTTATGAAACCCACCATTAACCTACATTCTTTCATCCATTACATTAGAGGTTAGAAACTTATCACACAATAAGTCCACAAGAAACAGCTACAAATTATTACAAGAGCCTAATCTTGGGGAGAAAAAAATCACTATTCAAAACATTTTACTCTCTTCATATTAGTATCTATTTTTATTAATGTTGTGCCATGGCTTTTTTTTGATAAGCTGCTCATTTTTTAATCTTTTGATAGAGTTTAATTTTTTTTTCAAATTTTCACTTCATTGGCAAGTGTTATTTCGAGGGCCTTTCTGTTCCATTCCATTTGCTTGTGAATGATACAATTTTTGTTGCACTTGTGGACAAGTTTCTTTCATAAAGGACTATAACTTATTCAGGGGCATTATGTGTAGGGTAAGGACCAAAAATGGTTCCATATTTTTGGAATGAGAGCCCAGCATGAGGTGAGAGCCAAATGTGGGACCTAAGTTCCTAGAACCACCCCTTTTGAGATCCTTACCCAGTGTAAAAAGAACTCGTATTATTTTGCTTTTAAAATGGAGGGTGATGATTTAATTTGACCCACCAATGCACCATCGATTGGAAATCTCTTCAGACTGGAACCAAAACAGAGTTACTACCAATCCTTGTAGACACCCTCCTACTCCCCCCCCTCACACTACATTGGTACCTACTACACACCAATGTAGGTGGGTATCATAGGTAAGTAGGTAATGAATGTAAATGGTTACTATGTAGGTAGGTAAGTAGGTATCATTTTAGTGACAAGTATAGGTAGATAGGTACCACCTTCAATTATGTGTCTGAAGGCTGCCACTTCCCATTACTATGGTTAGGACATGGCTTTTATTGGAGCTCAGGTTTTAGAAGCAGGAAAGCTGGATTTGAGTAAATCCAGAATCCAGAGTCCAGACAGAGAAACATCTAGACAGCATCAAGGGGGGTATGAAATTAGAGCATATAGTAATGGGTATCATAAATCATCTCACAATTAAGACCAGAGTTTAATTAGAAAGTTAATTGTGAATTGATTGTGGCCATGGTCCCTTCCAATTATTAACTCACCCTTATAAAGGGCCCTCACCTATCATCCTTACTTAATAGGGAGCCTATTTTATAACAGACCCTTTGGAAATAAGAAGTCCTGAAACATGTCTTTCTTTCATAAATTTGCCTCTCTCTCCCTAGACCCTGGTCATGTCTGCCTAAACCCTAAACCCTAGACATGCAGGCCTGGTGATTTGATGAAGTGATTGGCAGCTGCTTGAAAGCATTGGACACACAAGGCCATAGAAGGAAAAATATGCTACCTATTCAATTTTTATGTCAGAGTTGTTTTGTAGCCAAACATTGGCACTCCCACCATTTATTATTACACTAGTAGCATTGGACTGTTTGTTTATGACCCCCCCCCCCCCCCCCCCCCCCCCCGGGCGGGCGGTTTTAAACACCCGCAGCAACCCCCGCGGGTGACTGGCGGTGTTGGGGTTTTTCAGGGTTTTCCCATCACAAAAAA
>Ga0116231_10004276_pt1 | contig 28996 bp, 32 predicted proteins | sample S1TSphgellanicum_2_FD_89695 | JGI IMG/M metagenome (GOLD analysis project Ga0116231, IMG submission 89695) | Host-associated microbial communities from peat moss isolated from Minnesota, USA - S1T2_Fd - Sphagnum magellanicum MG | ecosystem: Host-associated > Plants > Peat moss > Unclassified...
AAAACAAAAAAAAAAAAAAAAAAAAAAAAAAAAAAAAACAAACTCAAAATCCAAATCCAAAGGTTCTTTTCCAAATGAACAGTGGTTTTGAACTTTGAAGGAGAGGGGGGGGGGAGGGAAGGGCAGGGCAGGGGAGGGGCACAGAGCCATAATGCGATGAGCCAGAGAAGAGTCGCTTGGTTCGCTTGGCTACTGTTGTTGATGGTCTTGGTGTTGTGCGGTGGAGGTGGTGGTGGTGGTTATTGTAGTTTTTTGTAGTAAGTGCGGGAGGAGAGTCGAGAGAGATTTGTGACGTACATGTCAATCTGATTTGCATGACGCTATCGCAGATCTGCATGACGATTTCCTGAAGTCTCGCTGCTGCTTGCTTCCTTTCCTTGCTTGCACGGATCTTCCAACTCCCATGATCCATCTCTCTCTCTCTTCTTGCTCTTCTTCATCGTCTCCTTGACTATTTCTTTCTTTCTGCCTGCCTCCTCGTCTTCATCCTGCTGGAGTTCCGATTCTGGATGGTACCTAATAGAGCAACTGTGCCGATCCAAACTTATAATCTTCAATCACGACATTTCATATAGACAGACACAGAGAGACAAACAGAAAGAAACAGTGGAGACTCGGCGAGAGAGAAGATGGCTCCAGGTGCAAGTTTTGTGAAACACTGTTGTAACGCCTTAATCAAGTGTCGTCGAAGCTATTTCTAAAGCTTGCTTGCTTGCTTTCTTTCTTTCTTTCTGCTTGTTTTTTTTCTTTCTTTCGCAAGACATCCTTGCAGTATAATTATCGACGCTACCAGGAGAAGAACACGGATCCGACCATGGTTCGTCGCGCGAGTTTATACTGTAAAGCTTTGATTGACAAGTGTTAAAGCTGTTTTTGAAAGCTTTCTTTCTTCTTCTTCTTCTTTCTTCTTTCGCAAGACTTCGTTGCAGCAGAATCGATGACGCCAGGAGAGAACTACGGTTGGTGCAAGTTTTGTGAAACATTGTAAAGCGCTCTTTAATCAAGAGTCGAAGCTATTTTTGCCGTTATTTTTCTTTCGCAAGGCTTTGTTCCAGTAGAATCGAAGAAATCAGGACTTGTAGACTGATTCAAGAGACTCCCTCGTTGGTCTTCGGTTAGGAAATGTATAGGTCTTCGTGCATTAGTCTTTGTTTTCCTGTTTAGCAAATCTTGGTCTGTAATTTCTTGTAGCGTTTTTGCGAGAGTAGCTTCGTAGTAGTAGTATCGAAGCTCTAGGTTCTTGCTGTTTTTTTTCCTCCCGCCTCTCGTTGTGGCCTTCGCTAGTTTTTATTTGCATGTTTGGATCAATGTCGGATCTCCCTGGTTTGCACCGGGTTGTAGCTGCTGTCATTGGTTCGGTATTGCAGACAGCAGTAGCGAGGATTGATCAGCGATGGTCTATTTGATTGCGGAGCTTTGAATCCGCTCTGGCTTCACGTTCCTATTCTCAGCCTCAGCTTCGGTCTTCTCAAAAGCTGCGTCTCGCCTCTTGACGAGCTTGGACGGCAAGAAAGTTTGCAACTGTCGTAGGGATGGAGTTTTGCATGAGGCAGAATTGAGGCTGATAAGTAGAACGAGAACTTGATGAAGCACATTGCACAGAGAGAGAGAGAAAGAGTCTTGGAATTCTCGTAGGACGTACAAGCATGAACCTCAGCACCCAAGTTCGTATCAAGATCGAGCTTCGACTTGTTCCGAAATCGCGAGGTGGAGACTAGAGAAAGTGCATTGAGTGAATGCGCAGAGAGAACACAAGAGACGGTTGCAGAAGGGAGTGCACAGAGAGTGAGGCAGCGCAGGGAGAGGGGGGATGTCGTCGCAGATGGGGAACGCAGCAGCAGGGTGTTGTGCAACTCCAGCCCCTCAACTGAAGCTGTACCAGGCCTTCATCTTCGCGACTCCAGCTCTCTTCACATTCGTACTGCTGCTCCTGATCCTCTTAATACTCATCCGCAGACGGCGCAGAATGAGAGCAACTTCTCATGCCAGGAGCCAGTTCTTCCCTCGAGGCTTGTTCTCCGCTGTACGCTTTCTCACTCTCTTAATGTGATAGGATAGTTTCTGTGTTTGCAATATGGAGGGTAGAGATCATTTTTCTCTTCAGAACTCTGTGGGTTTTTTCTGATTTTCCTGGCATGTTTGTCTGTGTTTCTATGACTTGAAAATGAAGCAGCCATCGGATAGAGGGCTGAGCAAGTCGATTAGGGATGCACTTCCCATTGTGATTTACAGTGAAGGGTGTGCGATATCGAAGGTTGACAACCAGTAAGATTCTACTAATCAGAAAGAACTCTGTGTGTGCAACAATTGTCTTTGCAAAGATTTTCATCTTGGTGTTTGACACATTGATTCTGGAAAGCAGCTGAGAGGTTAATGTATTAACATTGCTTACCATCGATCTGACAGGTGTGCAGTATGCCTGGGTGACTACCAGAAGAATGACAAATTGCAGCAGCTACCAGTATGTGGGCATGTTTTCCACAAAGATTGTGTTGATGAATGGCTGGCAAACCATTCAACCTGCCCAATCTGTCGATCTGTGCCCATTCCCAGTGGCAAAGTGGTTCCAATGGAATCACCAGCCCAGAGAGTGTTGCCTGCCCTTGGCTCTACCAGGCTCCTTCCTGTTCTACATGCACCTAGAAGCACAAGTGCATCAGAACCTGGCTTGGAAGGGAGCTGCACCTTGCAATCTGATTTAGTCAGGGGATGTGGAGAAAGCAGCAGCAATAGCAATGTCAGGGCTAGTGATGGTCAGGACCCACAGAAAGTCACAGGGAGTACTCTTGTTGAGCATAGTATTCAGATTCAAACCTAAAAGGCTTTCAGGCAATTTTGCAGAGTTGTGAGAAACTCAGTTAGTTTCTTCCTCAAAGGAAATTTGGTTTGCAATCTGTCTGCCTACTGACTGAGGATGGACCTGATGAAGCAGCCGAGCTGGAGGTGGCCACCAAAGGGTTCAGAGTGTAGACAGACGGAGCAAACCAAGTATCTTGTTTTCATTTGTTTTCAGTCTTTTTTCTAGCTCTCAATTTGTCTCCTACTCATAGGTACTAGAATTAGCTCTACTCCTGCAAACAGAACCCAAAGCCATGCACTTTGCTGAATCTAGAAAAGCATATAAAAATCCATTTGAAAAGTTTCCAACTTGAGTGAATGGGGGACATAAGCGCTGTTTCTTTTCAATGATGATGAGGTCCACCAAACTAGGGTTATATTGAATTGCAGTGTGCAATTTATAGCAGCAAACACTGTTGGATGTATGTGAGTCTCTTAGTCATTCTCAAAATTATTTGAGGTTTTTCCATATTATGTACACGTCCTAAAACAGAACCATTAAATTACTCAAGTTAGTCAAGTTAGCATTTGGCACTGAGAAGCTCACTTCACCATCTTAGAGAACAGAGAGTCATTGGTGTTGTGATGATGATGCCATGGTGGATGAAATTGCAGCTATTTGGGTCTGCAGGTTTGTCCTTCCCAACAGGACTGACAAGATCATTTCAGTTGCTTGAATAGTTCCCATTTCAATCTCGCATAGTTGCAGCCTGGCTGAACGGTTTTTTTTGCAGACATGGATTGACCACAGTTTCTGGTCATTATTTTTACCCTTTGTTTCCCTCCTGAGGTTCACATGGATTTCAACAGGCTTTGAAATTGCCTGATGTAACATGTAGAACTCAGGTCTGATGAAAAGAAGTTCTGATTTGTTGGAGTTTGGGTTGATGTGGGGAAATGTAGGTATGCAGGTATTGGGATGGATATTTGGGTTCTCCAGCAACATAGCTTTTGGAGTGGTGGACATGCACAAGAGTACATGCCACAAATCTGTTTGCTGTGTGGCAGGCCACAACTTCATCATATACAATGGCAATACTCATACTCAGGTTTTTTTCAATTCCTGCTCCTCAATTCTTCAAGTCACAAAACAGGATCAAGAAGTTTTGTGTGCAAACACAATTTGGAGCTAGAGTGTGGAAAGAATTTCTCATAGAAACCTATAACATGTGCACCAGATACAGTATCTAGCTGCTGCTGCCCTGGACAAAAGCTGCATCCTTACCTGTGATGCTGGGTGTGATGCTCTGCTTGCTCAATGGGACACCAAAGCTGGGACAGGTTCATCAATCCAGGCTTTCATCCCCATCTGCAGAAATACTTAACCCTAATTAAGAATAATCAACAGAATAGGGGGTTCAAATCAGAAGCAAAATAATGCAAACAAATGTATCTTCCCAGTAAGCAGGTTACAAGTTTGTGAATACATATCATGAGTTCTTATTTCAAAAGAGTGCAAAGTTGTGGATTTGCAGTGTGTTTATAGATATGAGCTTCATGAAATTCCATGAAGAACAGTGTGTTGAAATATAATGGTCCAGCTTTGACATCCTGCAGGCAATGAAAGCAAGGACTAATGGCATAATTGCAGTTGATATTTCTTCTGATGGCTCCTTTACTACTCTGAGTGCAAGAGAGTAGATTTCACCAGTCATGGCACCAGATTGATTTCCTACTCTGAATTTTTTTCTGGTTTGACTAATTTTGCTAAGTTTTGGAAACAGTTGCGAAAAAATTTGTGTCACAAAATTGAAAATAAAAAACCCTAATGTGCATGTTTTTATGTGTGTTTTTTTAGTGTTGTATAGTGTTGGGTGGTGATATGGTAGCACATGACAAATTGCAGACTCATGAGATTGTAAGTGTTGTGAGGATAACAACACAAGACTCACAGATCACAACTTCACTGGTATAATGTATGCATGGCTTCAGGGTAGACATTGTAGTAGTATCCAAAGACATGAAGATAAAAGTTATTCAATTTGATAAGTGTGGCCTCTTTAGTGCATGCAACAAACAGCTGCCCTTGCTCTGTGAATGTGACCCACTTGGAATTCCAAAGGAGGTTCTCAGGAATTTGGGTTGAAGCCCAAGAATCCAACTGATTCAAGAGCCATCAAAGTTCTTTCAGGGCTCACCACCCTACAGTGAGTGGGAGAGGTTAATAAGCTTCATGAGAATATGAAACTCAGAACCCTAATTTTTGCAAAATATTTGTAATTTATATATATATATATATGACCTATTTCTTTTTTAATTAATTAAGTAAAAAAAGGTCCACATGTTCAAACATAGATTTATATAAAACTATAGATTTTTTCTAAATAACGCTTTTTAAAAAGATTTGACATCCTGAACTCTTTTCAGGACCTGAATTGAAACTCATAGTTGTGTGGAAAGGACATGGATGAGGACTTGCAAGAAGAAGATGGGTGTGGTGTGTGGTCCATAGGAGTCCTTTCAGGACCTGAATTGAGACTTGGGTTCTGGGACAGGAACATTGATCAGAAGTTAGAAGGAGGAGATTGGGTAGGGGTCGGTCCGTTTCAGGACTTGAATTGAGACTTAGGGTTCTGGGAGGGGACATGGATCATTAGGACTTGCCATCTGCGCCAATTCTTAACTCAGGGCCTGAATGGAGAGGCCTTAGAGTTGGTGGAACAGGACATGGATCAGGACTTGCTATCTGCATCAGTTCTTAACTAGTCTCAGGACCTGAATGGGGACTTAGAGTTGATGGGACAGGACATGGATGAGGAGGCCTTGCAAGGAGAAAAAGCGAGGTCTACTTCCCATCATCCTTAAACTGTTTGAGGACCTGAGTTGAGACTTGGGAGTTTCAGGCACAGGACATAGATCCAAACTTGCTTGAAGAGCTTCAAGATCTCAATTGAGACGTGGAGTTCTGCGAAAGGACTTGAATCAAGATCTGAAATTAGGGTTTGGTGCTTGTGTTCCTCCCCTTGGTTTCCTTTCTTGACTGCGCTGCGGATCGCAGTAGATTCAGGAGAGAGATGGCGGAAGGAGTGATGATAGGGCGCATTTTCGAAGAAATCAATACTGGCTAACAGCGCCACCACGATTCACTCGATACCCATGAAGAGAATTCCTTGAAAAACCACCAACAACAACAACAACAACAGGACGAGGACACGCTGCCGCCGCAAGAGGGAAGAGAGAAAGAAGAAGAAGAAAGAGGTGGCAAAAGCTGTGGAGGAGGAGCAGCATCCGAAGCCGTTGGTGTAAAAGTCGAGGAACTGTTATACCGGAGGCTGCGAATGGGAGGTGAGACGGACGTGTGTTTGTGGGTAGGTTCCATTGCCTGGACAACCGGGGAAACGTCATCTTGTATGACACACTAGAGTTAAGTTACGTTCCTGGTCCGTCTTCTGGAGCTGCCGCTGCGTTGAAGAACCAGCCCCACCCGCCGGCCGTGGAGCAGCGGAGCTTGGGTCTTGTTCTCATTCCGTCTCGATGACGCACCTCATGCTCTGTCAGGTGCTCAATCCATGAGCAAATGGATCTGTTATCCCTGGATTGATCAACCTTGAGAGTCCCTTCCCTTCTCCTGCTGCAGCAGCAACGTCCCACCACGGTGTAAGCATTAATCAACAAGTGTGGAAGCTATTTTTTTGAAAGCTTTTTTTGGCCGTTTTTTTTCTTTCGCAACACTTTGTTGCAGTAGAATGGACGACGTCAGGATTCTTAGACTGATTTACCAGGCCTTCTCGTCGGTCTTTGGTTAGGTTTAGGGTTAGGTATTCGTACATTAGTATTTGTTTGTTCTGTTTAGCAAATCTTAGTCTGTGATTTCTTGTAGCATTTTTGCAAGAGTAGCTTTGTAGTCGTATTGAAACTCTAGTTTCTTGCTAGTTTTATTTGCTTGTATGGATCAATGTTGGATCTCCTTTGCACCCAAGTCATAGCTACTGTCATGAGTTCAGTATTGCAGACTGCAGTTGTGAAGATTGATCAGCGTTGATCTGTTTGATTGCTGAGTTTTGAATCTGCTCTGGATTCACCTTCTTGGTCTCAGTGTCAGCTTCGGTCTTCTCACAAACTTTGTCTTGACTCTTGATGAATGCACTTGGACGGGTACAAGAAGGTTTGCATCTGTTGTAGAGACAGAGTTTTGCATGAGGCACAATGGAGGCTAATAAGTAGAATGAGAACTTGAGGAGGCACATTGCACACAGAGAGAGAGAGATAGAGAGAGAGTTTTGGAATTCTTGCAGGACAGACAAGTATGAACTCCAGCCAAGTTTGAATCAAGATCAAGCTTTTACTAGTTCTGAAATTGCAAGGTGGAGATTCTAAAGTGCAGTGAGTGAATGTGCAGAGAGAAGATGAGAGATGGTTGCAGAAGAGACACAGGGAGAGGCAATATGATCGCAAAAGGGGATAACAGCAGGGTGTTGTGCAATGCCAGGTCTTCATCTTCACATTTGTACTGCTGCTCCTAATCCTGTTAATACTCGTCCACAGATGGCGCAGAATGAGAGCAAACTCTCATACCAGGAGCCAGTTCTTCCCTTGAGGCTTGTTCTCTGCTGTACACTTTCCTCACTCTCTTGTTTCAACCTGGCTGATGCAACACCACGAGGATTGCTTTGAATCTTGCAGTTCAGCAAGTTTGCTCAAACAGTAGCAGCATGACTATATGATTGAGATGCAGTCGTTGAGCAAGGGCTAAAAGTATGGTGGACATGATCAGTGCATGCTTCTGGCTATGGCTTTGTGAGCATTCAACATTTCCTGGAATCCATGGGTGAGAGATCATGTGCTTCATTATGCTTATGAACATTTCTGAATTTGCTTGGTAAATGGTTGAGATTGTTCTCTTTAGAACTCTGTGGTTGTCTGATTTTCCTGGCATGTTTGTGTCTTTGTTTCTATGACTTGAACATGAAGCAGTCATCGGATCAAGGGCTGAGCAAGTTGATTAGGGATGCACTTCCCATTGTGATTTACAGTGAAGGGTGTGCAGTATCAATGCTTGACAACCAGTAAGATTCTACTAATCAGAAAGAACTCTGTGTGTGCACAATTGACTTTGCAAAGATTCTTGTCTTGATGTTTGACACGTTGATTCAGGAAGGCAGTTGAGAGAGGTTAATGTATTGACATTGTGTACCATCCATCTTATAGGTTTGCAGTATGCCTGGGTGACTACCAGAAGAATGACAAATTGCAGCAGCTGCCAGTATGTGCGTGTGTTTTCCACAAAGATTGTGTCAATGAATGGCTTGCAAACCATTCAACCTGCCCAATCTGTCAATCTGTAGCTATTCCCAGTGGCAAAATGGGTCCAATGGTATCATCAGCCAGAGAGTGTTGCCTGCATTTTGGCTCTACCAGGCTCCTCCTTGTTCTACACGCTCCAAGAAGTACAAGTACATCAAAACCTGGCTCGGATGGGACTGGTATTTGCAATCCGATTTAGTCAGGGGATATGGAAAAAGCAGCAGCAATAGTGATGCCAGGGCTAGTGATGGTCAGCACCCACAGATAGTTGCAGGGAGTACTTTTGTTGAGCATAGTTTTCAGATTCAAATCTGAGGCTTTTAGAGTTGTAAGCAACTCAGGTAGGTTCTTCCTCAATGGAAAGATGGTTTGCAATCTGTCTGCCTACTGAGGATGGACCTGATGAAGTAGCAAAGCTGGAGATGGCCACCAAATGGTTCAGAGTGTAGACAGACGGAACAAACCGAGTATCTTGTTTTCATTTGCTTGCAATCTTTTTCTAGCTCTCAATCCATATAGAAAATTTCCAGCCCACTGTTCAGCAATGGGATTCTGAATCTTCAACCTACTCACACCTTGTCTGCCAGGCTGCTCATGTGATGAATTCTTGCAGTTGCTTCTGTACTCATATGTTGTTAGGGTCATGGCAGAGATCATGGCATGGAAAGCTTCAATGTGTTCATATCTGCTAGGAATTGTAGCAGTTTTTCCCCCATTTTCATGAAGAGCAGAAACTGTTGATTCCTTCTTGATGCAATACAGAAATATGTTTCTATTCACTTTTCCCAATTTGTCAGCTAAGGGCAAGGTATATTGGCCTTTGTACCCATGACTCTTTCTGTTTTCCCAGATGTGAAAGAGGATAGCAGTTATAACACTGTTGTTGGTTGTTGTCAGTGTTTCTACCAGAGCAAGAGGATCATCATTTCTAGTCCTTTTACAAGTGTAGATGCCCTCTCATGGTTTTTGTAACATTGTTCCTTCCGTTCTTACTTGTGCATCTTGAAATGCAAATTGTCAGAAATCTTTAGTGAAGCAACAACCTGAGAGTACAACTTTTTCTTGTTGCTATGATCTGTTAGTTGCAACTGCTATGGTGAAACAATTTGCTTTCAAGGTGGGCTCCTTGTTTGACACAAGTCCAAAGTAGACACTTTCAACATTCTTGTAAGAGGCCCAAATTCCCAAATTCAGTTGGTTTGAATTTAGACCTGCCTTCGGTGCCAACTCATGCAAATTATCCTTCTTGAGAATTCCTTTCAACCAAATAGAGCAATGTTGTCTACGTACCACAAATTTTGTTTCTTTCCTACAACACCACCTAGTTGTACCAGAATTAGCTCTCCTCCTGCAAATAGAACCCAAAGAATCTAGAAAAGCTTGTAAAATCCCATTTGCAAGCTTCCAACTTGAGTGAAGGGGGTGCATAAGCACCAATGCATGTAGATGGAGAGGTCCACCAAACTAGGGTTACATAGAATTGCAGGGTGCACTATATAGCAGCAAACTAGCTTGTATTAGTCTCTTGATCATTTTTCAAAAATAATTGAGGTTTCCTAATTAGGTTTGCTAAATGGAACAGGAAGTACCCAAGTTAGCATACAGTATTGAGAAGCTCACTTCACCATTGTAGTACAGAGAGTGTCATGGATGTTGTGATCATGCAATGATGGTATGGAAATTGCAGCTATTTGGATCTGCAGGTTTGTCCTTGCAACAGGACTGATGAGATCATTTCTGTTGCTTGAATAGTTGTTCTCGTCTCAATGCCACATGTTTCCAGTGCTGCAGAATGGCTTTTTTTGCAGACATGGATCAACCACAATTTATGGTCATCATTTTACCCTTTTTTTCTTTCCTGAGGTTGACATGGATTTCATGGATTTCAACAGGCTCTGAAATTGCCTGATGTAACATGTAGAACTCAGGTCTGATGAAAAGAAGTCATGACTTGTTGAAGTTGGAGTTGCTCTGTGGAGATGTGGGTATGCAGGAATTGGGATGGGTATTTGGGTTCTCCAGCAACATATCTTCTGGAGTGGTGGACTTGCGCACAAGTACATGCCCCAAGTCTGTTTGCTATGCCGCAGGTCACAATTTCATCATCTATGATGGCAATACTCATACTCAGGTTTTATTCTATTTCTGCTCCTTGATTGTTGACACTCACAAAACCAGATCAAACAAGTTTTGTGTACACCAATTACGACCTAGAGCATGAAAAAGTTTTCTCATAGAAACCCTAAAACATGTGCACCCTGCAGATGATATTGCAAGGCCATGTGCACCAGATACAGTGTCTAGCTGCTGCACCAGACAAAAGCTGCATCCTTACCTGTGATGCTGGGTGTGATGCTCTGCTTATTCAATGGGACAGCAAAACTGGACAGGTTCATATATATATCCAGCCATTCAGCTCCATATGCAGAAATGCTAAACCTAACCAACATTGTTCTGCCTTACAATAGAGAATGATCAACAGAAGAACTGGAAATGTGCATAGGGTTCAAATCAGTAGTAAAATAATGCAATACAAATGTATCCTCCCAGTAAGTGGGTTGACAAGTGCATGAATTCATATCACCAATTCTTGTTTAAGAAGAGTGCAACGTTGTGGGATGTGTGGTGTGCTGATGGAGATGAGCTTCATGAAATTTCATGAAGAACACAGTGTTGAAATATCATGGTCTGGCTTTGACATCCCGCAGGCAATGAAAGCTGTTTCTCAAGCAAGGACTAATGGCATAATTGCAGTTGATGTTTCTTCTGATGGCTCCTTCTTTGCTACTCTGAGTGCAAGTAAGTGCCCCCCCCGCATATGGACACTTTACTGAAAATGTTGTTATCAAGTCTGATTCATCAGAATTACAGGTTATGGGAATTACCCAGTGATGCTTTATATCCTGCCAGGGGTGCTATAAGCCTTTAAGACACAGAAGAAATCCCAACAAACCTCTGAAAGGATGTGAAGAGGAACAAACTTCTCTTGTGGTGTATGTGGCAGCTGTGTCAGCTGACATGTTGCAGGAGCTGAGTATATGGGACATGGTGCTCGGCAATGAGCCACTTTGCACTGCATCTGTGGCCTCAGATGATCTGCAGGTAAAAATCTCATAACTCTTTCTCTCATGTGGATTGTCATGAAGACTGGGATTTGCATATTCAATGATGTTTGTGCAGCAAATGGTCCACAGATATGTGTGCGATTCAATGAAGCAGATGGGGGTGAGCTGATTACAAATGGTTCAACAACTGTCTTCTTTTGGAGACATCTCACAACACACAATACACCAACGCATGATCATCCCTCTGCAGCTTCAGTAAGTGGATTTCTTCATGAACCTAGATGTTTTGTTCTATCAAATCAACCTTGCAGTGCACACAAATAAATCAAGTTCATCCTTGATCTGTCTGTTATTTCATGAGAAAGATTGAGCCATGTGTATGAATAACAACAACAGGAGGCCAAAGGTGAGAACAAAGATGTGAACCACCACCATCTAGAAGGTGCACAAGCTGTTTTCAAGCCAAAGGAATTGAAGTGTGTTCCGGGTTCATTCACTGTCTCCTCCTTCTCACCGAATCCCCAGATTGCCTACAGTGGCACAGTTGATGGGGATGCTGTGTGGTGGGGAGAGATAAGGTGTGTATTGCTGGTCTTTCTGTATTGATGAACTTCACTAATCTGAGATGGCCTTTCCCAGATTGAGTCCATCACTTGCTAGTTCTGGAGGTGAATTTAGAATGATGCTGTGGATCAGGGAGGGTGCACATCATGTAGTTTTGCAGGATCCCGAATGTGCTCGGCACATGATGGCGGTGAAAGTTATCCGACTACACAAGGGTGCTATCACAGTACTCAGAGTAGTGAACAGATACCTCTCAACTGGGTCTGCTGATGGCAATGTGCGCTTCTATGAAGCCCGCTTAGGGCTTATAGGGTGGTTTGAAGAGATCCATATTGGTAAATCTTCTGCCTCATGCTAAAAGCTATAGTGTACTTGCAAAATGCAGACTGGAAACTTTGTATCTGACTACCAGTCAACAGAAGAGATTGTAGTTCATCAAGCTCCATGGTGACACCAGCTAATGGCATTGAATGTGTAGTCTCTTTGGCATTTTCTCAGGTGAGATTATGAGCATATCATATTCCACCATCAAGGTGAATAAGAAAGATGAGTTGAATCACACCCTTCATGTGCCACCATTTGTTGTGACCAGCAAGAGTGCTAAGATGGTGTTTCTGAATGCTGGTCTGTTTGAAGAGATGCCCACTGATCCAGTATGCAAGGTATGAATTTTAGTACCTTTTGCTTTGTTGATTTTCGGTCTCCACCTTTGCAGTCTGCGCTCACCCTGCAACTTATGGGTTTGGAATGGGTTGTGATGACAATCATAGGGAGTGCCAGTGATGAATGCCATGCCAGAGACAGTGACAGCTCTGGCAGCTCATCCTTCACTCCCATACTTTGCAGCTATCAGTCCAACTGGTGTGCAGGTCGCCCCTCCCAAGCCACCCACCACATTCTCTGTGTGACTGTGCAATGTCTTATATCAATTGTTGGGTACATGGACAAGTGAACCAGCTTTTCTGCCAAGAGCTAGTTGAGATTTATTGATATGTTGTGCTTCTGAAGTGTAGGTATATGACTACACAAAAGGTGACCTTGTTGGAGACCGGGAGTTCCTCAAGCTGCATGTAAGCAGTGCATGTTCCCAAGTTTTACATATCAATCTGACCATAGCATGTGGTTGCAAAGTTTAAACATATGCATGTCATTGCTTTGACAGCAAATACACAGTTCAAAAGCTGCCTAATCATTACCATTGTTTCTGTTGTAGATAGGTCTCTGCTTTGCAATACTCACCATCAGGAAAACTAATCAGTTGTGGTTTCACCAATGGCATCCTGAAGGTTTGACTCTTGGGCTGATAGAAGCTCATTCTCAAATCATGTTCATGTCTGCAATTCTGTGAAGTTCCAATTGAACTTATTTACCTTGGTTACATGGTCAATGCATCTGCTTTTGTGTTCATGTGCCCTCCTGGCACACATCTTCATCTCAAAACCTGCTTAAACCAAATGACCCAACAGAGGGGAAGTTGCAAAAATTGGTTTGGACTTAGATCTAGCAATCCTGATGTTGCTCTCCCCTTTTGATTGCAGCTCATTCATTCAGACAATTTTGCAGACATACAAAGCTTCTCATATACAAGGCTCTGCATAAATCAGGCAAGGCTCACACTTTAAAGCCGAGTGAACAAGTATGAACCAGATCTGTAGAGTTACAAAATTTCACAGTTTTGAGCACACAGGCCAGACAAAGGCTCCATTCTGTCATTGTTCCAATCTTTCACTTTTCTAACTGCAGGTGATGTTTTCCAGAAATGCAAATTATTTAGCTTCTGGAGATGCCAGCTTTTGTGTTGCTCTCCTCCACCTACAATTTGATGCGGTACATCCTTCTGTTCCTATTTGTGTGTCACCACTGGTGACTTCAAAGTGGTATAAAAAGAGTCTAGTATTGATTCATCCTGCATCTGATTCTTGTTCCACAATGCATAATTTGAAACCTTGGATTGGGTGCTTGAAATATGAAAGTCTGCAGTTCTTGCTTGTAGCTCTATCCATTAACAAGGATTTCTTTTCCCCCCCCACAACCAGGATGGAGATAGGTGGATATGCATAGGCAAGTACCGGTCACATGCAGCGACAGTAACTGGGGTTCATTTTACAGAAGACTCTGAAGGATTGACAAGATTGTTCTCCATTGGCCAGGTTTGTTTTACGTAAATATATGTTGCCTCTTCTTGGTTGCATAACTCTCTTCTTTAGTCTCTTTCCAACAAATTGAGACTAGCATAGTCCCTTGTGCTTGAGAATGCTCTGGTATCTATTATGCTTCAAGAATACATCTTCAATCACTCTGTATTCCAGAAGGCTGATACAATTTGGTTGCAACAGGACACCATGTTGGTAGAGTACAATGTGCAAGAGTCAACAGTGGCTTCAGGATTGAAGCTGAAAGGGCAATACCCACTTAACAATTTGACACCACCCACATCCATCTCATCATACCTTACCTTCTTTGGTGAAGTAAGAGCCATTCTTGAGCCAGTTCCCCTGTGCCAACACAGAATCATCACTTAATCTCCACAGATCCACATCTCTTATTTCAGATATGAAAATTGAGATTGATTTTGTTGCAGTTCTTGTGCAGTTGCATTTGGTAATTTGTGATGGAGGTTTCAAGGTGCGCATCTATGACACTATAAGATTTGTGTGCCATAAGACATTTTTAGGCCCTGCATTTGGAACACCAATCTTTCATATGCACTCTATCAGAAATCATCTTGCCAAGGTACCACATTTTCTGATTCCAACTCATAATAGTTGCCGTAACTAGACTGCTGTGAATGCAATTTGGGATTTTCCTGTGCTATCCCATCAGTTGCATGAGCATTTGGCAGTATTGACCAAGCCTGATTTTTGTCACAGGAGTACATGGTCTTTGCGACACAGGAGCAAGTAATTGGAATCATGAGCACTCCAAATGGTAACAAGAAGAATCTGCAGATGCTTGGACTTGTTGCCCATCCTGGAGTTATATCTGGTGTTGCTGTCTCATATGATGGGAAGGTTATCCTTTCAATAAGTGGTGTGGACAGGTTGACATCTCTACTCCATCCATGTAGTAGTCCACTCTCCTACAGTTTTTCAATGGCTTTTGCATCCTCTAGCAGCATATCTGAGTTGGGCTTTTCAACTAAGGTCTCAGGACTTGGTCTGGATTTAACAGTTTTGGTGGTATTTTTGAGCTCACATTGGGACCCTTTTCTGATCTACACGTAAGACTCCAATGCTGGACTGCAAGGGGACAGCATTGTGAATGTCTGGAATGTGAACTATCCATCACTAGGAGATTCCTTGGATAGTGAGGAAAAAAGGCTTGGGCCATATCCAGGAGTCACTCAGACAAGTGATCAGCTCCTGCAAGTTGTGAAGGAGTACTTCTTTTGTGCTCAAATCCGAACAAAGGTCTCTCCTCTCTCCTTCTCTCTTAGTATTTCTCTTGCATGCAATGAGTAGTAGTTTGAAGAGCTCAGAATGCTACCTGACTCGAGTGGTGGGCTTTGAATACAGGGGGAAGATTATCCCTATGAACGACACCTGGATGACACGCTTCCTTTGGTACAAATACCAGATGTGTTGCGTGCCTTAGGGATGAATCCCTCCAACTCTGATATTGATGACATTCTTATTGAGATACGGCAACCATAGTAAACATCTCTGTGTATGGTTGTGGTTATCATAAGTCCAGTGGCATAGCTCTCTTTATGTAGACAGTAGCATTAAAGTTGCTTCTCAAAATGGTTAATTCTAGCTTTTCCTCAGCAGACAGTATGTCTTTGTAACTTCTGTGCAAAGAAGAAATATGCACTCTTGAGCACAATTTCAATTACTGAGCTATCTATATTGCCATCAGATGCTGCATTTGAAACTGGGACAGGATTGACCTAACAGAAAGGAACAGATGCATGACTGCAGTCAGTTTGGATGATGTGGGTGCTGCTTTTGTTTGGTTGTCATGTAGTATAAATTCAGGTTCAGATCCACCAACAACCATTACATTCGACAACTTTGCTTGCATATATGCAAACCATAAGCCTTGTTCATCATACAACAGAAACCACATCTACCAAGCACTTCTGGTGAGAGCTGTAAACCTCATATATCAAACTTCTGCTGCTTCTTCATGTATATCAGCTTGGGAGTTGTTTTATGGTCTTGCTTTGTCACCAGATTTGAACATCCTGGTATGATGGCAAATTCATCATCTACTAAAGCTATTGGTTATTGGGTATTTGGTGAAGACACTGGGTGCTGATTCGACAACAAGCGAGATTGCTTCCCAGCCCTTATTTGAGATTTTGCAGAAAGAAGGGGAGAACATGTCCAGGTATTTGTTGACTGGATCCAGTGACTTATGATATTGGTCCCATGAGTTGAAGAAATTAACTATAAACATCATCAATACATGCATTTTGACCATCCTCGGTTTACTTTGTAGCTCACTTTTGCAGCCAGAATAAAAATGGCCACTAAGTTTGGAACCCAACAATCTGCAGGGGTGAGTTGGAGCAATGCCTGAGCACATGCTTGCAGCAGGAGGTGAGCCTTGACAAATTCCCAGAGATGGTGGATTATACATACATTGCTCACAATGTGCTAGACTTGCCAGAGGACACATAAATGCACTTTCCAGGATGGCCCATACATAGTGAGACAATTTTCACAAGACTAATTGAACAAACTTCCTACTATTCCTGTATACTTCTCATGCTGAATTCTTTCATCTCTCATCTTCTCTGTGGTAGATCTCATACCAGGAAAAAGGCAATTTAAGATGTGTGTTGATCTCTTCAGCTTTTCTTCACCTTGGTGGCAAAATTGTGAAAGGATTCCAGAAACCAGTTTGCCAAAAAAATTGTTGAGGATGACTACACACAACCCTATTCTACTAAACATTGAAAATAATGATCCCTTTCCATTGGTCATAGCTTATCCTAACAGATTGATACCTACTAAATAAGTAACTTACTACTTACTTACAAGTTGAACAACTTTGGGGTATATTTGCCATCTCCGGTCTATTCCCATGGTCAGCTGTATGTTGCTATCTCACGGGTCACAAGCAGTGCAAACATCAAGATTTTCAGCAGGCAGGGTCCCCATGGATACATGCGGAATGTTGTATATAAAGAGGTTTTGGAAATGAAGTTTGTAATTGTAATTTTGTAATATGTACCGTCAAATACACACACACCTGTGCATTAGGCACCGGGTTCAAACTAGTGTAAGAGTAAGGTATGACTTAGAAGGCCAGTGACTTACAGACCCTGCTACCCAGTCATAGTGAACCAGCACCCACCAGTGCACCATCCACTGGATGCCCATTATTACTCAGTTTGTGGATGAACCTCAACTGAGTTAAGATTTGGTTTCACCTTGGTAACCTAATTCTGTAAGAAATAATAGGTCTCATATATAAGAAGATGGGTAGGAAAATAGGTACCTACTAGATAAGTAGATGATTTGTATACAAAGAGTTTAGGTAGTAAGCGCTGTTTTTACTACCTACTTACTAACAACCTGCTTTTGGGTTGTTACGTAGGTTTGTAGTAGTAAAACAAAGCAACTGAGCTGACCACCATGGTTAGCTAAGGAACTGGTACCCAACAGAAAACTGTTTCCTGACCACTTATGGGGCACTCTAGTATCTATGCAGTATCTTATTCCAAAATTCAAATTGGCTCAATTTTGTGTAGGGTTAAAGGTGAGTAACATAGTTAAGTGGGTAGGTAACCGCAAGTGTTACTATGTAACACATCAGGTAAGCTGGCAAGGCACTTGGTGGCTAATAGGTAGGTAGGTAGGTAGATAGATACATGCGGATGGATGATTAGCCCATAGCTATCCACTATGGTGAGCTATGAGGACACAAATATGATGAAAAAGTGTTTCCTTTCCACATATCATCCATCTTGCATGCTACAAGTATTGGATGTTCATTCACTCTGACCCTTGAACCTCACATACTTGCCTACCCACCCACTTTGGGAGGCCCTAACTTTTGCATTTCTTACCCAATTTTTGTTCTATGTAAAAAAAACTACTCTAATGCCTTACCAAAAGTCTTTGAATGCTAAGGCCATCAAATGCCCTTTCATTCAAGCTTAGAGAGGCTCTCTCACCTGCTAGTAGTATTCCTTCAGTGACCAGCCTATTTGTAGTGATTGGTACCCCAAACCAAATACCCTCGATCCTACTGACCATAGACCTTGCACTACATCCCGAAGAGCTGTGCAATTTGGGAGGAAAAGAAAGAGTTGAAATTTGTGTGTGTTGCACTAAATGGGTTTTCATCTAGGACACTAACTAAACATGCTCTCTCATATCGACGCTAACAAGAATAACCCACTCTTAACTATAATCATGGTAACTCAAGTAAAACGTATTGAAAGGGTCCCAATTTTGTTTGAGAAAAGTTACAAAACACATATTTGAGTCCATACCATGTAACAAATAGATTACATATAGAACATAAAATATGCTTCGACTATTAAGCAAGGGAAGGGAAGGCCGCAAATAAATTAGTAAGCATGAAGTGCCATTTGAATGGGGAATATAAACTACGCATTTTTTTACATGTTTCAACTTTTTTATTGTCTTTGAATCTGATTACATAAGCTTCTTATGTAATTTCTTACAAGAGTTGTTGTGATAAAAGTTGCAATTGGTGCTCTAATTGTGGTGCTTTCATTGATGTTCCAACATCAATACATAATTTCAAAATTGGTGGATAGAAGTCCTAAATTCAACCTTGTTGGTGGTTTATACATGATTCAAAACCAAATGCTACATAGATTTTATTTATAAATTCGGATGCATATGTTTGCAATGGTAGGAAATAATTAGTCCATTGAATGTCCACATTCTTTTCTAAAAGTTGAGGTGTTGTGTGAAGTTTGGTTTTCCAGTCTACTTTAATGATAGATGATAGACTACAATTACCACTAGATGAATGAAAAACCAAAATAACAAGGTGGTTTCCAATGTCCCTTTTAGGTCAGGTTGATTTGCAAGACATCCCTAAATTTGGGGTGTCCTTGGTAATAAAAGATGGGTTTGAGACAGGAGTTTTTAGTTCTGGTGATGTTGCATTGAAGCTGAAACATTGGCAAGGAATGACAAGAATGGCAATAAAGGAACACCAGGAGATAGCAATGAATAACAAGAATGGTGATGAACTGATTGTAAATTGTGGGAACAATGATGAAACAATGGGAAAATGATGAAAAGAAAGGTGAAATCACAATACATTATGGAAATATTAGGAAAACAATGAGGAACAATGAGAATGGTGATGAGGGGATGGCAAAGTGTTAAATAACATGTCGGGGACAAAGTTTTGTTTTGGGTGACAAGGGTGCTAAAAAGGATGCCAAAGGACGATAGTGATAATACGAATGGTGTTGAGAAATATGTCAAGGGATGACAACACTACCCATAACGATGGCAACATGCATCAAAAAACATGACTTTGTTGGAAGCATGTGAAGGGATGTTGGAAAAAAAGGAGATGACAAGGGCCTAAGAAGAATGACATCGGTGGATGATAGATGCCAATGAGGGTGGTGGGAAGAACATTGGGGGATGACAACAACACCAAGACAAGTGACAAATGCACCAAAAAATAGGTTGGGTGACATTGGTTAAAAAATGATTTAAAACAAAAGGTGGTGAAACACTAGAATAAACATTGAGGGACAACAAAAGTATTAGGAATCATGCAAAAAATTGATTAATTTTTTTAAAGTTTTAGAAACATTTTTTTAAAAAAATTTGAATGATTGTGGACATTGGGAAGCATGATAGGGGCACTGGGAAGGACATTGAACATGTAAAAAAATAATTTGAATGATTGCGAACATTGGAAGCATGATAGGGGCACTGGGAAGGACATTGAAAATGTATTTTTTTTAAATTGAATGATTGTGGACATTGGGAAGCATGATAGGGCCATTGGGAAGGACATTGAACTTTTTTTTTTTTAAAAGTAAGTTCAAACCTTTTCCTAGACTGATTTGTATTCCTATTTTGATTTTGATTTTTTTAATTGAAAAAATATTGTTAGTAGAAATCCAAGGAAATGCTCTAGAAATGTCCTCGTGACATTCCTTTTGGCAACATAGTAAAATAATATGACTTATTGCATAATGGCTCTACCCTTTGGATGACATCCATAAGAATGATAAATGTTCAACATTCTAAATTGGAAACACATAATGATTAGCATGGTGGGTTTAAGTGGATCCTTCAATTATGCTATAAATGTTTTAATAATGCACTCCACATGATCTTAGAATGTAGGTATGCCAAACTTTTGCCTCATTTTGGGTGCATCACAATTATTCTACCCTAATTGGCAGACCCCATAAAAATGTATTTCAAAAATTGTGGATTTGTTTTTGAAAAAATCCAAAAACAAAAATGGAATTCCAAGCAAATTTAATGATTTTTCTTTATAAATCACTTTTTCAGATAATAAGTTTCATAAACCTATCAACTAATTGCAGGTGTTTAATTTTGCAACATTTGTTGATTGTGAATTGTGGATATTAGTGTATAGTTAATGGCCAATTATTGATGTCTATTTTGTTATGCCATGCCTTCCATAGACCAACCCAATTTCGGTGGGTGTTGGTCACCAAATGAAAAACGATTAAATTGGGGAAATAATTGAGTTTTTATCAATTCTTGTGGTGAAATTCAAATGACAACATCGTTGTTTCTATTGTTAAAACAAGTTCATCTTCAAAAAAAGAAGTATTAAACATTTAGTCATCCTTGGTTCATAAACTTTGAATTTTTCATAATTTTTTCTTAGTCTAATTTTGTGATAATATTTCATTATACAACTACAACATGGAAAAGAACACGTGCAAGGTCAATGCAATTGCCCCCAACATAAATTAGGTTATCAAAAATGATGTGACATGTTCAAATTGCATTTGTTGTCATGTCAATGTGCGTTTAGATGTGTGTCGATTTCATCCATTAGGACGGATGTCGTAACGATCGAATTTTTTTAATTAAACAAATTTTAACAATTGAAAACTTTGCCATGACTAGCCATTATACATGTAGAAAAACATTAAATACTTTCTATCAATTGCTATCCATCACACAAAAAAAAATAGATGACATTGCCCAAATACATAGCTTTTTGTGAAAAGTTTGATTGTTTTGATCTTGTGCATATGTTAAATAAATAAATAAAAGTTCTTTTTTTGGGGTGTTCAAATCCATGCTATAGGTTGATAGTTTCTCTTTCTCTTGATAGAAATGCTAGGTTTAAATTTGGCTTGGGAGAACAATACATGTAGAATAAATTAACTAATATCTTTTTACAAAACATCAAAAACATGAAAAATTGTGTAATGTGGTTTGACCTAGAACCATATGGGGCATAAAAATTCAAGCTCAAAAGTGTGCAACATAGAGCTTGTTAGAGGGTATTTAACACACACACACACACATATTTAGATTGTTTATATGTTTTGGCTTGTGAGCATCATTGATGTTGATTAGTGTAGTGAAAATACGATTTCAAGCTAGAATGTCTCACCGTAGTTAGGTCTTTTGACACCTACAATTAAAGATTCCTAGGGATTGTTTTTGAACCCGCTCGAACGAAGATGTTAAAAACCTGCTACCCCCTCCCCCTTCCCCCCAATGAGCTCCATTCACATTACGTAAAGGAGACTTTTGGTGTTGATGAGTTTGGTTGGATTCTTCACCTTACTTGGTGTCAAAATTGTTTAAGGATTTCTCTGCTTTGTCATGTGCTACTAGGTCAATGCCCAACACCATTAAAATAAACCTAACATTATCAAAACAAACAAAATCACACAAATAAAAACATGCAAACATATTGAATTGGGTATCTACAAATGATTTTTTGAGGGTGTGAGATTTTTTTTAAATATAAAATAATAAAATAATGAAGGAATATTTCGTTGCAATCTTATTGAATTTTTTTTGAATTTTTTTTCCATATTTCAAAACATATTTCTATACAATGTTTGCCACTTTTGGGCTCTGAATTTCATTTGATTGAATTTTTGAGATTTTTTTTTTTGGAATTTTATTTTTGAAAACTTGTCATCATTTAGTGTTAAATTGCTCTTGAGATGTAAGCCAATGAGTAAAGATCAAAAAATTAAAAAAATATCCCTGGTTCCAAGTTTCAAATCACTTAAAATACATGCAATAATATACATACTAAAACCCTAAAACTATCCTGTAACAACTTCTTGAATCATATGAAATTTTGACGTTAGTAAATAATAGTTTTTAAAATGTTTTTTTATCAAGAAGGGACTTTAATTTTCTGAAATTTTAACATTTTAAAAAATAATATAATTTTTGCCGAACTTGAGAAGGTACTATGATGATAATAGTTCCAGTTAAAATATTCTACAATCAAAGAAGCACTGGTTCTATTTCATTAAAAAATCAAGTTGAAAGAACTTAGGGTCCCAATTATATCAAAAACCTTAACACTACCTAAACAACTATATATGTTTCTTTTTAAAAATTGAAATGCCTTTAGATGGCACATATCTCCATTTTTTTGCCTTTTTTTTTTTCCATGACCTTGGTTGCACAACAAGAAAATCTTTCCAATGATGTGTTGATCAAGCACCTTCATAGAGATTTTGAGGATGTTGTGTTTAAAAGTTGACAAAATTCACATGTGTGAAGAGGGCAACCCCTAAAGCTAGATTGCACTCTAAACAATCTTCCTATTTTCTTGAGCTAACTCTGGAAACTCATTAATGATCCCACCAAGGAATTCTAACAAAAAAATCTTTTTCAATTTGTTTGGCCATTTTTAAGGATCTCACATTCACTTTTCATTCCAAAACTTGTATCTTGAAACATTGCAATTTAACTTGAAATTTTTTACATGAGTAGCTATCGGTGTTGGCTGGTTATATGGAAATGTCTAGATATGAACATTCAAAACATTTGTACAACATAATGTATTTGGAATAATATGATTATATGATTTCTACAAAAAAAAATAGGATTTAAATTATAGGAGAGAAATTATTTGATTTTAAATTACCACATATAAGTAATGTTTGTGATAAATTGTTATTCATGATAGCATAACATATGTGAGACCCAATGCAAATTCATTTCATATCTTTACAATAACTTTGTTTGAAATAATAGTTCATTTATCTTTATAACCAATGATAACATATTAACCCAATATAATGGGAAATGTAGTTTTATAAAAACTTTTTTCATATGTATCTTTTCTTTTGTAATTATGTCATTTTAGTACAAGTTTAAACCTTGTATTTATAATTTTTATGATTATATCATATATATTTGTATTGTCATCAAACTTTATGGATGGAACTATGGCAATTGCTTCATTCATTACTCCCTCAATATCTCAATGTTTTGAATTACATTCATGAAAACCAAAACTCCAATTGCAATTCTTTTATATGTTCAAAATGGGCATCTTTAATCCAATGTTGCATATGTTGAAATTTAGAAGCACTATTCAATACAACATCGAATGCTTCATTTGACAAAAATAACCTTTGAAATATTAAGTTGTTGTAATTTTCCACATTTTTGTGATGAGTACAAATAATTGTTGTTTTGTCATCTATGCTATTGTTGAAAATAACTCATATTCTAGAATTATGCAATGCAATGAAAACATCATTGATTTTGCTTGGATTGGTCATCTACACTAAATGATATTCAAGAATTACATTTATATATTGGGTCATTTGCATTGTCTCATTGAAGAAGTAAGATGATGGCGAGTTGCATTTAACAAACATGGTGTTATATATATGGCAACTTTCATAATAAAGTTGCATTACTAACATCTAATTTTTTACAGCCATTGGGTTCACATTTCATTGGGTATTTCAATGAATAATGTGACCAATGTGATTATGGGTTCATGTGTGCACCCCCACAACAACAATAATGTAGGATAATAAATAATGACGTTGTGATTTGCATATCCAAGTCTATGATATTCCCACCTATTTCATTCATTTTTTAAAAAAATGTTGTGAATAAGGAAATCTAAGTTTTTATTTATCATTCTTATTTTTTGCATACAACAACTGTGACAATTATGTAATTATTTGCATATTATGTATTGGTTTTATGCATTTATTTGTATTTTCATTTAATGTTTGCACATATAAATGAAAAAAATTGTTTGTAATTATTTTGACATTCTTTTTTGACCCATAAAATAACATGAACATAACCACAATGTTGCAATTGGGTAAAAAGATTGTTAGGTGGTTTGTCTTTGAAAATTTGAAAAGTCCACACCTTACATGAGCTAAAATTCTTGTAATTGTGATAATTAGTCACCAGCAGACCCTCCAATTCCAGCATTCATGTGTTGATGCATAGTGTTGGAAAAAGCATCCCACATCCCATTTCAACAAAAACAGTACAGACACACAAGCAGAAGCCCAAGCTAGCTAGTCCAAATTTTCATCCAACATTGCTTTTTATATTACAGCTCCTAAAATGAATCTGTTACTTTGTGTGAACTCTTCCTCCACCTCCAAATAGTTTCCTTCACAAGATCATTGATGTGAACCTGCCAAACTTTTTATTACAATTGAAACACCGCAACAAGGAATTGTGCCAGGGGGAATGAGAGGAAATGGGTCCAAGTTACAAATCCATGAACTGGGGTGAAGTGTTGGCATTTGTTTGGCCATGGGATGGCAACTTGGTTCTAGTCTCAACTACCTACAACTTCCATCAGGTTGTACAAGAGAAAAGAAGGCTTGTCCACCAAAGGTAAAAGCTGAGACATGGCTAGCCCCACTTTTACATCTTGACTTAGAATGGAGGATGCTACATCTTTTGAAATGTGATTGTCATCTCTTTGCTTTTAAGCAACTTTTGTTATTCTAGTGAAAGAGAAAAGGTTGAGGGCAAATGAAAGGATGCTCTTTTCATTTGACAAAGTGTGTCTATACAAACTATATTTTCCAAATTTTGTCTACAATTACTTTGTCTTTGGTTCTTCCAAGCATATCATGTTTCCCAAGGTTTGAGGATTTGTACTTAAAACTCCTAAAGACATTAGAGAGTGGCCAAGTGCAAGCAAAGAAGGAAATGAAGGTCACAAGGTCATGAAAGACGTAATATTCTTTTGATTGCTAGATAGTTTTGGAGTATTTGAAAGCAAGACAGGCCCTGGTTTCTTCTTTTTTTCCCATCCCTGCCTTCAAGTTCAGTATCAGGGCATAGATACCATTTAACCCAATGCTAAAAGGACACAACAATCATGTACAGGTGAAATTAGAAAGCTATATTAACTTCCATGCCCTACATGCATTAGAGTCCTCAACCCAGGTCCAGAATGGAGGAAGATATTTCTTTATTTCCCATAGCCTTAGCACCATTGCTAAAGGATTTCACATGGGACTTCTACTATTACACCCAAATAGCCAAATCCGCACTTTAAACATGCCAACCTAGCAACATCAAAAGGAGAAATTGCAGTACTACAAAATAGCATCCTTCAAATCTTATTGACAAGCCACCATGTTTATCAATATGCAGGTTGAAATTACAATTCCCCAAGTTACAACTTTCCAGATTGTAGAGGGAATGAATTTTGTATTTCCACCGCTTTGATCCTTTTGATGCTGGTTGGTAGTCTGCCACAATATGAGATGAGCATGCTGGTGAAAGGAGACAAATTGACAACCTCAAATTCTTATAATGGATGACACACTGTCTGTGGCTCAATAACCTGTCACAAACCAAGAGAATTTTGGTCCTATATTGCACATTTAGTTGTCACTCCTGAATGATAAGCTCATCTGGTGTCAGAATTCAACTCTTGCACAACACAATGTTAATCTGAATGCTGCAGCAGCTACAATGCAGCAAAGAGAAGAGAGGCTAGTCATAAGGGAGGATTCAAGGAGACAAACAAAAAAGCACTCTTGACTATGAATGGTCAGAGCACACCTAATATGATCATGGGCTATCTTCAACTTGCAGATCTGGTGAGAGAGCATGCACCCAAACCATAAGGCTTCTTCACTCATCCTGACTTCACTGGCAACAAGGCTGTGTCCTGTGATTGCAGAAGCACAAACTATGATGGTGACACAGCTGACAGCAGCTCCTCCCAACATAGCCAATGATCATCACAGAGTCAGCCTCTGAGTTTGGCATTGCCAGTACAGAAGCCCAGTGATCAAGGTCCCAATGACAACAACAAACCTCTCTTTGCAGATCTGATAGCCCTAACAAAGGCACTGACAGTGCATAGGCACAAATCTACCAGTATAGCTGCCTCCCATCACCTAAGCAGCATGAGTTTCAGGGCATGAGGGCACACCAATTCTCTCCAACTCCATCCTCCCCATTCAAGTGCTCTGTCAGTGTCAGGGATACTTGTGTTCTATCACTGTGCCAATCTGTTTTCAAACTCATTTGCTTTGTGTTCACAGGTACTGAATTGTTTACCTGATGACAAAATGTGGCTGAACTGTGCACCAAATTGATGTTGGCTTCAACTGTGAAAAACTTGAAGACTGCTTCTTGGACCCCTGTGACTCCCACAACTTGATTGCAAATTGTCTAATCCTGTACTTCATCTCAAGGTGTGCTCCGCTTCTGCATTCCATAACATGAAACAGTGATAGAAAATTTGGGAGAACAGAGGACCATCACAACCTCCTCACCTGCAGCTTTGCCCTAACCCAGGTCATGGCCAAGAAGGGATGCAGCTGCCACTGGTTCCACAGAGTGTAAAGAAGGGTCTTGAGGGACACTGGATAGTTCAAAGCACATTATATAAGACCACAGGTCCCTAATGTCTGGAAATGCAAGAAAAACTCACTCAAGAGATTCACTAAGAAAAGCACTGCAAGCATTGCCACTCTCCAAAGTGGGAACAAATCCTACTCAGAAACTCTGGAGATTTTGACAATCTGCCACTGACACAATGTGATTGGAAACAGAAAAAATTGCTTTCCCAAGAGACAAAAGGCATTATGCTAAACATGTGTGTGCAAGACATAGAAGCAGAGCACCAGGAGAAAAAAACCAAGCAAGAAAGCAAGGAAACAGAAGCACAAGCATTTTAACTGCTGGCACCATCTTCTTCTCCCGCCCTTTGTCTTACTGATACATAAATTCCTGTCTTTATACAATGACACAAATTCCCGACACCACAGAGCGAGCTTGAGCCCGTCATGTGACAGATTACAGTAATATGGCATGTATAGCTGCTCCTATGCATGAAATGGCTCAAAGCTGCAGCCATAGACCTTTCTCAATCGCATATTCATCACTGCCTAACCACACTGTTGAAGCATGCACACTCTTTCGCAGTACAACCCTATGCTCTACATAGGGCTCTCCGAATTCATACTTACTGAATTCCTTTCTTCCAGACTATGATCACCCTAGTTTGTTCTCCTCCCTGCAACACTTAGATCTATATACTCAGCAAAGCTAGCAGAAAGCTGTTGGACAAACTGCATATCTTGAAAAAGGTGAGAGATGAAGAACAAGAAGAAAACCTAAGCAAGGATTGTAAGAAATGAAGAAGAAAGAAGATGACCTAAGCAAGGTGGATGTGGAAGATGAAGAAGAAGAAGAAGACCTAAGCAAGGTGGATGTGAGAGATGAAGAAGAAAGAAGATGACCTAAGCAAGCTCGATGTGCAAGAGAAAGTTCTAGTATTTGTTAACCTTTTGATTTCCTGAAAAGGCTTTTGATCCATCTAACACCCCACATACCACGCCGGTGTGGTGGCTTGATAGATGTGGTTTCTTGTTCTCGAATCGGCTCCGTGGGCACAACTCTGGAAGCTTCCACTGGCACAACATTAGGAATCATGTCCACCGGCGCTTTTTGTTGGATCGTGGCTGCTGGTAGTTGTACTGTAGTAGAAGTCCCCAGGTTCTGATCAACAGGTTCTAGGTCTGAAGAAGCTTTGGGAGCCCGGAACATCCCTGCATCCGTGAAGGTCCAGTTGTCTGCCCAGCTCAATCCTGACGAGCCTTGCCGTCGAAAGGAAATCCCTCTCGTCAACATGGCCATCCTCTGAGACCTTTGCTGACTGGTCTCACTAGAGGTGCTCGCCCTCCTCCGTTCCCTGAATCCTTCCAGCTTGCCCCCAATTGAGAACCCGACAGCCCCCCTCGGCAGAATCTCCTTCTCCCACGCCCCTCTTGCCCAATTGCCTCGTCAGATTCCTCCCTTCCTCCTTCCCTGCTCCTCCTCAAAAGAACCCTTAAATCAGCAAATTCTCTGTCTAGAAGATTCCACACCCGAGATCACCTCCACAATCTGAAACCATCAGCAAAATCATCAGAGTTAATCACCGAGAAATGAAAATCCAACACATGAAGCTTCACCAAACCCCAACTCCTGCAAATTACCTTTAGCCGTTTCCGAATCCTTCCGAGTCTGCAGGAACCTGCAGACCCTTGCTTGCTGCAGAGAGAGAATCTAGAGACCAAAAAACAAAATCACAACAGAGTGCAGAGAAATGGCAAAAGCAAAACAAAAGCAAGTGCCCACTTTTGACTCCCCACAAGCTCTAGTGCTGCACAAGAGATGATGGTCTAGAGCGTTGGACACTGAGAGAGATGTCTAGAAAATACATCATTTTGTGGTGGTGTAGTAGTCTCAAAAAAAGGGGGGAGGGTGGGGGGTGGGGGAGAGATCGAAGCTTAGTGACAGAGATCGGAACAGACAAAGCAAAAAGAACATCATATAGACAAAGATCGGAAACAGGGGAGATTGATGAAGAAGTGCGGACGCAGCAAAGGAAGGGAATGGAGAAGAGAACGGCACGCACCACCGCTTAGCTCTGAAGGAAAGGAAGGTCCTCTGTAAACAACCAAAAAAAAGAAAAAAAGGCCAAAAGAGGTAAAAGAGAGGGACTTCTCGCAGTGATGTTTTTTGGTGGCGAAAATTCGCCATTTTGCTATTTAAAAAAAAAAAAAAGAGGGTAACCCAACCAACATGGTCCAGGGGACTTTTTTTTTAAATCGCCACATTTCAAGGAATTCTTTTTTGAAATTGCCAAAAAAATGGGAGCATTTGGCGCAGATTTCTAGCTTTCTTCTTTAAAAATCGCCATATTTAGCTTAACAAGTTCTAGTGGTTCACCGACATGTAATAATAGTATGCCTAGTTTTTCTACTTCTCTATTTGTTTTTTTTTTTTTTTAGTCAGATTTGGCTAAATCCTCTTGTGACTGATCACCACTTTTGGAGCAAAATGAAAAAAATTGAAAAA
>Ga0116231_10004277_pt1 | contig 28991 bp, 32 predicted proteins | sample S1TSphgellanicum_2_FD_89695 | JGI IMG/M metagenome (GOLD analysis project Ga0116231, IMG submission 89695) | Host-associated microbial communities from peat moss isolated from Minnesota, USA - S1T2_Fd - Sphagnum magellanicum MG | ecosystem: Host-associated > Plants > Peat moss > Unclassified...
TAAATAAGTACCCCCAGTTTATAATGGGTTTAGAAATTTACCTTCAAACCCTAAACCCAGGCCAAAAATGGTGACGAACAGTTTTGGAACATAGAAATTTCATGCAGCCAATGGGAAGGCTCCACATGCACTTAAAGTTCCTTGATTTTTTTCTTTTAAGTTTTGGTTGGAGGGCGGTTGGGGTAGGGGGGGAAGGATTTTTTAGATTTTTCCTTTGTTCCCAACATGTTCCCTTCAAGGTCCCTATGGGTTCCCACCAGGTTCCCAATGTGTTCCCAAAGGCTGTCCCTAGCAACATTTTTTCCCTTGTTCTCAATGTGTTCCCAGTATGTTCCCTTCAAGATCCCAATGGGTTCCCAATATGTTCCCCAACATGTTTTCAGTAGCACCTCACTTTTATCCCATGTGCTTTGGCAAATGTTGTTGTTATTTCACCTATATAGCTGAGTCAAAGGAGAGGTACTTTATACTTCAAAATAGAACTTTTTTTTGAGTGATGGGCTAATCAAATTGGCTGGTTGCAATAATAATAATAATAATAATAAAATTAAACTTGGGAGGCACCTCATCTAATTAATAGGACAGGTGAAATATGCACACTGCTGGTTTAACAAATGTTTTATTGCAAAAGCTTAAATGAAATCTCTGCTTAGATTTCATAGCACATCACCAAAGGAGAATCTTCCTGCTCACCTCACGAGAGCAAACTTAACACCCCTAATTTACTAACTAACAAGCACGCAAAAGGTGCCAACAAGTTAGTAGCGTGCAAATTATGTCAGTTTTTTATGTATAGGGGACGAAGGGTTTATCTTCAGAACATTTGGGAATTCGAGGCACTTGTCACGAGGTTGGTAAGGCAAACTAGGAGACATAGCTTGGAAGGTTTGAGAGATAGGCCCTTCTCCTACTTAAAATCCTGTCAAGGACCTTATGAAATATGTAAGACAAGTGCCCCATCCATCAGTTGGAAGCCTATTATGACTCAAGTCTCAGTTGGGCATGTACCTCAACTGAGTTGACAGACGACTTCAAATCAGCAATGGGTCCTTATTGCAGACCATACAAAAGTATTGTTTGCTTCTTTTTTGCCCTGACTGCACAATTGCCCAACTAAGATGTGTCTGCTGGTCATGACCAGACACATCCTGATGCGCCTAGACACAATTTTGTGTCTTATTCTACATGCTGAAGGCATGCATAACAAGACCCAAAATTTATGTCTGGGCATCATCCATCTTTTTCTCAAAAACATGGATCAAGTCAAGGGCAGACAAGAAAGAAAAAAAAGGAAGCAGACAATAATAGGTGACCACTAGGTAGGTACTACATAGATGCATGTAAATGCTTAACACATAGGTAAGGGACAGTGGGTTGTTACTACGTAGGTAGTATGAACAGCAACTAAGCTAACCACCATGGTTATCTAGGAAATTGGGACTGAATGAAAAATGCATTTCATGTCTGACCATTCATCCCTGACGATGTGCTTGCTTTTGGTTTACTTGGTCAATTAACCTTTAAAAATACACGAAGCAAAATTATTTTATGATGCATTCACATAGGATTGGATTATGAAATGTATGCAATCACCACCAAGTAGGAATGAATGTATTATTGCACTCTGATTTTCTCTCTATCAGCCTTTTGTTGTAGTGGAGATTCCCCTAACTGTAATTAGCATAAAGCTTAATAGGAAAGTGTTACCAATTCAAACCTGGGAGTCTAGGTCTACAAACAATAATCATAGTTGTGGGAACAAGTTATGTATCTAAGTCTAAAGATCCCATCCATTCTAAGTCACTGGAAAAACAATTGGGCAAACCAGTAGCTAATGTTTCAAAGTTGTCCGCCAATGAACTGTTTTCTTCACAACTACTTGGAGCAACAACATTATTCCTAAATGTTTGAGGGAGGTTAGTAAACTAATGGTTTTCATTGCTAGTACTTCAGAGATGGGAGTAGAAACTAACTATCAAGGCACATGTGTGGTTCATGTCTTTATTGCAATTGTTTTGTCAGGAATCTTTGGCAGACTATTGAGAATGGGAGTAATCATAGTGGCCACCAGCAATCGAACTCCTTCTAATTTCAATAAGGTGTGTTCTTGTGGTAATTCAAAGGCATGGATATATAGCATATTGATTAGTGCTCATGGGTACTTATCACTGGTTTTAATTTCAGTATCCCCACAAGATGGGTGCTAGATGTTACCTACATCAATGAACTCAGGTCCAATTGGGATCCATGGGTTTAGTAGTTATCAAACCTGTATTGGAACCTAGAGCTTCCAAAACCTCAAAAAAAATGATTTGGACAAATTTGTTGTTACGGCAATTAGAGACTTCACCCACCTCAGATTTATGAGGTAGCACAAATGTCAAAAGCTAGTCAAATCTGTCTACATATATGAAGATGGTTGTGGCTTTCAGGAGGGCATGCAAAAGGAGGCAAAAGGCACATCATTTGTACTAGATGTGTTTTCTTTTTCCATGGACATTTATGGCATTTCCAAGCTATCAAAATGGCAAGGTTAAGAATGGTTACCACTTTCCCACTAGGTTCTCACCAGTGACCAATTGTCTAACTTGAAAGTTAAGACCAACCCAAGAATGTTTAAGGATATCATATGGTCCATGCTTAGCTTGTGAAGTTAGATGTTTCTTGTCATTTAGGCTCGTAGGTTTATTACATTGGTGGATGAGCTCCACAACCACTTATGTTGCCTCATATGCACTGCTAATGCACCACTAGATGATCTATTTATGGGCACCTTGGATGGACTAATCATTGATCTTGAGAGGTGAGGAATCTTGATTAATGCCCTTGCATGCAATAAAATTACAAGAGTTCCTACAGTCCTAATAATGTTTTTTGTAGAAGATCCAGCCCTGAATATATGAAAAATATCAATGATTTATGAGTTTGGTGGTTATGCCTTTGCTAAGAGATTATCAAGGCTTGTTAACAAGCTCTTCTTTCTAGGGACAACACATCTAGCCAATTGTGCAGTAGACATGGCTCATGACCACCCTGTTAGTAGTCATGGGTCCAATTGTCAGTAGGGGTATTTCAAGTCACCAAAAGAAGTGGCCACCTTCAACAAGGACATTGTCGTCAAAGGTGAAGAAAGTTACGTGTGTCAAGCAGACACTACAACATTAGTGTTCTTGTTCTTTTCCCCATGGCATTAATTTTTGTTGTGGCTTCTCAAATTTGACAACTTGCAATTTGAAATAAAGGTTGAAAGCAGCTAGTTGCATCAAGGTGTACAAGCAGAGGGTAATGTTGGCCTGTTGAGAGCATCCAAGGAAGATAAAGCTAGTTTTCATTCATTACTTTCTAGATGTGAGGAACTATTCGCTTTCTGCCGTGCCGTATGGCCTATCTTTCATATAAACACTATACTTATTAAACACTTACAGCAATACAAGTTTTGTGAATCAATTAATTGTTGTTCTTTCTCATTTTCTAGTAATGTGATTTTTGAATTATTTGCAAATAATGTTGTCCACTGAAGATTTTGCTCTTTTATTTGAAAAATGTTGTTGGTGTATTTGCTTCTACTATGTTGTTAATGGACTTTGATGGGATTTGTTGTGGTCAATGGAGCAGTACATGGAACTGGAGAAGGGAAAGCAAGACATGTCACAAATGATGGTGTGATGGTTGTGTCAACCTCAACACACTTGCTAGCTTTAGTGGCTAATCAATCATTATTGTCACAAAATGTAGTCTATGGTAGACCACATGTAGGTCATCTTTCAGTGGGCATTCTTGGCATTTTATCAATTGTGTCTTCACAACCTTCTCCAACATTCCTACAACACCAAAAGCATCAAATCACATCAATGAGCTCAAATCTATGTCACCATGCTTTGGTTAAAGGTGGTAGACCAAGATAAGGAGGAGCAGGGGAAGGTCACATACATACAGTTGTTATCAGAATAGTTGTAAATTCAGTACCTTTGCAAGGGGCATAATTTTCAGTTGTGCGAGTACAGATTTCGAAAGCATTTGGTTCAACATATATTCAAGGGAGTCCCCAAGAGATGATTTTGATACCACATTTGGCACAAAGGCCAAGTATGCATAAGGTATTGACATGAACTTTTACTTGATAATTACGCATTTCTCGTAAGATTCGAAAAGAGAGAATTGTCTTTTGTATTCTCAAATGTGTGACTTTGTGTTTCTTTTCTCAATTTGAATTTGTTGTATGTCTTTTACTAAATTTCCTCAATCTTTGACAGTATGTTCTAAAGACATAAAGACTGTTGCATTTGTTATTTATAGTGGCTGTGAAACATCTTTTATGTCCCTTAGATTTAATTACATGTGTGCATGTCTTTTTGTGTGTCATGGAAACTCAATGTCGAAGATAAGGTGCTTTCTCAGTCACTTTTATTTGCCTTGGGTACTTTGTTTAACCTCTGATATGGTTTGTTTTAATGTTTTTTGTGTGAGTTAGTTTTCATGAAAAATAATGTCCAGGTATTGACAAGCACTTTTACTTGTTTGTTATTTGTCTTGTGTATTCTCAAGTGTGTGTGACTTTGTGTTTCTTCTCTCAAATTGAATTTGTTGTATTTTTTTTATAAAATCTCCTCATTATTTGAAGGTATGTTCTAAAAACATAAAGAATGTTGCATATGCCCCTTCTAGGGGCCATGAAACATTTTTTATGTCCCTCAATTTAATTATGTGTGTGCTTGTTTTTGTGTGTGTCATGGAAACTCAATGGTAAAGATGAAATGTTTTCTTAGCTACTTCTGGTGGCAATGGGCACTTTTTTTAACCTTTGATATGTTTTTTTTTTAATTTTTTTTGTGTGCTTTAGTTTCATGAAAGATTAAAGTTTGTGTTCACGAATTTATAACTAATGATATGTCTCAGGATTGCACATGAGTTGTTGGAGATAATGCATCGAGGAGAAGTTTTGAGAGTGTTATTCAAACACTTAAAGTGCTTGGGTAGCATTCTTTCCACATCTTTCAAGTTAGAATAACCATCAAGCACTTAAAGTGTTTATTGGTTATTCTTCCTCACATTTTGGGTGGCATTTATTCAAGGGGTAAGGAGATGTTTTGAGAGTGTTATTCAAGCACCTAAAGTGCTTGGGTAACATTCTTTCCACATCTTTTGAATTAGAATAACCACCAAGCACTTGAAGTGTTTGTTGGCTGTTATTCCTCACATTTTGGATGGCATTTACTTGAGGGATAGGGAGATGTTTTGAGAGTGTTATTCAAGCACCCGAAGTGCTAGGGTAACATTCTTTCCACATCTTTTGAATTAGAGTAACCGTCAAGCACCTAAAGTGTTTGGGTAGTATTCTTTCCACATTTTCCAAGTTAAAGTAACCATCAAGCACTTGAAATGTTTGATGGCTATTCTTACTCACATTTTGGGTGGCATTTTGGGTAATGTAAGTGAGGTAATATGTATAGTCTTTTTACCTTCTTTGTTCTTCCCCTTTTCAAGCTAATATTTCTTCTCCATTCATTTTTCTCTCTATTCAAAAACTTCAAAGAGCTTGATAAGCTCACTTCATGGTTTTTTTCATGTTTTCACATTTTTAAAAAAACACTGGTAACAACAGCATTTTTCAATGAACGTGTAGAAAAAGCTCTACAAAGAAGATGAAAAAAAGGGCGTGTGCCCAAAGTCCATGATGTTGGTCAACGTGAGTCAACATTAGACCCCCCCATTTCACCATGTCCTTTAACATGACCCTAATTAATTTTTTTTAATTTCAATTTTTTTTAATTAAAAAATTTGACATACCCTTTAACACCCCCTTTAAACATGCCTTCTACCACAACCCCGCCTTGGACCTACCTTCTACCACAACCCTCTTCCCCCTTAGACTTGCCCTTTATTACAACCCTCACCTGCCCGCCCCATAGGGGGGTTTGACCGTTGATTTCCTACCCCTTGCCTTCATTCCATGGCTGTGGGGCTGAGGTGATATGTATAGGCTAAAGCAACCTAGCCTAATTTACCTAGCCAAAAGTCAACTTAGCTAAACTAGTTACCTATGTTAAACAACCTAAGCTACCCAACCTAGCTAAATAGTCTAGATTAGAAACAAACGTCAAACTCTTAACCCAAGAAACCTAGACTATATATTATCTAACCTAAGCCAAGTGGCCTAGGTATCATAGGTTGCAAGAATGAAGACTTGAACCCTCAACATCACTTTGGGGTTCAAATCTTCATCCATTACAGTACCACATTTTTAATACAAATTATATTTTTAACACAAAGTTATAAAGCTCAAAATTTTTAGCCTTGAATTAACCTTGGCCCCTAAGTTGACATAAATAAACCTACCTATTACCTACTAGCCTAGCTTAGACCTAAACCTCCCTAGGTTGACTTAAGGTGAACTAGTTTGTTAACCTATACTACTTATTAACCTAACCTAGGTTAACCTAAACATTCTTAGGCTAAAAAAAACCTAGGATAATCATGTCACATTTAGTCACATCTAATTGCATTGTAATCGCATATAGTCGCATTATAATTGCATCTAGTTGCACAAACTTGAAATGGTTACACACTTGATAAAATATCTTGTAATGAGGCTACCTAAGTTGACTTGGAAAAAACCTAAAGCTAGGAATATAAGCAAGCCTACATAGGTTAATATATAAATAAAGTAACCTATTCTAGGCATATTTAAACATATTAAATGTAATAAATTTCTTATGTCTAGTTAATTAAGTTACAAGGTAACCTATATTATGAAGTAGGTTTTTACTAAATAGCCTCCATACATAGGTTAACTTAATAGGTATGTTAACTTAAACTAGTGTGTTAAATAGTCAAAAAGTCAAAGAATTATTTGTCACCTTTTTTGAAACAATTATAATATTGCAATCATAATTAAAAGTTAACAATAAATTGTTTAGTACACATACACATGCATGTGAATTCATAACTTCAAAACCTCATGACACACAAAAAATTATGGCATGCCATGAAAAATAGTGATGTCATAAATTCAAGACACAAAAAAACTTATGGTGTCATAAAAAATCATGGATTACCATGAAAATTTGTAACACCTTGTTGCCAAATGGCATGCCATGTCATCATCACATGTTGTTATTAATCACAAAGGACAACAATATTTTCAACTAGCTAATAAATGACATTAATCATTATGTGAAGTTAATGTCACAAATTATGAAATGTTGCAACTACCAGTCAACCTTGTTGTCATGTGGTATACCACATTAACATCACACAACCATAAGTTGTTATTATTCACCAAAAGTTGCAAGAATCAATGGAATTTTGTTATTACCTAATTTTGGGTTATTAAAAATACTTTGAAAATATATTTTTGAAATTTTAATATTTGTGTAAAAATTATTAAGTCATGATATCAACTATAGTTGCAAAACCATAATGCCACGTGGCACCATAATGTCATTTACAACTACATAGTCATTAACATGAACTTGTAGTTACAATTGTAGTCAAAAAATATAATAGTCGTTTTATTAACTGGGTGTAAAACCCAAAATGTGTTGTTGTGAACCTCCAAGCCTATTGTCATTGTCAATGTCGCAGTTATGGACCATCAAATGGTAGTAATCATGGTGCATGTTGGAAAGAACATGATAGACGTCATCCTTTTGGATAGAAGGTCATGGGTTATCACCACCATAATTAGCTCCATTCAACCTGCAAATGGCTAATTTTTCATTTAGTAAACCATTGGGCATAATACCCAATATTAAAATCACAATTCATGGGATGCCATACATAATTACCTTCATGGTCATGAACAACAAGCTGGTAGACCCAACCTATTCAATGTTGTTAAGATGCCCATGGCTATGGGATGCCAAACTGATTCATGACTGGGGAACCAACATGGTAACCATTGAAGGTAACATCATTGTCAAGACAATTTTTGTCTCCATATATTTAAGTGGCAACATTAGGAGATCCTAGATGGTAGTTAATTACAACTTCATGGAAGGAGTAACATATGAAGAAGAGGAGTTTCTATTGGCATATGAGTCAAATTTATTCTCCATTGGAATAATTATGCTACTTGATTAAACAATAAAATCACCATAGATTTAATTCAAGCATGAACCAAAGATGGTAGTGGTGGATGAAACACCAACCTTGGAGAAAATGAAGACCTTTTGAATTACAAAGTGGATTTTTTCCAATAAAATTCAGATTAGAAAAATTCGCATGGGGATAGTAAAGGACCCAAAACACTTCAAGTTGAATGTGAATTATGAAGGGACAATGGTTGTTGTAACAAAGGAGTTGTTGCGAGAATTTGCGGATGTGTTTGCTTGGAATTACAAAGAGCTTATGGTATTCCATTTCACATTGTGGAACACAAAATTGAACTTGACATCATAATTCCTCCTTCATACCAAGCACGCTACTATATGAACCCTAGCTATGTGACGGTCATCAAATAAGACCTTAACAAACTATTGGCAACTGGATTCAATGATTCAATGGAGCAAGCAACTTGGCTATCACTAATTGTGGTAATCTCAAAAAAAATGGCAAATTATGAATTGGCATTGAATTTTGAAAATTAAATGCCACCACAAAAAATGACCCATACCCATTACACTTCACAGATGAAGTTTTGGACAAGGTGGTAGGGACTGAAGTTATTTGTTTTTGGATGGGTTTTTTTATTACCATCAAATCCAAATTGCCCCCAAGGATTGTTACAAAACAACATTTATTATGGATTGGGCAACATTTGTTTGGGTGTTGATGCCATTTGGGCTCAAGAATGCACTAACTACAAACCAAAAGGCAATGAACAAAGCCTTCAAGGATTATGTGGTTGATTTCGTGAAGCTATTTTTGGATGATTTCATGATTTTTAGTGATTTGGATACCCATTTATCCAAATTATGAAAATGCTTTGAGAAATGTTGGGAGTATGGGATAAACTTCAACCCAAAGAAATGTGTTTTCATGGTGTTTTTAGGGATGATCCTAAGACTCATTGTTTTCGAAGAAGAAAAACTACTGGACTTGAAGAACATAGAAATGATTATAAAGATGCCCATGCCTAAGAACCCTCATGACATCCAAATCTTCATTGGTTTGGGCCAATTCTATTGATGTTTCGTGAAGAAAATTGCCTTCATTATGGCCCTAATCACAAAACTCATGTAGATGTTGGAAAAGTTCATTTGAATTCAAGAATGTCAAGAAGCATGGGAGACAATCAAACACAAGTATGTGGAGGCTCCAATTCTAAGTGCACCAAATTGGGAGAAAGAATTCCATGTACACATGGATGCATCTAACTTGGTCGTAGGGTTGCATGTTGGCCAAAAATCTAGATGGTAAGTATGATTAGTTGATTGCTTATGCATCAAGGTTGTTGAGTTTTATGGAGCAAAATTATACTATGATGGAGAAGGAGGTGCTAATAATGGTCTACGCCCTTCATAGATTTTGTTACTACCTTCTCAACAACAAATTTGTTTTTAGTGTTGACCACATGGCCTTGACCTACCTTGTTAACAAACCACAATTGTCTCGCATAAAACAAAGTGGCTACTACTATTTTTGGAATATGACTTTATTATCATATCCATGAGATAATGTGTTGGGTGGTATTTGTAAACCTTGCATCCAATGTGCCTCTTCACCACAACCTTCCTTGTGGTTTGGAAAAAATAGTGGTTTGGGACACCCACCATTGAATGACCACATTCACCACATCCTTGTCCAATTTGTCATACTTGAATTCTTTTGTTAGAGCAGCCCAAACTACATCTAAACAACCGCCATCATCAAGGGCATGATGCCTTTGCACTACATCAAGCACATTGTTACAATGAACCCCAAGAACCCTAGCCATTGCTAACACATTCCCACCATGTCCAGACATTGCCATGCTAAGTGTAGCATGTTTAGTTACCCTATGGCCTTTTGTCTTAGCATGGCTCACAACATTTAGACATGTCCTAATGTTTTCAATGATTTCAACTTACTTCTTTGGCATGAAGGATATAGGGAGGAATGGATTTTTTCAACAAGTCAAAATCCATTAGCTTAGTTACATCGTCTTGTTGTGCTTCTACATCCCCTGTTTTAACAAAACACCACTCATTATTTTGGCAAGTTTTATAGCAAGTTTCTTCACTTTACAATCAGAAGCTTTAGACTTTTGAATTCCTTCATTTGATGATCTAGCTTTCAAAGCCACTCTATAAGATCTCTTCCTTCAAGACTCAACCTTTGTCTTTTACCTTCTAGTTTCCTCGTCAATTGGTAGGATGTCGTTACCATTAGTAGGCAAGGTTGTTGCCTTGGCGGTTCTTACAATTGGTCTTGGCCTCACCACACCTCCCACCCAATTCCTTTTGTTGTCCCTAATGGTAGCAACTAATAGTGCAATTGAATGATGATCCAACAAACAATAAAGGTTTGCCATACATGCAACCAAGTTGAGGTAGATGTTAGTTTTATATTCAACTAAAGGTTTTCATGTTCCCCCACACACACTATACAATCATTTGCTAACATTAATAGGTTAAAGACAAGGTCAATAAGTTGTTTCAATGTCAAGACATGTTGCTAATTTAGGTGAAACTCTTTAAAAAATGACTACTTTGAAGTTCTTGGTAGAATCATGGATATTGAAAGAACTTACTTAGTTGTCATGAATCAAAATTTTTGAAAGCAACTATTGAGGAGAAAAGGTACACCCATTGTTAAGTATTATAGAACATGGCCTTCCATGTACATTGTCTTTCCAAATGTTTGGTCCTCATAAGTCTGTTTGCCCCAAAATACAATTATAGTTAACTTAGGTCTAAACAATTTTCTTTTAATTATTAATATCAAACTACTTTCCAGTTTCCAGTGAAGTTAGTGACATTGAAGCTATAATTGAAATGTAAAATATACATAAGTTTCCACGTGTGCAAATATGAGTGATTGCAAAAACTTCTTCATGTTTATACTTTTGGTTTGTAATTAAAAACTCCAAGGGAAATTTTTAAATATATATATAACCATGTGTAAGAAAGCCATGATTTGATTATTTAAGTTCATGAACATGTTGCACTTGTGAGTAAATCTTTCCTTGATCATGTTGTTTGGAAATCAACTGTAATTTTCTACACAATTAGTGTTAAACAAAGACTTATACTTGTTCATGTGTAGTTATTATATGCATTTGTATATGTATCCTTGATGAGTATTGGAAGCCACACATGCCCCAATTTAGTTCAGTTGAAACATCTATATCATTTAAATCATGATCATAAAGGGACATTATATGATCAATATTAGGAACTTATTAATCCCCACTTGAATATTTATCACCAACACTTTTAAATATAAACTATGTAGGGAATACTATTTCTTGATTGGTTTTTGAAGTCCACTTTGCCAAATAAATATGTTCACATGGCAATTTGGATAGTTTGCCAAGTTGGATTACATGTTTGCCAATGAGCCACACGTTGCAAATTTGCATAGTCCATCTTTGCACAATTGTCAAGTCCACATTACCATGTCCACATTCCCAAGTTGGCATCTCCGCATTTTGTTGTTTGGCCACATTAGGTTGTGCTTCACCCTATGGAATGCCCCCAAACAAGTCTTCCATGCATCTTAGATTAAATAATTAAACAACACCACAATTTGCTTAATCACAACAATAAAACCTACAAACAAAGAATTGATATCAATTTAAAATGTTAATGTGACTTTCACCTCTAGAATGTGAAGGTATTAACCATGGACATTACTTCCAAGGTTCCAAAAAAATAAAATTGGACCTAATGGATCATAGCCATTCCACCTAATACAAAAATTGAACAACAACATTAGGAATTTGATACTTATAAAAGTAGGCTAGGATTAATTACATATAGACAAGTTATAAACATGAATGGAGGATTACTACAACAACACTAGCCAGTGAGCAGCAAAGAATCTTAAGGAATATTTCATGCCACATCATGGAATATTCCTAATGTATTTGTCTACCACATGGAAATAATATATGATGTGGCAAAATATTTCACGCTTTGTCATGGAATATTTTGCCATGTCACATGTGTGATTTGTTGTGGAATCAATAATGATTTATTGGCTTTGAAATCAAAGGAAAATACAAAGATGCATTTTATCATTTTAGGTGCAACTAATGTTCTAAATATCTAGGGCTTTTATACAATACCTTCAATATTTTTTAAACTATTAAAATGACAAGAAATTGCATGCTTGAAAAATATTTGATGAATTAATAACTATCTTAGTTCTTCAACAAACATGTGATGTAGTGGCAAGGTACTATGGTATTCTACAAAATAAAACAATATACATGAAAGCACATTATGACCATTAAAGGGTTTATTACTAATAAAATGTATACATTTTTATCAAGTCACATGCTTTGATGCCACACCACTTATTTATAATCACTAGAACAAAAGAATGTATACATCTCATAAGAATGATTGAAACAATACATATTGGAATTTTTTTTTTTTTGGTTAGGCCATTATTGGAAACAAAACTTCCTACATAGTTGAAACAACTACAACAAGCTTGATGAATGAAAAAAACACAATTGATTTGAAACATATGTAGTTGTTATGTACTATCACTAAAGTCCAAAGGTTTTTGAACATTTTCGCAAACGTTGTACTTCATCCCAAATCCACATGCAGTAATGAATGAAGTCTTTCATGAGCCCACAAAACATAATCATTTGCAAAACCTAATACACATGTTTATAATAATCCAAAAGTATCATTGATTTTGCCATGTTTTTTTCATAATAAGTGAATAATTTTGGACAAACTAATATTTGTTTAGCCCCCAAGATAGTCATCTTATTCATTTTATTATGTTTTCTTTCAATTCTATGAGCACCCATCAAATCTTTATATCCACAAGGTAATACCCTATAAAGAACATGTATTAAGCAAAATTCCAAATCAATTTCATCCATTTCCACTTTCCTCTCTTCAATTTCCATTAACTTAATTGTAATGCGAAAAGATCTCACATGAATTTGGAGATATACATTTTAAATCCTTCAATTTCTCTAGCCACAAATTGAATTATTGCCAACATGGTTGTCAAATGTTAGTGATATAATTTTGCAGGTGTTAATTCTTATTTTTCATCAATAAACCAATTGCCTTTATATCACTACTAGGTCCTTGTCCTACTCCATTAGAATGAGTACCATGTAAACACCCTAACTAGGACAACATTCAATCCATTATAAGTATCGGAATTCATTCAATTAGTTCCACATACAATACTCAGGCACCAAGAAGGAAAGAAATAACATCTTTTATATCTCCATAAACCATGAAGCTCTACAATATTTTACTCCCTTCCTTTTCTCATAATTTCCCTGCCTACTATTTCATAACAAAACAACAATAACATACTGACAATAAGCATTTGAACCCCCTTGTAAGTTGGTCAAAATGTCCTTTTATAATTCCCACAAAATGGTTATAACTGCCTAGCTATCTAGCAAATCAATTTGCCACAAATCGACTACATTGTGTTGACATAGCAATTTATTACCATACCGATTTTTCCTATATTGTCATACTGAATTGCTTACTTTGTCATCTCAATTTGTCTATAGCTATTAACTTGCCTATATGCTTACTGTTTTATCTCCATTTCCTAATAGGTATCTATACCTTTTGCACCAATATATGTACTAATTATTCAATGTGATCATTATGTCGAGCTGGTATTTGTATTACATGTTTAGATGGTTATACCTTTTGATACTTTCAAGCAATATTTACTTGAAACTTTCTTTCAACCTAAAGTAAGAGAAATGGAGATTGACAAAACGCCTGTTCAAAAAAAATTCAAAATCTTTGCATTGTTGGTTGGACTATCACTAAAGAAGAATAATTAACCAAGATCCCTTGGGTCCTGAAGAAAACATACAACAGGTTAAGGTCAACATTGATTTGAAACTTGTTGTTAGTTCCCAACTTATTGAATTGCTAAAGGAGTTCAAAGACATCTTTGCATGGACTTATAAAGACTTGAAGGGCATACCACTTGAAATAGCTCAACATTGAATTGAACTAGACACATCGATACCGCCTGCTAATCAAGCAAGGTACCGGTTGAATGCTAACTACATAACATGTTGAAAAGGCTACTTGCTTATCACCTATAGTTATAATGCTTAGAAAAAATGGAAAACTCAAAATTTGTGTGGATTTTAAAAAGCTTAATGCTACCATAAAGAAAGATCCATACATGTACCTTTTATTGATGAGGTTATTAATACTATAGCCGAACATGAGGTTTATACAAATTAAAATGGTTTTTATGGATACTAATAAATTTCCATAGCACCAAAGGACCAATATAAAACCACCTTTGTTATTGATTGGGGGGCTTTTGTATGGGTTGTAATGTTTTTTGGGGTCAAAAACGGACCACCTACCTATCAAAGGCCAGTCATCAAAGCTTTCCATGAATACATTGATGTATTCATGAATATCTTTTTAAATGATTTTATTGTTTTTAGTGACTTATCCACCCATATAGAAAAACTCATAAAGTATTTTCTAAAATGTAAATAGTATGGGATTAATTTGAACCTAGAAAAATGTGCATTTATGGTCTATCCTTGAACTATTCTAGGGTTCATAGTTTCTAAAGAAGGGAAGACGCCTGATTCTAAGAAAATAGAGGCTCTAGTCAAGATGCTAGTACCCAAAACACCTTAGGAAATTCAAGTGTTGAATGGAATGGCATATTTTTATAGATGTTTCATTTAAAAATTTGCCTCTATCATGGCACCAATTACCAAGTTATTCAAGAAAACTAAAGTATTCAAATGGACTACTAAATGTCAAACCGCTTGGGAAGACATAAAAAATTGGTACATTCAAGTTCCTATATTCATAAGTCCTAACTGGGAACTAGAATCTCATGTTCATATTAATGCATCTCAGTTAATAATAGGGGCAATATTGGCCTAAAACCCAACATGTAAAGTCAATCAACATGTTATGTATTAATCAAGACTACTAAGTTCCATTGAAAAAAATTATATTATTATAAAAAGAGAGGTTTTAACTACAATCTATGCCTTACACAAGTTTAGGCATTACATGTTAGGCAACAGGTTCACATTCTATGTAGATCATATGGCTTTAGTATATTTAGTTAATAAACATTAGAAGAAAAATTATCATTTGTGAGTGGTCTTTATGACTGCAAACTAGTTGCAAATGACACATATGACTAAAATTGAAATAACAACAAATGACTAGTCAAAAATGATTACTATTCAAAAATGACAGATGAAGTATTCTACTGTATGATATGCGTATGTGCTTCATCTACATCTACCCACTTGATGCCTACAACTACCAATTCAACTAGTTTGTGACTATAACGTGCTTAACCAAATGATGGCACCTGGCAAATACACAACTAGTTATGACTTGACACATGGCAAGGCATAGATTATTTAGTGTATTTGCATCATTAAATAACATGATCTTTCCCTGCTATTCGATGGGGTCTATTAGATTACGCCACATGGAAATACTGAAATGTTCCAAGATGAACAAATCATGACACAATGCCACGTGTCACCTTCCAATAGGTCTTGTTCAATATCCAATGGTAATAAGAGTGCCATGTGTCACAAATCAATGATGTGTATTCTTGATATTGAAGTTGCAAATGTGACTACATGAGCATAGTTGCAAATGAATAACCATCGCATGGCCATCAAATTGCGACGTGTACAACAATGTTTGTTGTGGAAAGTCCTATTAGGGTTAGGGTTCATATGTACATGAATCATGTGATGCCATGGGGCATGCATCCAATGGGACTTGTAGGATAGGTTTGAATTGCATATGCAACTACAAAGGCATAGTTGCAACCAATGGAGGATCAAACGATCACAATAGGCCACGTGTATGTGGTTGAATCACCACAGATTCTTGTATTAGGGTTAAGGTTTCATTGGCATTGCACACTATGGTGCCACATGTCGAAGGCAAATCAAATCACAATTGTAACTATTGTATTGTAGTTGAAGGCATAATTAAATTGATGACATCCAAATTGCCACAGTTGCCTTGATGGTCCATTTCGTGCAATAACTAAGGTTGCATTTTGGGCTCAATATGCACGTGTGTGTTCCACGTGGCTATTAGGTGGTTGGAATCTATGTAGTTGCAAATGTAACTATATTGGCTTGCGACTATGATTTGAAGGCTCAGATTTTTAGACATGTATACCTTGCAAACCGTCAATTTAGGGTTAGGGTTTGGATCAATTGTTAGTGCATCTAACTGTGCATCCTATGTCTTTCCATGTTTCCAACATGAAACAAGTGGAAACATTGAATTAGAGTTAACGTTAAGGTTTAGCTAGTTGTCAATGCAACTATATTGGCTTGTGACTACGATTTGAAAGGTTAGGTTTGCACATGTGTATACCTTGCAAATCTTGAATTTAGGGTTAGGGTTTGGATTGATCATCAGTGCGTCTAATCACACATCCAACATCCTACCAGGTGTCATGTGTGAGACAAGTGGAACTATTGAATTAAGGTTAAAGTTTAGCCAAGAATGAGATACATTTATGGTTACTAGTTAGATAAATGTGGGATTTAGGGTTTAAGTTTGAGGGTTATTGATGTTTTTGTAACTAGATTTGCAACACCTTTGATTGAGTATTAAGGTTTTGTGAGCATGCAAATGATTGATTTTGGATTAGAGTTTGCTTGCTTGACCATGAGTTGAAATACAATGCATCGAATGTCACAATTTGGTGTAACACATAACTAAGTTATGCATTTCCCAATTGTAATGAAAAACACACCACCCTCTTGCAAAATATGCAATTGTTCACATTGTGCATAAACCTATGCTTTCACACATCTTGGCCATGAAGGGTGGAAACCAAAAAAATTAATGGTGTTCTAACTACAGCAAATCATCTGCACCAAAAGTTTCCAACTAATGGATGTTGGATTCAATTATACATTTGAGGCATTCTAATGACACTACCTTTGCCACATGAAACACCTTTCGCAAACAAGATTACTACCCTTCACATCTCTAAGCTCTAACTATGTGGGGTCATCATTCAGATTGGGCATTTGCAATGTAGTGTTGCCCTTGCCTAACACAATTTTTGCAAATTGCATTCGGAACTAGCCTTTTCCAACGGGCTTCCCATGGTGGACACATCCATTTCCTCCAATGCCTAGTATTAGGCCTTTCCCAACAACTTTTGATTCGCGATCAAGATTACATAAGAGCATTAACTTTCTGACTTTAAAGTGCACATCAACAAGGGTAAGGAAAGTTCATGGGTATTTGGAGGTTCACATCATTCAACTATAGAGGATCCAATGCTTTCTCCACATGTTATGTGTCATCCATCATCATATACAATCCACATGTTCCCACCCCATCACACTATTATCTTCATGCACAAAATGAAGATGTACCTAGCAATTTTGGGTCAATGAGAGGTATTTACTTGTTACCATCCCAACTTGCCTATTGCAATCCCCAGCTTGGGAACACTATAATGATGTCTAGTTGTTACACTTGGTTGAAGCACATGCACATTCTTTTTCTTCACCTTTTGTCAATCAGGAAGCCCCAACATTGTTCCCCATCAAGAACATGCCCAAAAAAATCTCAATTCAATAGTGCCATGCGTAAATTAAACTGCCTACTAGGTTTGTTGGAAGCCTTTAATTGGGTTGTTTATTGGGACACATGCTACTCTACCAAGCAATATACCAAAACAAGCAAATTAGAAAAACATTATATGCAGACTAAACTTGTGTCAAGCAAGAGCCACCAAGAATATACCTTGCCATCTATGGCTTGCTCACTACAACAGCTTGTTGGATTAGTTGTAGTGCAAGAAGCTCTAATTGGTTCTACTTCTAACATATCGACCTCTTCTACCAAAACATAGTTGACCTGATAACCTTTAAGCATGTGAAAAACCTACTGCACCACCTTGTTCATTGTTGACATTGCATGGGCATGACCGTTTGTTTATGCATTCCTGGTAACACTAACAAGTACCGGGTTTTGTTCACCAATATTGGTGTGGCTTTGGTTACAACAGGTTCTTTGTTGCCATTAACCATGTGCATTCCTGGTAACACTGACAAGTACCGGGTTTTGCTCACCAATATTGGTGTGGCTTTCGTTACAATAGGTTCCTTGTTGCCACTAGCCATGAACATTGCATATGCTTCCACGACTCTTAAAGTCGTTGGTAATTTTGCTTGGGGTAATCATTCCCCAAGGTGTTCGAGCAATTGATTCATGAAGGTCATGATATATTGTTTAGTTTATCAATGCCCCTTTCATTTTCATTGCAGACTTCTAGGACCTTTGCAACCTCCTTTGGAAGTTGTTTTTCAAGGGCAATGATCCTTGAAGAAAGGTTGGCAAAATATGATGTTTGCCACATACCCATCCAACCCCCATATTATCTAGGCATTTAGTAGCAACCCCCAATTTTATGAAGTCCACAAGAAACATGGATTGGTGTTCAACAATGAAATGCATTCACAGGTTTGCCACCAAAGTCCATGTTCACAATAACCATTTCTAATATTGATGGGCTCTATTGATGAATATTTTTTTATCACATTACATCAATTGTATAAGATTATTAGTGGAAACTTCTATGATTACTTTCATATATAGCAGATGGTTACATGTGGTTCAATGTGCCCAAAAAATAAGGTAAACAATGTGTCTTACAAGTTTTTTTTGCGCCTACCTTGCTAGCACGACCATAGCCATTGATAGTACTGTAACCAAAAAGGAGAGGGACCCAAAACACCAATCTGAACCCTCTCGGGATCTCACTCTGACAGAATGAGGATCAGACGAACACATCTCGGAGAAATGTCACAACAACATACAGACAGATGGATGCACACAATGGATTTATTACAAAGGAAAAGAAGTTCCTTAGAGCTCCTGCCGACGCAGCTCCTGCACAGAATCTCAAGTACCCAAAACACAAAGTTCGCATACCACACAGATCCCCCTCGATGCTACAGATCTCACCTTAGACCTTCAACACTCACTCATACACCATCTACACCTGACTTCCCAGATTCATGAGCTTGGCCTTGCTAGTCACTAACGCAGTGGAAGAAAAATCAGCAACCAGCTATCCCTTGCGCATTCCTCTGCATTCTCCCCAAAAACCCTTTTTTTTTTTTTTTGTCTCCAGAATTTTTCGATGTTTCTCTCATACACCTCCTCTTCCCTCACTCCAAGCTTGCATTCGAAGCCTCGCCATCCCGTTACGCCGTCCTGGCGCCACCATCACATCACGTCCTAGTCGGTTCCATCCTTCCTCATCATGGCCAGCCGCCATTCCCCTAGTACCTCACCACATTCATCACCCAAAATGCAACCTCCCATGCAACCCATGCAATAAAGGAGCGCCGTCATCAAATTACGGCTGATTAATCAACAAGGAAAAACCATCAACATCTCAAGCCGCCATACTACTATGGGGACCTAAAGTCACACCACAGTACCATGACACCCATGATTTCAGCCTTTTTTTGTGTTTCCTCTCCTTGCTAGTATTCCACAAGTTTTTCCCATTCATCTCTTTCCACTCCCATAGGACATTCTTGCTACCCTCCTTTTGCATACAACTTTTTAAAATGATTATGATCCCCTTTCATAAAACACCTCACACAGTCCTTGAACCCTCTTTCATTAAACTCCTAGTGAAAGTACTTAATGTCGCAATCCTAACATTGGGTTCATGATTAAGTGTGAAGTGCAAGGCCCATGAGGTTGAGAATGTGTTTAGGTGCGAAACACACTTTCACAAATGGGGGAAATTGCAAAGGATGGAGCCCAATGACTTTCAAGTGCACTTTCATTTTGGGAGTTGCATTTGTGTGGGATTTGTGAATGTTCAGAACCTTGGCTGGAAAGGCAGATAAGCACCAAATTGAACCCCCATGACACAATTAAAAAGATCTTGAAGCACAAATGCTTAAATTTCCCTTGTATTAATCATTTAGACCTTATTTGCATGAATTATGATCAAAAGAAGAGGCAAAAGTCAAATTGGGAATTTAACTCCCGACCACAAATCCCTTGAAATCAAGGGTCAAATGAAATTTAATTTGGATGTGTTACACACCGTTAAAAAGATCATTTTCAAGGCTTTAAGATATTACCCTCATGTTTTCAAAAAAAACTTAAATTTTAAAAAAAATGAGTGTCTAAAGTTTTGGGACAACAAGAGTCCCAGTTTTGAAACTCCCACTTGAGAGTCTCGAAGAAAAGTGACATTTGGATGTAATCCCCATAGAGAAGCACATAGTATATTATAGGGAGTGGAGTGGTGCCTCCTTTTAAAGGTTGCGGGCCGTGTAAAGCTTGTGCTTGAGGTTGTCCTTAGTAAGTCCATCACACCACTTTCATTTAACTTGCACTAATCCCCTTTTTTTCTTGGTTGTGCAGGTTGATCTCATTTTGAACTCTTGCTTGTGAATTCATCCTAGTCCCATCTCTTACCTCAAAAGTGCTACAAGTTAGGGAATGTGGCCCAATTCTTTTCTTTTTATGTTGTTTCACTTTGGTACTCACATTTGGGTCCCTTAAGGAGTTTGGGGGCACGTCACTCAAAATTTTCATCCATTTGATGGTGAAACTTTGCCATGTCAATAAGGTTCTATTTACTTACCTTCACCACTACCATGTTCAAAAGGTGGGGTGTTAGCCTGCATTTCATTAAGTCCATAAAGATATTCACAAGTCACAATTGATACATGTAATATTCAAACTCATGTATAGGTTGTTAAGATAGTCCATCAATTTGTATAATACATTCAAACTCCATAAGCATATGTATATATAAATCAAGAATGTACTCACCTGACAAATTGTCAAACAATCCATGGAGTTTGAATGTACTATACAAACAATATGTCATCTATTTGAAGACTAACTTATATATTCAACAGAAGATAATTAAATGAAATTTGACTATAGTGTCATATTATACACTATACATATTAATATTATATAAGTCAAAATTCGGTACATATGTAGAGATAGAGAGGTTGTACTCACGCAAAGAACACTATGTCCATCTATTACAGTAAAATCACATTCAATTCATGGGCATAGCTCTAACTTATTCAATGATAGTCATGTATAATTACAACGATTACAGAATGAAAATGCAAACTTTGAAGCTGCAACTTCACATCTTGGACTTGGTCTTTGCCAAAGCATTATCAAACAATCAAGCAACTAGAAAAAATAAATCCAGAAGCTAACGTAAGTTGAGAAATTCTCCATGGGAATGATTTGTGTTCAAGTCCACAAGTACAATTGTTTTCAACATACATTCTGTAAGAGACTTCCCTTGACAAAATGCTTCTTGACAAACCTCCCTTGACCAGTGCTTCTTGATTTGTATCATTGCATGTAAAGATTGTTCCCAACATAAGTTGCTGAAATATGTTCTACAGGTGCCTCTGGACACACTTTTTAATTTCCAATTATAGACATCTACAAGGTGTGGGAATAGATTGGGATTGAATTATACTCTTCAATGTTTTCACATTTGTCACACTTATAGGCACACTATCATGAGCACATCTTGTATATCTAAATCCTCCACTTCTTTTATAAGAGAGCATATCCCCAAGATCTGCAACCTATCAGTACTTCAAAAAAATTGAGAAACTTAATATTGACATGAAGTTTGTTAGTAATCTTGAAATAGAAGAGAATGATTTTGCATTCAAAGATCAAAAAAAGATGCAAAACAAAGAAGTTCAAAATTCTGGACAAATCACTAACACCACTGAATTTTTGAATGTGTCTAGCAAGTGCATTGAGTGAAGTCCTCTTTGCATTCATTTCATCTAGATCTCTGTTCGTAGCTGATTTCATACATGCACCTCCCACATTTCCTTATGGTTGTTGCCCTATTGCCCTAGAAGATAGAAAAGAGGAGCACCTATATTCAAGACAAGGCATTGGACCGTTGCATCAACCTTATGTGACTACCAATGTTGTCAGAATTGACTATGCATAATTAGGCATAAGTGCAAATTAACCACAAACATAATGCCACTACCAAAACCTCCATAAATACCAAAACCAGTTCTACCAAAATCAACCCATGCACAAGCAGTAACGTAGTACAGATGACTAATCAAGTAGCTGATTAGGCACAGAAATTCAAATTTGTGATGCACAAGTTTGAGCTTTTACAAACAGTCAATTAGAAGACTAATTTTTTCCTTTGCTGGCTCGATTTCCAGCATGTGCAGCTCTAGTAGTCTTTGCAACAGAAACCATTTCATTAATGTTAGTGCTGGTTCCCCTCTTTGATGGTGATACCAATTTTTCACTCCTAGGTCTACCTCTTGTAGTTGTCTGCTTGCAAACAATAGAACCCCTTTTTTTTTGGAGGGTGGTTCATGAATTTTCATTACCCTCTAATTCCTCCTCACCCTCTTCTTCAACCTCTTCCTCTTCATATTCACTCAGTTCTGATTGTTCATGCTCATTACCATCTCCCTCATGGGCATATTCTTTGTTTGTTTCATGGCCAAATTCTCCATGAGGCTTCATCAGCGCCTTCTTTACATTGGAAGTTATTGCACATTGTTGAGCCTCCTGCTTTCAGGCAGAACTTGACATCTTTTGGCCAACTTTGCATTTACTTGGACTGTTCACTTCAGAATCTACTGCCCCCTTGTTGGGCAAAGTTGTCAAATGAATACTGTCCACACTTGGACTGGCATCTAAAGTGCAAGTAGGGCTTGCAATTAGAGGCTGGAATTGTCCAACTTTATTTCCTAACAGATGTGTGTTTGCAAATGACATTGAAGCACATTCTTGCTGATCTATGGCAAAGAACCCTGCAAAATAGATCACAACATCATAATCAAAAAAAGATTAATATACACAATTCATGGAAAACACATACAACATGCCTACATCTAGTGACAACAAGTATAATAAAAGTGACTTGAATTACACACAGAAGTTACAAGTACTTGAAGTAAACATGCTATGAAAAATTATAGACTCCATTCAAACCCCATAAGCAAATTTACACAACTAGTCAATAACAATTACCTATGTAGACTATATGTACATTTCAATAGACTTTCAATGGACTTTGCTGTCCATCCATTAGAATGAAACTACATCAAACTTCATAGGCATATACATATACAAGTCCAGGGTCAATACATAAAAAAACTAGTCTTTCACATAGACAGTTTCAATCTTTTATAATCCATCCATTGCAACACATAGACTTAGCATAGTCTGTCTTAGCACATACTGTCTCAACACATGGATTGTCTCAACATTTTATAATCCAGATCCATTAACATATAATTAGTACATTATGAATCCCCATAGGAATAATTAAAACAACTCAATAGTCACTATGTAAGTATAGATGTATACTCACATAAACTATTAATCATTCTGCAGTATGTATCCATAAACACATTAGTACATTTAGATTCCATAAGCATATGTATACAACAAGTCAACACTCATTGGACCTATAAAAATAATGTACTCACACATATACAGACTAAGATTGTACATACATACAGACTATTAAAGGACTCTACAATCCATCCATCATCTTATTTATACATTCCAACTCCATAATTGCATATACAAAAGAAATGAAGAGCACCATCTATGGAGACAATGTAAATGCATAGACTATCAAAGCACTATACAGTCCATCAACTATCACCTTCATACATTCAGACAACATACTTGCACATATAAGAGATTTCTAGAACCAGTATCTATGGAGATTATGTACTCATACAAACTATCCAAGGACTCTGCAGTCCATCCATTACCACATTAGTACATTTAGACTACATGCTTGCATGTATAAAAGAAATAAAGAGCCACTATCTCTAGAGATAATGTACTCACACAAACTCTCTAAGGACTCTACAATCTATCCATTACCACATTAGTACATTTAGACTACATGCTTGCACATATAACCTCGGTGAAAAGCCACTATCTATAGAGATAAAGTACTAACACAAACTCTTCAAGGACTCTGTAGTCCATCAATTACCGCATTAGCATATTCAGACTCCATGCTTACAGATATAAAAGAAAGCAAGAGCCATTATCTAAAGAGATTATGTACTCAAATAGCTTTTCAAAGCATTATGTAGTCCAACCATTAACACATCTGTACATCCAGAGTGCAAGACAAGAAACAGAAATGCAACATGCAAGCAAGATTTACACACACATCACAACTATAGAATCATCAATTGTCTATGGTGACTATTGTACATCTAAGTGAACCATTTGACAAAAAAAAAGTCATGCTGTGAACGCAATTCATACAATTTCCATTATAAAGATTGTTGCCATTTAAAATTACAGACTGTTTTTTACTACAGGTACAAGTTGAAAATGTAGAAGTTGGTAAGAATTAAGGGCACCTGGGTTGCTGGCCACTTCATAAATGGCAGTGCACTTTTGACCTCCAATCTCCATGTTGTCAAGCCCTGGTTTACTTATACCATTACAGAGCCAACAACTATCATGCATCTCTTTAACACATAATGGATCCACACACTTTGTGGATGTGCTGAAATGGACCATTGCACACCATGGATGATATAGGTGCTTGCAAGATGCTAAGGTCCCTGCCCGTATTGGTTCAAAGGATAAACCACAAAATGAACAACCACCTACCCAAATGCAAGATTGGAGATCACATGCATCAATTGTGGTTGTAAGCTGGGAAGGAAGAGGGATGCTCAATGATGATTTTGGCAAACCCCTCTGGACCTTTCTGACAAGTGCTCACACACCAGTCTGATGGCACTTTGCAAACTTGAGATTTTCTTCTATTTTATAAATTTTGCTTGTTTCTCCATCAGATAATTTTGACACATGTTCATATTTTGCATTCCTACATCTGCTAACAACTTAAAGGCATGCACCACACCCCGCTGAGCATCTACTGCCCTCTGTGCTTATGCTTTCACCTTTGTAGAGTCACCATCACCTAAATCCTTTAATTTTGTAACAAATACATCCAATTGTTGTTTGGCATCATGTAGCATGTTCTTGTGATCTTCCATTTGGCTACGAACCCACACAATTGAAATCTTTGTAACTTCCTTGCCCTGCTCCACCACAGATATGGATGCTTTCACCTCCTTCAGCTTCTTCTGTGCATACTCTACGTACTGAAGAAGCTCCTCCAAGACACCTAGATCGTAAACACCAAAACCCCCAAAAAAACTTGTGTTATCATTTTAACCCTAAGTTTGGTCCAATTTTTGAAATGTAATGCAAGTTGCAGCAACTTGATTTCCAAAGGTTCAACAAACTTGTGTAATCTCAACCCTAAACTTTGACAAACTAAAATGCAGTAGCCAGAAGTAAGAAAATCCAAAAACAATTCAAGCAAGATTTAGGTTTACAGTACTCACCTCCTTCTCGGGCTGCAGCTTGAGCTCGAAAGTCCTCATGCTCCAAATCATCAAATTCGCTGCTGCCAACTTCATCATCGCTGAGCAAAGAGTTTGCATCCGCAGACGCACGGGATGCACATGGCTTGCGCCTTTCTTGTTCAGCATCTGTCCATTCAGCATATCCTGCCCAATTCATCTTCCATTCTTTCTACTCACAAACAATCCCTTTTGCCATTCCAAATGAAATGAGTCGTGAAGCTAGAACACAGGGTTTCTGATGAACAATCATGAACAAGGTTTCGACCTCTGCTATCAACACAAGGTCTTCGCAATGAGTATAACTATAACCATTTCGGTTCACAACAAGACCAAAAACCTTTGTGGCCTCTTCTAAACTCAAGTCTCTTGGAATCCTGATGCAGTTGGGATTTAGACCCTCACAACATATAGACCATATTTTTCAACAAAATCCTTTGTGAACAGAGGTCTCCCATCTGACAGTTCTGGCACTTTGCCATAGAGAGGTGTAGCAAACCCAGGGCGACGCCCATGTTCCCCTTCAAGTTTGATTTTTCGAGGAGCGCGATCTCATTCCTCAAGGGTGTGGCCAAGACAGGTTGCTAATATCTGGTCCCTGATTCATATTTGAGGGAGTTCTAAACTCATGGGGTTTCTCATTATTGAAGAAGATTTGACCACTTCTATGGGTTTCCAAGAAAGGATTTGCAAATTTGCGTAGGAGATTGAGGGATGTTTACAAAGACAGGTCACTTTAATTAAAAAATCCAATATACACACATATTTGAGGGAGTTCTAAACTCATGGGGGTTTTCATTATTGAAGAAGATTTGACCACTTCTATGGGTTTCCAAGATTCGCAAATTTGTGTAGGAGATTGAGGGATGCTTACAACAAAGTTGGTTGGGGCTTTCCGGTATTTGTTTTCAACTTTGACTTCATTTCTAGAGGTAATAAGTTTTTCTATTGCATCTTTCGATGAAGAATTTATCATTTTTGAGGCTGATCTAGCCACCAAGTGAATTGTATAGCAGGAGATTCAACCATCAAATTTACATAACTACCTCCAGCAGACATATATGACTTGAAAGTCCACATTCCATGATGCCATTGGATCTCTAAAATTGTAAGTAGCATGTCCTTCAACTGTGTTGTTTCTTATATAGAGATTGCTTCTCCTAGATGCTACAATTTTTGGGGGATACTTTAGAAACACCCACAATTGGTTCTCCACAAATTATGTGCATAATCTGGTTTATGAATTGAAATTCGGAGTCCCTGATTTGCAGTAGTTCTTGCTGTATTTGGGTGGATAACAAATTGAAAGTTTGTGAGATTGTTGTGACTATAAGAATTGTTGAAGATGCACAAAGACACCCAATTTCACAATACCTGTTGTGCCTAAGTTCCTCAAGCTCGTATGTCTTTCACATTTCATCTGTTAAGCAGATAAGTGATTGTCATCAATGTCATAATAGCAAAGGCCTCAAAGCTCACTTCTCAAAAGACAAAAAAACATGACACTCTTTAAACTGTGTAGTTGAGAGAACTACTTTTTTTCAATGGCAAAAAAAGAGAAAATAAGATTGAAATTCCAAAAGAGAAAAGTTGCCAAATTTCCATACTTGGTTCAAGTGGTACTAGGTAGCCAGAAATATAGAAGCATGCTTAATTTTCTACTTTCATATCTCATTTATAGCCAGCAATATTTGGCTAAATCTTCATACGGTTGATGGCCACTTTGGCTACACATCAAAAAGTTGACCCCAAAAAAAAAACCACTGCCGGAGAAACAATAGCTTCCAATAATCTTGTTACAACCAGAAGCCAAAGATACCCAATTTCAACGTGCTACGAAAAAACCTCAAGATTTTAGAGCTCATATAAAACTGCATCTCAGCTGAAGATTAGTACTCTTGTAATACTCATAGTTTTGCACAGTTGCTCCAATAGTATTTAATCGCTGCAAGGATGCCAATAATACCTACATTTTGCACATCCATTATCTGATGGGTTCTTATTATATATATAGCTTGTAATGTGAAATCCTGGTTTGGGACACAACAGCATCTCATGAAAGCACCGAGACTAGTTGTAAACATGAGTTGTGTTTTTGATAAAACTGCGAGAACTAGGTAAAGAAACTCATCTGGCAATGTCACAGAAAAAAGGATGACAATTCTGATGTCAAAAACTGTATTTAGTGTATGCTGCCCACTTTCATACCCCTGGCTGTTGCAGGATGTGCGAGACAGCGTGCCTTCCATGCTGCAACCTTAGGAAAAGAAGCAATCTCCAACTTTTCTTCACCATGGTAAAACACTTCTAAGGTATAAACCCATGGCATGGTTGCCATGTCAGCAATGGAATAACCATCATCAATCAAGTACTCACGACCTTCCAAGCGCTTCTCGAGTACTCCAAGAAGACGTTTCACCTCGTTGGCATAGCGCTCCACCGGATATGGATCCTTGCATTTCTCCTTGGCATACTTGAAGAAATGACCGAACTGGCAAAATCACACATTGCCCATCAAAATACCCAACATGATAAGAGCACAATAACACCTTGTGTCGATAGTGATACGAATTCATGTTGAATGAATAAGCCATATTTGATAGAGCCATGGTTTATGACACATGTGTGAAGTAAACTTGGTGGTTTCATCTACATATATGTAATGTTTTTACAATAATTCTGACATCAATGTGATATGTGTTGTCACCACACTTGGGCTCCATGCTGCTTCACACTACTAGTGACAATCAATTATCAAAAGGTAAATAACAAGTCAAAAAATATGATGTAAAGACCCAGATTGAAATATAAAGAGTTGTTCTTAGTGTGCAAATCACATTTGCAATGTAATAGAGTTATCCGTAAAGTAAGAAAAACACGGGACCAGAACCCTGAGTTTGGTCATACACAGGGTTAAATTCAAAACAAACCTGCGAAAAAGTACATTAGCATTCCAGGGTGGGGTAAAACTCAGAAAACCATCAATTTTGGTGGTAAACTGAGTTTCATCTTGTCTTTCCTTTTTCCTGAGTGCCTCCGCTGCTGCTAGATATATTTTCACTGCTCCTAACTGTACAACCACTCTAATTAGTCTCCACCGTTGTGCATTAAATCTTGAGTATCAGCATTTCATACTGAGATTTATTAAAATGTTTTTACTTTGCGGATACCACTGAAAGGAGGGGATAGGGTGTGAAAGGAGGCCCAAAGACAGGGTGAAGAGAGGGTTACTTTATGGATAACTGTAACATTATCCAGTTTTACAACATTCAAGTCAGGGGTTTTTTCTTTTCACTTTTGTGGTGTCGCAACACTGGCAACCATCCACAGGAGGATCTAGTCAGGTTTGGCTACAGGACAGGTAGGACAAGTAAAAACATTTTGCAATCCTGCTGCTGTTTAGCAACTTGAAAATTGCATTTTGATGAAA
>Ga0116231_10004279_pt1 | contig 28979 bp, 24 predicted proteins | sample S1TSphgellanicum_2_FD_89695 | JGI IMG/M metagenome (GOLD analysis project Ga0116231, IMG submission 89695) | Host-associated microbial communities from peat moss isolated from Minnesota, USA - S1T2_Fd - Sphagnum magellanicum MG | ecosystem: Host-associated > Plants > Peat moss > Unclassified...
AAGGCGCTGATGCCATAGATGATGCCGAAATTGATGGCCTTGGCGCGGCGCCGGGTCGCCCCGTCCATCTGCGCCATCGGGACACCAAAAACCTCGCTGGCGGTGCGGGCGTGGATGTCCTGGCCGGTCGCGAACGCCTCGCGCAACGGCCCGATGTCGGCGACATGGGCCAGCAGGCGCAGCTCGATCTGCGAATAATCGGCACTGACCAGCACGTGGCCGGGCTCGGCGACGAAGGCGCGGCGGATGCGCCCCCCCTCCTCGGTGCGTATGGGGATATTCTGCAAATTCGGGTCGTTGCTGGAGATGCGGCCGGTGCTGGTGGCGGCCATGGCGAAGCTGGTGTGGACGCGGCCGGTATCGGGGTTGATTTCTTCGACCAGCGCGTCGGTGTAGGTACTTTTCAACTTCGCCAGTTGCCGCCATTCCAGCACGCGGGCCGGCAGCTCGTGGCCGAGATCGGCCAGCGTTTGCAGCACGTTGGCGTCCGTGCCCCAGGCGCCGGAGGCGCCGCGCTTGCCGCCGGGCAGGCCCTGCTCGTCGAACAGCACTTCGCCGAGCTGCTTGGGGCTGCCGAGGGCGAATTCATGGCCGGCGAGCCGGTGGGCATCCGCCTCCATCACCGCCATGCGCGCCGAAAAATCGGCCGACAGGCGGCGCAGCTCGGCCTCGTCCACGCGCACGCCGGCGCGCTCCATGGCGGCCAGTGTCGCGATCAGGCGGCGGTCCACCTGCTCGTAGAAGGCGAGCGCGCGCTGTTCGCGCAGGCGGGGGCGAAGGGCTGACCAGAGGCGCAGGGTTACGTCGGCGGCTTCGGCCGCATAGGCGGTGGCGCGGCTGACCGGCACTTGCGCGAACGGGAGGCGCGCGCGGCCGGTGCCGGTGGCCTGATCCAGGGTTCCCGGCGTGTGACCCAGGTGCAGCGGGGCGAGGTCGGCGATGGCGTGGTCATGGGCGCCGGCTTCGGCGGCGTAGGAGATGAGCGTCGGGTCATCGACCGGCGCGGGTGCCGGCAGGCCGGCGCGTTCCAGGATGAGGGTGGCGGCCTTCGCTCCCACGATGATTTTTAGCACCGAGCGGTCGGCCAGAAGCGGCGCGAGCAGCCGAAAGGCGGTTTCCCTGGCAAGCCTGGGTTCGGTGAGTTCGCCGGTCGGGAAGGGCAGGTAGGCGGCGCGGCCGGGTGCCACGGCAATGCCCACACCTAAAAACTCGGCGCGTAGCGGGCGTGGGTTGCCATCGGTCTGTACATGCAAAGCCAGACGCCGCGCCTGCGTCGCCTCTGCGAGCATGGCGGCCAGCTCGGGCTCGGCCGCGATGGTCGCGTAGGGTCCATACGCAAAATTGGTCGGCGGCGGCGGTGCTTCGGCCTTCGCCGCATCGGCGGCCTCATCCAGGCCCAGGCGCAGGGCGGTACTTCTGAAACCCATGGCGTGCAGCCAGTCGGCGAGGCGCTGGCGGTCGAGGGGCGCGGTGGTCAGCGCGTCGAGCGGCAGGGGCAGCGGCACCTCGTCGCACAGCGTCACCAGCTTGCGGGAGATGCGCGCCGCCTCGGCATGGGCGACCAAATTGTCGCGGCGCTTACTCGGCTTCATACTCGGTGCAGCGGCGAGCACAGCCTCCAGATCGCCATAGGTGGCGATGAGCTCGGCCGCGTTCTTCGGCCCGATGCCTGGGACGCCGGGGACGTTATCGACGCTGTCGCCCATCAGCGCCTGCACCTCGACCACTTTGTCGGACGGCACGCCGAATTTCTCCATCACCTCGGCAGGCCCGATCGGCTTCTGCTTGATCGGGTCGAGCATGCCGACGCCATCCCGCACCAACTGCATCAGATCCTTATCCGAGCTTACGATGGTCACGCGCGCCCCGGCGTCACGGCCGACTCGGGCGTAGGTGGCGATCAGATCGTCGGCCTCCCAATCTTCCAGCTCGACGCAGGCGACGCCGAAGGCGGCGGTGGCATCGCGCACCAGCTTGAATTGCGGAATCAGCTCATCCGGCGGGTCCGGGCGCTGCGCCTTGTACTGGTCGTAGAGGCGGTTTCTAAAAGTCTGGCTGCCGGCGTCGAACACCACGGCCAGGTGTGTGCCGACATGGTCCTTGAGGAACCGCGCCAGCATATTGGTAAACCCGAACACGGCATTGACCGGCGTGCCATCCGCCCGCGTCATCGGCGGCAGGGCGTGGAAGGCCCTAAAAATGTAGCCGGAACCGTCGATCAGAACGAGGTGGGGGGCTGCCCCGGCTTCAGTGTCCGTGGTCGTCTCCTGTACCGGGCTTGAGCAAAAACAGGCGTGAGCAGTAGGGACAAAAAATCTGCGTCTCCACGATGCGCAGCCAGACGCGCGGGTGGCCGAGCGGTCCGTCGCCGCCGTCGCAGGCGATGACGCGGCTCTCCACCTCGAAACGCTCGACCGTGCCGAGGGCGGGGGCGGGGGTTGCGGCGGCCAAAACCATGGTGTTGCCTCGCGGAGATGAAGGTTCTCCCCATGATACGCCGGTCCCGCCGTGTTTCAAACCGATGGGGTGTGATGCTGCTGGCGCTGGCCACGGCCGGCTGCGCGGGCCGGGCGCCCTGGACGCCCGCTGCGGATGCGCGGCAGGTGGCGGCCGCGCCGGCGCCCGACCTGGTGTTTACCGTCAGTGACGGCACGCATCTGCCGGCGCGGCGCTGGCTGCCGCCGCCCGGCGTGGCGTGGCGTGGCGTGATCCTGGCGCTGCACGGGTTTGCCGACAGCCGCGACGCCTGGGAGATGCCGGCGCCGGTGTTCGCCGCCGCGGGCTATGCGGTCTTTGCCCCCGACCAGCGCGGTTTCGGCGCGACTCTTTCGCGCGGTCTATGGCCTGGGGCTGCGGTGCTGGAGGATGATGCGGCACAACTCCTTGCCCAGTCGCGCGCGCGCTATCCGGGGCAGCGCCTGATTCTCATGGGTGAGAGCATGGGTGGTGCTGTCGCCCTGTGTCTGGCGGCGCGCCACCCGGCAGCCGCCGATGCGTTCGTGCTGCTGGCGCCGGCGGTTTGGGGGCGGGCGCAAATGGGGCCGGCCCTGTCCGGCACGCTGTGGCTGGCGGATGGCATCGCCCCGGACTGGCACCTGACGGGGGGGGAAATCTCGCTCGACATCGCTGCCAGCGACAATTACGAGGCGCTTGTCCGCTTTGCGCATGATCCGCTGACGCTGCGCGCCTCATCGGTGGCCATGCTGGCCGGGCTGGTGAATTTGATGGATGCGGCGCAGGCGGCGGCGCCGGGCGTGCAATGCCCGGTGCTGGTTCTGGCCGGGCGCCGCGACCAGGTGGTTCCCCCCGCCGCCATGGCGGCCGCCTGGTCCCGCCTGCCGCCGTGCGTACGCCGCGCTTTCTATCTCGGCGGCTATCATCTGCTCATGCGCGACCGGGACCGCGCGCTGGTCGATGCCGACGTTCTCTCCTGGCTCGCCGCCCCTGGGCGCTGGCTGCCCTCGGGTGCCGACATCAACGCCGCCGCCTGGCAGGCCGACCACGGGTTTGCGCCGGGTCCCGCAGCACTGCTGCCGGCGGGGGCGTTGGACGGCTACGGCGAACGCTCGACCTGGCCGTTTTAGCCGTCGCCGGTACGTAGGGCGGAAAAGCGAAGCGGCCTTCCGCCCTACGGCGCTCAGGCGGCTTGCGTGTGCAGATACGGCGCTTGTACGCGGCGGCTGCGGTCCTGGGCGGACACCAGATGCTGCATGCGACGCAGGTCGCGCTCGCTCAGCGCCATGGCGGTATCCACCCAGATGTCGGTGACGTCGCGCAACTCTTCCAGCGTGACCGGGCTGACGCGGCGGCGTGCCTTGTAGATCGCCGCATGCGCATGGCGGCGGGGCTGGTTGCGAAGAATATAGTCGCGCACGGCAGCCTCCCCGGTGCCGTCATCGGCCAGCACATCGACGATTCCCATGTCGAACATCTGCTGCGCGGAAAACACTTCGCCGGACAGGATCATTTTCATTGCCGCCCCCGAGCCGAGCCGGCGGGTCAGAAAAGCATGTGCACCCATGCCGGGAAACAAATTCATCAGCACTTCCGGCAGGCCGAAGCGGGCGCACCGTTCTGCAACCACAACGTCGCAGGAGAGCAGGCTCTCGAAGCCGCCGCCGAGTGCATCGCCCTGCGCCAGACCGATCGTAATGGCGTCGCCGCCATAGGCGGTCGCGTTGCGGTAGCTGATATCGACGCAGCTATAGGCATAGTTGCGCAACCCCTCGCGGTCACCCGCGCGGATTCGGCTGGAAAACACAGTGAGGTCGCCGCCGAGGCTGAAGATGGAGGGTATGCGCGAGCCGAGCACAACCCATCCCAGCGGTGCGGTCTGCGTGGCTGCGCGGCGGCTTGCAAGCCGTGTGATACGCTGCTGCACATCGTGAAGATCCGAGAGCAGTGCTTCGGTAAAACTGGGGCGACCTTTTGGGTTCAGAAAGCACCAGAAGATACCGTCATCTTCTTCATGCACACAGTCAACGTTGGCGTATGTGCGAGATGGCAGGCCGGTCATTGCCGCCGGCTCCATCAGATCAATGCTATGCATCAAACTATTGATGTACGTCATAAAACGCTCCCGACCGGATGACCGGCGCCTGGAAATAGCCGCCGCTCTGCGCGCCTCATGCGCGCATGACTCTATAATGCAGGATATTTTGATCGTTGCGAGCGAGTAAATCGCCGGTTGCACAGGTTAAAGTGGATTCTAACTATCTTGTGATCGAAAAGGTATCGCCGAGGGATAGAATTGACCCATACTTTGTAGAAGTAAATTCCCTTGTTGGCAACTAAAGGTTGTGTAAATGGCTTTGTTGCATACTTTGCGCTAGTTACCCGGAAGGTTTTACCGAATAATTGTTCTACCTTAACCGATACGCCGCCGGCGGAGTCTGGTGGCCGGCAAAAGCACGTGCCTGAACCGGTCGGGCCGCAGGGTCGGTTCAGCCCTCCGCAGGAGGCGCAGATGGCCAAGCCACCCGACAACGATACCGATACCAGCTGCGCCGGGATCATTGGGTCCGGCGCGTTGGTATCAGTGCGGCCAGGGACCGGTGGAGGGCGCCTGCGTATTGCTGTTGGTATCCGCAAACGGGTTGCCCGGGCTCTGCGGCGGCCGCGGGTTGAAATCGGGCGGCGGCGGATCGCTCTCCGCACCCATGGTGTCGCCGCGCGGATAATCGGTCGGCGTGATCTTCAACGCGGCACAGCCGTGGCCGCCGTATTGCGGCAGCGTGTGGGCCACGCCCGGCGGAATGGCGGCGAATGTTGCCGGCAGTGGCGGCCGGCGGCCGAGCAGACGGTCGTTATCAAAAGCCTCGGCCATGTCGCCCATGGCGACGCGGCCGTCCGCCGGCCCCAGATCATGCTGCGTCCCGCGCGGGCCATCGAAAGCCTTCGCCTGGCCGTCCAGCCTGGCCTGGGCTTCATCGGGCAGGTCGGCCAGAGGAACCAGGCCGAACAGACGGTCGATCAGCCGGATCACCGCACTGTGCTCGCTATAGACATGGCTGACCACGTGGCTCGCCGCATAGGGCGAGATCAGGATTGCCGGAATGCGCGGCCCGCCGGTCTCCGGCTGATGGTCCGGCCCGTACGTGCGGATGCGCTCCGGCACGTGATCATACAGCCCGTCCGTCTCATCATAGGTGATGATGATCGCACTCTGCGCCCAGTAGGGGCTGGCGGCGATGGCATCGACGGTATCGGCGACCAGGGCTTCGGAAATCTGCGCGTCCGAATAGCCGGGGTGATCGTCATTGCCGGGCATCGCCGCGCGCACCACCGGATTCGGGTCCGCGGGCAGCAGCCTGTCATTATTATAATAGCCGCCGCGGATGGTGAACACGCCGCCCTGCGCCGGCAGCTTGCCACCCGACACATCGTCAAAGAATTGTGCGAGCCCGTGCATATGCGCGGTCATCGCCGGATTGTCGCCGACATAGCCGAAATACTGCGGCCCGTTGTGGTGGGTGATGTAGCTGGCGTGCGGCGGTGCGTGGGCAAACACGTCGCGCCCCCATTCGGTCACGGCGGTGCCGTCGAACGGCTCCGGCCCATAGCCCTGCTGATACCAGCCCCAGGGCACCACCGGATTCTTCGCCGCAATCGCCGTCATGTCGTGCCCGACATCGGCGAGGTCGGCGGCCGCATTGCGGTCCTGCTTGGTGACCGAAGCGATGTCCCGGCCGGCAAAACTCAGCGGCAGGGAGGCAAAGGTGAGGTTCGGCTGTTTCGTCTTCTTGGCGGTCAGCAGATTTTTCGCCGCATCATAGGCAGCCGCATCCGGCCCCTCCGGCTGGCTACCGCCCATCGGATCGCTCGCGCTGCCGGCGTAAGGGTTGAAGTCGGTCAGCACGGGCAGGCCGAATGTTGCCGCATCCGCCTGGGCCGGATGGCGCACCCACTGCGTATCCCCCACCTGGCCGGCGATCATCGCAATGGCGTTGGGCGTGGATGGGCCGATCGCCGTCTGATGAAAATTGTCGAACAGCACGAACCGGTCGGCATACTGCCACAGCAGCGGCACCGTGTCGCAATCTACGTGCGACATGGCCACTTCAGCCTTCTGCACGTCCATGAGCTGCGGTTTGACGGTGGGCGCGACACCGGCCGCGTTCACGATTTCCGCATCCACCGCGCCGTCGCCTTTGTAATGCAGCCCCTGCTGGATCAGGGCGTAGCCGTCGTTGCGGGTGACCGAGCGCGTCGCCTGATCGGCATGCAGGGCGGCAATATACGCCTGATGGTCATGGCGGACGGAGTAGAGATCCTCCGGGTAGAGTTTTACCGCGTGCCCGTCATGGCCTTTGATCTCGCGTGGGATGAGGAAGGGCGAGATGGTGCCGAAACTGCCGTCGGTCTTCTGATAGCGCGACCGGAAACCGGGTTGCGCAATGCCCGGCTGGGCCATCGGATCATCCGCCGGCGCCCCGGCATAGGTCGCGAACAGCCCGTTGGCCCCCGGATAGGTGCCGAAATAATGGTCGAACGAGCGGTTTTCCTGAAAAATTATAAAGACGTATTTGATCCGCGCCCGCAGCAGCAGCAGCTTGGTGGTGGGGGTGAGCGGCGCCTGCGCCACCGTGGCAAAGCCGGAGGTGGCCCCCGATGATGCCGGCGAGGTGGCGACCGTCAAATCCGGAGCGGCCGCGGCCAGAGCCAGCAAGGAAGGAAGCAAGAGGTTCTTTTTTGAAAAAAAGAACCAAAAAACTTTTGGATGGTGGGAATCGCGCGACATACCGGGAGTGTGACCGGGGACAGGGCGCGACGCCAGTCATGCCGCGCGCTCGGGCTCCTGCCGCGACATGTCCTCGAACCCGCAGAGGCGGTAGAATTCCACCTGCTCATCGCAGTCGGCGACCATGACCCGAAGCTGCTCGATCGGCGCGTTCTCGAACCTGTTGGCGAGGCTCTCGCTGAGGAGACCCTCACTGACGAGCGCATGCAGCCGGCCCATCAATGCCGTTCGCTCGGCGCCGTCATTCATTGCCGTCGTCATCACACACCTCCAGGCGGATCGCCCCGCCGTCGGCCCGCAGCATCTTGAGCACGGAGCCGGCATTCACCAGCACTTCGTATTGCTTGTACCGGTATGTGGGAAACGGATGGACATAGGCAACGCCCTTCTGTCCTTTTCGCACCAGCAGCTCGACGACCACGCCGCCCTGAACCCTGGCGGTATCTGAGGCGATATGGCAAGCCAGGGATGTCGATAGGAAGGTCGGCACGCGCGTCGTGCCGCCTGGTGCCATCGCGCGATAAGTGTCTGCTTCCGCGGCCCCGGCGCCGCGATACAGAAGCATGTCGTCAGGCGCGGCTGCCCGGTGCAATGCGCGTCGGAGGTCTGAAGCTGATTTCGCTACGCCTGGCCGTTCACCCTCGCCGCGCAAGAACCTGTTCATCGCCCTGCCGGCCGCCCCTTTGTAGTCGATCAGCGCCTGTCGTTCATCGGCGTCCATTCCCTCGAACCAGGGCTGCTGCGCCGCCTTCAGCCTGGCATCGGCCGCCGCCAGCTCATGCTCCGCAATCGGCTTCACGTCCGGCTCCGTTTTTCGGAACATACCGGCAGTGTGGCGGGCGCTGGGGCGTTAGGCCAGACTGCACCTCATGCCGGACTCCAGGAAACCTCGACGCACCCGCTGGGTCTCGCCGCTGCTGCGGCGTGTTCTGCTGGTCAATTTCGTGCCCCTCGCCCTGCTGCTCGCCGCCCTGCTCTACCTGGACCAGTATCAGGACGGGCTGCTCGAAGCCGAGGTGGCGGCGCTGCGCGAACAGGCTCGCATCTATGCCGGCGCGCTCGGCGAAAGCGCCGTGCGTGTCACCGACCCGAACAACCCGGTGCTGGTCACCGATCTGGCGCGCCGCCTGCTCGGCCGCCTCACCGAGCCCACGCCGGATGCGGAGGCGCAGATTTTCGCCCCCGACGGCGCCCTGATCGCCGACAGCCGGGTGCGCGAAGGACCGGGCGGGGCGGTGCAGGCCGAGCCTTTGCTGCCTTCCATCGAGCGCGGACCGGTCATGCGCTTCGTCGGCCGCCTGTACGACCGCGTGCTGGCCCTGCTCCCGCATACCGGCAACACCCAGGTCGAAACCGGCCCGGAGACCGCCGAGGAATTGCGCCTGAACAGTTCCGACAGGAGCCACCTCGCCCCGCCGATCATCCGCCGCACGGAGGACGGCCGCCTGCTCGTCACCGTCGTGGAGCCGATCGTCCGCGGCGAGCTCATGGGTCACGACGGCAGCAGCACAGTGGGCGAACTGCGCCTCACCCGCGACGCGCGCGAGGTGGAGGACAGCCTCTTCGCCGTGCGCACCTCCATCCTCGGCCTGTTCTTCCTGGCGCTGGTGCTGACCGTGCTGCTCTCCTGGTATCTGTCGCTGACCATCGCCCGGCCGATCCTGCTGCTGGCAGACGTGGCGCACGACATGCGCGAGGGCCGTGGCCGCACCGGCACCGTGCCCAAAACCCTGCTCCGCCGCGGCGATGAAATCGGCGAACTCGGCCAGGCGCTCTCGGCCTCCGCCACAGCCCTCTGGGCGCGCATGGACGCGATCGAAAGGTTCGCGGCCGACGTGGCGCACGAAATCAAGAATCCGCTCAGCTCCATCCGCAGCGCCATCGACACGCTGCACCGCATCACCGACCCAAGGCAGCAGCAGCGCCTGCTGGCCATCATCCAGGAGGATGTGGTGCGCCTGGACCGCCTCATCACCGACATCAGCGACGCCAGCCGGGTCGATGCCGAGCTGTCGCGCACCCAGACCGAACCCGTCGATGTGGTGCCGATCATCGCGGCGCTCGCCGAAATCGCCGACGCCACGCGCCAGGACGGGGATGCCCACATCGACATCGACATCCCCGACCAGAAACTGGTGGTGCAGGCGGTCGAAGGCCGGCTGGTGCAGGTGCTGCGCAACCTGATCGGCAATGCGCAAAGTTTTTCGCCGCGCGAAGGCCGGATCCACCTGCGCGCCCGCGAAACCGGCGGCACGGTGGAACTCGCCGTCGAGGACGAGGGGCCTGGCATCCCCGACGGCAATCTGGAGCATGTGTTCGACCGCTTCTATTCCGAGCGTCCCGCCGGCGAGAAATTCGGCAAACACTCGGGCCTGGGCCTGTCCATCAGCCGCCAGATCGTCGAAGCTTTACGGGGTCGCATCAGCGCCGAAAACCGCCGCGACGCCGCCGGCCGGGTTCTGGGTGCGCGGTTTGTGGTGCGGCTGCCAAGGGCCTAGACGGTCGTCGGTCATCGGTCGTCGGACGTTCAAAACGCCGACGACCGATGACCGACGACCGGAGGCACCGCGTGACCACCTACCCGAACCCTGCGACCGACGAGACGCTGGACCAGAAGGAGACGCTGCAGGCGCGGGCGGTGATTGCCGGCACGGTGTTCCGCACGCGCGATGTGGCGCTGGTGATCCTGACCTTTCTTGCCGTGCTCTACACGCTGTATTTCGCCGCCAGCATCATCCTGCCTTTTGTCATGGCGCTGGTGCTCGGCCTGCTGCTCAGCCCGGCCGCGCGCTTTCTGCACGTCAAGCTGCACCTGCCGCGCATGCTCGCGGCATTGCTGCTCATCCTGACCCTGTTCTCGGTCATGGGCGGCATCGGCTATGCCGTCTCAGTGCCCGCGCACGCCTGGATCGCGAAAGCGCCGGAAAGCGTGCCGGAGCTTGAACGCAAGCTGAGTTTTTTGCGCCGCCCCATCGATCTGTTCGAGAACGGCCTGCACCAGATGCAGGGTTTGCTCAGCGAAGCCGGCCGCGCCGAAAGCCGCAGCGACGGCGCCGCGCCCCCGGCGCCGCCGCCCGGCCAGACCGTGACCGTGTCGCAAAATTCCGGCTGGGGCATGTCCGTGCTGAGCGGCACGCGCAATTTTCTCAGCCAGGTTTTTACCCTGCTGATCCTGCTGTTCTTCCTGCTGTCGGACGGCGACGCGCTGCTGCGCCGCTTCGTCGAAATCCTGCCTGGCCTGGCCGAGAAGAAGCGCGCCGTGCAGATCGCCACCGCCATCGAGCGCAACATCTCGGGCTATCTCGCCACCATCACGCTGATGAACGCTTTCGTCGGTGTAGCCAACTTCATTTCGGTCTGGGCGTTCGGGCTGCCCGATCCGCTGCTGTGGGGGCTGGCGGCGTTTCTGCTGAACTATATTCCGATCCTGGGCGCGTTCGCCGGCATCGTCATTTTCTTCTTCGTCGGCCTGTTCACCTTTACCAATCCGCTGTGGGCGCTGGCGCCGTCGGGCGTCTATTTTCTCATCCATGTCATGGAGGGGGAGACCATCACGCCGATGCTGCTGGCCCGCCGTTTTACGCTGAACCCGCTTCTGGTGATTGTCGCGCTGATGTTCTGGGACTGGCTCTGGGGCGTGCCCGGCGCGCTGCTGGCCGTGCCCTTGCTGGCGGTCACAAAAATATTTTGCGACAATATCGAGATGCTGACCCCCATCGGCCATCTGCTCGGCGCCGAACATCCGCGGCGCGCGCGGTAGAAGGCGCTTCGCTTTTCCGCCCTACGGTCCTATCAGACATGCCATGGACCCGCCTGCCGCCAAAACCCTTCGCCTGCACGCCAGCTGTGCCGCGCATGAGGGCGATGGTGTGCTGCTGCTGGGACAATCGGGCGCCGGCAAATCCAACCTTCTGCTCCGCCTGCTCGACCGCGGTTTTACTCTCGTCGCTGACGACCAGGTGGATATCGACGGCAACCAGGCCTCGGCGCCGCCAAGCCTTGCCGGGCTGATCGAGGTGCGTGGCTTGGGCATCCTGCGCCTGCCGTATCTCGATCACGCAGTTTTGCGTCTTGCGGTTCGGTTGGAGCGGGGCGATCGTATGCCCGCGCCAAAAGATTTCTCCGATCTTCATATCCCCATGGTGTATGTGGACCCGCAAGCCGCCGCCGCGCCGCAGATCGTCTCGCTGGCGCTGGATTGCGTGCGGGGCAGGGTGTCCGTCGTGGCCGGAGCGCTGACGTGAACCAGACAGGTAAGCCAGCCACCAGCCCGCGGCGGGTGATTCTCGTCACCGGCCTGTCCGGCGGCGGCAAGGCCTCCATCCTGCGCGTGCTGGAGGATTTGGGCTACGAAGCGGTGGACAACCCGCCCCTGCATCTCATGGAGGATATGGTGCTGCGCGCCGACCGGCCGATCGCCATCGGCGTCGATGTGCGCAGCCGGGGGTTCGACACGCAGGCACTTCTCGCCGTTGTGTCCCGCCTAAAACTCAACCCTGCCCTGCGCCCGGAGCTGGTCTTCGCCTGGGCGGACGAGTCGTCGCTTCTCCGCCGCTTCACCGAAACCCGCCGCCGCCACCCGCTCGCCGCGGACGGCAGACTGGCCGACGGGGTCGCCGCCGAGGTGGCCCTGACCGCCGATCTGCGCCTCGCCGCCGACCTGCTCCTCGACACCTCCGACCTGCCCCTGCCCATGCTGCGACGCATGATAGAACAGCGTTTTGGCATCGCAGCCAGTGACGACGCCGGAATGACCTGTTCGCTCATCTCATTCGCCTACCCCGCCGGGCTCCCGCGCGAAGCAGACCTGGTCTTCGATACGCGCTTCCTGCGCAACCCCCACTACGACCCCATCTTGAGACCCGGAACAGGGCTCGATGCGGACGTGGCCGCCTACGTGGAAGCCGATCCTGACTTCGCGCCGTTCATCGCAAAGTTAACCGACCTGTTAACCTTGCTCTTGCCCAGGTTCGTCCAGGAGGGCAAGAAATACGTCGCCATCGGGGTAGGCTGCACCGGTGGCCGCCACCGCTCGGTTCACGTGGCGCAGACGTTGGCGTGCAGACTGACAGGATTGAGACAAGAGCTCCCGCAAGGATCGCGGGAGTGGCGGGTCACGGTGACCCACCGCGAACTGGGGAAGCAGAAGGGGGACAGTTTTCAGGGGACAGTTTCCAGCGAGATGGCCCTCTGACATCTGTTTCCTGACGACCGAAGACTGACGACCAGGCTAAGGAGGCCTGACAGAGTTCATGATCGGATTGGTTCTGGTCACCCATGGCAGGCTGGCTTACGAGCTACGGCTGGCTATGGAACATGTGGTCGGTCCCCAGCGGGGCGTGGCCACGATATGCATCAATGCCGAGGACGACGTGGAACAGCGCCGCCTCGACATCGAACGCTGTATCGATGAGGTGAACGCCGGCGACGGGGTCATCCTCCTCACCGACATGTTCGGAGGCACCCCGAGCAACCTTGCCATCTCCATGATGGACCGCGGCGGGGTCGAGGTGATCGCCGGGGTGAACCTCCCGATGCTGGTCAAACTGGCCAAAACACGGTCGCATCAAACGCTCGGCGAATGCGTGGGTTCCGCCGAACTGGCGGGCCGAAAATACATCGCCGCCGCCTCCCGCGTGCTCACCGGCAACAGCAACCCGAATGTCTGCCGCTCCTACGATCCCCGCCATGCCCTCAAAGACTGCGTGGCCCTCAAACCCGACAAACCTATCCCCTTCACCCCCGCCCCTTACATCTCCTCGTACAAAGCCGGGTCATGAGCGAGAGTGGCGGCGGTGATGCGGTGGTCAGCCGCAGCGTCACCATCGTCAACCGCCGCGGCCTGCATGCGCGGGCGGCCGCCAGACTGGTCAATGTGGCCGAGCGTTTTACCGCCAACGTCGATGTGGTGCGCGACGGCCAGTCGGTCTCCGCGCGCTCGATCATGGGGCTGATGATGCTCGGCGCCGGCATGGGATCCACCGTGGAACTGCGGGCCGAAGGCTGGGACGCGCACGAGGCGCTGGACGCCATCGCAGGCCTGTTCGAGGCCGGTTTCAATGAGCAGGACTGAGGCCGGACCCGCACCACCCCAGCGCATTTTCGCCGGCATCCCGGTCAGCCCCGGCATCGCCATCGGCCCCGTCTTCACCACGGCCGAGGCCAAGGTCGAGGTCAAGCGCGGCAAGATTGCCGCGAGCGCCGCCGAGGCGGAGTTGCAGCGCCTCGACGCCGCCGTGCAGAAATCCCGCAAGCAGTTGGCAAAACTGCGCGGCCGGCTGAGCGTGCTGCCGGAGGATACGCAGGAGGAGATCGGCCCGCTCATCGACGCCTACATGCAGATGCTCGCCGGCTCCCGCCTGCTCCGCCACGCCCGCAAGCGCATCACCGACCAGCTCGTGAGCGCCGAGACCGCGGTGCTGGACGAGGTGGAGGCACTGGCTGCCGCCATGGCCGCCGCCCCGCCCGAGTCGGCCGATAAACCACCGGCCCGCCGCCGCTCCGACACCGGCGAGGAGGCAGAAGCCCGCCAGCGCCGTGCCGACGAAATCCGCGAAACCGGCCGCCGCCTGCTGCGCAACCTCACCGACACCGGCTTTCGCAGTTTTGCCAATGTGCCGCAGGGCGCCATCCTGGTGGCGGAATCGCTGCGCCCCGCCGATGCCGCGCTCATCGAGCCGTCACGCATCGCGGGCCTCGCCACAGAGGAGGGCGGGGCGGACGGCCACACCGCCATCATGCTGCGCGCCTTGGGCGTCCCTGCCGTGCTCGGCGCCCCCGGCCTGCTGGGTGCGGCCCGCGCCGGCCAGATTGCTACGATCGACGGCACCACCGGCCGCATCGTACTCAACCCCGACGCCGAGGAACTTGCGGCCGCCCGCCAAGGCGTCGCCGGCTACGCGCGCGAGCGCCAGCGCCTGGCCAGACTGCGCCGCCTCCCCTCCGAAACCACCGACCGCGAAGCCGTCGAACTCCAGGGCAATCTGGAATTGCTCGCCGAGCTGCCGCTGATCGCCCAGGCGGGTGCCGCCGGCGTGGGCCTGTTCCGCACCGAATTCCTGTTCATGAACCGCGACACGCTGCCGGACGAGGCGGCACAGGCAGAGATTTACCGCACCGTGGTGGAAGCCATGGACGGCGAGAGCGTCACCATCCGCGTGCTCGACTGGGGCGGCGAGAAGGAGATCGACGCGCTGGTGTCCCACGGCCTGGTGCCGGAGGCGCATGACCAGAACCCGGCGCTGGGCGTGCGCGGCCTGCGCCTTCTGCTGCGCACGCCCGAGCTGTTCGAAACCCAGCTCGCCGCCATCCTGCGCGCCAGCAAATTCGGCCCGGTCCGCGTGCTGCTGCCCATGGTCACCACATGCCACGAGGTCCGCGACGCCCGCGACATTTTTGAACGTGTCGCCAAACGTCTGCGGAGACGCGGCGAAAAATTGCCCGATCCGCTACCGCCCCTGGGCATCATGATCGAGACGCCGGGTGCGGCGCTCTCGGCCGACGCGCTGGGTCTGGACGCGGATTTTTTTGCCATCGGCACCAACGATCTGGCCATGTACACGCTGGCGGTTGACCGCGCAGCCACCGGGGTTGCCGGCCTCTACGACCCGCTGCATCCGGCGGTGCTCCGGCTGATCCAGTTCGCCACCGAAGCCGCCCTGCGCCTGCGCATGCCGGTCTCGGTCTGCGGCGAGATGGCCGCCAACCCGCGCCTGACCCCGCTGCTGCTGGGTCTGGGGCTGCGCTCCTTCAGCATGAATGCGTCGGCGATTCCGCGCGTCAAACAGGCGGTGCGGGCGGTGGCCATCGACGATTGCACCCGCTTCGCCCGCCGCGTCATGGCCCAGTCCGACGCCGCCCGCATCCAGGAGCTGGTGCAAAGTTTTGCCCCCTAGGCCGGAAGGGCTGCCGAGCAGCGGGGTGAGTCGTCGCCGGTGCACCGGGCAGCCAACGGCACAAGTACCCCCTAGGCATCCCCCTCCGCCAACGCCCCAAGCCGAGCCTGCAACGCCCTTGCCTCCTCATGCGCGGGCGCCGCACGCAACACCGCCTCGACGCAATACCGCGCCGCATCCACCTCCCCCTCCTCCAGATGCAGCTCGGCCAATTGCAGCCTGGCCTCGGCATTGCCGGGATCGAGCAGCAGCCGCCTGGCCAGCGCCACGCGCTGCCCTTCGTAATCCCCCACCAGTTCGGCCAGCCGCGCCATGTCGGCCGCCACCGCATCCTGCCGCTGCGCCACCGCCGCACCCATGTCCAGAATGACCGCCAACGCCGCCTGCAACAGGGCGCGGTCATCCAGCACCATCCGGGTTTCGGGAAGGTCGGAAAAATCCAGCCGGAACAGGCTCGCCCGCTCAGGAAACCAGCGCCGCCGCACCGACTCGTTCGGCGTGTCATAACGCGCGAGAAACGCCTGCGCCTCGGCCTGCGTCGGCCGCCAGCCGGGGCCGGTCAGCGCGTTTGCCACCGACGCGGTCAACACCCGCCACACCGGCGACTGCACGTTCCAATGGTGCCCCGCCGCGCGCGCCCGGATGCAGGCCGCCAGCGCCACCAGAATCTGCTGCCCCTCATGGCTGATGGCAGGGTTGGCGGCACGCGCCGCGCCTTCCGCCTCCAGATCCAGCGTCAGACCGCAGGCGCCGAGAAAATCCTCCACCACATCGAAACGCTGCCCCGCCGGCGCCTCGAACAGCCGCGGTTCCACCCAGCGCCGGCCGAACACCCGCACCCAGCGGTTCAGCAGCGCCGCGTAGTTATAATTATACTGGGCACGCACCTGCATCTCCAGCAGGCTTGGTGCGGGCGCGTTGCCGGCACGCAGAAGTTCGTTGTACAGACTAACGAAATGCCGGTCCTGCCGGCGCAGGTACACCACCACGCGGATGTGGTGCGCATACGGCGCCAGCAGATCGCGTACAGACTGCACACTCCGCGGGTCGCGCAACAGCAGGCTGAACTGCTCGGCGGAAATGATGACGCGGTCAATGCTTCTCGGCAGCGTCGCCATCTCGGCCGCGAATTCCTCGCGGAACCGCGCCAGCCTGGCGTCCGGCCCGATGCCCTGCCAGATCGGCCGGTCGTCCGATCCGTAAAGATGCCGCGCGTGCGCCGCCGCCATCACCAGCAGAACATGACTCTCCGCGCCCGGACTCGCCGGATAATGCACGCCCTGCGCCGCCAACGCCTCGCGCTGCCTTGACAGCACACGCTGGATGGAGGTCGAGCCGGTCTTGCTGGTGCCTATGTGGACTATGAATTCCCGGCGCATGACGACGACCACAAGAAAGACAGGAAGCAGTTCTCTTTTGAACAAAGAACCAAAAAACTTTTACAAATTCAGCACGCGATCCAGCGCCGACAGAACGGAACTCCAGGCGTAGGCATGCTCCATTGCGGCACGAGCGAAACCACCGAGTTCAGCACGCCGCCCTTCCAGAACGTCGCACAGCGCATCCACCCACCCCTGCACACCCTCAGCCACCAGCACATCACGCCCGGCCTGCGCACGCACCCCCTCGAACGCCGGCAGCGACGCCACCACCGGCCGCCCCATCGCCATGCCCTCCAGCACCTTGTTCTGAATCCCCCTGGCCAGACGCAGCGGACACACAATGGCGGACGCATGCGCCACATACGGCCGAACATCCTCCACCCGCCCGGTCACATGCACGCCCGGCAGCCCCCTCAGCGCCTGGACCGCCGGTCCCGGATTGGCCCCCACCACCCAGAACTCAATGCCCGGAACCCGGGCCGTCAGCGCCGGCAGGATATCCTGCGCAAAATGAATCACCGCATCCGCATTCGGCCAATAATCCATCGTCCCCGTGAAAACCAGATTGTGCACCGTATCATCGAATGGCGATACGAACACGCGCTCAGGCGAAAATCTCTCCAGATCGACACCATTTTCCACAGCGGCGACACGTGCCGCCACCTCCGGCGCCAGGGCCGCAAAACGCGCCGCCTCCGGCGCCGAGACGAACAGGGTCCGCTCGCACGCCGCCGCCGCCTGCCGCTCATAAGCCAGCAAGGTGCGCCCCTCCCGCGCCCAGACCGCGCGCATCGGGTAACGCGACTTCAGCGCATATTCGGCCCATTTTTCCGAATCGATATCGACGGCATCGAGAATCCGCGTCGCACCCGCGAGCGCCGCGACATAGGGAAACATGGCAACAGTGTAGATATAGACGGCATCGAAGCGCACAAGCGCCGCCGTCTCATCCACCCAGCGTTGCAGCGCCGGTGCAAAATAGAAATCCGGCATCAGCGGCTTGCCGGGCCTCGCGTGCAGCAGCGCGCGATATTTTTGCCTCCGCCTGTCGATCGGAAACGCGCCGACGCTGGCACAAATATCGCGCAGCCTGCTCACGTGGTCCAAGGCAGCAGGATCATCCACCACACACCCGACATGCACATGAAATTTTGCTGACAAATGGCGCAGGATATTCCAGGCGCGGATCTTCTCGCCCTTGTTCGGCGGCCAGGGCATGCAGTGGCTGAGGAACAGCAGGTTGCGCAAATATTCCTCCGGCGTAGCGAAGCAAGAAAGCAGTTCTTTTTTGAAAAAAAGAACCAAAAAACTTTTGCGAATTGGCTTTGGTTTGCCTGATATAGGGCGACGCCAAATATTAAAAGTTTTTTGGCTCTTTTTTTCAAAAAAGACCGTTTCCTGACGGCCAGATGCACTTCCCCTGATGGCCGCTTGGCAGATTATCGCCGATCAGGCATCAGGTGCGACCATGCCAGAGCAACCCTCCGCCACGCTGCGCCAATGCGCCATCCTCGCCGGCGGCCCGGCCACGCGCCCCGGCGATGAGGCCCCGCACACCCCCACGCCGATCCTGCGGGTCGCCGGCCGGCCGTTCATGAGCTGGCTCATGCGCGAAATGCTCCGCTTCGGCGTGGACGAGTTTCTGATCCTCACCGGCCACCTCTCCGATGACGTGCAAAACGCCGTCATCGACGCGGCCGACTCCCTGCCCAAACGGGTAAAACTGGCCTTTTCGGAGGAGCCGGCGCGCGCCGGCACCGGCGGCGCCCTGGTCCACGCCAGGCCGCAGCTGCACGAGCGTTTCCTGCTCTGCCACGGCCGCAGCCTGTTCGACTGCAACCTCGGAGCCCTGCTCGGCGCCTTCGCCGCCGACCCGCCGGACGTGCTCGCCCGCCTGGTGGTGCGCAAGGCGCCCGACGCCGCGCATTTCGGCCAGATCACGCTCGATGGTGACCGCGTGACCGAAGTGGGCGAGCATCCGGACGCCGCCTCCGCCCGGCACGGCATCATCCCCTCCGGCATCGCGGCGCTGGACCGGCGGGCGCTGGACCTGCTCTCCCCCACCAGTTCGCTCGAGCATGACCTTATGCCGCTGCTGGCCGCCCGCGGCGCCCTGCGCGCGACGCTGGCGCATGGCTGGTTCGCCGACATCGCCATTCCGGCCGACCTCGCCCATGCCCGCCGCGAACTCGCCTCCTGCATGGACCGGCCGGCGCTGTTCCTGGACCGCGACGGGGTGCTGAACATCGACCACGGCTACGTCGGCAGCCAGGACCGCTGGGACTGGGTCGAGGGCGCGCGGGAGGCGGTGGCACTGGCCTGTGACCACGGCTGGCACGTGTTTGTGGTGACCAACCAGGCCGGCGTCGCCCGCGGCCTCTATGGCGTGCCGGAAGTGGATAGGCTGCTCGCCTGGCTCGCCGACGAGTTGCGCCGCGCCGGCGGCACGCTGGATGATGTCCGCTACTGCCCCTACCACACGGAGGCGCAGGTGGACGCCTACCGGCGCGACAGCGACTGGCGCAAGCCGGCACCCGGGATGATTTTGGATTTGCTCAAGACGTGGGAATTGGATGCGCGCCGGTGTATTATGATTGGGGATAAGGATACGGATATGCAGGCGGCGGCGGCGGCTGGGGTTGCGGGGTATTTGTTTCCCGGGGGGAATTTGCTCGAGTTTGTTCGGCCGCTGTTGGGGCTTTAAGATGGTGTTTTTTGAAAAAAAGAACCAAAAAACTTTCATCCCCTTGCACGCGCTCCGGTCGTCCCGCTCAGCCAAACGAATAAAAGTTTTTTGCTTGTTCTTTTCAAAGAAGAAGTCTCCCTTTGCTTAATCCCTCCTTACCATGGCTGCTCGGCGCCGCCTGGCCCCGCTGGCTCGCGGACGGCATAGACCGCGAGCGTGGCAGCTTCTTCGAGGCTCTCGCGCTGGACGGTTCGGGCTGCACCGCCGGCTTCCGCCGCCTGCGCGTTGCAGCCCGGCAGATTTTCGTCTTCTCCGCCGCCCACCGCCATGGCGTTCCCGGCGCCGCGGAGGCGGTCCGCATTGGGCTGCGGTTTCTGGAGGCGCACGCGGCGCAGGCCGACGGCGGCTACGCCTGGCGTTTCGATCTCGACCACCGCGTTATCGACGCCACGCGCGACCTGTACGACCATGCGTTCGTGCTGCTCGCCCTGTCCAGCGCCACATCTGTGGTACCGGCCGCAGAACTGCGGCCGCGTGCGGAGGCGTTGCTGGCCTGGATCACGCAGGAATTCGCACATGCGTCGGGCGGTTTTGTCGAAAGCCTGCCGCCGGCGCTGCCGCGCCGGCAGAATCCGCACATGCATTTGCTGGAAGCGGCGCTGGCCGCGCATGAGGCTTTTGGGGGTAGCAACTTCCTCGCTGCGGCCCGGACGCTGGCCGATCTGTTCCAGGGACGGATTTTTGATGATGCTACCGGCTCGATCCCCGAATTCTTCGACGAGGACTGGAAACCCGAGCGCCGCGGCCGGGTGTTCCTGGTCGAGCCGGGCCATCATTGCGAATGGGCCTGGCTGCTGGACTGGTACCAGCGCCTCGCCGGCGCCGATGCGCGGCTACAATCGATCAGCGAACGCCTGATGGATTTCGTTGACCGTTACGGTATCGGGCCGAATTTGCATCTGGTCGATGTACTGGGCAGCGACGGCTCGGTCATCGAGGCGGGGGCGCGCCTCTGGCCGCAAACCGAGTGGCTGCGCGCCGAGCATTTGCGCGCCAACCCCGATCCGGCGCGTCTGGCCATGGCGGTGCGCAGCCTTGCCACGCTGCTCCGCCCTGACGGGCTCTGGCACGAACGCCGCGCCGCCGATGGCACGCTCTGGCAGGGCCCCGCCCCTGCGAGCAGCCTGTATCACCTGACGGGCGCCATTCTTTTTACGGAACAGACGCCACCTTAGGGCGAGCTGCAAAGCAGCCCACGCTACGACGCGGCGACCGCCGACCAGACCGCAGACGACACATTGCTATCGTAACAATAATAATGCAGCGTGGTAATATGCCGCGCGGCCGCGGCGGCGACGTAGGCGCGGATTTCGTCGGCCGATGATGCGCCCAGTTCGCCGGCCATCGGCACGATATCGGCCTGTTTGCAGCCGGCTTTGGTCCAGGCGTCGATGCCGGCGATGTAGTTCGCGGCAGGCTGGCCGGAGCCGATTTTGCCGAGCGAGGAGCGCCAGTAGGACTGCGGCACCAGAACGGAGGCGTATTGGAAGAGCGTTTTCCACGGAATATCCGGATAGGCCTCCGCCGCGCGATAGTGCGAGGTGATGCCGAATGTTTTGCCGGCGGCGGCAGCGGTGACGTGGCCGCAGAATTCATCGGCAAGCTTCTCCAGGCCGGGCTGGTCCCAGTCGTATGCCACGCCTGGCGCGCGCCTGGTATCGAGGAAATACCCGTCCAGCTTCTGGCCAAACAGCGCCACGACGGCATCAGCTTCGGCCATCGCGTCCTCGCGCACCGCCGCCGGCCAGCGCCAGCCGTAGATTTGCATGCCTCTGGCATGGGCGGCCGGAATGGCCTCGGTCAGATCATTATCCGTGCGGATCGCCACGCCCGTGGCGCCGCAGTTCACCGCGCGACTCATAAATTCGTCGAGCGTGCCGTAGTGTGCGGCCCAAAGTATTTTCGCCAGTGCCGCCATACCGCTACGCTCTGAGCGCGCGGCGGGCACGTTGCAGCGGCGTTTGCGTGGTCTGGGCGTGCTGGAGCACCATGCTGGTCACGGCGACGGCGGGCTGCGGGCGGCTGAACAGATAGCCCTGCAACTCGCCGCAGCCCTCGCTGATGAGCGTGGCGCACTGGGTTTCGGTCTCCACCCCCTCGGCATTGACCACCATGCCGAGAGAGCGGCCGAGGCTGATCACCGCGCGCACGATGGCCAGGCAGTCGGACTTTTCGGTCATGCCTTGCACGAAGGATCTGTCGATCTTGATCTTGTCGAAGGGGAAACGCTGCAGATAGCTCAGCGACGAATAGCCGGTGCCAAAATCATCCATGGCGATGCGCACGCCCAGGGCACGCACGGCGCGCAAGGTGCCGAGCACCGCATCATCGTCCTGCAGGAACAGCGACTCGGTGATTTCCAGTTCCAGGCGCGACGGCGACAGGCCGGCCTCATGCAGCGCGCGGCCGACATCGCCCACCAGATCGCCCTTGAATTGCAAAGGCGAGAGGTTCACAGCCACCTTAAGATCGGCCGGCCAGGCCGCCGCATCGGTGCAGGCGCGGCGCAGCACCCAGCTGCCGATCGGCTCGATCAGGCCGATTTCTTCGGCTAAAGCAATGAATTTATCCGGCGTAACCAGACCTCGCGTGGGATGGCGCCAGCGCAGCAGCGCCTCGAACCCGGCGATGCCGCGGCCGACTTCGATCAGCGGCTGGTAGAACAGCTCGAACTCCTGCTCGGCCACGGCGCGGTGCAAATCCTGCTCCAGCAGCCGGCGCACTTCCATATTGGCGTCGAAGAAGCGGAACTGGCCGCGTCCGTCGGCCTTGGCCCGTTGCAGGGCAAGGTCGGCGCGCTTGAGAAGCTCCTCCGGGTCGTTCATGCCCTCGCACGACACGGCGATACCGACGCTGACGCCGATCCTGATCTCCTGCTGCTCGATGGCGAAGGGCTGCGACAGGGCGGTGATCACCCGCTGCGCCAGCGCACTGGCGTCATGCGGCTGGATGGCGCCGCCCATGATGATCGCGAACTCGTCGCCGCCCAGCCTGGCGACCATGTCGTCGTTGCCGACGCAGGCCAGCAGCCGCGCCCCCACGTTGCGCAGCAGCGCATCGCCGGCGGGGTGACCGAAATTGTCGTTCACGGCCTTGAATCGGTCCAGGTCGAGCCACAGCACCGCGAGGCTGTCCTCCGACCGCCGCGCCGCCAGCGACGACTGCATATGTTCGCTGAACAGCAGCCGGTTCGGCAGGCCGGTCAACTGGTCAAGCCGCGCCATGTGGGCGAGCCGCTGCTCGGCCGCGCGCCGTTCGCTGGTGTCCTCATAGGTGGCGACCCAGCCGCCGCCGGCCACCGACTGCTGCGATACGGCAATAATGCGGCCATCGGCCAGTGTACAGGAAAATGTCTCGATGTCGCTGCCGCAGGCGATATCGCGCAGCATGTCGAGCCCGGCGGCGGCGAGCACCTCGGATGCGGTGGCGCCGAGGACCGGGACGGTGCCGAACATGTCCGCAAACCGCCGGTTCGCCACGGCCAGCCTGCCGTCGGCGCTGAACAGGCACAGGCCCTGGCTCATGTTGGCCAGCGCCGCCTCCATTTGCGCATGGCGGGAGGCGATTTCGCCGGCATGGCTCGCCGCCTCCTCCGCCAGCAGGGCCTGGATGCGCGCCATGGCGGCAGCGATATTCTCCTGCATGCAGGACAGGGCCGAGAGCAGATCGGCGGTCTCGCCGCGGCCCTCTACCTTGATGTCGTTGTCGAGCCTTCCGCTGGCGATGGATTGCGCAATGCGTACCGCGCGGCGCACCGGCGGCGCGATGCGGCGGCTGACCAAGGCGGTGATGGTCAGCGCCGCCAGCAGGATGAGGCAGGCCGCTACCCCCGTCTGGATGGCCATATGCTCGACCAGCGCGCCCACCGCACGCCGGTACCGGTAGCCGTCGTCGGCAAACCGCTCGACCAGCCGGTCGAATGCCTGCGCCGCCACCTCTACGGCGCGCGGATCTTCGCTCAGGTGCGGCAGCAATGCGGCAACCTGCGCCCGCAGCGCCACCGCATCGCGCCGCCCGGCCGGCGATATGGCGCGGTCGCGCACCACATCCAGATCGTCCAGCACCTCCTGCGCGGTCGCATCACGGGAAGCGGGAGCGTCACGGGCCGCGGCGAGGCGGGCGAAATCCAGTTGCGCCTCGCGCAAATAGCTCACGGACATGAAGGCGTTGTCGTAAATATCCAACGCCACCGCGCCGAGCCGGCGGCCCTGGAATTCCGCCACCAGACCCATCACGCCGGCCAGCAGAGTCAGCGACAGACAGCCCGCCAGGATATTGGAGCGGATGGACATCAGTGATCCAGTACTTCGACATGCAAATGCATTTTCGGGTGAATATGACAGCGCACTTCGAAAGTGCCGGCACTGGTGAAGGTCACCACCGCGGTTTCGCCAGGCGACTGTTCGTAGGAATCGTAATTGAAATTCGGTGAATCCACGTAAACCTCGTGGTCGAACTCATCGACATTGGAAAAACGGATATTGCTGCCTTTGAGGATGGTTACGCTCGATCTGGTAAAAGCGCGGTTAAGCTGCTCGACCACAACGCCCGATTGGTCGAGGGCCGCCAGCGGCAGAATGGCGATCAGCAGCGCAGCCCGCACCGCAATGCGGCGGCTGGAACTAGCGCGTGACAATCGACCGCTCCATGGGCGCCAGAAGGGCCAGCAGCCGGTTCTGCGTGCGGAAAGGAATGGCGCTCTCATCCATCGCCGTCTGCAAATCCTCGACCACCGCATCGAAGCGCGCCTGGTCGATATGCAGCCCCTTGTGGGACTTGGCCATGGATCGGCCTTTATAGACGCAGGGCCCGCCGGTGACCTTGCAGAAAAAGGCAAAGAAACGCGGCTGCAGCCAGTCGCGGTTGATATTGTCGAAATCATCGTGCAGCCGCGGGTCGGTGAAATAGAGTGTCAGCGCGCGATCGACGATGCGCGACAGGCCTTCATGCCCGCCCAACTGATCGTAGAGTGTTTCCGCCGCCAGGCCCCGGCCGGTCAGGCTGGCCGCGAAGAGACACGCAAACATCAGGACGCGCATGGACTATCTCACTCAAAAGCCGGATTGCAGGGAGAAATACACGCCATTCTGGTCGCCCTGCCGTGCAATGGGACCAAGCGCGAGGAAGGCCAGAGTGGCGGAGACGTGCTTGTTGATGAAATAGGCCACGAAGGCGTCGTAGGCCGGACCCTCGCGGGCAAAGCCGAGGTTGTCGGGTTTGGTGCGGATTTCGGCGCCCACGGCCAGGCGGCGGCTGAGCAGCAGGGCGGCCGAGGCCTCGACTTCCGGCCGGTAGCTGTCGTCGCGGTCGCCGCCGAAGCCGAGCAGGCCGAACTGGTTGGCCTTGGTGAAGCGCAGCGTGGCATCGACGAGCAGGCTTTCGCTGAGGAAAAGCTTTGTGGCCGCCGCGTAAAAATCCACGCCGTCCGGGCTTTTCGCCCCGATGGCATCAAGCACCGCATGGCGGTCGGCGGCCTTGAACTCGGTGCCGACGGAGACTTCAGGCAGCAGCGTGTCCTGGTCGTACACCGCCTCGCCGAACAGGCGCAGCTTGGCGCCGGCGACATCCAGATGAAACTGGTAGCCCTGCCCCAGCCCCAGGCGCGCGCCGGCGCGGCCGGTGTCGAACCATTCATGCGCGTAGGAGAGCTCGATACGATCATACAGGCCGATGCCGGCGCCAAGCGAGGTGAGCAGAAAATCCGGCTCGCCGGCGACAGTGGCATGCAGGTTGGCGCCGATCTGATCATTGGTGCCGTAGCCGGTGATCAGCGCCCACGGCACCAGCCCGCCGCCGCCTGTCCCTTCCACATCGGTCACGCCGGAGGTTGCCAGCAGCCGGCCACTGCCAGCCATGTTTGCCTGGGCCCATGCCCGGCCGCCACCGCAGGTCAGGGCGGCCAGCAGTGCCAGCATCAGCAACCGGGTCAGGCGATTACGCGCGCGCGAGCAGCGGACCTTCATCCCAGTCGCTCATGCGCGCGGCCAGTGCCCGGTCTCATCATTCAGCGCTCCAAATCCTTTGGAAATTTCTGCGGCTATTTCAGACTGACGCCTGAACAACTCATGGTTGCAAATAATCGGGTGAGCGCACGAGTTGGCCAGTCAAAAAATTGTGAGCCCACGCAGCGCAACTTATGGTGATCTGGTTACGATTTCCCTAATAGACCAGATGCGCCCGTGCACGACGCCGGGCGGAGTTGCGTGGCGGGGTGCAGCCCATCCTGCGGCTGCGACCTCGTCCGATCGACCAACTGCCGTAATCCGCCGATCAACGCATCGATATCGGCTTGCGTCGTGCGGTGATTGAAGAGGGCAGCGCGGATCGCCAGCTTGCCGCCCACCGTCGTCGTCGATGGCGCGGCTATGCCGGACTCCTGCAAATCCGCGACGAGGTCGCGGTTGAGCGCATCGAGGTCACCGGCACCGCGGCACACACGAAAACAGACGATGTTGAGCGTGACGGGGGCAAGCAGTTCCAGCCATGGCTCGGCGCGGATGCGCGCGGCCAGAGCCTGCGCGAGGTCACAGCCGTTCTCGACCACGGAAGCCAAACCCTCGGTCCCATACGCGCGCAACGTCATCCATATCTTCAAGGCCCGAAAACCGCGCGACAGGTCGGGGCCGAGATCGCGGGGCCAGGGCGGGTTGCCGGCGAGGCCGTGCTGCTCCTGCGTCAGATAGGCGAGCGACTGGGCGAAGGTCGCCAGTTGCAGCGTCTGGTCGCGGACCAGCACGCAGCCGGCGTCGTAAGGCACCTGCGCCCATTTGTGGAAATCGAAGGCCAGGCTGTCGGCACGCTCGATGCCGGCCAGAAGCGGCTTGAAACGCGGCGAGAGGGCTGCCGTGGCGCCGAACGCCCCATCCACATGAAACCAGATTTTTGCACCAGCCGCGATGTCGGCGATGGCGGCGAGGTCGTCCACCGCGCCGGTATCGACCGTGCCGGCGGTGCCAACCACCATGAACGGTATCCTGCCCATGGCCCGGTCTTCCGCGATGGCGTCGCGCAACGCGGAAACATCCATGCGGTGGTCGGTGCCGGCGGCGATGCTGTGCAGCGCGTCGGTACCGAGACCGGCCATGTCGAGCGCGCGCGGGATGCAGCCGTGCGCGCCGGCCTGAGCGTAGGCGACCAGCGGGGCGGATTGCAGGCCGTGGCGGCGCACCGCCTCACCCAGCGCCGCGCGGCGTGCAACCAGCACCGCAATCATGTTGGCCATGGAGGAGCCGGTAACCAGCAGCCCGCCGGCGCCGGCGGGCATGCCCACCATCTGCGCCGCCCAGGCAATCACCTGGCGCTCGACCTCGATGGCGGCGTGGTCGCGGCCGCCGCAGTTGACCGAGAAAATGCCGGCCAACAGTTCGGCGAGGTAGCCGGCGGCGTTTCCGCCGCCGTTCACCCAGCCCATCATGGACGGATGCTCGTTGGCGCTGCTGAACGGCAGAATCAGGCGCCGGAAATCCTCGTAGAGCTCGGGCAGAGGCGTGCCGTGCGTGGGCAGCGATGTGCGAAACTCCTCGCGGAGCGCCCCCGGCATGTGGCGCCAGACCGGGCGGGTGCGCGCGTCGGCCACCCAGTCGATCATGTCATCGAGCATGCGGTGGCCCAGCGCGCGGATGTCGGACCAGTCTTGCGGATCCAAACTCATGCGGGCGGGCCGTTGCCGCACATGACGTCGGCGAGTTCACCGAGCAGGGTGCTGAGCGTGGCCGCCAGGGCGGCAGCACCGGGGGCGGGCGGGTCGGCGGTGAGGACCACGTGGCGGGTCATGAGCGGGGTGTGGTTGCGGCCGGCTTCAATGGCGACTTGCGCCGCCAGCGTGACGGTGCCGCCGGCGTCGGCATCGAAGCGCTGGATATCAACCTCAACCCGCGCGTCGGGGTCGGCGGAGATGGCGCCGCCCTGGCCGAACACGCTGCTGTGTGGCAGCCGCTGGGCGAGATCTTCGGTGAGCACGCGGCCGATCATGTCGCCCAGCGGTTCGGCCCAGCGCTGCTGCTCGTTCAGGCCCAGGCGGAAATTTGCCTCTTTCAGCACGATATCTGAGCGGTCGAGGTAGCCGGCGAGGCCGGGGGTTCGCACTTCGATGTTTTTGGCGAGCGTGAGATTTGCGTTTGTGGCCTGGGCGCCTTGGGTTTGCTGCAATGTATAGAATTGTGCGTCGGGGGAGGCGCAGGCGGCCAGCGCCGCAGTCAGGAGAAACAAAGCCACCGTAGGGCGGAAAAGCGAAGCGCCTTCCGCCATCACGGCCGCGGGGCAGGCTCGGCGGCGATGGTGCTGTCGAGAGGTGAGAGTGGCGGAAGGCGCTTCGAGGCTAGGCAAGAATTCTACTGCACCGGCCATCCGGCGTGCGAATTCTTGCCCAGCCTCTTCGCTTTTCCGCCCTACGGCCCCGCTGTTGTTCAAAAGAGAGCCTCCTTCTTTCACTTCTCAGTCGCCTGTCCTGTCCGGCCGCGGATGAGCGCCTCCGGATGCCGATCCAGAAAATCGGCCAGCAGCCGGATGCTGCGGGCGGCATCGTTCACCTGGTCGAGCAGGCGGGCGATGTTGCGCTGGAAATCCGAATTGCCGCCGTAGCCGCCTTCGCCCAGCGCCGCGTTGGCTTTGGCCACCGCCGCCTGCAAATCGGCCGAGATTTGCGGCAGGCGTTGCAGAACCGGCGTCAGACCCTTATCGGCGTGACGCACCAGGTGCTGCACGTCGGTGAGGGTTTCCGACAGTTTCTGCAGCGCATTGCGTACATCCGGGCCGCTGACGGTGCGGTTTACGCTGGCGAGGGTTTCGTTGAGATTCTTGCCGATTTCATCGAACGGGATAGCGTCGATCTTGGTGGCAATGTCGCTCAGCGAGTTTTCGATGTTATCCAGTCCGCCGCCCTGGCTGGGCATGACCAGCGCGTCGCCTTCGCGGCCGACCTCGGCGGGCTTGGCGTTGGGCACGAATTGCAGCGAGATGTCTTTCTGCCCGGTGATGAAATTGCTCGATTCCAGCACCGCGCGCATGCCCCGCGCGACCAGCGTGCGTATGAATGCGGCGTTGTCCGTCGGCGCATTCGGCGCGCCCTCTGGCGACATGCGCTCAGGCTGCACCTCGTAGCTCACGCGCGCAATGACGGCAGCGGTGGGGCCATCGACGAGCAATTGCACGTCCTGTACCGTGCCCACCTGAATCCCGAAAACCTCGATCGGCGAGCCGCGCGCGAGCCCGCCGACGGAGCTGGTGAAATAGCTGACAAAGGGGATGTTCTTGCGGAAGCCGGCGGCGTCGGCCTGGCCCTTGTCGGCATAGAGATAGAAGAGGCTCTCGGCGTCGCTCGCCGGCGAGTGGATGGCGAATTTGGGGGTTTCGAAAGCGATGCCGCCGGCGAGCAACGCCTGCAGCGACTGCATTTCCACGTGCACACCCTCGGCGCCCAAACCCACGGATAGGCCTGAGGCATTCCAGAAATGCGTCTCGGCATGGACGAATTTGTCGAACGGCGCGCGGACGAACACATTGATCGTCACCGGCCCCAGCCCGTCGCCCAGATCGTAGCCGAGCACTTCGCCCACGTTCACGTCGCGATAAAACACCGGCGAGCCGGCGCCGAGCGAGCCCAGGCTCGCGGATTTGAGCCTGAACGTGCGGCCGGGCTCGTCGGAGCGCACGCCGGGCGGATCCTCCAGCCCGGTGAATTCGCGCTGCGGCGTGCCGCCGGGCGCGCCCGGATCGAC
>Ga0116231_10004280_pt1 | contig 28976 bp, 17 predicted proteins | sample S1TSphgellanicum_2_FD_89695 | JGI IMG/M metagenome (GOLD analysis project Ga0116231, IMG submission 89695) | Host-associated microbial communities from peat moss isolated from Minnesota, USA - S1T2_Fd - Sphagnum magellanicum MG | ecosystem: Host-associated > Plants > Peat moss > Unclassified...
AATGGAGTCAAAGGATGAAATGTATTTGTTGACTTTATACTCTTTGTCATTTGCGACTAGTTTTCATATGCGACTTGTCTTAGGCGACTAAAAGGATTTTAGTTGCAAAATGTCTCTTGCGACTAAAATTTAGTCGCAAAGAGCAATCGAAAATACATGTTTTTCTTCTAGTGTTGGTGTTCATCACATTAAGCAAAAAAAATTAATTTTACCCCCAAATTTTACAAAGGTTGTGTCGCACTAAACTATAATCTTCGCCTTTTGACGATTTTTTGCCAAAAAAAACCCGCTAGTCATAACAAGTTGTTTTGAGAACATGTACAATGTGATGGTAAAAGTGGTTTTCTATAATGTGAAAAAAAATTGGATAACAAATGTGGGTAACCACTTGTAAACATTTTTTCATTAAAATAATATTCATAATAAAATAAACACACCACTAGTACTTTTTGTTTAGTCATAACAGAAGGTGAAAATTTTTTAAACAAGAAAATATACACTAATTTTAAACGAACAAGGAAAATATGAAAATGTAAATCCTACCTATTTTTTAGTTAAGTTTAGTTACTTTAATAAGGCAACCCAATAACCTTTGAAATTTTTTATAATAGTTTACCTACTATCTTCACCACTTTTGAAGGTGATGTTAATTAATTTAACTAGGTTTCAAAAAAGTGTTCATTGACAAAATAATTGTGATTACAAAAAGATAATTTGGAAGATAAAAATTGAAATGAGTTAGATCAAACTTGTGATTAGGCTATAAAAGTTGGTAAATAGAAACTTAATTAAGGGTGTAGCCATATTAAGATGTACCAAAAACAATCGTAACCACTGTTTAATTTTTTGAATTTTGGATTGTAAAAAATTAAAAAATAATTTTTTGAATAAAATGTTATTGTGAATACATTATGTACATGTCATAAAAATTTGGAATCAATCTAATGAGTGAAAAATATGTATAAGGACTTTTGATCTCTTGTAACCATTGCTTAAAAGTTGCATAAAAACAATTTAAAACAATTTTAACGCTAAAAGCATAATTTGGTAAAAATTTTAATGAAATATTTTTGGATATTTTTTGATATACACCTTAACATAATAGTATTAATTTTAAAATAAATTTATAAGTATTTTTTTGAAAGATGTATTAAAAAAATTCCATTAAAAAAAAGAAAAAAACAATGATCTAAAGGGGCACGTGTAACTCCTAATAGAGTGGTTGGACCCTTAATTAGTTTTAGTTAGCTTTAAAAAGAGTTAGTTAGTCAATTAGTTAACATTAAAATAAAAATTCATTTAAAAGTTGACTGAAGAAGTTCAACTAATTTATAGGAGGGGGAAGGTGAAAAAACTAATATATTTAGGGCAAGAGATTATTTTTTGCATCATTTTTTCTCATCCTTTTTCTCTCTATGTTTTTGTTTTTGGGGTTTTATTATTTGTGTGATTCTTTCTATCTCATTGCCACATGAGAGGAAGTGTTCTTATTTGCTTGTACTTGTTACTTTGAAATAATGAAAGACTTGGAAAAATTGTATTGAAAATTTTAAAAGTTAACTCTTTTGTATTTCATGCATGGTTGGAATGTCCAAATATTAGTTTCTTTTGGAGTAGAAGGGGTTGAGGACAACATGCCTCCTCTCTTGTGATAGGTACTACACGTGGTAGGAAGAGTGCTAGAGGTATTCCTTAAGGGTCCTTAACTTCCTTTGGTTTTAATTTTTCTTGTTTTTTCCCTTGTTCCTTCCTTTAAAGTTTTTTTTGTACCTTTCATTTTGAGACAATATTGTTGGGTCCCTAGTAAGAAATAATTTTGTCACGTGGCATAATTGCCACCAATGGGCCAGAACCATAACTCTTTTTGTTTTGTGGTATTTTTTTCTTTTTTTGTTTGAATTTAGTAGTTATTTTGAAGGTAATTATATTACATGGCAAATTATTGCATGCAAGGTAGATTACTACCCAGGGGGTTATAATTATATTTCCCTTCAAAATAATTCATAGTTCATATTTATTTTTTGTTTCATCTTCATATACCCAACATTATTACTAGGTTAGTAAATAATTGTTAGAACCATTGTTGTGCACTACTTTAAAAAATTCAGTTTATCACCAAAAATACATAGTGGTAATGTAAAGTTCATAATTTTTTAAATTTCTTGAGCACTTTCATTGTAGTAAAAATTAGTCTCAAATCTGGTGCAATAAATGTCTTGATGTCTTGTTTCCAACGTTTTATACCTTAATTCAATAAAAAGCTTCATTTCGCAAATAACAATGTTCAATGTTGAAAGAAGGATTTGGGTGTGAAAGGAAGGTTCATCCATGTAGGTGCATTAAAATCATATTAAACTTTAAGTTTAAAGTTCAAAGCTCCAAGCTAAAGCTTCACACTCATGCACAAGCCATCTTCGGTCCAAAGGCAAAGTTACTTTGCAAATCTCTTTCATGTTTAAACAATATTCATGAATGAACATTCGTGAACAAGTGAGGCAAGTGATATAATGTTAATTTTAAAAATTCGAAACAAAGTTTGGAATCCCTATTTTGATTTGAAGTCTTTCATGAAAGAAAACGAAAACCATTTGAGTGGGGTATGAAATTTTTTAATGACTGAAATGGTGTTAGAAGAAATGAGATTTGGGGAAGAGGGGGGCAAGGGCATGCATGTCACATGAATATTTTCTTTGCAAACCCAATGTGAAGGTTGCAATGAAAGCATTTGTGAGTTGCTAGGGGGAGGTCATGTTGGGGAAAAAATGTTGAGAATGTGACCTAAAGCTTAGGCCCATTGAAAATGTTTCTTTTGCAAGCTTTGCCAATACCTCAGTTGGAAGCACTTAAACCAACCTCAAGCTCCCCTATCCCTAGTTGTCACCCCTTGAGAGTGTAATTTGTCCACACCATTGACGGAACAATATGAACAAAATGCCAAGCTACCACATCTAAAGGATCTTTTACAAACTTATCTTGTCTCAAATAGCCATGGGAATGCTGGAATGTAAGTGAGTCTACCAAAGGTCTAAATGAAACATCCCAAGAAAGGATATCTATTGAAACCCATGCCCAAATTGGATGCATGTGGGAAAGGAATAGGGTGAGGGTGGGGGATACTAGAGTTCATGGTCATTTGGAGTTCAATTAAAACATTGACAAAAACATTGGTGCTGAATTAGACCTTGGTGGGTGGGTTTCGACCCACCAACCTGCAAGGCAAAGCCACTTGTTGTTTTGGTGTTGGATAGGGAATGTAAGTAGGCTTCCTATAAAGGTAGGTAAGTAGGAAGGCACTTGATGGTTACTTAGGTAGGTAGATACATGTGGATAGTTAGTACATAGATAACCATTGTGGTCAGCTACAAGACACTAAGACAACCCCCAAAGAAAAAAGGTTTGGTACCCACCCACACACCATTCATCTTGTGTGGTGTATTCACCATGTCAATAATACCAATTGTTTTGGGTGGGTACCTAGTTTGGCAGGTTAGAGTTGCCAGTTGTGGTTTTGGTTAGTGAAAACCAAACCAGAACCAGGTCTGATTTTTCGAACTGGTTTTGGAATTGGGGGGGAGGGGAAGAACCCAACCTGAAACTGGGTTCCCAATTCCATTTTATGTGTGGAACTGAAACCATTCTCCAATATGAGAACCAAAGGTTCTTCATAAAAGTCAAGAACTGCCCAACAAAAGGTCAATAGACTATACCCATTAAGTGAGCAAACCGTTCTAATGAAGAGCTCATGACATGACTTCATGTGAGATGAGCTGGTGTGTGTGTGTGTGTGTAAATGCACTGATGTCAAAACCCACGAAGTAAGCAAACATGCCATCATAAAAAGAATTCATGACATGTTGAGTCATTTGTTGTTAACAGGTTACACCAAGTTATACAACTTCTTTTTACAACAAGTTCCAACTTACGACAACCCAAAGATAGAATTCTTTACAACTTCCTCTTACAACAAGTTCCAACTTATGACAACCCAAAGAAAGAATTCTTGACAACTTCTTCTTACAACAAGTTCCAACTTATGACAACCCAAAGAAAGACTACTTTACAACTTGGTCTTACAACAAGTTCCAACTTATGACAACCCAAAGAAAGAATTCTTGACAACTTCTTCTTACAACAAGTTTTCCAACTTATGATGACCCAAAGAAAGAATTCTTGACAACTTTTTCTTACAACAAGTTCCAACTTATGACAACCCAAAGAAAGAATTTCTTTACAAACTTGTTCAAGTTACAACAAGTTACAACTTCTGATGACAACCCAAAGAAAGAATTTTCTTTACAACTTGTTCAAGTTACAACTTATGACAAGCCATGGAATTTTGTAGGGTTTGTTTTGTGGTGTGTGGGAAAGCTGCAGTTATGAGGTGTGAGAAATCCCCTCCTACCCCAAAAACCTTGAAGAAAACTTGCTGTGAACTGCTTCCCTTTCTTCCCCATTTGCTTTGCTTCTTTGCTTTGCAGCTACACTAGTCAGTGTATGAAGGCAGTCAAGTGTTATCCTTGGCGGGTCCACTAGGGTATCTTGTAGGTGGGAAATGAAATGAAACAATGACCCACTTGGGTTTCCTGTAAGTAGATCCTGTGACACTAGTTGGCCTTCCCTCTCGCAAACCAAAACCAAAGTGGGCCTTGATCTTTCTCTCTGTCTCTCTCTGCCTTGGCTCTTGTCCGTTTTGCCGCGGCTGGCTGGCTGGCTGGCTGCGATCGAGTTTCGCGCAGCGAGTTTTGCAAATCTTCCTGAAGTAGAGTAAATCTTTTTTCGCCGTTTTGGAAGAGAGTGCGATCTCGTAGACCAAAGTGGGGCGGGCCTTGCTCACCCCCAAGTGCCTTTTTATTTTGGTTTGGGTGCGGGTGGGGTGTGGGGAGTGTGGTGTTGTTTTCAAATGTTTGTGGGTTTCTGGCACGCGCGCCTTCCGTTGCGCTCACGCCACTTCAGATTGCAGAAGTGATTGGCGCCGAGGTCGAGAATATTATCACTGCAGAAGAAGAAGGAGGAGGAGGAGCTGAGAGAACAAGCAGCTGCAATGTGGAGTACTACGGTAGCACCCTTCTCCCTGACCTTCTTCGTCCAGAGAAAGAAGCATCCCAACTGCGACGTGATCATCTCTTGTGCATCATCATCATCATCATCATCATGTGCTTGCTCCATCATCATCGTCATCATCATGTTCCTTCAAATCCCGGCGGAGTTTGAGGACTAGAGTAATTATATTCTGTTGCATCCTTGATCTGCTCCGGGCATTGGGTGGTGGTGGAGCCGTTCATGGGCATGGCAATTTTTTGCTGCTGGAGCTCTGTATCTCTAGTGCTGCTGCTCACGGTGATAGCTGCTCTTGTGGGTGTCACTGTAATAGTGGGTGGTGTGCAAACAAGCTGCTGGGATGAATTAGAGTTTGCTGCATCTATTTCTATTCTGCCAAAGCTCTCTCTTCATCATCATCATCATCATCATCAGCAGCAGCTGGGGCTGCTTCCCTGCAGCATTGAGGTGATGATCCTGTACTTCACCTTCTCTTTTGCTTGCTAGAGATAAGTGTGAAATTCATCTTCCAGATTGCATGCGCTCACCCACTTTGAACATGTCTAAAGAAGGCCAAGTTAAAGTAGTATTTCAAGAACACAAATCAGTAGTCAGGTTAAAGCTGATCGTCATGCAGATATCAATGTCCAATGCAAGAGGACAAAAATGGTAGAAGATCTGATGAGCATCTGAGAAGTGTTTGAAACTGTGTTTGTTTTGCTATGTGAGATCTAAGAGCCAGCTCCAGCAGTGCTCAGTACTACTGGTATCATCATCTGTTGTCACGTGTGTGATGGAGCAAATTCGTGTCTATAAGAGCTTCCTGGCTAATTTCGTAGAGCTTCTTCACCATAGCCACTTGGTTACTGTACTAGGTTATACTACAGGAACAGCATGTATTCTGCAGAACTTTTGGCAACAATTTCTCACTCCAAACCCTGAGACAGGAAGCTTATTATAAGGAAGTACATGTCTGGGCATTTTCAGGAATTTAGCTGGGCGGAGAGTAATAGCTCAGATGACCTAGGGTTACAAAATCTTGAACTGCAAAATGACCTGTACTACTATTGTCCTGTAGTCTTATAATCATATCCAATTAATTCACAGGGCACTACTGACCCCATGGAGATCCAGCTTTGAGCATGCAGGTTTCATTCTTAATAAAACATCTGATCCTATGCTTATGTCTGCAGGTGATCACTTCTGAGACAACGAATAGCGTAGGGATTTCAGAACTGCAGCTGCCAATTACTAGACAGGGTAGAATAAGAAGAGGAAGAAGAAACCGCAAGCTCCTTCTGATAGAAAGTGACAGTAGCAGCATGAGCAGACAAAAGGATAAGAGTCTACTGGAGTATCGGTTGCCACGGAGGTCAGTGACAACAACTAGTGCATTTGGGACAGATAGACTTGTTCCCACAGGACCAAATCCTTTGCATAATAGTAATACTACACAGATCTCGTATCCTTGATATTGAAATCATCAACACTTGCTAATGTATAGGAGGCCAGATGTGTCATTGCTGATTTTGAAAGAAAAACACACCCTGCATGGACATTTTTATTGCTCTTGTCAACATCCCACATCTTCCTTGTGCCAACAACACTCATTCAAATATGGCAGCTGTGATGGCAGTGCAACTGATGATCAGATATTATATGGTCTTCATCACCGTCTGTGCCCTCTTGTAAATTGCTAGTCAGTTCAAAAGATGAGAAGATTGTTAGAAAGAGTTTCCCTATGTATGAATGAATGAACACAATTTTGGATTGTTGATCTGTTGCAAGAGGGATGCTCCTCCTGTTTGGGGTATGATCTAGACTACTTATACATTCCTATTTGGAACCAAGAGGAGACAGTAGTGTTGCTGTTTTTTTCACTCTCTTATTTGGCAGCTGCAACTGCTTCATGGAGCATTGCTGGGTTTGATCCAACTTCTTGAAGATCATGGCAGAGGAGAAGGCTAAGATGGAAATTGTGACTAGAAAGGATGTGAGTGAAAAGATGGAAAATTGAAAATCTGAGTGGATGGTGTGGTGGAGAAACCTCAAGCTTGGGGATAGAAAGCAGCAGAAAACTAGTAGGGGGAGGGGTTATGAATTAAATTCCACAAGCTGGGGATGGGTATCTGTCCACCCACTTCGTTTTTTGGCCAAGGGAAGGTTGGGAGGTTCACTCAATAAGTTTGTAAGAGGAAAGGGTAGGCTTATAGGTAGGCATAACATAGAGAGGAAGCGCAAGTTTGTAGGTGGGTATCAGAGAGAAAGACACAGAGCATTCTTTTTACTTTATTGCAGATTGTTATTGTTTGCTTGGTTGCAAGCAAACTCTCTGTTTTGTATGGTTCATCCACAGCTTCAGTTGGTACTAGGTAGACACTAACAACTAACAATGGGAACTTGGGGGTAGAACAGGAAGGGAATACCATCAAACAGCAAATATTGAATGTAACACAACAAAGAAATTTCTGCTTCTTCTTCTTCTTCTACTACTACTACTACTACTGCAGGTCTGTATGAATCAGAATGAAAATGAGCACTCCAATTATTTAGTTTTTGTCTTTTCATTTGTCCTTACCGATCCACTAAATTGGTATGATGCACCATCATCATCTTGGTTGCTATTAATTATGTTAGGGCATGAACTTCCATCACAGAGGCAGCTTATTAGAAAAACTGGCATTGCATTACAAGTTGGTTAAAACCAATTTTTTGTGCATTAAAGTTATCTGTAAAGTTGGGCGATTAGGGGGCGAGAACGGCCAGTTTCAGCATAATAAGGCATTAAATCCGTAACTGGGAATGAAATTTTACAAAACAAAGTAACTGGGACCCCAGACTAGTTTTCCACCAATTTTAGTGGTAAACTGAGTTCCATCCCCTCTTTCTTTTTTCTTGAGCGCCTCCACTACTGCTACATATGTTTTCACTGCTCCTACTAGTACAACTACTATAATTACTCTCGAACCTTGTGCATTAAATTGCTAAGTATCAGCATTTCATACTCAGATTTAATAAAATTTCCTGGATACGACTAAAAGAGGGTATAGGGGGTGAAAGAGAGGGTGATCTTACGAATAACTTTATTGTCTGACAACCCTTTGGAAAGACCTTAAGTTCTCCTCACTGGCAGGGTTAATAATCTACCACCCTTCTTTCAGGAAACCACCTCTATGTACAGTCAACTTTTATCTCATTTCTAACCTCCAAAAAAAAAAACCCCCCATTGCAAAAATTTCCATAAGGACAAGCTCAACACCATCCTACATTTGTACATTTTCAGGTTCGGCAGTAATTAAATATTTGTGAAAATTTTGAATTTAAAAAAAATTATCTGTTTGAAATGTCAAATTTTAAGTAAATTACAAAGGAGGAAATTTTTTATATAAAATTGGTCTCATTATGTTAGAGATTTAGAGTCAAGGGAACCTATTGAAACAAAGCTGCCTATATTTATTGCTAAAATTTCATAATTTAAAAAGAAAACTACCAAAGTGGATTTTCAAAATCAAGATAATTATTCAGCACCCAAGTGCTGAACCTGAAAAGGTTCTAGGGAATCTATATTTGGGTGTGTCTGGGTTTTTTTCTTTTTTTCTTTTTGGGTGGTTTGCTTTAGACAAATGTTGGTGATCAAACGTGAGATAGTAACTAGTTTTTTATTGGAGGAAAGTCCATCTTTGGGTTGAGTTGGTGAGGCAATTGACAATGGGTAGGGCCCTCTCTTGCACCTGGCACGCCACTCTTTTTGTGGGGGGTCTCCTTTTTTCCTCTACAAAACAAAAGTGTCAAAGTGACCATATATATATTTATACTAAGAGCATCTCCATCAATGCTCAGTACGTGAAACCCTGCAAAAAAAAATTTCTCACGTCCACTTTTTAGTTACTAACTCTTTTCCAAACCCACCCATCAAAAAAAAAAACTGGGACGGGAAGCAGCAGGTGAGAGACTACTAATAGCAACCCACTTGGACCAATCAAACCATCTAACCAATCAGAAACAAGGAGCAGTCAATAAATATGATTTGACTGTATTTATTAGACTCTTCCAGGGCTCTCTGGAGGCCGTGCATATGTTTAGGGTCCCAGCAGTCTGTCTTCCAGTGGATTCACTGGATTAGACTCATGAACCTCATCCAAGATTTCCACTGGAGGGTCACATACTGAACATTGACGGAAATGCTCTACTAAAGAACTCATAGTGTGTGGTGTATAGGTATACTAGTGTGAACCCCGTGCATAATGCACAGGTGTGTTATATATATATGTTACTTGTTGTATTCATCATTTAATGTGGTTCCCAACAACCTCCTAGCCAAGAAACAAGTCCAAGATTTGACCAAGGCTTGCTCTAGTCAAATCTTGACTAGTCAAGTGTGCCCTATTGATGAGTATGCCAGTTGTGAGCTACTACTACTAGGTACTCTAACTCCATCATCTACAATTTCTCCCAGACAACACGTCATAGTGTGCATGTGCAGCCACATGAGGTGAAGGGGGAAAACAAGAAGTGTAGTTAGTTGTATGTGTACTCTATCTAGCTCCTCTGCAAGTTTCTAATTTGTTGTGTTGTGAACAAGAATTGCATGGGAAGAAAACTGCCCCCCTTTAGCCCCCTTGGGCAAGCAAGCAAGCCAAGTATATGGTTTTTATCAAGTATATATGATTTTATAATAAAACCCTATACTTGCCCAAAGGTTATATAACATACCTCCGACCCTGGGGGCCCATTATTTCAGGAATGCCCCAACCCTCGGGCAGCATCGCATGATGTAAAAATGTGACACATTATTTACTAATGATAGATACCCAGTGGGTACCCGTCTGGTATCATGATAATGCGGAGTGTTTTACAGGAAGAAAACCCCCACCCTGCTTGGGCAAGTGTGTGTATGTATGGTTTTATCATATAGGGACACCATTATGGCAATGGCATACATATATTTAAATAAACAAAATATGGGAATGGTACAGGTATTAGACAAATTGCCAGGTTTACACATAAATATAATGGAAAATCTATAGTTTTTTTTATGAATGGTATGAGTGTTAAGTGTGAGGAGCTAGCTAGTGCCATGAATATTGGTTTTACAAAAAAACCCATATTCTTCGTTTTTAACTTCCAAAACACTTACAACAAATAATCGTTCAAATTTAATGAAATATTCTTTAGTAAGTAAGAAGGTTGGGATCAACAAAACACTTCCTAATTGATTCATGGAGCCATCATCTCAACTATGTTGTTGTTTTATCTTCTTCTAACAATAAACATGCCCAGAATCAAATTTGAGTAGGAAGCCACATAATAACACATGGTTTCAGTTCAAGCTCTGAATGATTCCAACATCAAAATGAAGCTTTTTGGCAATTTACTTACTTGGAACTAGACCAAGAACTAGCCCAAAGCCTGAAGCTAGTTCAAAAATCGTAAGAACTCAGGCAACAACAATGATAGCCCAGAGAGTGAAAAGATGAGGAGAGGGAAATTTTGCTAGAGGAGGAGTTAGAGAGAGCACAAGTATGAAGAGGACCGGGGATAGGGTTCAGGAGGGTAAAACCCTAAACCCTAAACATATGGACACTTGGTTGCAGACATAGTAAGTAGGCTAGAAACAGATTCATGAACAAAGAGTAGTATTTTTTTATGAGTTTTTATTAGCCTCTGCCACACTGCAGAAACTGTGGAAGTCCCATTAAGAAGAAGCAGCAATCCATTCCCAAATATCTACTACCCCTATGAACTCTTCTCATCAGAGGATTGGGAAGTGGAGAATTTTGGCCATGTGGCAAGCAAGCTCATTGAAGCCTGGATTGTGCTGTGCAGCAGCAGCAGGCCTGAGAATCCAAGACTGCAAAGAAACCCAAGAAGCTCCAGCTCAGGATCAATATGCCATTAATGCTCTCAAGTTCCCCCATACCCCAGAGGAAACAAAGGCAGTTCAGTTCAGTTCAGTTCAGTTCAGGACAGCTAAAAGCTTAATCTCTGGATGCACTGAAGGTCATTCATTGCCAGTGTCAGAAATATGGGACTCCTGAGTGGGTTGCTTGCCATAGCCACCTGCTGCTGCTGCCTTAACACACAGACCCTGGTCCATACTCCACCATATGAGTAAGTAAGTTCGTGTAGCATTCCATGCAAGCAAAGCATATATGATTTTCATGCATGTACATATATATCCTTGAAGCATGTGAGTTAAAATTTGGGGAGTGCGAGTACGCCTATTATTTTACTAATTTTCATTCTTAATTCCATTTTCATTCATTGTCTAACTTGTTCAGACTCAACTTCCTTATGTTCTTTCATTGCTTTGTAACAAAAGGTGTCCTTGTACATTAAGTGATTTCATTGGATTTTGAAAGAATGCATTGGCCGTAATGAATAAGACATAGTGAAGATGTAATGAATTTGCTAATCTAGTGGAGAGGGACTAATGAACTACACCCACATTTTGTACTAGTGTTGCCATCACTTCTTCAAGCTCACTTTTGTCCAACTTCCTCAAGGAAATTGAGATTTAATTTCTTGGGTTCACCCATTGTCCCATTTATCTTGGGGGTCATTTGTTCTCCAACTTCTATCGAGGCAATTGGTTCGATTTCAATATTCTTTAGGTTCACCCATTGTCCAACTTCTTTGAGCTCATTTATTGGAGGAAGTTGAGCTAATCACCTTGGGTGCGTTCATTATTTAGTTTCCTTTTTAATTCCCATTTTCCTAAGCTCACCATTGTCCAACTTCCCCAAGTCCATCCATTTTAAAACTTCTTTGAAATACTTGGACTAATTTGTCCAAGTGCATCCATTTAAAAACTTCTTTGAAATACTTTGGTCAATTTCACCATGTGCATCCATTGTCCAACTTCCCCAAGCCTATCCATTTAAATTTTTTTTGAAATGCTCAGGTCAATTTCCCCAAGTGCATCTATTGTCCATTCCTTTGAGTTCACCCCTTGTTTTGCTTATGTGGGTGGGATGGATGCATTGCCCAATGTCCTTTAAAAAGTTGGGCCAACTTCAATCTTTCAAGGGTTCACCCACTATCTCATTACCTTAGTTGAACCATTGTCAAGTATCCATATGTCAATCCATTGTTCAACTTTCCAATTGGAATTGGGTTTGATTTTATTTTTTCCATGATGTTAATCCATCATCCAATGTACCCTATGTTCATCCATTATCCAATTTACTCAAATTCACCAATCCAATTTCCTTGAATATAAGTTGGGAAATTTTCAATCTTCCATGGGTTCATTCATTGTCTTAGTTATTGTTTTAATTCTTGAGTTCATCCATTTTTAAACTTCTTTTGAGTTAGTATGATTCAATTTTTGTCAGATTCTTAATGATCCAACTTTTTGGGGGGAAATAAGAAATTTTCAATTTTCCTTGATTTCACTAATTATGCAATTGCTTTGAATTCATCTATCAACCATTTCCTTGAGTTTAGTCGTTGTCTCATTTTTTCTTAGAAGTTGGAGTCATTTTTTTAAAAAAAATTCCAAGGTTCCATTTTTGAAAAATAACATTCATAAAAAAATTAATCTTTTTTTAAAATCAATAATAACTAAAATGTTTTTCATTTGATTGGAACTTTAATAATTCATTCAAAGGAATGATATTAGATCAATACACCACTATGTGTTCACTTCCAAAGATAATTATAGTTTGAACATAAGTTGATACATTAAAAAAAACTTGAAAAAAACTTTCATGTTGGGCATGACTACATAGCATATTCAAACTTGGGTACTTTTTGTATGAGAGAAAATTGCAAATTTAACTTATTATGCATGTTTAATGCTTGCCTTTCATGCATTCATCCCTTCCCAATTTGACTAATTGAATCATTAACCACCAAAACATTTGACATAAGGGTTTATAAAAATAGGTGTTTGTTTATTTTGAAGTGAACACACCATGACCTTCCCAAACTGTAGACCCTTCCACTCCCTATTTGGTACCCCTTAAGAAACCTCAAAAAATTGGCATGCAAGTATGTCATTTCACAAATTTTGGACTAAAAAAACAAAAGTTATTGAAATTCAAGTTATTCATATTTGGAAATTAGTTTCTTAAATAGTTTTTTTTTAACAAAGACATTTGAAATTAAGTTCAATTCAACCAAAATAATTTGGGATGGGTGATTTTATACTTGAGGTTTAATATATTTGGGCCAACAACACAAGGACCCACTAATGTTATATGAGGTCATGTACTCAAAAGCAAAAAAATAATACTTATGAAATGTAAACATCACTAAATGACATTGTTATATGCAACAATTTACTAGGAATATTGTTTGTCATTTGGCAATTTAAAGTTCATATTGGCCCAATACATTAAATACAACATGCCTTCTTTATATATGGAAACCATTAGAGTTGATCATGAAAAAAAACTACATTTGATGAACAATCATCTAATTTTAAAAGAAAAATTAATACCTAAATGTCAAGATGGACCAAATTAGTTTACTTTTCAATGTATCCTTTTTTTTTCCTAATGTTTAAGGGTTAAGTCCCACATAATCAAAATGAAGTGATTCTTAAAATTTTCAAACTAATGTTTACACCCTAATATATTCATAGCATTTTTTCAAGTCTTATTTGAAATATGTCATCCTTTACATATTGTATGGACAAAAGTTGACAAACAATACCTTTATTTATATGTTCTTAAAATGTAAAACCCATTGAAAATTTTAAAAATATTTCACTCCATATCAAATTATCAATTGGAAATTAATACATATGTTAAATGCACAAGATAATTGGGATAAGTCCCCATGTTGTTGTCCTTGGAACATGTAGTGGGTGGCTTTAATCCAACCAACTTCATTATGGTGATTATGCAAACAACAAATATTAATGGAAGTAATTTGGACCCTATTGTCATTTTCAAGAAATTGATGTCTTTTGGTGCTGATGGGGTTAATGTATTTCAAGGTTGTCACATGGGTGTTACTATCTATATCCAATATTAGCTTGTTACATTTAAGACTAGTGTTCATTGCATGGTGGATTAAACAAATCTAGTTGACCAAACCTTATATATTTTGCTTATGGCCAATCACCTTAACATGGTCATGTGACTATTTTACAATTTTTTTTCGTTTTCCAAATAAACATTTAGAATTTGCTAATATCTTAAGGAGATCATGGAAACAAAAAGGTTTGAAGATTTTAAACAATGTCAATATATGTTGAGCCCATTCATTTAAGTGTTACAAGAATACCATCTATTATTGTTGAAAATGGCACTAAACAACCTTGCAATAATAGTTGATGCTTCAAGTTGGAACATTTGGTTGATGTTGAAACTATTTTGAACCTTGCTTGCATTGTTCTTATTCTAAGTGTTGTGAAGAATTTAATTAAGCTTACACAAACTTGAGATGTTTTTATCATTGATCTAGTGCAAGTAATCAAGTTGATCCAAACAAAGTTACATATGACTTATTCCTAAGTTATTATATTATTTTCAAATCTAACTCATTTGTTTACTTGTTTTTTATGGAGAGTATGAACATAAGACATTTTTTGATGAAATTGGTTACAAATCTCAATAGTGGAATTGATCATTCAACATTTGAATGGCAAACAAATCACATTTGGGTGCAAGATCAAAAATTTAACATGGGAACAAAATGTTATGTGACTAAGGGTAATTTTGACTAAGTTGTGGAAGGTGTCAAGTTCCAATTTTGGAGGTAGCCACAAAATTAGTGGCCAAATTGCACACATGTTTTCTACAACAGGGGGTAAATGAAGCTTTGAAATTTTGGTAATTGAAAAAGCACTGATATGCCTTGAATTTTTAAAGTTGATTTATTTGCAGGGTGTCCAATCCCAAACAAGTTTGTGTTTTTTTGCATTATCTATATACTCCATTATACAAATGTTGAAAGTTGTAACTTGGTGTTTTTCAAACTTTTTATTATTGTATGTGAGCAAAGGAACACAATTTTTGTTGAGTTATTGGTTTGCCACCCTTTGGATTTCCACTAGTTTAATGACCACTTTCTTCTTGAAAATGTTTTCAAATTTTGTTTTAAGAACATTATTAACTTACTTGCTTTAAAGAAACATTATCTTTTAGTGGGAAAAGTCTTTGATGAATGGGGATTGATCCCCCCATAATGTGATTACGTGAAGCTCTTTAACAAGTTACAACATGTCATGTAGATTATAGCCAAATTTTCACTAATGGTTATATTGTCAAATTTGAATGCAACCATAGACTCTAGTTGCCAAAGCTTTTTATTATTAGCCCAATTATGTTGCTAATAAGATTCACAAAGTTAAACACATGTATTGCCAAATTTGCACGACAAAAAAAAGGTTGTATTAGTTTCCTTCACAACCTATACGAAATGTGTAATCTAGTCTCTAAAGGTTGCATATTGTGTTAGTTTTCAAAAAAGTAATCCAAGGTGGTGCATTAAAAAATTAGGACCAATCAACTTTGGAATGGAAGGACACAAGTATTTAGTGTTGTTAGGGTTTAGGTTAAATTGCAAAGTTGACAAACTATTTGTCAAGTCCACACCCATGTTTAGACATTGACATGTCCACAATATACACATTTTCAAAGCGAAGTCATTGCTAGAAGCAAGATCAACAAGTTTTGCGTGACCAATTTTTAACCTTGGAAATCAATAGCTTTGAGGTAACAATAATGTTTGAAAATTGGGGCAATGCTTTGAGATCCCAATAGAATTTGTGTAAGGAAAAAAAATTAGGCATTTTGGACAACTTAAACCTATGGCCAATTTGTGATGTATTTGGGTATTTGTCATTGAGGAATGGAATTGGCAAGTTGGCAATGTAACTTTGGTGATGTGGATTTGATGATTTGGCAAATTAGTGAAATGGATGTATATTTGGTAATTTGACAAAATGGACTTGGTGAAAAAGAAAAACCAATTTGGTAGGCATGAATTTAGGCAAACAAATGGTATTTCATACACAAGTTTGACTCTAGTGGATATCTTTTTCTTATGACTTGTTCATTTTATGAAAAAAAATCTTCTTCTTTAGATTTCAATTTGTGTTAAATGTTTTAAAACTTTCATAAAATCTGAAAATGCATGAAAAGGAAGTTTATTCCAAGAAATTTCCCTAATTAATCCATTGTCTTTGTTCTGATGGAAATTGGGTCAACTTCCTCATTTTCATTCATTGCACAACATGAATCTTATTTTGTGAACGTGAACATGAGCGTGAATAAGATAGAACATTTCATGTTATATTGCATCCACATCACAAAAATATTCCTTGACACAACTTTTTGACACAAACAAAATATTCTTTGTGAAATCTAAATATTCTACCAAATCACAAGAATATTTGAATATTTTTTGACATATCCAAATATTCTAACATGTCTTCCATGTCTCAAAGTCCATGAACATTTGGTATAATCAGAGGGTAACTCAATTTGCAATCTAAGTTCCATGTAAATAAAAGAAAACTTGTTAACAATGTTGAATGTTCATAAATGCGCTCAAATATATACAGGAAATGATTCCTATAATCCAATTAAAAACCACAAATGATCCAAATTTGTCACCTAATTCACAACATGCTACTTGTTTACTTGATGATTTACATACACATTGGATTCTTCACAATACTTGTGAAATCTCATGGTGACACACAATTTGACTAATAACTTTCATTCTTTTGCAATTTATTAACGCAAATTCAAGGGGGTTCGTGACATGAGTTTAACATGTGAAAATAAATGGAAAAATTCAACCAAGAAGAATTATGATGATAGATCATGTCACAATAGCCACCTAACAAAATATTTCATAGACATGAACTACATTAGTAAAAAACTCCTTTTTTCAACCACCTCACTTTTGATTAATGTCAGTTTCCACTACATTTTTTACTATAATTTTTTTAATATTGAAAGAATAATTTGGGGTTACCAAGTAAGTTGAACTATCTACTCATTTGGTGTATAATTGAAAGTAAATATCAACTAAGGGGTTATTCATAGAATATTCTTGGCACATGTAGGATTTACAATTGAATTATATTTGAAACATCAATTAGGAAAATGACATAACTTATAGTCGTGCCTTTCGAGGTGGTGTGTCAACATCATGAGTCTTATGTTCAACTACTTTGGTGAGTCACAAAACATAAAGATGGATGATGAATGCCAATTGGATGGATGAAATGTAATTCAAGGGACTAATGTTTTTGTTGCAACTTTAGCTCGACTATCTTTCAACTATATTATACAACTCAACCTTAGAAAAAATGCAAGTTGGGCATTCTTGCTATGTTAACACTTCATGCAAAATGCTACACAATAAACATGATAACAACCAAATCCAATGTGCCCTAAACTCTACATAAGTTGGAGATGTATAGTCATAATTTTAAGAGGCAAATTTTTATTGAGGTTGTAAAAATTGACAAAAATCACTAATTACACAATGATTGTGATGGATTGCTAAAAATGAAACCAAGGGGCAAGTCCCATTGGGCATATCAACAATGACTACAAGTTGGAAACGTCTCCATTGACACATATGGTTAGAAGTAACATAAAAAGAATGAGTTGTTCCCATAATGCAAACCAAGGCATTTTGATCCGGTTTCTAATCCTACCTAAATGATTTTTATTCTATTTAAACTAATGAAATGGATGATAGCTAATCATCCTTGAACATGAAATATAACTATTCTAAAGCTCCTTGCGTTGATTCAAAATGCATCACCATGGGGCTACCTACTATCACATGGCTTTGGTAGTTTATAACATTCAACACTTATTGATGTTAGTGTTGTTTAATTACAAAACTTATGAAATAAATTTATTTCAATTTGAATTATTGATATTTTTCCAAAATGATTAAACACAACCCAATTCCTTCGGATTTTTTTTTGATGTGATTAATTATATTTTTGTCTTTTTATTGAAAAAACATTTAGTGTTTTAGGATTGATAACATATGTACATAATAACATGGTCATTAAGGTATATAACTTATCAAAATTTTGAAAATTTAATACAAGGTACATGATACCAAGCCTCAATACAATTTAGTAGGCTGGTAAAAGGTTTGGTATAATTGAACTAGACCTTATAGGTGCCATGTGGCCTAGGCTTACACCTAGCCTCAACAACATATCATTTTTAAAAAAAAATCTTGGCCCAATTTAGGTGTCATTTGGCCTATGTTTAAAGCTACATATGTATCACATGTGGCATGCACCATAGGTCCAAGCCATCTAACCTAAGTGCTTCATGGCTTAACCTTAAGCATACTTTAAGTGCTGCTCATTGATTTAGTTAAAGAATATAAAAAATATTAAACTTTTCATTGGTATGTGGCCAAGGTGTTTAGTGTTGGGTGGTTTTAAGTATCGAATACTTGATTACTAACTAGATTAGAACAACAACTACCTATAGTAATTAATTAACTTAGTCTATTTACTAACTATTATAGATAATATTAGGTAATAGGGAATAATATACATACAAATATTAATTTATGGTAATGAAATTAATAAGAATAATATAACCTTAAATTATATTAATTATATAAAGATTACATTAACTATAAAATTTGAGACAAAAATATATACATTAAAAATAACATTCGTATTTTCAAATGTTAATTAAACATTCTTTATGGAAGCACATATGGAAAGATTGATTTTTTTTTAAAAACCAAATGCAAAGGAGCAAGGAAGAAGACATGAAGAGGAGGAAGAGGACAAGTGATATTTTGTTTCAAATTTTTTGAAGAAGAAATTTTAAACCTTCTTTAGTTTCAAAAACCATTTTTTTTTCAATTTTAGTTTATTTTGAGTTATTTAAAAACCTATGGGTGCACCAATTATGAATATATAAGACATATTGGTACTCTGAATGCAACAAAACAATGATGAAATAATTTAATCTCAACATTTGAAATTGTGATATTTTGTTTCAAATGTTTTTAAAAAAAAACTATAAACCTTCTTTAATTTTGAACCTAAATATTTATCAATTTAAATATATTTTGAGTTATTTAAAAACCTATGGGGGCAACAATTAAGAATCTACAAAACCTCTTTGTACTCCAAGTGAAACAAAATGATAACAAAATAATTTAATCTCAAAATCCAAAAATGTGATAGTTTGTTTCAAATGCTTTGAAGAAAAAATTGTAAACCCTTTCTAGTTTCAAAGCCCATATATATTTCATTTTTAGTCCATTTTGAGTGATCTAAAAACCTAAAAGTGTGCTAACTAAGGATCTACAAGACTTTTTTGAAAACCAAATATAATACATCAATGAAAAAAAGTTTATCTCAAAATTTGAAACTATTTTAATAGGTCTATCACTAAACATGAATCCCCTTACAAAAAAAAAAACACATATTTTTCTTGTTCCTTGACCAAGTAAAACATTTTTTGTAGCATTGGAAACGTTAGATGGAAGGCTACAAATGTTTTTCCATCAACAAAAATAAAGGAACAATGTGTAAGGAGTCAAATCTTCCTTTGAAATCTTAAGTGTATGATGGTATGCATGTTTACCCTAGTTGAAATTAAGTTCAACCTAGACACAACTAAAATGTAACTACAATTTTTATCCCCTATTGTTTGTTATAGTTTTCAAGTTTATAAATTACATAATGAAGTAATTGGTGCACAAATCATTTTCAAAAGGTGAAGTTGGCACATAGGACAAATCAATAAAAAAGGTTTGACCTTAAAGGCCACATGACATTAAAAAAATGTTATTTTAAGCCTATTTATTTACCCTAAACCCAAGTAATACTATGATCTATTTATTCACCTAGGCCTACCTACCTAAGCTTAAATTATGTTAACATATATAAATAGGTAGGCCTAGTAGTAAGTAACATAACTTCCTAACTACTTATTTATTTATAAGTGGACCTACATACCTACCTAAGCACAATAACAAAAGGTGTCCTTGTACGCGAAGTGATTTCATTGGATTTTGAGTGAATTCATTGGTTGTAATGAACGAGAACCAATGAAGAAGTAATGAATTCATTGATTTAGTGAACGGGGATTAATGAACTACACCCACATTTTGTAGTAGTGAAGTTAGACATAACTTTAGATAGGGTTAAATGTCAACAAATTATTGGTTATTTTTTGCATGGCTTAGTCATAACATAATCAAAATTACAACTCGATGGTCTAGTTGGAATATAGTTGGAAATTCAACTCGTTATTTGATGACGTTATGATTTGTCAATGGATGAAATTCATCTAGTGGGAAATTACAATTGAAAACTATTTTAGTTGTAGTGGTGGAATCATTTTCAACTAAAATGGTTAGAAGTGACTATTGTTGCAATGTTGACACATGGTCATCATTTCAATTGCAAAATTTCATTTTCAACTTGTATTTGTTGACTCTTGTGGTTAGTAGTTGAAAAAAATAAATTATAGTTCAAAGGGCGATTTTCAACTATAATTGTAGTTGAACCCAATTTGTAAACATATTTGGAAAAAGTGGGGGGTAATCTACTAGTTTTAGATTATTCAAAAATCGCACTTGCAAATTACATGCAAGATTTTTAAAAAAAAATAGTGTATCCTAAGATGATGTCAAAAAATTTCACCAAAGTAAGTGGGATTATTTACAAAGTTTTCTTTAAAGATGTGGTCATGCCCGTGCACATGATGTTTGCAACATTTGGTGATCATCCTTCTTGTGAACCTTTGTTCCTTCCTTTCACCATGTCTCCTTTTTCAATGTTCTTATGCAATTGATTTTTAAAAATTGACACAATTGCTCCATTTACACCATCATCTTCCTCTATAGCATGCACTGGCACCTCCATCTCATGCTTCCACCATTCCATATCCGTGCTTCATAAAAAAAACTATAAAATAGGTGGTTGAAACTACCAACACAATAGTTAAGCAAGTTTGTAGGCTTGCACCACATGAGCATCCTCATGTAAAAACTCATAGCTATCAAGCCAAATGAGAAACTTGTTACAAAAGTGATGTTGGCAAGCCAAATTTTCCAAGACCACATGATATGCTTTTAAGATCGTTAAAAGGGAAAAAAACTAGGGTTCATAAAAGCTTTTCGGAGTTCCAAGATTAAGTATTTCTTGTTGATTTGAATTCAAATGATGTTTTCAAATATGTCATCATTGAAGGTGAATCTTTGAACATCCCAATTTCTTTTTGTTGCTTATGTCAATGTTCATGATTAATACAACTCAAATGCCTTTGCAGAAAAAGTTGTATCTTTGGACATCTAGAATGACAAAAGGTAAGTGTCCATTGTGATAACCAAAGTCTTGTTTTCTTACTAAAGTTCCTTCATCTTAGAGTTAGATTCACATTGAGGTGTGGTAAAGGAATAAATTGAGGAAATAAAGTAACCTTGCCTTTATTTCATTCACAAAATCATAAAATAACTCCAAAAATGAGTTAAACAATTAATGTGACATTGGGGGTTAAAAGAAGGGTAGATGTTTTAGATATTTTATTTCTAAGAATAAATATTTTCAATTTCTTAAGTTTTGGTTTCAAGTTAGGATGGAATAAAAAGGTTAGTTTAACTTCAAAGGTAATGACTATTGGTATAGCCCATTTTGGGACCTTGAGGCTTGAAGAAGGTCTTGGGTTCAAAACCTAATGGTGTGCCAAATGGAACTCCTATTACTCTTTTGTCAATTATCTTTGATTTGGGATGCCAATGGCTTGTGAACTTGGGTTTATTGTTGTGTTTCGAAAAAGAAGAAGAGAAGTTACTTTGATCCCTTGATTTAAAAAAAAAAAAAAAAACCCCATTGCATGATTTAGATGTTATTTAAATTTTCACCTTAGGTTCAAATTATTCAATGATAGAATTAAATTGATCACATTGCATGATCTCTTGTTTAAAAGATAAACAAACCCATTTTATGATTTAGATGTCATTTAAATTTTCACCCTAGGTTCAAATTGTTCAATGATAGAGTTAAATTAATCACATTGCATGATTTTTATTTGTTCTCTTGTGTAAATCATCTCGTGTGAGGTTAGTTTGCTCTTCAATTTTTGTCACTTAACCCTTAAACCAAGAGAGGGTTAAATGGAATAATAATACCCCTACTATTATCATTTGGTGTGAATCAAGTTTCGAGGTGAAAAAATGTTTATAAGCATGGTTTTCTTGGTTGTGAAATTTGATTGCTTGATGACCCCAAAAAATTAGGTTGCAACTTCTTCAACAAGGTCCAAATTTGGCATATTTTGAAGGAAAAAGAGGTTGAATTTGCCATATTTAAACCCTAGGTTCTTGTAAGTTACCAATATATTGCAAGGTTTGAGAATATATATATATTCTAATTTGTATCCAAATTTGGCTAAGTCCTCTTGTGGATGATCACCAATCCACTTACTTCACAAAATTTAAAAACAAAACCATGTTCATAAAATTACCTCCAAATATTAAAAAAATTGATATTGAATCAATCCAATCATATATGACCAAATGGACATTTGAAATAATCACAAATTGAAATAATCTTAACTAGAAGATAATGATCAACCATTGAACTTTGAACCCCCCTATTAACTTTATTGTGTATGAATAATAAAATAGTAGATAATAAATCACCTTTTGAACTAATGTTTTTAATTTTTTTTAATTAATTAAAAAAAATTCATTTCAATTTTGTGATGTTCAAGTGGCAATCATTCATAAATATATTTAACCAAATTTGGAAATATTCAAAATTATGAATGTAGAAAATTTTAAGCGCCCTTTCATATTGTAAGTAACTAGTGTGAACCTGGTGCATAATGCACCCGTCGAGCTTCCCCCCGCCTGTGCTGGCCCCCCTGCTGGCCCCCCCCGCCCCGTGTTTCATCAGGCTCTCCCTTCCCCCACCCCCCAAAACACTCCATAGGGAACGGGAGCCAATGGGATTACGCTAGAGAGGTAATGAAAGCGAAATGACGTCAAAGAAAAAGAAATAAGTAAAAGATAAATAAAAGACAACAACAGTGGTCCATCAGCAATAAGTAAAAGATAAATAAAAGACAACAACAGTGGTCCATTAGCAATAAATAAAAGATAAATAAAAGACAACAACAGTGGTCCATCAGCTGTCAGTTGGATAATAACTGTCACAAATATTGAAATTCCCAAATCAAGAAATTCTTCAACTTACCCGGCCCCCCCTTTCTACAAAGCACACCACAGGGAACGGGCAGTGACTGGAAATTTTTTTTCCAAGCACTGCCCGGACAGACAGACAGACAATGTAACTTTAATATATAAGATTGTGGAGATTTTTTAGGCCAAATTTTAATTAATTTTTTTGATAATTTTCTTTTAAGAAGAAAAGATTTGTGACAAATTTCTTTTCTTCAAAATATTGTTTGCAAAATGATGATTTAAATTTTTATTTTTTTTTCGTGGTGTTGTGAACCAACATTTTTTTTCTTTCAAAGTTTCTATTTTTGTGGTAATGGTGAGCATGGTAAAAGCAATTTAACATTAAATGACAACCCAATCTTAAAAAATTGTCCCAAAATAAAAATAAAAATAAAAATCCTTTTATTACTCTGGCTACCTGCTTCAGCCATGGATAGAAATGTGAATGAACCTGACCCAAAACTGGGGTTTTTTTTAAAAAAAATTTTAAATTTCAAATTTTTTTTGAAGATTTTCTATTTTTTATTTAAAAAAACAAGAATCTTGTCACGGAATATGCTTCTTTTTCGAAAAAAATCCCTTAAAATTTTATATAATTTTTAAAATTTTTTATTTAAATAAATAATTAAATAAATTACTTAAATAAAATAAAAAATAATTTTTAATATTTAAAATTACTTAAAAAACCCCCAAAAAAACACCGCTGCTTGGAACCTCCAAATAATAACTGAGAGTCAAGAGCAGGTTTTTAGGGTTTGCACCAAACACGAACACAATTGGATTAGGGTTCCAAACTTCCTTCGAAAATTTCATCTGCTCTCTCTCTCTCTCTCTCTCTCTAAGACTCTCTCTGGCTGCGTGCTCGTGCGCATGCGTCTGCCTTCTCGAGCTCTCTTTTCTTTTTTGTCTGCACTGTTCTGATTAGGCTAGCTCGCTTTTGAGCATTGCGATCTGTTGCTGTCGTCTGCGCATTTTACCTTATTTTCTGGTTGATGTTTTTTGGGGGGAGGAATGTGTTTAGGGTTTGCATCAGTACAGGAGCTGCAAGTGCATGGTGCATGGAGCAGTCCGTTTTCTGCGGCAGAATGGAAGAAGAATAGTGCCCGATGGCAAGGGACAGAAGCAGCAGGAGTAGTGGCGACGGCGGCCAGAATTTTGGCGCCTCATCATGCCCGGCAGCAACTTCTGCAGTCTGTTGCTCGTCCTGCTGTTGTTCTCAAAGCTCAATTGGACGAGGAGGAGAAAGCGGCGGCCTCTAGAGACCACGGTGCTGGTAATTCGTCTCCCTTCTCATGGCCGTCGTAGATGAGCTTTTGTATTTCAATTACCGGCAATGAAATGTTTCTCATTGTGGCACATGTGAACCAACATGATGTGAAGAAGAAGAAGAAGAAGTGCACTTAGAGGATCTTGTGGTTTTGTTGCTTGCAGGCAAAAAAATGATTGTAGAAAAGCTTTGGGAGAATTTGTTTGCAAATCCTTCACAGTGGTGGGATCACAGACTGGAGAAGGTAAAATTCAAAGGATTTCTGTCAAAAGACTTCGTAATGATATATGGGAAAGTCAGTCACTTGCTCTCTTGAATGTGACTTCTCATATACCCTGGTCTGCACCAACTTGGAGGAATGTGCGGCTGATCAGTTGGATTTTGATTTCTGGACATAGGGTAATGTGCGATACCCTGATTTCAAACATAAGGAGACACAGGAGGCATTGTGGCTGGATGGAAAATTTAAACCGTCCTGGGTTGATGTGGAACTGGCTGGATTACCTCCAGGTTCTTTACAAGCCAATGTTTTTTCATGGAATTCAATGCTTGCAAGATCTGTTAAGGCTGGGCAAAATGACAAGGCAATGAGGCTTTTCCAACAAATGCAACAAGAAGGCATTGTTCCAAATGGTTTCAGCTTTGTTCAAGTGCTCAAGGCATGTGCAAGTTTACAAGCACTGGAAAAAGGACGGTGTGTCCACCAGCAGATTATCAAAAGTGGGTGTGAGTCAGATGTCTTTGTTAGTAATAGTTTAGTTGACATGTATGCCAAATGTGGAAGCATTTGGGATGCTCAAATAGTCTTCAATAGGATGTGCAAACATACTGTGGTCTCTTGGAGTACCATGATCCTGGGGCATGTGAAATGTGGGCAAGGGAAGGAGGCACTGGAACTCTATCGACAAATGCAACTTGAATGTGTGCAGCCAGACCCTATTACCTTTGTGGGGGTGCTGAATGCATGTGCTAGTATAGTGGCACTTGAAGAGGGCAGGTCTGTCCATGAACAGATCATTCAAAGCAATTTTGAGTCTAATTTGTTTGTAGCCAATAGTCTCATTGACATGTATTCTAAATGTGGGAGCATAGATGATGCTTGGATGGTTTTCAGCAGGATGCCCTCACGTGATGTGGTCTCATGGAATATCATGATTCTTGGGCATGTGAAATGTGGACAAGGGCAAAAGGCATTAGCATTGGGTCAACAAATGCAACTGGAAGGGATCAAGCCAGACCCTGTCACTTTTGTTGGGATCCTGAAAGCATGCACTAGTATAGCAGGACTTGAAGAGGGCAAGCGCGTTCATGAACAGATCATTCAAAGTGGTTGTGGGTCTGATGTTTCTGTTGCTAATACCCTCATTGACATGTATATGAAATGTGGGAGCATAGACAATGCCCAGAATGTGTTCAACAATATGCCCACACGTGATGTCATCTCTTTGAATGTGATGCTTTTAGGATATTTGAAATGTGGACAAGGCCAGAAGGCATTAGCATTGTCTCAACAAATGCGACAGGATGGGGTACAGCCAGATGCTGTCACTTTCATTGGGTTCCTCAATGTGTGTGCCAGTGCTGTGGCATTGGAGGAGGGCAAGCATATTCATAAACAGATAATACAAAGCCAATATAAGTCTGATGTTTTTGTGGGTAGTAGCCTCATTGACATGTATGGAAAATGTGGGAGCATTGAAGATGCAGAAAAGTGTTCAACAGGATGCGCACACGGAATGTGGTTGCCTGGAGTGCCATGATTCAAGCACATGTGAAATGTGGGCAAGGACAGAAGGCATTAGCACTGTCTCGACAAATGCAAAGGGGAGGGGTGGAGCCAGACCCTGCCGTATTTGTGGCAGTCCTGAATGCATGTGCCATTTTAGCAGCACTTGAAGAAGGCAGGCATATTGAGGAACAGATTATCCAAAGGGGTTACCAGTCTGATGTCTTTGTTATTGCAAGCCTCCTTGACATGTATGCTAAATGTGGGAGCATTGTCGATGCACAGCGAGTGTTCAACAGTATGCCCACACAACATGTGGTTTGCTGGACTGCTATGCTTGGATGCTATGCAATGCATGGGCATGGTAAGGAAGCTCTTGGACATTTTGAGCGAATGTGTGAGGAGGGAATACAGAAAAATGACATCACCTTCGTGTCTCTTTTGTCAGCTTGTAGCCATGCAGGCCTAGTGGATGAAGGCCTGCACTACTTTGAATCCATGAGTTCAGTTTACAGTATTTCTGCAACACTGGAGCACTACACCTGCATGGTTGGCCTTCTTGGCCGGGCTGGCTATATGCTTGAGGCAAAGAATTTGATCAACACGATGTCTTGTGAATCAGATTCTTCTGTTTGGAGGGCCTTGCTTGGTGCTTGCAGAGTTCATGGTGATTTGGAGATGGGAGAATATGTTGCAAAAAAATGTTTTGAATTGAACCCTTGAAATGCTGTGGGCTATGTTGCTATTGATATCTATCTTGGTGCCGAGTTTTGGGGCATCATTGTGACAGTTGGAAAGCAAAGCAAAGAAACAGGCAGGGTGAACCTGGATTAAGGTGAGTGCATTTGTGGTAGATGACCAGCAACATCTTCACATGTAAAGAGATGGTATAAGCAGATGACTGTTGCTGGTGCCAGATACCAAACTTCATTTAGTCTTGTTTTAACATAAAGACTTTTCTAACAAGAAGCGGTATTGTCGACTTCATGACATTGGTGGAGGTGACAACAATTTGAACTCTCCATCCCTATCTATTTCTGTTTGTATTAGAGATGTGATAACCTCTCCTGAAGTTGTGATCCCATGTATAAGTTCTACCTTTTCACATTTTGGAAATTTTTATAAGAGATTGTAGAGTTGATGTTAAGAGTTCATGATCATTTTCGAAATGTGAATTCTTATCCAATCATGGGAAGATTCTCCCCATCACAAGTTTGAAGGTGGTTTCCAATTGTGATGGGGATAATCTTCAAGTGATTGGATAAGAATTGGAAATGACCTTCAAACTTGCCATGGGGGAGTTTCCAAGTGATTGGATTTGTGAAGGAAAAGATTTTGTGAGGTCCATTGGGTTGCCAATGTATTCCTAGTTTCATTGTGAATAGTAACCAAATAAGTTTTCATTTGGTGCAAAAGGAGGGAATGAAGGGTTTGGAGGAAGAAAGGACCCAATGCTGCCCAAATTTGTTGGCTTGGCTCTGGAGCAATGAGACGGAACATCAAAGTAAGATATTGGGTAAAGTTTTGGCTAGAACCAATGTTGAATGTTCCAATTCATTTGTGCTAGATGTTATAGTAAAGTCACCTTGTCATTGGGCCCTAGTTTGACCCTCTATATTCCCTGTTTCATTGCCAATTTGAGTGTTGCCATAAAGTGAGCAGAATTGGGTACCATTTCATGAAACTGGGTATGATGAGTTCAGAAGATTTTTGCATGGTGGGCCTTTAGGGGTTGGATATCATCAGATCTCCTTCAAACTGGACCTACTGCCTCTTAACCTTCCACACAAACTTGAATGTTCATCCAATGATCTCTACAAATCCCAAAATTGGCTTATCTGCAGAATAAAGGGAGCAAGAGAGCCAGCCCCTCTGCAGCGGTTTCGAATCCCCACATCCAGTCTCAAGCTACGTTGCTGTTCAAAGCCAAGCCAGTTCCCATTAAGATTTGGGGAAGTTGGAAACCTAGTGAGTGGTTAATTCACCCTCCGCAGCAAGAAAAGCTTTGGGTTGAAAAATATCTCCACTCCCTGCTGCCTAGTAAGCTTGTCACCTTTGTAAGAAAAGTTTTCTGGGTGGAAATATCTCCAATGATCCCTGCCATAGCCATTGATGTTGAATTCATATGAGCATTTTGTGGACAAGCAAGGTGAAGTTCAGTTCAGTTCAGTTCTGTGTGTCTGTGTATCTCTGTGTGTGTCTGTTTGTTTGTTTGTTTGTCTGTCTCTCCTTAAGAATAATGAAACCCATCTAGTAAGACATCTGAGTGATCTTCATGACCAAGTCACATGCCAGTCCAAGTCTCTCTCTTGAGAATGCAAAGTTTCTGGACAATGGCCTGTAGAATTGCAAAGCTTCCTGTTAACCTATTTGTTCCATGTTTCAATGCTAGAAAAGCCAAAAGCTCAGGAGATTCATGGTGAAAAAAGACAAAGAAGGTGATCTTCTGAAAGTGATTGAATTTGGGGAGGGAGATTGGCCACTACAACTAGCGTGTGATATTTTTGCCAACCTCCTAGGTACTACAAAGATTCCCCAAAGAGTCTAGAAGTTGTTAGTAATGATTTTCAAGCTGCAAGAAGTCTAGATGAAAACATGAAACCAAAAGGAACAAAGCTAAATGTGCAAAACACGCCCACCAAAAAAAAATTGACTCTTAAGGCCTGATGATTAGGGTTTTTTTTTTTTTTTTTTTTTTTTTTTTTTCCCCCCCCATTTTTTTTTTCAAAAAAATTTGCCAAATTTTCCCAAAAATAAAAAATTATTTTAATTTAACCTAAAAAAAAA
>Ga0116231_10004281_pt1 | contig 28975 bp, 16 predicted proteins | sample S1TSphgellanicum_2_FD_89695 | JGI IMG/M metagenome (GOLD analysis project Ga0116231, IMG submission 89695) | Host-associated microbial communities from peat moss isolated from Minnesota, USA - S1T2_Fd - Sphagnum magellanicum MG | ecosystem: Host-associated > Plants > Peat moss > Unclassified...
AAAACCCCCACAACCGGGTTCTTCGCCCCCCCCCCCCCCCCCAAAAAAAAAAGAGAAAAGGGGGTGGTTTGGGGGGGGCGGCGGGGGGGGGGGGGGGGGGGGGGGGGGGGGGGGTGCTTCACTCCATTCCTAATGTAATAAAGAGATTATGGGTGAGTACATTATCATTCCAATGTTGTTGCATATTATCAGTATAGTAGTCAAATAGCTATGGATTTGTCTGGATGAGTCAAACATTAGCTGACCATAATTATTACTAACCAATTCTACAAATTTTAGTGTACTACAGGTTCACTTGTTTATTTGTGGTTCTGAGCTTTACAGGTTTTGATTTCCAGAATTCCATCAAAAGCTTTCAACAATCTTCCTAGAGAACACCAGGTGGGATTTGACTTCTTGCTATTTCAAATAAAGGATTTTTGTCCATGTTCCAAAAAGAGATGTGTGTGCTAAGGTTACAATCCTTGAAGTTTCAATTCAAGTTACCTCTCTTGGTGTTTCTTAGGGAAATTTTTTGTTGTTGCATTGGGGTTTTATATGTTTTGTAGAATAGAAATGTAGTTCATTAATTCAAATTCAGGTGATTTCACATACTAGCAGAATGTTTATCTAGGAGATGGGGACATGTATGTTTTTTATGTTTGATGATGTTCACCCTTTGTTGACCACCACACAAAATAACAACCAATATGCTAAACTTGTTGAAGAGAAGGTTGGTCCACTCTTTTATGCTACCCACTATATCACAAAGGGTGTGGTGGGTTTGGGCATTTCCTCTAAAGGTATTGCAGTAAATTTTTTACCACATCAATGTTTCATGGTTTTCTTACACGTAGTGTCTTATTTTCTGTTATTAATAATGGAGGTTTCTGTGTTTGATCATATTCCCAATGAAAAAGAGATGCAATCTATTTGTTGACAAGCATGATTTGGTGAAACAAGTGTGGCTAATGGAAATCAAATAATAATGTTGGTTCAGCAGCAACCAATAACTATACAATGGAAGACCTGAAAGGTTAGAGAATATGGTGCAGCAGTAAGGTTCTCTTCTTTTATAAATGTTGTTTGGGATTTTTTTTTGGAAAGAAAAACCCACATGAAAGGCAGAGAGGCAGAAAAGGTGATGGTAGAAGAGGGCATGGGAGTTACAGAGCAATTGACTAAGGTTGGAAAGAACAACTCTTAATAGCATGGAGTTTTGTTGGAGGCAATTAACAATACTATTATTACCGATGTAGATCAAGTGGTGGTAAATGGAGGTGATAACACAGGCACTAAAAGCAAATGAGCCAGGTGTGTTTCCATAGCAGAAAAGTGTTGAGGTCAATAAGGGGGACACCTATATGGAGGGAACTCCTCTTGTGGAAATGAAAGAACTGGAGATGGTCTTCCATGGTAGTGTTTCACAATTTTGGTGTTGACATTTGAAACCTTTGTTCCTTGTTTGTTTGTATTGCTTCGAAAAAAAAAGCCATTCAATAGTGGGTTGTAAATAGAGAGAGAAATGCTCATTTGCATTTGATGAATATATTTTCTTTTCTTATAGTAAATGAGTAGTAATTTTTTGTTCACCCCCTTCCATCTCCAAATCTATTAGCAGGGTCAAAAAAAAATTTGTATAAATAAGCTAACTATTGTGGATGAATTTTCTTCTAGGACATGTACAATAATTTCATGGTATTTCGTGGTTTTTGTGAGAAAGTATAATCATCCCACATCCCTTATCATTGTTTGTGCTACCCTTTTTTAAGTTGTCATAGGAAAAAAACAAATGGATGTTATTTTTTTGATTCAGGTATTATAAACTTGTTAACTTGTGTATGATTTTTTGTGAAATTCTGACACTATAAGCACTTCTAGATTTTGAGAGATATAAGATAAGGGTTCCAAGAATTGGAAATATTCAGAGACCAGGGCATATAGATAGCTCTTTTATGCAGATGGACAACTAAGGGATAGGGTTTCCCGCTACACCTACAGTTCAAGTACCAAATTTTTCATTACCTTTTGAGTTCTATCATTAAATTGTGAACAATGTGATGACACACATGTATTAGTCACAACACTTGTCTTGTAAAATCTACTTTGGGTAATCACCATCACCATTTATAGTTCTTGTTGAATGGAGTTTTTTGTCCTTCTTACCAATCAATCCTATTGCCAACACTTCTAACTCATGTGCAAGTCTGAAATTATTAAAGGAGAGAGAAAGAGAAAGAGAAATGAGATGAAAATTTTACTTTTCTAATTTTATTTGAAGAATGTTAAATTATAGACCCATTTCAAGAATCTTCTTCTGGTGGAAAGATAGGCAATATAGTTACTCAGAGTATATACATGTTTGCACTTGGAAATTGACCTTTACTAACTAAACACATATGTGAGGTTTTCACAAATAAGGTTGAAAAAGGAACAAACAGAAGGTAAGGAAGAGGAAGAAAAAGGAGAAGGTGGAAGCACATCTCTACATTATCATCAAGGTATGAGTTTTTATATCCCTCTAAAATTCACAACATTTAGTAGTGGGTTTGTTCAGTAATGTGTTGATGGGTTGTAGTTTTCTATGATATTGGTTGCGATTAAGGAACAAAGAGTAATGTTGTTGCCATGTGCATCCCATAGCCTATCAAGTGCCAGGCATTTGATTAATATGTTCATTCACTATATCCAAGTATTTGTAATAGGTTTTTAGAGACAAATGTTGTCTTATCCACATATGTAAACCTTTTCACCCTAGTTGGAGATAAGTTATTTATAGGGTGGCAAGGAGATAATTTAAAGTTTGGGGGGCATCATCAATCACAGTTCTGATATGTGGACTGTGTTATTATGTGCTGGAGGTTACATAAACATCAAACATGCAATAGAAGCCCATTTTATTTCAAATGGTCCCAAACGAGGAAATCAATGCTAATCACCAAGTCACAAACACAATTAGTTACAGCCAAATTGATCCAATTTGTAGAGTTTATAAATCTAATCGAATGGTGATTCGAATTTTTATTTTCAAGTTTGAATTTTAAAATTTATGGGGAAATTCCATATTTGATGCTAATTGTACTCAAATTAGGGCATTTAATAGACACTTTGAACCCCAGTTTATTTGAGAATTTTTCCAGGTTTTTGGGATTTTCATATGTTTCAAAATTCTATGAAAAAACACATTGGTGACTAGTGGTTTTTAATTCAAGCTTGTTGCCTTAAAAATTTTGTGAATTTCTCCACCTTGATTGTATTTTCATCAAATTTAGGCCATTTTCCAATATTTCCAAAATTATCCAACATAAAAAGTGATGTTGGTCACCATCCACAAGAAGCATTAGCCGATTTTGGCAACACATGCATGATTAAGTAAAAAACTAATGATGTGAATTAAATATTCCACCTTGTTTAGCTATTTGTATATGGCCATAAGGGGATAAAACAAAATATATGGCTTGTTGGAAAAAGCTAGGTAAATGATTAATTTAATCCACAAACCACATTTCCACTAAATTCAAGGAATTTAATTTTAATTTATTGTATGAATATGAATTTATATTTTACACCTTTGTATAGTAGTCTCACTGAAAAATCATACAATACGATATTTTACGTATAGACATATGTCAACTATGACTAAGCACCACTTCACTTATGATTAATGGGACTTTAAATGGTTGCCTTTGGTTGATAAATCCAACCCATATATAGATGTAAATCAAATTAGTCACAAACTAGTCGCAGGTTAGTCGAAGATGACTTGACTGATGTCAGCATGATGTCACAATAGTCGTAGATAACACATTTAATTGCAAAGACCAAATAGTTGTAAATACTTGTAAATGTAATGGTCATATATTGGCCTTTTTTTTCTAGTGCATCATGAGAGTCATCAGTTGAAGCACTGTCAATCTCATCACTTAATAATACCTTATCATGGTTCTACACAAGAAACACCATTTTTTTTTCTTTAAGATCTTATCCAAAACCCCATAGTTTCAAGGTTTCATTGTCACAATCCTAGCCTTGGGCTCACGACCAAGCCCGAGAGTGCAACTGGGAAGTCACATTTGCATTCCTAGGAGTGTGAAGGAATGAACCCACATACTCCCAAGTGGACTCCCACTTTGGGAATTGGAATCCTTATGGAGTCCTGAATCTTCAAAGAGGTATTTCAAGGGTTTAAACTCATTGAATTAAAAAGTTCATTATACCAAGTTGAGAATGGCTTGGTTCTTGGTTCATTTAATACTTGACCAACAATAATCTATGTTTATTACAAAATCATGTTTGGTTTTTTGTTAAAACAAATTTGGAAATATTTTTTCATCAAAAGCATAACATTAATATCATTTTTGTTATTTGGGGTATAACATTTCTTGGGCAATATAGGCCTAAAATGACTAATGTTAGCCTATTATATACAAATAATTCTCTATATAAGGACTATCGTAAGGACTTGCATGTATTTTTTCAAAACTTATGTATAGTGATCATATATATCTTCTTTTTTTCCATTATTACATTATTTTGTTATTATCAATAATACTAACAAAAATGAGGGCTTCTTGCCTAGGTGTAGTCATTCTAGTTGTATGGAAGGTGATTTTTATATGGTTGCAACATTGGGAGTGATCATGACTAGTAATGCTTTCAAGTATGGCTTTTGGCATGACATGTTTAATTCAAAATATTTGTCAAACCCAATGAATTCATCTTTATTTAGTCTTATGGTTGGAACATTAAAAATCTTGTGTAAAGTGTTGGCCTTGCATATGGTTTACAAATTGAAGTTATTGAACATTATGATGGGTGGTGTGTGCAAAATTTAATTAGAAAGGAAAATCAACTCTTTAATAAAGGAAAAAACACCAATCTTGAAAGGACAAGGAAGAACATGAAGAAAGGACCAAGATAAAAAGTTGAAACAATGCCCAAAAGTGAAAGGAAGGAAAAGGCACCCACCCAAATCCAAAATCCAAGCGTAGGTTTTCATCCTTTCTCAATCGCATGAAGTAAACTAAATAAATAGAAGGGTTGATATCTTTAAAGAACACCTAGCCTAGAAGAGGCCTTGCTGGCAACAATGGTTCACCTTAATATGGATGAAGCTTAGGCCCTCTACAAGGCTACTGCCACCTTTTCCTTATAAAATGCATGTAGTTCACTAATAGAGAAAGGCCTTCGGTGCCCTTAATTGACTATGCCATATTAACACATTGATGTAAAAAATCATTCGCTTGTTGCAAGCAACCAAATACCTCCACATTAAGAGGTAAAAATAACTCCTTTGGGGTGTTGATCACAGTAAAACCTTCCTTTGCTTGGGTTGCAATTGTCGCAATAATCCCCTTAGAAATGGCAACATCTCAAAACTAGATCTAGTCAATTGCAATCAACAATGACGACATCAACCATAGTGCAGACTCCATATATGGATACATAATATCAATGCATCATTGTAGGGATTAAAGCAAGGGTGAAGGCGTTAAAAGAACATGTGTCTACTCATGAGAAACATGAAAATTAACATTTCTAGCAATGGAAGCTGTAAATCTATCAAATGACATCATGAAAAACTATACATTCCCTTTCATGGGAACACCATAGAGGGTGTATCCCCATTGAACCTATGGATTAGTGATAAATGAAATGGGTTGAACCTAGAACCATTGGGTGGGGGTGACCAAACCCAATGTGCAACATTACGAAAAAGATGTCAAAGGCCATCCAAAATAATGGGATGATTCAATGTGGAAAGAGCCATGCCCTTAAATTCAAACATGCACATGATTTCAACCAAAAGCAATGAAAATTTAAAATCATGCTTAAGATGATGATGGAAAAATTATCTTCATGTAATTTTTCTAATATGTTATTCGAAGGTGATTTGTTCATTTATTTGAAAATTGTTGAAAAGGGGAGGATGCAAGGCCTTCTTGTGCTATTTTCAAATGTGCCTGGAATGGGAGCAACCTTGAATTGTATGTTCCTATAGCTTCTAATAAAAATGGAGATCTATCAAACACCAAAAACCTATAAAACACCATGGAGAAAATTCACGAATTTCATCAACAATATCCAAACAAACCCAAGTTCGTTCCTTGTGGAACAAGTTGTTAAAAGGGGAGGTGATGTCATGAATGCCACCATAAAGTTCATTCATATGAATGTTCATCCATGACTTTTAATTAAATTGTACTTAACTCCTAGTTTAGGTCCAATTCACTTTTAGTTAGCTTTTAGTTAGTTTCTAGTTCATTTGTAATTATTCCTTAGTTCATTTCTATTTTTTTTAATTAATTATTAATTAAGTCTTAATTCACTTCTAGCTAATTCATAGTTAAATTTCAATTCACATATAGTTTACTCTTAATTAATTCATAATTCACTACTAATTTTTACGTGGATGGACATGGGCCACACATGGGTGAACATGTGTGAACATGGGCCACATGTAGGTGGGAAGTTTTTCAAAAATATTCCTTGAATTAGGTGTCCAATGGGTATAAATAAGGGTAAAAATCCTACATTACCTTCAATTTGTTCAACACCAATTTTGGGTACATTTTCTTCTCATAAGCTTACTTTTTTTTTATTTTTTCCTTGCAATAAAATCTTGTTGGACTTTTGTTTTGCACATGTCATGTTTTTGTTTTTGTTTTTGTTTTTCTTGTTTCATAGTCTAAATTTGGAATTAGGTTTACCTTTGTTTTCATTTTGATTAGGAAATCCTATAGACTTGGTTGTTTTCATGCATGTAACAATAATTAGTTAGTTATTAATGGTAGACTTATCATCCTTTACCCAAGGGATGAAGCCAATAAGATTAGTTAGTTCATGTAAATGAATGGTTGGTTGTGTTCCATCCAAGAACTTAAGGGATTTCTAGGAAAAATTAAGATAAAGACCTATTTTCATTGGAGCAAGATGGACCTTATGTGGTTTTGGGATAAAAGGGACTAAAAGGGGGAGAAAAGGAGAACTTGGGGAAGAAGATTATTTCTATTGTATTCTAGTGTGAAATTTGTGCAAGGAAATGACTATTGATCGGAAAAGATGTATGTAACCTTAAAGAGGGGAGGAGAGTATGGAGTCATGTTATACTTGGATTATGGCAACGGAAAATGGTTGAGGAAGTAACATATTGTTGTGTTGGTGTTCCCTTCTACTTGTGATATATGTTAAATAAGAAAATAAGGTAGCACATTGGAGGTTTACATAATGTATTTGGGTTACATTTTAAGTAGTAGACGTTCATCCTTTCCATAATAGACTAGAGGTGTAACCTTTGTTTTCTTTCTAGATTAGTAATCATCCTATTACTACATGACAGTAGCTCCCCATAAAGGGTGGTAGGAATGTGATATACTTGAATTTAAAGATTACATGACAAAGGGAATAATTGCACATGGTAGGAAACCTCCATAGAGGGTCTATGAGTGTTTCAAACGGTAGGAGATTAATGTTGGAGGTTTGTAGGCATTGTAGATGAAAGATAACAAGGGCTAGAGGCATGTAGACCCCCCCTAAATTAGATTATCTATGCTTGAAAGTACCATGGAGGTTCTAGAAGGTAACCATCTTCTAGCCCTCCCTTCACCCACACTTATTCTTATGATGAACTACATTACCAAGTTTCACTAGCTAGATTAATGGCAATGGTAGATAGTAAGACTATCTTTTGAAGAGATTTTTTTTTTTTTCTCTTATTACATTATTTTTTACATGAACTACTATATCCATTATTATATGAATAGTTGCAATATAGTTAATAAGTGATATTAACTCTTTTGGAAGCTAAAAATAATTTGTTGTCAATTTCCCCAACATTTCTTTCATGAAGATGGTAATTATGTTTGGGGGCCGCATTTTCACCCTTCTACATCCAACAAACTTAGACCTAACAGCCTCCCAAATATTTGGATGATAGTCAAATCAAAGGAAGAAAATTAGCATTGGAAGCATGGAAGGGGGGCAAAGTCCATAACATATATGAAGGTGTTTGGGCAAAACATTTTGAATGAATTTAAAAAACCACTTTGATGTTCTTTAACCTTGGAAACATTTTTACACGCCACACGTCTTCATCTAAAGCCTCGTACAAAAAGAGGAGGTAAAAAAAATGAGCCTTTTTGCCACAATGAGATGTAGGCCAACTGTTTACATATGCAAGTTGCACAAGATTTTGTGTGTAGACAAAAGGCACTTGGCAATTGCTTATAGTAGAAGCCTCACCTCTAAATAGACTCTAAGGGTTGTTATTGCATTTAGAAACAAAAACCCATAGCCTCTTCTAGACATGATACCTCTCTATGAGTAAGGTTAACATCATGTTGAATTAGCCATAAAATTGAGATTTGCGGCCTAACAACCACAAACTTTCACACAAACCCACCCACACAATAGCTTAAGGCATTAGGATAGAACCAATGCTTATGGTGTTCCAAAACCCTAGTTTGAAATTGAACCCAAAAACTAAAATAACATGGGGTTAAAGTTTCAATTATCATTTTGTGTGTATTGATCTTTGTTATGCACTTGACATATGTATTTATTTGTAATGCATAACATTACAATCCAAAACTAGTCATATACATATTGTCGTTTGCAACTACGATGTGACTTTTTTAGTGAACAATGGCAACAAATTATGTGTTGCCATGTGTCCCAACTCTTAATAATTAATTTTTAAAAAATTATTTTGAAATAATTTAAGATGTTTAATTTTTATGTTTGGATGGTTTAGATTGTGACACGTAGTGCAAGAGAAATTTGCCACCTGGCATATTAATTGAATTTGTCCAAATCCAATTTAAATCAATATTTAGGTATTAAGTTGAACTAGGTACCTACCTACCTATATACCTACCTACCCATCTAGGCTAAACACTTATTTAGATAGGACCTATTTACCTAGCTAGGCCAAATACTTACTTAAGTAAGTAGGTAGGTAGAAAAGTAAGTAAATAAGTTAGGAAAGTATGTAGTTAGGTGTAAGTACATGAATATTTATATTTTATTTTGGGTTAAATTGTTTTTATTGGCTCATCACATATGTCCATGTTTTAAATATGAAAATGTAAAAACAAAACACCTTGTTTATATACTTTTCAAGATGAGAATGAAAGCCAAAACATATGGGACAAACTTTTTAGTTCTTGACTTGGAACTAAAAAGTTTGTCCCATATGTTTTGGCTTTCATTCTCATCTTGAAAAGTATATAATTAATAGGTAATTGACAATTAACTAGTTAACTAATTAGCTAACTAATTAACTAATAAAATTAATAATTATTTATAATAATAATCATCAATATATTATGATAATAAATTAATTATATTATTAGTTATTATTAAATATTACTTAATTTATTAGCTAAATAAATAGTTATAATATTTAATTTTAATTATATATGAACTATAATGATTTATCAACCAATTTCATTAACTAGTAATTGGCTAATATTGAAAGAATTAACTAATTATTAATAATTATAAAAATGAGTACTATTTCTTTAATCTAATAATATAATTAAAACCTAGCCTAAGCTAATTATTTTATTATAATTATTCCCATTATTATTTTCATTTTTATAGTTCATAATAAATGTAAATGTAAATATTTAATAATACAAATAACATTAATTCAATTATTATTGTAGCTAGTTAGTAGCCAAGGTTAACTATTTTATTTTTATTATTCATGTTATTACTTCACTCATCATAACTATTTATGAACTATACAATAAATATTTTATATTTTAATAAGTATTTTTTCCTTCAAAAATATTTTTTGCATTTGTATATTAATTTATTATATTTCCATTCTAATTACTACAATAATTTTAATAAAATAATAAAAATAGAAAATAAGAATTATATATCAATAATTGAATATAAGCATTGACTAATTAATAATTAATAAATATTAATTATAAATCTGAAATATAAAAACTTTAAAATACATATTAATATTTCTTGGTAATTATTATAATATAGTAACACTTCATAATTGATTATTTATAATAATAATTTTAATGTAATTTGTAGCTAGCCTAGGTTAGCTATTTATTATTATATATTTTTATATATTATTATGTCATTTGTTAGAGCTATTATAATTTATTATAATTTTTTTATAAATAAAAATTAATTTTAATCATTTTAATCATTTGAAAATATTTTTATAATATAATATTATTATATTATATTTTAGTAATTATTTCAGTAATTATATAATTATTTCCTATCATTTTAATATCATCATCATCATTATGTAATAAAATATTATTATTAAAAAAACATTAGTGAAAGATAATATCGAATTTTAGTTTTTTATTACATGTAACTAATATTTTTATAAATAATAACAAATGTCATTTGTAATCATTTTAAGAAGTATAATAAGATGGTTTAGATAAACTTATAATATGGGCACAATATTTAGTAAATATTTTACATAAAATTTTAATATACTCAAAATATACACTAATTAATGTAACCATAATATTGAGGCCAATTATGATAATAATAATACTTGAATACACATGTAATATGGTTGTTCATGTACATTCAAAATACATTTATAAATTTTACTACACCCAACTATAATCCTTAGAATTCACAAAATACACCTTTGTATATTCATAGGGTTTTAACTAAATTAGTCACATTTGCAACTAATGGGACATAAATTATTCCTATTGGATGAAAACCAAATTAAATGTTGTTCACATGGAAGGATGAACATCAAAATAATCACAAACTAGTTGCAATGTAGTCCCAAATATGACCAACACAAGAAATAGTTGCAAAAATGTCCAAATGTAATTACAAATAACTAATAGTTGCATGTAATCGCAAATAAAATGGTTACATTTTGGCCAATTTCTACTAGTGCAATTAATCTTCAACATACCATCCTCACATATAATCTCTTTAACCCCTATCCCACCTTGAAAAATTATAGGATACATGGTTCATGAATTAAATGGCAACTGATGGATATGGCACATTTTGTCCATAGTGTTGGGTTGATTTGGGCCAACAACCACATGTGGACAAGAGATATTGATATGGTTTGGCCTATGCGATTCATCATTTACCTCAAGAAAATAGTTGGTGTTATGTTTAGCCAAACCAAACACCTTTTCACCTTGAAGATGAGGAATTCATGTCGTGAATGAAAACTTAAAAGCATAATTGGCAATGATTATCATAAGTTTGGCAGCATCCTTTAACATGTGGGCCCTTTTCAATAGGAATTAATTCCTATCATGACCATGGCCAGATGGATCGCCTTGGCAAGGACGGTCCAACTATGGACCGTTCAAAAGGATGACCATAGTTTTCGCATGTTGTTGTGTACAAGGAAGTGCTGAATTTCTCAATTGCTCCAACTAGATGTTATGCACATTTTCATGAAGATTGCAAGTTGGCATGTCTAATGGTAGAAGTGAAATTTAAATTCTTGTAGAATATTTCACACTATTGTAACAACAAATTTGCATTTCACATGCCTATATTCACTTCTTTTGTTTTAAGTCTAAATAAACTTAACACTACAATTCATTCCAACATCATATTCATGGTTATTGCATATAAAATCTGCACTTCAAAATACATTGTAAAAAACTCCAAAAATAATATTACAATTCATTTCATCATAATCTAACACTATAGAAAATTCACACAAAATATGAACATAAAATTCATTGTAGAAATCTATGTTTCTATGTATTACTGAAAACATCAATCTAAGTTATAGTGTAATCCCATTGTTTGTTGAAAAAAATTCCAAAACAACATTTAAAATTTGTGCTATATCAAAATAAAATTTGTGGTTTTCTATTGCAAGTACTTCCAACACTTCCTATTCTTCTCCCACAAAAAATAAAAACACCGTGTTTCCTCTTCTTCTCCTGCTCTTGTTTTCCAGAACTCCGCCTTTCAGAACCATCCCAAGTCACATCATAATGATCCAAAGCAATAAGAATTCAAAATTCAAATTAATAAAGTTCCTTAATTAGTGTGCATCCTAATTACCTTGTTCATCCCAAATCACATACTTAGCTTACCCCCTTAACATTACCCCCTCTGTACTTTGGATTTCATCCCCAAAATCCTTGTAAAATGATAGAAATGAAATGATGGTATTTTATATCCTTGTAAACATTTATATCCCCTACCACAATGTTGTAACCCTAATCTACACAAAAACCAATGGTTCTATATCTATGTTTTTCTCTGTAGTTCCAATCTCCTCCCCCATTAATTCAGTTTGTGGTTCGATATCTAGATGGTATCTTGGATATCTCTTCTTCTAATGTTAGAAAAGCCTCCACCTTTTCCTATTCCTAAATTCCCTCTACTTTTTCTTTTTTTTGACCCCCTCCTCTAAAGTCCTATGGTATCTCTAGTTATACCTCCTCCTCCTCCTGAACTCTTCCACTTCTGAGGTTTTGTGATTCTTCAATCTGTATTTCCTCCTCTTAAGTTGTCCCACTAAGCCATGCTTTTGTTTCTTCATCTTGGTCCGATACCTCTGTATTTGTTGGATTACCACAAATGAAATCTGGAAAATTCTTTTGATAAGCTTCCAACTTGTACCTCATAATTCTTTCATGCTAGATTCTTCTCCAACTCCTTTGTAAAATATTCCTTTGCAACCTCCCACCATTCCTCAAATTCTACTTTAGAGTCCTTCATCTTGTTCATCTTCATCAGTGTATAATATTACAACATTTGTTCATAATCCTTTAATCTTTTCTTGATACAATTTGGATCCAAATTCTTCCTTTGTTCTTATGCCTTTTCCAATTGTGCTTGCAAGTGCTACAAAGTTTTTTGATACTCCTTCTTGTCCTCCATGAACTGCTCTCTTTCTACCTTTGTTGTCTTTCTTCTAAGCTCCTTAAACTACAACAGAGACACATTTTTTAGATTTATCAATTCCAAATTTATCAAAACATTTTTATTTATTTATTTTTTTTAGTCAGTGCTTTCATCCGACTATCCAAAGCCTCCTGTTCTTTTTTATGAAAAAATAGTGCTTATGTCCACTTCATGTCTATGGTTTCCCATATTTCAACCTTTTATTTTAAATTATGTAATTTTTCATCCTACGACTTCAACCATGATGTGCTACCCTTGAGCTCCTCATTCTCATCTTATAGTTTTTTAATGAGTACTATATTTTTATGCTCAACTTCTACCTTATTCTTCCTCTAGATTTCCACATTATTCTTATACCTGACACGCTCCCAAGTTCCTAGTTAAACCCAAGTTGGGTTTAAGTTACTCAACAACGGAATTGTGAAAAACTCGGAGCACGCTCCCAGCTCTCAGCACCAAAAGGGGTAGAGGGGCATGCTGAAGCTCTGGGATGGGATTAGGTAGAGTGACAAGCTTTAGTTAATTACTTGAACTTGCATCAAACCAACCAACAAGTTGGTTAGTTCACTTTCTGGAGCACCTTTGGTGTTAGGACAAGCCACAGGCAACTCTAGACTCACATGACTCACCACGGCTCGGACTCGGGGGAAGCCACCACCTTCCCCCATATAGTATACTTTGTGTCTCTCTGCGGCACCCACATCCAAATGGCTTTTTGTCCTGGGACTCCCAAGGAGGAGTCTCGAAACTATCCCAGTTTGGACTTTTGGGACTTTGTGAGGTCATAACTCTTTTCTCAAACCTTCGATTGGAATGAGGTCTAAAGCAAACTTGTAGCTCTCCTCGAGAGCTTTCCAATGGTGTATCGCATTCCACCTGCACACATCGAGGTCGGGTCGATTTTTAACTTTTAGTGGTCGGAAGTCAAACTGCCAGTTTGACTCCTGTCCCTACTTTTTTTCATAACTTGTGCTGTAGATGTTCAAATGGCCCATGCGACCCATTTTCGACATCTACACTTTGATAGCTTTCCAATAATATAAAGAACACCCTAATGCAAGGTGTTTTGACCCCTGCATCGAACTATGAAGTTTCGGGAGTCCAAGAAAACTCCCAAGTCCCAATTTCGGGAGTGTAAGTTTCATCCTCACACTCTTTCAAAGTAGGGTTGTGACAATATCCCTTTTGGAACTTTCTTTCCTTATCCAATTCCTCCTATAACATTGCCTTCTCCTTCTCCCTTGTAACCAATATGTTCTTCAAAGTGTTTACTTCCAGGGTCAAATTCCCCATATTCAGACTCACAATTACCATGGTTTGAAATAACTCAACTGCTTTATATGCTTTCATTATTTTTGTAACTACCTCCTCAACTGACTTTGGTGTATTTGGCTATGTTATAGGATCTCCAGATCCTTCTGCATATGATCCTAACTCTTATACCATTATTCTCCCCAATTCAAATTCAAATGGGAATCCTTCTGTAGGTTCTAGCCTACTAGGTGGTACCTACAATTCTGTTGGTCTAAACTTTTCAAAAGTAGGTTGTGTTGCCACTCTTTCCGTCTATAATTTAATAGCTTGTAGACCTTCCTATGTTTGTTATTGTTGTTGCTGCAAATGATGTTGTAAATGTTGAAAATGTTTTGGACTTCCAATGGTCTCCATCCAATCTTCACATACATCCCCTTCAAAGTGTAGATGTTCCTCACCCTTTGGAAACCTTATGTCATGCTCCCTCTTAACTCCTTGCTTTGCTCTTAACTGCCTTTCCTATGGTGATGTCATTTGTGGTATTTTCTACCTTTGTTCACTCGGCTATCTCTCATGTGGAGATGTCATCTATGGTACTGCTATAATTTTTCTAACTACCTAGACCATTGGTGGAACTGCCCTTACCACTATTGGTACTACAAATGGTTCCATTCTACCCCTCATCATTTTTTGTGCCCTCAATTTTGTGTTCTCATATTCCCTCTTCACTCTTAAGCCTAAGGCTCGTCCTTCCTCAATTCTATTCTTCCTCTTGAAAGCACTTTTTGGAAAGTCTGCTACAATTTTTTTTCTATTCTCTAATGTTGTCTACATCTTTTCCCTAGTTTTAACCTTGGTTGATGGTTTCTTTGGATTGTCCTTTTGATGCACAAACAAATATTGAAATATTTTTGCTAATACAAAAGCAAATTGACAAGTATCTTTCTTATCCCCCTTATTCTCCTTAACATACTTATACCACCTATCTAGTTCACTACACAAATTATTGAACATAATTTGTGCCCAATCTACATGTTGCCCCTTCTTTGCTCTCACTAATGTAATAGCATTTTTGTTACTAAAATATTCTACCTTCTCCCTCTAATAAATGATAGATACAATGGCAAAATATCTGACAAAGTATGGCTAACCCGAATTCTTTGCATTCCATTGATCTGCAAAAGAATTTATAAGTGCAAGTTTACAACTTTGTAATGCTTGAACTACTAGTGACTTATTGACCTATCCTTTCAGTTCTTCTACATACACTTTTGCACACCACTCCAAAAACATCTACAATCAATTGTTTACTGATTACATACACCTTATCCTTATGCCCAAAGTAGATATTTGCCCCCTTGATTAAGAATGTGTTCAAAAAATTCCAACATTACATCAAGCATCAGTGTTTCCCTTCCCATCAGAAACAAAGGCACAAGCCCTACTTTATCCAAAGTCTTTTTCTACAGCAATATCCTTCCAATTCTCCATCCGTTCTATATGTTTGTCATTGTTTTGTTTTGTTTATGTCCACATAAAATGCTCAAGATCTAGAATTTTAACACCTTTCTCCAAAAGTGTAGCTTTGTCCAGGATTGTTTGTCTTTTCATTACTGCTTCCACTTCATGCTGCTCCATTTCCATCAACCTTCGTTGTGCTTCTACCATTATTTGCACCTCTATGGCTTGTTGCACTATCAACTACATTTCTATGAATAATTGTTCTTCTTGCACAACAACATTCTTCTCCCTTACAGCCTTCTACATTGTCTGTGCTTTCACAACAATGTTCTTCAGTTTTGTCTTCCTTCGATTCTTCAATGCACATTGGATCTATTAATGTAGCTCATGTTCCTGTTTGCTATCTTACACCCCAACATCATTTACTTCTGTGCAAAAACTCAACTACAAATGTTCTAATTATATCTATGTCTTGAATTATTGTTTATGCAAATTGTATCTTCACATTATACGCCTTCCCTTCTACACATTTCGAAGATGATGATGAATGCGGCGATGACCTTACATCCAACAATTGAATATTCAACACTCCTTCTCTCTTTGCTCTTCTCAACTCCTCTTCTGCTTTTGTTCTTATCAACAATTTCGCCTTCTCCTCTTCCCTTCATTTGTGTTCACTCCTCTACACTTCCTTTTCCCTTGTTATTCATTGTAATTTTTCAATTGCACTTTCTACATTCATACTGTTGTGAACCCCAAAACTTTGAAAATGTGCACAACTTCCAGTAATAAACGTAAATTATTTTCGACAATTGCCTCGTTTTTTTTTTGTCCTTGAACATCTTGCCCATCACATTGATTTTTTCATTTGCCCGCCATCTTTTAATTAATGCATGATCCTTGAAATTAATACGGCCTATCACTACAAGTTTATGTGTCCTTTATACCACCACGTGGAAGCACTTAACATCATCATTATGAATGAACATCATAGATTTCATCTTCTAATTACTCCACATTTGTAATCACCTTACATTATTTGTACTGTCCATATTGATTCAACTTCATTCGCCATGTACAACTTCTACTAACTATGCCCATTTATCTCCTGATTGTGAAAACGCATATGGTGACTATATCAATTTCCTTGATGACTGTGCTCACAATTTTGATGATTGTGTGAACACTCTTGATGACCGAATGAAAACTACTACTAATTCAATTGATACTCCTGACATATCATCTATAGATTTTTGCATCCCAAATTCCACACTGCTACAATTATTGTTATTCTAGAAATTGAAAATAAAGACTATGTTCGTCGCTAGATCTATGATCTATTCTTTATCTTCATCATTTTTCATCTATGGTTTGTGTAGCTAACATCCTTCATTGTCCTCTTTTGTGTCAAAATTTGCTTTCGAAACTCTATTTGCACTCTTTTCCCAATATATTAGCATATGTTGTTCTTTTTTTAAAACTTTACATTCCATGTATTTATAAGGTTTGAGCTTATTCATGTTGACCAACACAAGGTTAATTTCAAACTTCTCAATGGTCACCAATAACACAATGTTATTTAACAACACATATTGTACTTTGTACGGTCCAAACCATTTCCTAGTAAACTTCCCTAGGTGTGACTGTTTGAAGAAAGAGAAAACACAAATGTGAAAAAGAAAAAAACTTATTAAAATGAAAGTTGTGCATTCCTATGCTCCAACTCTTACATAAACAAGTAAGGGGGAAATACCAAGCTTGAAGTTTAAAGCAAACATGAACAAGGCTAACATGTAGTAAGCAGGCAAGGCAATGATGGCAAAGTAGGCAGGTAGCGATGGTGCGCAAATAAGGCAAACATGCAAGTAATAGGCGAACAAGTAGCGATGGCAAACTAGGTAGCTAAGCAATAAGCAAGCGAAAGAACATGCAACAAGCAAGTGGGCAATGATGGCAAAATAGGTGGGCAATGATGGCGATGTAGGCAAACAAGTAGCAAGCAAGTGGGTGGGTGATAATGGCAAAGTAAGTAAACATGCCATAAGTAGGCGGGCGTGATTGCAAAGCGGGTAGATAAGCAACAAGTAAGTGGGCAGTGATGGCAAAGTAGGTGGACCTCTAACAAGCAAGTGGGTGGACATTACACCACCAAAATGTGGCATTTATGACTACATTTATGATTACAAAACTAGTCAAAATTGCCATTTGCAATTGGCTACGACTACAAAATATTATTGATATTACAAATATATTTGTGTATATAATAAAATTATGTACATTTACAAATTAATAAATTGATATTTAAATATATTTTTGAATATTGATTTTACAAAATAATTATTCATTTAAGGTTTATTTATATATCGCATACATATGGTTTGTACATGAATTGTATAATACACGAATCATAGAAAACATTATTGTAATATATGTCATTATACATACCAATGGTCAACAAAATCAACATATGTCATTTTTATGCTGATGTTCAAAGTGAATATAGTCAACCTGATCACACTAGTCAACATGGTGGGAACAAGTATTCAACCTGGGACCTTCTTGAATTGGCCAAAGGCCTTTGCCATCAACCTACCACATCACATTTGACACAATGTTGTCGCATAAAAAGTTTATCATGTTCCAATGTTGGAATGTATAAAAATACAAAGTTTAAAATTTAATTTCTTCTCCAACACATATGAACATATGAATATGAATTATTAAACTTTGGAGCATAATCTACATATGTGGACCAACTAAAAATTCAAATAACAAATTTTGTTCATAGAAAATCACTTTTGAATTTTTAAAGTTTTAACATATCCATTATGTTTCAAACATGATAAACTTTAATATGTATAATTTGAATATAAAAATTTTAATATTTTAAATCTATTTTGTAATTCTGAAATATGAATATAATATGATATTATTACTGTATTACATGTATATATATTATGTATCATATGTATATAATATACACATATTATAATATACATATGAATATATACATATATTCAATATTTATACTTTATATATTAATCCCAATTTTCTATTTATTTTCAGCATATTGCAAATTCATTAATAGAATTGATATTTAGAAAAAAATATTTACTAATTAATCTTCTTATATTTAATACAATATATACACATACATATGCAATGTTATATGTATATAAATAATTACTGAAATATGTTATATATATATATATATATATATTCTGAAATAAAATTATAAATAAAATAAAATAAATATTATATTTAATCATTTTTATAAAAAGGTCATTATATATATATATATTTATTTATTTATTTAATATCTTCTAAATTTATGAATCCTAAACCCGTATATAAATTTGGTAAAACTTTGTTAAATTTGGTTTAAATAGCATGAAATTGCTTAAATTATGTTATTTTTGTCATTAAAATAGGATATTTATATTAAACTTGGTTAGATTAAAGCTAAAGTTCATTAATTTTGTTTAATTTTGGTTAAAGTAATATAAATGAGGCTAAAGTAGGTTATTGTGGTTAAAATAGGATAAAGTTTTTAATATTTTGATAAATTTGGCTAAAACTTGGGTAAGCTTGGTTAAATGAAGATAATTTTTTAAAAACTAAATGATTTTGGTTAAATTTGGTTAAACATAGTAAAATTTTATTTAAATTTGATTAATTTTTGTTGAAATTGAATAAACCCTAAAGCAAAAAAAATTAAGTTAAATTTGGTTATGTGTTTTGTTAAAATTTAAAAAATTAGACTAAACTTGGTTAATTTAAATTATTTAGGTTAAACTTTGATATTGAAGTTAAATTAGGTTAAATTTGGTGAAATCAAATTACATGAAAGCAGTTAGGTTAAACATGGTTAATTAAACTTGGATAAATTTGAAATTTTTTGGCAACTAAAGTTTTTTAATGTATTTTGTTGGAACTAGGGCCAACTAGGCTAAATTGAATTAATTAATCTAAATTTGGTTAAACTATACTTATGTTCAAATATGTTACATTAAGTTAAAAATATGATTATTTATAATAAATTAGGTTATTTAAGATAAACTATATAAGCTACTCAAGGTGAACTAGCCTTAAGTGGATTAAATTAGAATTGGATTAAGTTAAAATAAATTAACTTAAATTAAAATAGGTTTAAACTGATTCATACTTAATTAAGTCAAAATATATTAACTTAGGAATTATTTAAATTAGATTAAATTAAGGTAAATTAAGTTAAGTTACACTTTTAATAGAAATTTGACCATGTTGATATGTATTTTTTTTTTTCGTATAAACTTGTTGAAACAAGGTTAAGTAATTACTTTAATATGTTTACGTTACCCATGTAGTCATATTTGTAATCATAAGTACCTTTAGTTGTAATCATAGTCATATTTGTAGTCATAGACTCATAATTATAATTATAGTTGTCAAAATGATTATGACTCAAAACCACTTACAATCATATGACTATTTTGGGCAATAGTTGCAACATGTCCTAATCGTAGAAACCACATTTTGGCATAGTGCATGCAACAAGCAAACGGGCAATAGAGGTACATGTGTGAAACGTGAACAAGGCAGAATTGTGGTGATGGAGGCGTTTCAACACTAGTAAGGATTTGATTCTTCAAAGTGTGAATCCTTATTTGGCCACTATCTTGGTGGCATCTATTGCTTTTAGGTTGTTTTTTACTAGTTTTTCTAGTAAAAAAACATGAATTCTTGTGGTGAGTGCAATTTCCTGGCATACTAATAAAAGGCCATGCTATGGGTGTTTGCAGACTCCGGTGACCTTATTAGACGTCACAATGGTAGTTTTTCCTGTATTCATGAAATACAATAAAATAAATAAAATAAAATTCATTGAAATAATGAAAAAAAAGATTCATTTATTTAAAATTATAATAATCAACCTTCCAACAATGGAAAAAATCAAATCAAAATCATGGATAGTCAACAAGTAATGGATTTTTGAATTTTGCCCACATTTTTTGTCACACTTGCAAAACTCATGGATATGGACTTTTATCTTATAATATGTTAATCTTATGTGTTTGAAACTTTGAGATATGAAATGAATTATGTTTAAGAAACTAAAGATCCATTGAACGAATTGAATGTGATTCTAATTTATTATGTTATGGACTTTTTAAAATCCCAAAATTTGTAATAATTTTAAAAGCCCTTTTAAGCATTTAAAAAATATTATTTTAAAAATGTCATTTTTTATTTTTTAAATATGTTTTTATAAAATCATGATTTGAAATTGGAAATGGAAAAAAAGTTACTTTCATTGTCATTTAAATATTCATATTTTAAGCTAGTTTTCAACTACACTAGAAAATGACTTTGAAAAGGGACTTTAATCTACCAAAGTTGTGACACCCTAGTGTGCTTTTGCCCCTATATAGGTCATTTACACAAGAATATTTCATAAAACAATATAACAAATGTCCCCGAGGTTTATACTTTAATATTGAATCAAAGAAAAACCTATAAAATCAAAGAATTGCAATTAATTGGTGGTCAAATTATTCCAAAATATAAAGTTTATTCAATGTCAAAAATTCCACATAGGACTTCAAATTGTTTTAAAATGAAGCTTGAAATATTTTTGAGCATAACTCGATTAAATAGTTAACAAGGTTTCACACACACAAGAATAGGATGTGACATCCATGAATGTTTAAAAACCAATTAATCATTCAAGCAAAAATGTTTAAATATATGGCAATTGAACATTCAATACATTTAGAGAAAACCCCCATATTCGTAATTATGTTCTCAACTCATCTTGAAATACAATTGTAATTGAAAATGAACAATTATAGTTACACCAAAAGAATTGACAAATAAAAGTTAAAGACAATAGAACAATTGAAGATGACATCCATTTGTCAACACTGCAACAATAGTCATTTTAATTACAAATGACAATTACCATGATAATTGAGGTTTGTTTTCAATTGTACTTCATTAATGGATGAACTTCATTCATTGGCATTGCATGACATCATCAAATTGAAAATTGAAAATTTGAATATGTCACAATTAAGCCCAATAGATGGTTCAATTAGTAGCTTAATGACATGTGGTGTTTCCACATCCATAGACTACACCATGTCACACCAAGGTTAGGCCACCCAAACATAATGTTAGGTTAGGCAATGTGGCATGTAAACTGGCCTAGACATAGGTCATCTAGGCAAGGTCACAAGGGACTTAAACTAGGCCCCAATAGCATATGTGGCACCTAGGTTACGCCTAGACCGAGGCCACATGGCACCTAAAGGCTATGTCTAAACCTATACCATGAATGTGCCACCTCACTAAAGAAATATATCTTATTTCATTTTGAGTTGAACCTATATTGGTTCATCCCATGTGACATTTAAAAATATATATATTTTAAAAAAAAATTGGATGCTTGTAGTGCAATAATTTATATTATTTATAAGTTTGAATTGATGGCAAACAATATGGGATAAACTTTTGGGAAGGATGAACATTCCCATATGCCAGACAACACTTTTCTTAGGTAGTTAAGGAAGGTACATTAATTAGCTGGGCAATTAAGAGGTCAGTGCACTAACTATGGTCTAGGTAAATATATACACTAAAATTAAGTCAAAGTAGGTAACTAGGTAAATAACTATTAATAGCCTATATATGTAAGTAACTTACCTTAATTTACATATCTATGCTATTTATAATCTCCTTAAACCACCTACATACTTAAGTTAAGTGTGTATATACATATATATAAGTAGTTTAGTATGGATTTATGTATACCTATGCATATAAGTAACCTAATTTAAGTATATAAGTAGGCTAAAAGGGTTTTAAACAATCTATTTGGATGCAAAAATGTAAATGTCTCATCCATTTGACCTAGTATTCTTTCATCCATCCTAAAATAATATTACCAAAATAGAAGTACAAATGACTTGTGATGTAGCCATGTTGCTTGGTAGTTGTATGATGTTTCATGGTGTCAAATTTTCAATCAATGTATGACAATAGGTCAACTAGGAAGTTTGTTGATGCCAAAAATATTTTAGAGGTGGCCCCATAGTTGAAGATTACTTTCAACTAAATATCAAATTACCTGGGGAGATCGCTTCCATATTATTTTCCATGACATGTAGAAAAATATAGATTGTAACTTATTGAAATATGTATAATTTATTTACATATAAATAAGGTGCAAATAATTTATTATAAAATAATACTCATAATATACTCAATATATTTTAAAATATAATTTAAATATCCAATTTTTTTACAACAAACTAAAAAATGCCCTTTTATTTAATGTGATTCTTAAAATATACAAAAAGTGACCTCCATGGTACAAATTAATACGCAAATTGACTTACTTGGTAATCACATGAAATTTTTGTAAATATTAGAAAATATGGACATGGAACATAGTTGGAAAGAACATGCAATTGAATAAAAGTTGGTTAAAAAAAGGGTATTTTCTCACAATGATACTGTAATTGGATTTTTTTACAATCATCATTTTGTTAAATTGAAAGTGATGAATGTTTACAACCTTTTTTTAAAATTCCATTCACACATAAAACATTGAGAATATTTTTTTTATAGGGTTTGCGAGGCAACTTCTATTCTTTAATGATGCACTCCTAAGCTCATTAATATATTCAAATGTGAGTCCAAGGTGAACACAGTGGAAGAATGAAGAGTTGGGGTACGCTCCTTGATTCGCAACATTTCAAGGGTAGAAAGGCGTGCTGGAGCTCTAGGATAAGGATTAGGATGAATGACAAGCAAATCAATTACTCACACGGACCTGCACAAACCAAACAACAAGTTGGTTAGTGCATAGTTGGAACATTTTTGGTGCATGGACGAACCAAGGATAAACATTGACTCACAAGACTCACCATGGCTCGGACTTGGGGGAGGCCACCACCTTCCCCCTTATAGTATTTTCTGTGCCTGGTCACGGGCTAGCACCCAAATGTCATTTTGTCCTGGGATTCCCAAGTTGGAAACCCAAAATTCCCTAAATTGGGACTTTCGCAATTTTGGGGGCCCATAATTCTTTTTTTAGACCTTCGATTGAGGTGAGATCTAAAGCAAAGTTGTAGCCGTCATCGAGATTTTTCCAATGGTATGTGCAATGCCACCTACACGTAAGGAAATCAGGGCAATTCTTGACTTTTAGTTGTTAAGAGTCAAATTTGACTCCCGGCCTTTCTTTTGGCCATAATTTATGTTTTAAGACCCAAATCGGTCATGCGAATGCATTTTAGACATTTGCGTTCCAAGAGCTTTTCAATGATATAAGGAACTTCTTAATCCAATGAATTTTGACCCCTACAATCGCCCTCTGAAGATTCAGGAGTCCATTGGGCCTCCAACTCCCAAAGTGGGAGTTCACTTGGGAGTGTGGGGGTTCATTCCCTCAGACTCTCTTGCATTCCCAGGTGCATGAAATGTGACTCCCGGGCTTCAATCTTGACCCACACCTTTGCAAGCCCTTGCCTTGGTTACGAGCCCCAAGGTTAGGGTTGCGACATTTAATGTCTTTCACATAATAGAGCAAAGATATTATGCTTACCCTTTAAGAGTGGGATGGATGTGATGGCCATAAATGTAAGAACCTTCCCCCTCCTGCACCTTGTCCCCTCATCATTTATTTATATATAAGTTCATCGTAACGTTTACTTCATGTTTAATGATGGGTAGAGGTCACAAGTGCAAGACATTTGAAAAAAAAATGTCTAGACTTTGCTATGACCATCTTATGCCACTTGCAGCACCCTCACCTTAGTGTTTTACCCTACACATGGTCTTTAGTTATGTATTAAAAATTTCTTAAAACTAATTTTTCTTATGTAGATTGATATGTGCATTAGTAATAAAATGAATGCAATTGAATGTGTAAATTGTTATACTTTTACCTAGATTTGATTATAATTCCAATTGCAAGCATATTATTGTTTGAGTTTTAACTAATTTCACATTTTAGTTTGTCTATTGAGTATAATTCAATGTTTGAGAAAAATGATTGATTATGGACATTTTAGTTGTCCTTCAATCTCATTTATTATTGTTATTTGAGGTTCCATTTCATTTTCTCCACCTACTCACCTATTTTTTCTTTTTTAAATACATTCTAATTTCATTTATAATAAAAGATGTTGATTCTTGATGTGTTTGAATAATTACATGGGAATGACAAATTTATGTTAGTTGTGGAAGATGTGGTGTGCAAAGTGCAAATAAAAGTCTATTCATTTCAATATTTATGGAATTATCAATGTTGAGATTTTCATTGCATAATGAATTTTATTAAATAGAGAGTTTCTTTTTTTCTAATGAGAAATAAATTGGCATATTTCAAATCATGTATTGTGACACTTTTAGGATCAAAGACCAATTCATTGAATGATAATCCTTAAAATTTATGAATGGTTTTTACTATTGTTAGCTGTACATGGAATTGGATTTTAGTTATGACATGTGATTGGGTTTTTCTAATTTTGATTTCTTCATTATTGGTCATATGTATTTCTAACAAGTGCAAAAATCTTTTATAGTTTTCATTACACTCAAAATTTGAAGTTGTTTAAAAAATATTGTTCAAGATTTAGTGATGAAAATGTGGAATTAATGATGGTTTACATCTTAATTTGTCACTATGTTGTGAAATTAACACAATAAAAAAAACCTTTTGGAGTACATTTTTGATGTGGAGTCTATAACAAAATGTAGATTAACACAAAAATGATTAAAAAGTACTTTTTACAATATGAATATTTCAATGGAACTTTTCAAATACATTTATCAAAGGGTAAAAAACATATTTTCAAATTATTCCCATAATTTGTTGAAGTATTTGGAAATTCATTAACATTGAAGCTAATATTTTTTACTAGTACATTTAGATGGTATAAATATCTATTTATTTAGATGAATGGACAAGATAAATGTTCAAGATTCAAGTCGAACATTGATGGTCTAGAAGGGGGTGTTTGACCTAAATGAATGGGATTAATACTTTTGGGAACAAACAAAATTGCAAAGTGATGTAGGTGAAACAAGGTGCAATTCTTGCACAAGCCCAATTCCAAGTGAGAATTAACTTGTTGGTTGGAAGGAGAAAGCAACATGAGGTGAGAGGGATGGAAATTAATTTAGGTGGGGACAAGGTTCAATTGTTATGGAAACTCTAAACAAGATGGGTGTTACTTTAAAAAAGCACACCAATGGATTGTCTCTTTTGATTAGCAAAGGGATTTTGAACTTTGTAGCAATGAACATTCCAATTTTGAAGGTATGTTATTCTGGGAAAAAGGTTCAAACTTTTACTTTTTGAATGTTTTACAATTAGGACTTAAGTTCAAGATATTTAATTGATTTCATTGTCTAAGTGCTTTTAAAGTTTGTAAATTTGTGTGCATATTACAAACTTTGGGGGGAATTCCAATAACCAACAAAAAAGGTTTGGGGCTTTCATTTTCCATTTTGAGTTGTGAGGTAGGAATTATGGCCAAAATAGTGGCCAAGAGTCAAATTGATAATGTGATTATGTATATATAATTCTTAATTGGACATGTGATACAACATTGGAAAGGTTTATTATAAGGCTACAACTTTTCCTTTGAAACTACCTCAATCAAAACTTGTATGCAAAATTTATGAGCTTATAAAAGGTGAAAGCATATTAAGGTGTTTAATTTTAGCAAATGAAAGACCCTTTTGAGAATCTAGTTCTAGTGTATTTGAAAATTGGATTAAAATATGAATATTTTATATGTAAATGAATTAACATCATTTCCAATTTCCAATTTCAATTCATGATGTTATATGACATTTTTAAAAGTTGATAATCATTTGTTATCTTTAAAATAACTTTTTAAATACTTACAATTTATGGGATGGAATACACTATTACATTTGGAGTTACAATTAACTTGCCATTTGGATGCAACCACTACCACTAGTCACATAATATAATGTAAAAGAGGAGGTGATGGTTCTTCTCCAAGTCATAACGTACTTTGTAAGTTTTATTTGTTTGTGGTTTGTTTATGTAACTTGATCTTACCTTGAACACCATTTGTGAGTTCATTTTAATCCCATACTACAACTCCCATCTCAAAGTTCATACGAATGTTTCTTTATTGGGAACCCATGATTGCACCTTAAGTCAACATTCTATTGCAAACTTGGGAATTGGTAAGCTTTTGTTACCCTCACAAGAAGAAATGTTGTCCTTTTCCATCCCCACACATTGCGACTATTGTTTGATTTGATTACATTTTAATTACATTTGACTATTTTAAGTTTGCAAGTGGCTTATTGCACTAATTAATGGTCAATATTATTCATAGTTGTTATGTTCACTATGTTATTCACTTATGAGTAAATAAAGTTAGGACTTTATTTAATTATTTAGTAATTTCAAGTTACTGATGTGGAAATTGAAGTAACTTTTAACCTTCTTTACATAATGCATTATAATGGGTTAGTGATTTTTTTGGACATTTAAAAAACTATCAACATGGTACATGAGTTGAATTATCATTTTTTAACATGTTGAAACCATTACTTAGGAGTTGCATTTTACATTTACCATAATTTATTAAACACATGTCATAATTTTGATTCCCACATTTATATTGGAATGAATAATAGTTTTCTTCACATATCTTCAATTATCAAAGTTGAACCATTCACTTTTAACATATTAAAACCATTACTCAAAAATTACATTTGCACTTATTATAATATACTAAAACACATGCAACTTCATATTTTGTAATTGTACATAAATGATTTAGTAATTTTTTTCACATTTTTTGAAATATCAACATTTTTACATGAGTCGAATCACTCACTTTGCGCTTATTGAAACCATTATTCAAGAGTTGCATATTGCACTTATTAGTATATATTGAAACACACAACAATTTAATACCTTACATTTATACTTAAATGGGTTAGTAAAAAAATTTGCATCTTTTGAACTATTAACATTTGCACATGAGTTGAATCATTCATTTTGAATGTTATTAAATCCACTACTCATGAATTGCATTTGGCACTCACCACAATTTGTTGAAATGGATGTATAAAAATTTGGGAAATCTCACATTTATATTTGAATGGGTTAGTGATTAGGTCAAAATGTTCATGCATGCAAAGTCTGGAATGTATGTAGACCTTTAAATTACAAATTTTTCATATCATAAATTCTTATACATTTATGTAAATTAAAATGTATGTTTTTCCCCTAGTTTGTTTTAGGCATCATGGACAAGTTTATTATTATGAATGTTCATGATGCCATATGTTAAGGGTTTTTTCTATTTTTTTAAAATTAAAGATTTATTGTCTTCGTGGTTTTCTAATTTTAATTTTGAATGAAATCAATAGTGAGTTTTTTTCAAATCTGTATATTATGGGAATCAGAGACACAATGATATAAATTTTCCTTACAAATGCAAAACAAAATTGAAATCAATCTTGATGTATGAAAAAAAAACCGTGTTAAAAATAATGGATTAAATTTCTAATTCAATAATAATAATAATAATAATGAAAAATTATCAATATTTTATGCTTGTTATTTTTATTTTAAACATGGTTTATCAATTTCTTTAAACTTGTTTTGTTACAAGTTTCTGTTTAAATATTTAGAGATGAATTTTAAATTTTCATTTAAAAATGAAACAAGTTAAATGAATTATAAGTGATGATAATAATAATGACATCAATGATTTTTTTAATCTTTCATTCTTTCTATTTTGTAATATTTTTCAAAATCATCCATAAGAAAATTTAGCCATGTTTTGGTTATAAGCCATATATGGAAATACAAGTTTGTTAAAATAATTTTATATTTTTGCTACAAGTTTTAGAACCCATTGTAAGACTATATCATTTCTTTAAATATAAAAATGTTGATGGCCTTTTTATGTTTACAAAATGGTGGAAATTCATCACAAAAAAAAACTCAATCACATCATTAATATTTATTTTAAATTTTCAAAAAAATTGGATAAGGTTTATAGTGATATCAAAGATTGAATTTAAAAGTTTTCAAATAAATTTGATGTTGGAATTGTTTATGTCTAATATTAGAATTATTAAAATTATTTAAAACCTTTTTTCTTTGAAATTGTGATTTCAATTTTTTGACAATTTTTTTTGTTGTTCATCTTTTTTCTTGAATTTTCACTATTTTTTCATTTTTTTCCCAACAAAAATTGCCAAGTTAAGAAAATTGGAAACCAAAACAATATGTTGGTTGCGGAAAGGGGGGGGGGGGGGGGGGGGGGGAAAAAATTTTTAAAAAAAAAAATTTTTAAAATTTTTTTTTTTTTTTTTTTTTTATATTTAA